>Ga0315282_10004257_pt1 | contig 25004 bp, 17 predicted proteins | sample YL17G07_20_MG_FD_203693 | JGI IMG/M metagenome (GOLD analysis project Ga0315282, IMG submission 203693) | Sediment microbial communities from Yellowstone Lake, YNP, Wyoming, USA - YL17G07_20 | ecosystem: Environmental > Aquatic > Freshwater > Lake > Sediment | place: USA: Wyoming | collected... | reverse complement strand
GTCAAGCTAGAAACGACATCGACTGGGTGAGCGGCGCCGGCCCTGTGGCGTCATTGCCGCAATGACGAAACCATGACGGCCAGTTGGCGTCCTGGCAGTGGCCCTCTGCATCCCCCCGCACGCGCGTCGATGCATGTGTCCAGCGAGGAATCACGATGGCTCACTCACCGACCTTGCGGTACAGCAGCAACCGTGGACCCGGTGCTCTTCCCCTCGCGCGAGGACGCGACAGGGGTGCGCTTCGCGGCCGAGGGGGGCCGCGCGGTCGCCTCGCGCGTCGAAGCGTGGGCCATGCGCCCCCCGTGGCTCACGGACGCCAGGGGGTACCGGGTCGATCTCCCTCGGTCGCGAGGCGGGGCACTCCCGGCTGGCGAACAACCGGAGCACTGGCACGGAACGAACCAGGCGGTCGCCTGATCGCCTGTGACAGCCGAAAGGCGGGTGGTACTGTGGTACTGCGCGTTTTCGCCGCAACGATGTTGCTCCTGATGGTCGCCCTTCCGTGCATCGCGCTCGCCCAACATGCCGGAGACGAGCCCGCAGGCAACGGCCCTACGTGGCTGCGTGAGGACGAGGCCGCTGCGCTCGCCCGCGCCAAGACGGAAGGCAAGATCGTCCTTGTCGACGTGTGGGCTACGTGGTGCCACTGGTGCACCAAGCTTGAGGAGGATGTCTTCAGCACGCCCGAGTTCGCGGAGGCCGCTAAGGACTTCGTGCTGCTGAAGATCGACAGCGACAAGAACGAGGGGTACCTGGGCAAGTTCGGCACCGACGGATTGCCGACCACAGGGTTCCTCAAGCCGGACGGACAGGTCCTCGGCGCGGTCGCGGGTTACATGCCCGCGGACAAGTACCTGAAGATGATGGCGGCCGCGAAGGCGCTGCAGTCTCTCGCGGACCTCGACCCCGCCGCCGACGACCCGGACCAGGCGCTCCGCGCGGCGCTGCTGTGGACCTCATTCAGCAAGCCGGACAAGGCCAAGGAGATACTGACCACGCTGATGCTCCGCAGCAACATGACGGCGGACCAGGCCGTCGCGGTGGGCCTCGCGCGTGCACTCGTGGCGAGCGGCGACGACAAGCCCGCCCGGGACGAGGCGCTCAAGGCGGCATTCGGCGCTGAATCCGTAGAGGATCTCGGTGAGGGCGACGCTCTCAAGCAGCTCCTCGCCGCCGTCCTCTTCGGGTGGACCGGGTCGCCGAGCGCTCAGCCGCTGGTGCTCACGCTCGCCGGCGGCGCGACGGCGGTGATAGGCGCCCCCTCGGATGAGAAGGAGCTGCTCGCGCTCGTCGCGGCGGCCAAGCTCACCAGGAACTTGGCCGCGCTGCCGGCGGCCGGCCCGCTTTCGTCAGACGAGCGTGAACACACGGCGGCGGCTCTGCTCGCGGTCGGGCTCGCCGACAAGGCGCTGCCGTACCTCGAGGCCATGGGTGACAAGGCACGGGTCGACCTACTGGCTGCCAAGGTCGCGATGGGCGCGACTGCGGAAGCAACGCCACAGGTGGAGGCGCTTCTCGCCGAGCCGACGCTGGCGCCCGAGACGGCTCAGGCGTTGAAGGTCGTGAAGGCCGTCGCGCTCGCCAAGGGCGGTAACCCGGGACTTGGGGCGCAGATCATCAAGGAGCTTCTGGCGGACAAGATTGTCGACCCGGCTCTGCGTAGCCGCCTCGAGCTCTTCGGGAGCGCCACCATGCTGGCGAGGCTCTAGGCGGCTGGGGCAAAGACCGCGAGCATCCGCAACGTCAGATACGGCGCCAAGGAGCTCCCCCGGCCAAGGATCGGCTGCGCCGGTCGCGAACGGCTACCTGCGGAGGTAGCCACGCATGGTGTTCCGATGCTATGCCGACGAACACGCCGCTGCGCTTAGGCGTGCGTTCGAGGGCGACGACTGGCGCGCGGCGGTGGCGGGCGGCCTTGCCGAGGACGCCCGGCGGCACATGGTCACCCCACCTGAGACCGAGGGCGTCTTCGACCTCCCGGTTCGGCAGCTTGTCACCATCAACGAGTCCGAGACGCGCCGTTTGATCGGTGCCGGCGAGCGGGATGAGGAGCGTCTGCTGGCGACGCTCGGCACATGGCCGGAGACGTGGCCCGACGACCTTCCTGTGCGTCTGTCCTTCCTGGGTATCAACACAGGCTATGACTGCGACATGCAGCCGCGGTGCCTCTACTGCAACCAGCAGGCCGTCGACATACGCCTGGGCGCGGCCGACTGGAAGCGGCTTATCAGGCAGGCCGTCCCCCCTGACGGCAAGGGCCCCTATGTCTACATCACCGGCGGGGAGCCGCTTATGATGGGCGAGGGACTCTGGGGCCCCGACGGGCTCATTCGCGAAGTCACGCTCGCGGGGGCCGCCTGCAACCTGAACACCAACGCACTCGCCCTGACGCCGACGGTGGCGCTCGGCTTGGTGCGCTCGGGACTGGGCCGTATCCACATCTCACTCGACACGCACCGGCCCGAGATACAGGACGCGCTGCAGCAGCGGGAGGGGCGCTGGTCGCAGACCATCGCGGGGCTGCGGAACGTGCAGATCGCGAAGGCCCTGCTCGGGGCCGCGCATCCGGTGATCCATCTCAACTGCGTGCTAACCCGGCTGAACGCGGACGGGTTCCCGTGCTTTCTGGACTTCGTGGTCGCCATGAAGCCCCTGCCGGAGACGGGCATCAGTCCCGACCTTGACATGCACGTCATCCCGGTGGGCGGCGAGGCCAATCGTGAATTGCGGCTGACGGCTGAGGGCTACGCGCGGTTCTTCTCGGATACGTGGGATGCGGCGGATTCGGTCTGGCAGCGTTATCAGGCCGAGCGTGGGATCGCCGACGACCAGCGTCGCCGGCTCCATGAGAGCGTCCCCTTCATGAGCCCCTACCACCGCGCCGAGCAGCGGGGAGGGCTTGCCGACTGGGCTCGGTGGGCGGCCGACGGCATGCCGGCCGCTCTGTCGCTTAGGGAACGCTGCTATGTCGCGCCGACGCAAGCCTTCGTGCTGCCGGACGGCACCCATTACTGGTGCGGCGGACACACTGTGTCCCGCCCGGCTCCGGTCGGCTGCGCGCTGTCGCGGGGCATCGCCGACAGTATCCGCTCCTCGGTGGGGCAGATGGCCGAGGTGCCGTCCCCGTACTGCCAGAGCTGCGCGGGCGCGACGCAGGCCATCAACCAGATCGTCGAGGCGAGGCTGCTTCAGGCAGTTCGAAGTTGGCTAAGCCCCGGCGAACAGGCCGCTCCCGGGCCTGACCCCGCTCGGGACGTCGAATAGCCGGCCGGGGCCCTTCATAGGGCCAGGGATGACGAGGGGCCGCCCTCTGCGGCGAGCTCAGGGTGTGCCCTTGCCCGATGGCTGCCCGTCCTCCGGCAGACGCTCCGACAGTGCGGCGATCTCGGGGGTGCGACCGAATCTGCGAACGGCGTCCGTCACGACCAGCCTGGCGCCTACGACATCCGCGTGCGCAAGGTACGCGTCAGCAACCATCACCCAGGCCGATTGCGGCAGAACGGTCGTCGGTGTCTCCTCCAGTCCGGCGCCCGGGGCGCACGGAGCCCCGAGGAGCACGTCCCTCGCGAGCTCCAGCCTGTCGGGCTGCGGGCCCCGGCCCGGGGTCGAGCCGTCAAGTCTGGCGAGCAGCGCCAGTGCCGATACTCGCTCGGCCGGTAGGAGCGCGTCGACCCCCTCGACGCGAAGCGCTCGCTCGGCGGCCATCCGGGCCGCCAGCTCGTCGCGTGTGGCGGCGCACGCCTGTGCCAGCGCGAGGTACGCGTGCGCCGGGAGCGGATCGGCTGCCGCTTTCTCGAGGCTTGTCCGCGCGAGCCTGAACCATCGGTCGCGGTCGCGCTCCACGGTGCTGGCGCTGGTTGGGAGGCTCTGCGCCCAACGAACGTACATCTCACCCAGGGCGGCCTGCATCTCGGGGTTTGCGGGCCGCGCGGCGACCGCCGCCTTGAGGAGCCGTTCGGCGGCGAGCCAGTCGCCTTTCTGCTGCTGAGCCCTTGCCGCGAGCACCGCCGCGGACGCATCGGCGTAGCCGCGCCGCTCGGCGTCCGCCAGCGCCTCGAGGGCCTGATCCGCGGCGCCCGCCTCGACCAGGGCGACCGCGCGCTGCACCTGGGCGTCTAGCGCTAGCTGCGGAAGCTGCAGCGCGTCACAGGCCGCCACCTTGGCGGCCAGCAGCTCGGCTCGGGTCATCGGCATCGTGCCGATACTCGCGACCCGGAGGCACGAGTCCGCCAGTTCGTTGGCCACGGCGGCTTGCCCGGTGTTAAGGAGGGACGGGAGCCGCTCACATGTGGCCCTGGCCCTGTACGCCAGCGCCGGCGCGAGTGCCTCGTCCACGGCGACAGACCGGCTGAACTGCGCCAGCGCCTGGCCCGCATCGCCCAACTCCAGCGCCGCTCGGCCCAGGAAGTACGTCGCGAGCGCCTCGCTGAACGGGCTCAGGTGATCCCGCGACCCGGTTGCCAGGGCTTCCTTGTCCAGGGAGCCGAGCGCCTCACCCACCCTCCTCGTCAGGGCCCCGACGAAGCCGTCGAGATCGACCATGTTCCCGGGTAGCCTGCCCGCCGCCGTTGCGCCGAGTCCACTTGCGCAGTCGTAGACCTGCCAATTGCTCGCTATGGCCTCCTCCTGGCACCGCACTGAGACCAGGACCAGGCGGTCGTACGGTAGCTGCGCGGCCGCTGCGCGCGCGGCTCCCCACGTCGTAAGCGCCTGGGCATCGGGCAGGGCGGCCGCTGCGCGGGCCAGGGCCGAGTACGGGAACACCCGCGCGCTCTTGCCGGCTGCCAGCACCAGACGACGCGGCAGTTCGTCGCGAACGCAGATCGCCACAGCTCGGGCCGTAAGCTCGGTCCCCTCGACCTCCACCGGACCGATAGCAACTGATAGACAACTCTGTGTCCTGACCTGCTCCTGAGGTGCCTGGGGGTCCTGCGCGTGAGCTCGAATGGCCACCGCCAGACAAACAGCGACTGCGGACAGCAGTGCCCGTGACCGCCTACTCACCTGCGGATCGCGCACGCAGCCCCTCCTTGAGCGCCGCCCTCATGACCGCCACAGGCGCTGGTAGCCCCGTCCACAACTCAAGCGCGATGGCCCCCTGGTGGACCAGCATCCCAACGCCATCCACCGTTCTGCAGCCAGCCAGGCTTGCCCTGCGGAGCAGACGTGTAGGGCTCGGATTGTACACGATATCGACTACAAGAAGATCAGCACGGAGCGACCGGCAGTCAACTGGTATACACCCGTCGGTGTGAGGCCACATGCCCAGCGGCGTTGTGTTGACAAGGGCGGCCGCTCCATCCAGGGCTGATGAAAGCTCTCCTTCAGACAGTCCCCCGCACGTGACGGCGACGCCACGCGCCGCGAGCCCTGCGGCAAGCCCCCGCCTAGCGGCCTCGTTGCGCGCCGCTATGTGCAGGGAGGCGACGCGGGGTCCCAGCGCGGACGCTACGGAGCGTGCTGATCCGCCGGACCCGGCCAGCACAACCCGAGCCCCGTCCACCGCCACCCCCGCCTCGCCGAGTGATCGCAGGAACCCCGGCCCGTCTGTGGACGAGCCGACCAGCGTTCCGCAACGGTTCGTGATCGTGTTGACGCATCCGGCTGATACTGCCGAGTCATCCAGCTCATCCATCAGGGGCAGCAGAGCGTCCTTATGCGGAATTGTGGCATTCAGGCCCCGCATACCCAGAGCCCGCATTCCACTCACCGCCTCGCGCAGGTTGGCGGGCTCCACGTGGAAGGCAAGGTACACGGCGTCCAGCTCCAGAGCCCCGATGGCGGCGCCGTGCATAGCCGGCGAGAGGCTGTGCGCGACGGGGCACCCGATGACGCCCAGCACCATTGTCGAGGCAGAGGGCATGGCCTCGCCCTTTCGTCCGTTTCACGTGAAACAGTGGGCCTACCCTACGTCGGTCAGGCCCAGTTCGGCCGCCGTCGGTACGGACGCGAACGTCACGATCAGACGGCTGATCCGTTCCAGGTCCTCGGGGCTGTAGTAGCGGATCTTAATGACCCCGGAACCCGTGCGAGTGTGGGCGATCTCGACTTCCGAGCCCATTGCCGTGCGCAGAGAGCCCTCGATCTCCTCGAGGAACGGCGCCAGTTCGGGGGGCCGCTTCGGGCCGCGAGGGGCGCGCTCTTCGGGCTCCCTCGGCCGTTCGGTCGCCCGCCGTACGAGCTCCTCAGCCTCGCGAACGCTGAGGCCGTCCCTCTCGATGCGACGCCAGATCATGTGCCGCTCGGCCTCGTTGCTCACTGACAGGAGGGCCCGCCCATGCCCCTCGCTGAGATGTCCGGACGCGATCCGGTCCTGGATCTCGGTGGGCAGCCTTAGGAGCCGAAGTGTGTTGCTGACGGACGTCCTGCTGCGGCCCACGGCCTGTGCGACCGCCTCTTGACTTACCCCCAGATCACCGATCAGACGGCGGTACGCCAGCGCTCGGTCGATGGGGTTCAGGTCCTCCCGCTGGACGTTCTCGACCAGGGCCATCGTCAGCATGTCAGCGTCGCTCGCCGTACGTACCACCGTAGGCACCGAGGTCAGCCCGGCCCGCTGGGCCGCGCGCCACCGCCGCTCACCCGTGATGATCTCATATCCGTCACCCACGATCCGCACGACGATCGGCTGGATGACGCCCTGGGACCGGATCGAGGTCGCCAGCTCGTCGAGCGTCTCGTCATCGAACTGCCGCCGCGGCTGGTGTGGGTTCGGCCTCATGCGCGACACCGGGATATCGGTCGCGGCACCCGCCGTGGCATCGTCAACGCCCGGTATCAGAGACGAGAGCCCCCTACCGAGCCCACGGTTCTCCACGCTCGACCACCTCCTGCGCGAGTCTGCGGTACGCCTCGGCACCCTTACTGTCCGGAGCGTACTGCGTGATGGGCTTGCCGTAACTCGGGGCTTCGCTCAGCCGAACACTGCGGGGGATCACTGTTCGGTAGGCTCTGTCACCGAAGTGCCCGCGGACCTCGCGCTCCACATCGCTGGTCAGCCTCAGCCGCCTGTCGTACATTGTAAGAAGCACCCCTGCGACTGCCAGCCCCTCGTTAAGGTTCGTCCGCACGAGCTCCACGATCTGCAGAAGCTGCGATAGTCCCTCCAGTGCGTAGTACTCGCACTGGATCGGTATCAACACCTGCTCCCCCGCCACCAGGCTGTTGATAGTCAGCAGCCCGAGCGACGGGGCCGAGTCAATGAGAACCAATGGGTAGTCGGCCTTCAGCGGCGCCAGCGCAGTCCGAAGCCGCGTCTCTCTGGCCATCACGCCGGCCAACTCGACCTCCGCGGCGGCCAGCGCCATCCTCGCCGGCAGCAGGTGGAGTCCCTCCACCGCTGTGGGGACGATCGCCTCTAGCGCCTCACACGAGCCCGTCACAGCCGAGTAGACACATCGTTCGAGCCTGCTCCGGTCGACGCCCAGGCCGGTGGTCGCATTGCCCTGCGCGTCCATGTCAACCAAGAGCACCTTCATGCCGCGCTCGGCAAGGGCGGCACCTAGGTTCACGGCGGTCGTCGTCTTCCCTACCCCGCCCTTCTGGTTGACGATCGCGAAGACCAAGCTGGAGCCCCCTCGCTATCAGTGGGCCGCAGCCCTTCCCCGGACGGTTAGGATTCTCCTTCTCCAGTCGGTGCCCGGAAGGCAGACGACCTCCGCATGCCACCCCTCACGTGCCGGAAGCCCATCCAGATCTGGTCCCCCCAGGATAGCCACAGTGCCATCACGCGAGGCCAGAGGCGAGCACAGGGCTACCGCGCGCTCCACTCGTGCGAGTCCCCTCGCGCAGACCAGATCCGCCCGTCCACCGAGCTCCGCCACCACCTTCGGATCCCGTGCACGCGCACAGATATGTGTAACGTTTCCAGTAGATAGCCGCTCCGCCAAGCGAATGACAAGCCAACCCGATCGATGTCGGGAGTCGATAGCCACGACCTGCGTGTCTGGCCACGCCAAAGCCAGCGCAAGTGCGGGGACACCTGCCCCTGTACCCACGTCAGCGAGCACGGACGGCTGCTCTACAACTGTCAACAGCAGCAGCGAGTCCAAGACGTGGCGAACTAGTGATAGGTTTGCATCCCCGATGCTCGACAGCCCGAGCTGAGGCCCCCATTCCGCCAGTTCGACCGCCAGTTGGCCCAGCCGGTCACCGAGCCCGGGGCTTGGCCGTAGGCCGAGCCACTCCAGAGTGTCCCGCAGCAGGCTGCGGGATTCCGACGTCAGAGGCCCGACGGCTGGGATTGTGGTTCCGGGGCGCCTATGTTTCACGTGAAACGGCCCCGCCCCCGGCAAGGCGCCGCTGCCGCGTCGCCCAGACCTCAAGTGCGTCCATGTCGGCTGACGTTACGCCGCGCAGCCCCGCAGCCTCGGCCAGCGTCCGGGGACGCGCGCGCTGCAGGCGTTCGAGCGCCTCCTGCTTCAGCCCCCGGGCCTTGGCAAAATCAACGCCCCCGAGCGACAGCGATGCCCCGCGCCGTGCACGAGACCTCTCACGCGTGATGTAGCCCCGGTACCGGTACCGGGCCTCCACCTCCGTCGCCACGCCGACGTCCGACAGCGCGCAGAGCACCGCTTCCGGAGCCTGTGTCACTTCGAGCAGCTCCCGAAAACCCACACTGGGGTGCTCGAGCAGCGATCCGATGCTCTTGCCGTGCTGAGGAGTAGCACCCCACCGGCCTACCGGCCACCGTTCCGATAGCGACTTGTCAGCCCGCGTTTCCGCGAGCCAGTCGCAAGCCAGCACGATAGCCCCGCAGCGGCGTTCGTGGGCGGCCCACTGGTCGGGCCCAACCAAGCCCAGGTCCCGACCCACAGGGGTCAGCCGCTCGGGCGCGCTGCTCGCACGAAGCTCCAGGCGGTTTGCGGCGCGCGCGGTCATCATGCGGTATGGCTCGTCGACGCCCTTCTCCGTCAGGTCAGCCAGCATGACGCCTATGTAAGAGCCGCCGCGTTCGAGTCGCAGCTCCTTCCCTTCGCCCGCGAGCGCCACAGCGTTGACGCCGGCCACCAGGCCCTGGGCCGCAGCCTCCTCATACCCAGAGGTGCCGTTGACCTGCCCTGCGAGGAACAGGCCTCGCACCACATCGGACTGCAGGGTTGGCAGAAGCGTCCGCGGGTCGTAGGCGTCGTACTCCACCGCGTATCCATAGCGCAACACGCGAGCCCGCTCGAGGCCCGGCACGAACTCCAAGAGCGCCTTCTGAGCATCTGGCGGCAGGCTTGTCGACAGCCCCTGAACGTAGACCTCCTCCGTGGTCTCCCCCTCGCGTTCCAGAAACACCGGATGTCCCGACTTGTCCGGAAACCGCACTACCTTCGCCTCGATGGACGGGCAGTACCTAGGCCCGGGGCCCGTGACCAGGCCCCCGTACATCGCCGACCGCTCCAGGTTGGCGCGCACGAACTCGACCCCCGCACTCTCAAGTCGCGTCACGAAGCACGGATGCTGCGCGCGGATCGCGGGCCGACTGCCCGCCCAAGAGAACGTCCCAGCTAGGGGATTCGACTCCTGGCGGGCGAGGGAGGACGTGTCCACAGAGGAGTAGGCGATCCGTGGAACCGTGCCGGTCTTGAGGCGAACGGGCTGGAGGCCTAGCGCAGCTAGAGAGACCCCCAGCGCGTCACAGGCTGGCTCTCCGGCCCGACCGAGACTATGCCCGGTGTGTCCGTAGTACACTTTGGCCCGCAGAAACGTGCCCGCGCACGCAACCACCGCACCTGCCCGGAGCTCCTCGCCGAGCGTTGTGGCTACACCGATCGCCCTGCCGTCATCCGTCAGTACGTGCGAGACCTCGGACTGGAGCACGTGTAGCCCGGGCTGCCGCTCGACCGCCTCCTTCTGGCGTTGCTCGTACGCCCGCTTGTCAGCCTGCGCACGGAGCGCCTGAACTGCGGGGCCCTTGCCCGTGTTCAGCATGCGCATGTGCGTGAAGGTCTCGTCGATCGCGCGGCCCATCTCCCCGCCCAGCGCGTCGACCTCGGCCACGATGTGGCCCTTGGCGGGCCCCCCAATGCTACAGTTGCACGCCATGTGCCCCACGCGGTCCAGGTTCCCTGTGACGAGGAGAACGGACGCGCCCAGGCGTGCCGCAGCCAGTGCCGCCTCACACCCGGCGTGCCCCGCGCCCACCACAATCACGTCGTACCGGGCGTCATCCATGCTCAATCCTCGCGACCCAGCGCGCCGCACGGGCGCTCCCGCGCATCAGCGTTATGCAGTGTTGCAGCCCATTAGCTGCACTCCGATGGGAGAGCTGACCTGACTGACAACCTCTCGGCCTTCCCGATGCGATCGCGGTTGAGCGACAGCTCCGGCACCCCAGCAGGCCGGCGTTGCGACCCCGGAGGAGCAGTACTCATGCGAGCCGGCCCGGCGCAAAGCCGGGGGCCGCCACAGTGCGCTACGCTATCATACACGCTCGCCACCGAGGAATCCTGTGGCCGCCGCCGAAGTCTCGTGAACCATCTACGAAGCCAGCACACCGACAGGCAGGTGGTTCACGTGTCCGGCCACTCGAAGTGGGCCAACATCAAGATCCGCAAGGGCGCCCAGGATGCCAAGCGCGGCAAGGTTTTCACCAAGATGTCCAAGGAGATCATGGTCGCCGCGCGCACGGGCGGTGGCAACCCCGATTTCAACCCCAGGCTGCGCCTCGCCATCCAGAAGGCCCGCGAGGCCAACATGCCGAGGGACAACATCGACCGGGCCGTCAAGAAGGGCACCGGCGACCTCGAGGGAGAGACGCTCGAAGAGGTCGTCTATGAGGGCTACGGCCCACACGGGGTCGCGCTCCTTATAGAGACCCTCACCGACAACCGGAACCGGACCGCTCCGGAGATTCGCGCGCTTCTCGGGAAGCGCGGCGGCAACCTCGGGGAGAGCGGCTGTGTCGGGTGGATGTTCGTGACCAAGGGCCTGGTCCAGGTGCCGGCGGAAGGCACCGACGAGGATGAGCTGATGATGGTCGCCCTCGAAGCCGGAGCGGACGACGTCAAGCGATCCGGCGACGCATTCGAGGTGACGAGCGCGCCGGACGCGTTCATGCAGGTCCAGCAGGCTCTCGAATCCGGTGGGTTCACCATCACGTCGGCCGAGGTGACTCGCATGCCTACGACGACGGTCCCCCTGGATGCGCGCACCGCGCCCGGCGTCCTGCGGCTGCTTGAGGACCTTGAGGACCTGGACGACGTCCAGCAGGTCCACGCCAACTTCGACGTGGCCGATGAGGTGCTCGAGGCGATAGCCGCGGCTCAGTAGCGACGGCCGAGAGCTCAGGGAACGATGGCGACCGGACTGACATGCTCGACTCAGGTGGTGCTCGACTGCGATGTGCTCATCATCGGGTCGGGTGCGGCCGGCCTCAGAGCCGCCGTGGCGGCTGCTGCCGCGGGCGCCGACGTTCTCGTCGCGGATCGCGGCGAGCCGGGCAGAGCCGGCACGACCGTGGCGGCGTCGAGCGATTGGATGGCGTTCGGAGCGGCCTTCGGCCACGGCGACCCGAGGGACTCGCCGGCGCAGCACGCACTCGACATCCTGGTTAAGGGCGCTCTCTGCGTCCTCCCGGAGCTCGCGAGGCGCATCGCGGAGGACGCCCCGGCGAGGCTGAGGGACCTGGAGTCATACGGCGCCGCGTTTGACAAGGCCCCTGACGGTACCTACCTGCAGGTACACTCCGACGGCGCCAGCTACCCTCGCGCGTGCGGCCGTGGGGCCGACACGGGGCCGACGATGGTCCGCGCGCTCGTCGCCGAGTGCCGCCGGACGGGCGTCCGCCTGACGGGCGGCTTGCAGCTTGCCGACCTGCTGCTCGGACGAGGCGGCCAAGCCGTGGGCGCGCTGTTCCTCGACTGCAGCGGCGAGGTGGTTGCCGTTCATGCCGGCGCCGTCGTGTTGGCGACCGGCGGGGCGGGGCTGGTGTTCGAGCACAACGCATACCCGCCGGGCATGTACGGCGCCGGCTACGCGGCGGCCCTGCGCGCGGGCGCGCGCTTGGCCAACATGGAGTTCATCCAGATTGGTCCCTGCATCAACCGGCCCTTTAAGTTCGCGCTCAGCGGCATCTTCTGGCGCATGGACCCGCGCATTACTAGCGGGGTAGGGGAGGAGTTCCTGGCCCGCGCGTTGCCCGACGGGGTCGACCTGGCGGCCGCGCTCCACGTCAAGGGCCACTCCTTCCCCTTCACTGTTAGGAACGACTCCTTCTACGTCGACACGGCGATCTACCGCGAGATCATCGCGGGTCGGGTCGGACCAAACGGCGGTGTCTTCATCGATGTCACTGGCGCCGGCAGCAAGGAGATCGAACGCCGTGCCGAGGTTCCCTTGCTTCACCTACTCAAACACGGAGTAGACATAAGGACCTCGCCCATCGAGTTCGCACCTTCTATTCAACACTGTAATGGCGGAGTCTTAATAGACGAAGACGCTCAGTGCGACGTCCCCGGCTTGTTCGCGGCAGGAGAGGTCGCGGGGGGCCAGCACGGTGCCGACCGACCCGGCGGGAATGCCCTGGCCGACTCCCAGGCATTCGGGGCCATCGCGGGCGCCTCCGCCGCGCAGTGGGCCGCCGAGACAGGCCACGCGGAGCCGATGGAGGCTCGCGGCCTGCCGGGCCCGCGGGGTAGCGGGCGCGAGGTAGGGCTGCTCCTACGGGAACTCGCGTGTGTGATGTGGCGCGGCTGCTCTGTCGTGCGCGATGACGCTGGTCTGTGCAAAGCGCTCGCCGACGTCCGCGAGATCGGGTCTCAGCGGGCGCAGGGCTCAAGGGCCGATCTGTTGGATCTACGTGACGCTCTCGCAGTCGCCGAAACCCACCTGGTTTCGGCCAGATCCCGAACCGAGAGTCGCGGCACTCACTTCCGTGCCGATCACCCGCGCACCGCCGATCCGGAATGGATCCGCATTCGGACGGTGCGCCTTGCCGATGACGGGAGCCTCGTCCTGGACGTGGTCGTCCCGGACGTCGCGGAGGACGTGCTCAATGCCTGGCTGACGTCCCCCGAGCGGAGGTCCGAGCCGCTGCTGGGCTACTAGGTCGCCAGGTTGCGAGCCTGCGGAGGGACCTTCATGTCTGTGTCAGTCTCACTTGTGCCGGTTGCCTGTTCACTCCTCGCCGTTAGCGCCGCGCGTGCACAGGGCACGACGCCGACCGAGACGCTCGACGCGGGCAGCGCCGCGGTATGGTCGCTCGCCTACACACCGGACGGCCGTCTTCTCGCAGCGGCGGGCGACAACGGGATGCTCCAGCTTTGGGACGTCGCGAGCGGCGAGCGCATCCGCGAGCTTGCCGGGCACGACGGCACGGTGCGTTCGGCTGCGTTCTCCCCCGACGGCAAGACCCTCGTGAGCGCGGGCTTTGACCACACTATCCGCCTGTGGGACCCATCTGCCGGCCAGTGCATCGCCACGATCACGGACACGGCACCTGTGTTCTTCCCGGCGTTCGCCGGAGACGGCCGCCTCGTCACCGGCAGTGAGGAGACCGCGGGGCGCCTTTGGGACCTAGCCACCGGTGAACTGGTGCATCGCCTCGAGGGCCACAAGGACAGGGCCTGGAGCGCGGCAGCTTCACCGGACGGCACGGTCGTCGCGATCGGCGGACGCGACGGCATCGTCACCCTCTGGAGTGCCGCGACGGGCGCGCTCCTCAGGACTCTTTCCGTGCATACGGCCGCCGTTACGTGCGTCGCGTTCTCGCCCGATGGCAAGGCTCTCGCGTCCGGGAGCAGCGACAACACCGTGCGCGTGTGGGACCCGACCGACGGCGCCTTGCTGAGGACGCTCGCGGGCCATAGCTCGACGGTGTGCGACGTCGGCTTCTCGCCCGACGGTCTCACGATTTCGTCGGTGACAGGGGAGGGGATCGTGCGGCTGTGGGACGCGGAGACCGGGCTGTTCCGCCGGGCACTGAGCGGCGGCGGGCTCAGCCTCGCGTTCTCACCGGACGGCTCGCGCCTAGCCGCCGGCGGCTCCGATGGGAAGATCCGCCTCCTCGACTGGCGCCACGCGCTCGACGCCCTTCGGCCGGCGGACCTGGTACCCGACTTCGAGCGCTTCGGGCTGCAGCCCTACGGCCAGCGCTCGCGCAACACCTGCTCGGTGTGCACCACACGCGGCGTTCTGGAGTTCGCCTACTCAAAGCGAGTCGGTCACGGCGTCAGGCTGAGCGCGGAGTTCCTCAACTGGGCGTGCAACCAAGTGATCGGCAACACGACCGACGACCGCGGCCAGTTCTTCCACGACCTCCTCAAGGGGCTGGGCGAGCACGGTATCTGCCGCGAGGACGAGATGCCGTACAAGCCCACCTTCGAGCCCGACTACGCGCCCACCGAGGAAGCGAAGGCGAGCGCGCTGCGCATCCGTGACGAGGGCTTCGAGGTGCACTGGGTTAACCCGCTGAAGCGCGAGGCCGGGCTCTCGGACGAGCAGTTCGAGGAGGTCAAACGGGCGCTTCGCGAGGGTCACCCGGTTGCCGCAGGCTCGGGCCACAGCGTGATGCTCGTGGGCTATGTCGAGGACGGCTCGGAGCCCGGCGGCGGGAGCTTCCTCATCATCGACTCCGGCGGTCCGGGGCACTACTACGAACTGTCCTTCGAGCACGTGAAGCAAGGCATCTACGACACGTACTGGGTGGGGTAGGGCACATCCACCGTTCACCTTCAGCAGGCCCGAAGGGCCGTGACGAAGCATGTCCTGAGCCTGTCGAAGGGGGCCGTCACCCGCCGCCTTGCCGTAGGGGCGGCCCCCTGTGGCCGCCCTGGGCGAGCACGCTGGCTCGCCCCTACGGTGGGCCGCTCCCGCCGGGAGAGGTGATCGGTCGGCGCATCATCGTATGTGTAGTAGCGGCTCACGCCGTAGTCCCCGCGATGCGGCCCGTCCGAGCCATGCCGTCGCTCCGCGACTTGGACGGCGCGGACGCCGGCGGTCCCAGACCGCAGGCTGCGTACGCGGCGATGCACGGCCCACCTGCACTCGACGCCCCACCCGGGCGAGGACGAGAGGAAGTTGGGGCAGAAGCAGGCTCGCATTAGGAGGCTTTGCCATGACACCCAAGCTCAGCGTCGCTCTCTGCACCATGGTCTTGATCTGCACTCTTCCCGCCGCGCGGGCGCAGGCCGAGCAGCCGACCGACCCGCCGGCGTGGCGCGAGACACTTGTCAACGCGCTGCCGCTGCTCGGACACCGCAACTGGATCGCGATCGTCGACTCCGCCTATCCCGCTCAGTGCGCCGAGGGCGTCGAGACCATCGCGACAGGCGCGGACCAGCTCGAGGTCGTCCGGGCGGTCCTCGACGCGCTCGCCGGTACTGAGCACGTGAAGCCGACGATCTACGTCGACAAGGAACTTGCCTTCGTCACCGACGACCTGGCCCCGGGCATCACCGACTACCGCGACGGCCTCGCGAAGCTCCTCGAGGGCCGGGACGTGAACACCGAGCTCCACGAGGACATCATCAAGAAGCTCGACGAGGCCGCTAAGACCTTCAAGGTGCTGATCCTCAAGACCGACCTCACGATGCCTTACACCTCCGTGTTCCTGCAGCTTGAGTGCGGCTACTGGAACGCCGACAAGGAGCAGGCGCTGCGTGAGCGCATGGCCGGCGAGGCGGGTGAGCAGTGATGAGCGCGTTGGCTGTCGCACTGGTCGCGGCGGGCGCATCGTCCGCACAGGCCGCTCTGCACTTCGACTTCGAGACCGGCGACCTGCAGGGCTGGGCCGTGGTCGACGGAGCGTTCGGCAAGCTCATCTGCGACCGAGCCATGTCCCGCAACACGCCGGGCATGGCCTACCCCAAGCAGGGGCAGTGGTACCTCACCACCACCGAGCTCGAGGACGGCGGCTTTGATGACGGCATGACGGGTGTCGTCGAGTCGCCCGTCTTCACGCTGAGGGGAGAGCGCATCACCCTCCAGATCGGCGGCGGGTCGCACCCAGACACGTTCGTCGCCCTCTGCTCTGAGGACGGCGACTACGTGCGCGTCGCGCATGGAGCGAACTCGGAGGTCATGCAGCCTGTCGAGTGGGACGTGCCCGAGCTTGTCGGCAAGAAGCTCTACCTCCAGGTCGTCGACCGAAACACCGGCGCGTGGGGGCACGTTACGCTGGATGATGTGGTCATCGACGGGGCCATCGATGAGGAAGCCACCGCGCGCGTGAGGGCCGCCTTCTCGGAGCGCGAGGCCGCCCGTCGCGAACGCGAGCGCATTCGCGAGGTCGAGCGGCAGGCGAGGCGCGAGCAACGCGTTCGGGACATGCTCGAGTCGCCTGACCTTGTCGCACAGGGCGAGACGACCGTCTACTCCGGCGAGCACCTCGGCGCCATCAGTCTGCCTGTCGGCGGGATTGGCACAGGCACCGTGAACACGAACGGCCGCGCCGAGCGACACGTCTGGCAGATCTTCAACAACATGACCCAGGCCGCGCTGCCTCACAGCTTCTTCGCCGTGTGCGCGCAAGCGGAGGGGCGAGGGGCTGTTGTGCGGGCCCTGCAGACAGTCGCCGCAGGCGCCTTCCCCCCCGTCGCCAGCCTCAGCTTCAGGGGCGAGTACCCATTCGGCTGGTACGACTTCGAGGACCCCGACCTTCCCTTGCGCGCGCACATGCGGGTCTTCAACCCCCTCGTGCCGCTGAGCGTCGCCGACTCTTCGATCCCGTGCTCGATCTACGAACTCACGGCGACCAATGACACTGCCTCGCCTGTGAGAGTTGCCTTCCTCGCGGCACAGCAGAACGCGGCGGGCTACACGGGCGTAGGGGATGTCCAAGGCCGCGAACACGAGGGCTACGGGCTCAACAGGAACAGCGTCCTCGCGAGCCCGGAGGCGACGGTGCTCCACATGACCTCGGGCAAGCCGGCCGACTCGCCTGGCTTCGGCGACATGGCGCTCGCAGCGATCGGGCCGCAGGTGAGCGCGACCGCGTCATGGACCGACGATGCGGATCTGCTCAGCGACGTCGCTGCCGACGCGCGACTCGACGGCCCCTCGGAGTCGGGCCCTTCCACCGCTGGCGCGACCCTTGACGGCGCGCTGGCGTCCTCGTTCGACCTCGGGCCCAGGGAGTCGCGGACGGTGACGTTCGTCCTCGCCTGGCGCTTCCCGAACGCGGTGCACGGGGCAGGTGACTGGGGTGGCTCCGGGAACGCCTACTGCCTCCGCTGGCCGAGCGCCCTCGCCGTTGCTCGCGAAGTGGTGTCGCGGCTGGATGAGCTTGCCCGCGCAACAGAGCTGTACCACCACACGCTCTACGAATCCAACCTGCCCCACTGGCTACTTGACCGGCTTTCCTCACAGGTGGCCATCCTGCGCGGCGCGACCTGCTTCTGGGACGCCGAGGGGTACTTCGGCGGTTGGGAGGGATGCGGCGGGTCGGCCGGCTGTTGTCAGGGCAACTGCTCCCATGTGTGGCACTACGCGCAAGCGCACGCGCGGCTGTTCCCGGAGATCGGCCGCTTGATGCGCGACGAGGAGCTCGGCCACCAACTCCCGGACGGGGGAGTGCCGCACAGGGAGCTCTCTGGTGTCGGACCGGCCTTCGACGGTCAGTGTGGCACGATCCTCGAAGCGTACAGGGAGCACCTCCTCAGCGCGGACGGGCGGTGGCTCGCGGCTGCCTGGCCCAAGGTCAAGAAGGCGATGGACTACACCATCGCGACCTGGGACCGGGATGAGGACGGCGTGCTCGCCGGGGCGCAGTGGAACACGCTCGACGCCGAGCTTGACGGCAGCAGCTCTTGGATGGGCAGCATGTACCTGGCGTCTCTCGCCGCGGCGGAGCGGATGGCGCTGAATGAGTCCGACGCCGACTCCGCGGAGCGGTACGCGCGCATCGCGAGGATCGGCTCGCGGCGGCAGGACGAGACGCTGTTCAATGGCGAGTACTACGTGCAGCTCCCCGGCGCCCACCCGTTGCGCGACTACCTCACTGGCTGTCACATCGATCAGGTTCTCGGCCAGTGGTGGGCCTCCCAGCTCGGGCTCGGCCGGGTCTACCCCCGCGACCACGTCGTCACCGCGATGCGGTCCCTCGTGCGGAGCAACTTCAAGCCTGACTTCGAGGGCATCGTGCAGGTGCCGCGTAAGTTCGTCGCCGACGAGGACGCGGGTATGCAGATGATCACCTGGCCGAGGGGCGGCCGGCCCGACCCGGACCACTGCATGTTGTACGGCGACGAGGTGATGACGGGCTTTGAGTACGCGGCGGCGGCGACGATGATCCAGTGCGGGCTGCTGCGCGAGGGGCTGCTCGTCGCGAAGGCGGTGCACGATCGGTACGACGGTCGCCTGCGCACCGGGCTGACGCCCGGCGACACGGCGTCATGGGGATACAGCGGCAATCCGTTCGGCGATGACGAGTGCGGGAAGTACTACGCGCGCGCGATGAGCGTCTGGTCGCTTCTGCTCGCGGCGCAGGGGTTCACCTACGACGGGCCCGCGGGCAACATCGGCTTCGCGCCTGTCTGGCGACCGGGCGATCACGCGTCCTTCTTCACGGCAGCCGAAGGTTGGGGTCTCTTCCGCCAGACGCGCCGCGCCGGGCGTCAGACGGACGTGATCGAGGTGCGCGGGGGCAGGCTCGAGATCGCGTCGGTGTCCCTTGTCGCGCCCGACGGCGACCGGCTCACTCAAGTCACCGTCCGGACGGGCGAGCGGGTCATTCCGGCAAGGGTGAAGGCCGGTGAACGGGACGCACTTGTGGTGGAGCTGCCGACGCGGATCACCATGGCCGCGGGACAGAGCATGTCGATCTCGCTGGGCCCGTAGGTGATTCAGAGGCCGCGCGTTGGGCAGGTTACGGAATCGCCGGCCGTGGGTATAGCCACCGTGAAAACGACAGACCCCGGTGTCGACGATGGGGAACTTCAGGCGACCCGGAGGGTAGCGTTTCCATCAGGTGTCTAGGGGGGGATGGGGTATGGAAAGCGCCGGCTCCCCCTCCGGGTCGCTACGGGTACGTTACTCTGAATCAAACAAGCGGTCAACGGTCTGCAAGCGCTTTTTGGCGCTGTTTTCGTCCTCCCGGGAGGGCCGCACTCCCCAGCGGCACGGGGCTCCGCGCCACTGGGTTCAGCGGACGCTCCCGACGGCGGCCCTGCCTAGCCCGCCGCCGCTTCGTACCTCGCCGACACCTCCGGCCAGTTCACCACGTTCCACCAGGCGGTGATGTAGTCCGCCCGGCGGTTCTGGTACGTCAGGTAGTAGGCGTGCTCCCAGACATCGAGCACGAGCAGGGGCACGAGGGCCTGCACCGTGAGATTCTGGTGCACCTCGGCCTGCACGATCATCAGGCCGCTCGTCATGGGGTGGTAGCCGAGGATGCCCCACCCGCTGCCTTCGACGGCCCCCGCAGCGGCGCTGAGCTGCGTCTTCAGAGCGTCAAGGGAGCCCAGGTCGCGGCCGATCGCCGCTTGCAGGGCGTCGGACGGCTGCCCGGGGTCCGGGCTCATGTTGGTCCAGAATAGGGTGTGCAGGACGTGCCCCGAGCCGTTGAAGGCCAGGTCCTTCTCCCATCGCTTGATCTCGCCAGCGTCGCGCTTGCCCTCGCGGATCTCCCGCAGGGCGTCAAGAGCGGCATTGGCGCCCTTTACGTAGCCGGCATGGTGCTTGTCGTGGTGGAGGGTCATCGTCTGCCCATCGATGTGTGGCTGGAGCGCGTCCGGTGCGTAGGGGAGGGGAGGCAGCACGAAGGCGCCGTCCCTGAACCCCGCGGCCAGCGCGTTGCCGCCTCCCGGCTGAGCGAGCGCAATGCCCGACAGCCCTCCGACTGCCAGCGTCCCTAGTCCAAGTGCCTTTATCGCGTCTCTGCGATCCACAGTCGTGCCTCCGTCTCTACCGGCATCCGTCCCCGGCCAGCGGGCGCGGTCTGGCCGCACCCTTGCACCTTTACCACACGACGGGCACTGCGCCGCACGCGGTAATGGCAGCACCGGCGCCTGGGCGCCTATGTCGCTACCTCTCGCGCACGGGCTTGTCTACGTGCATTGTGGCTCACCCTTATGCACGGACCGGGCCGATGTATACTGACCCCGACCCTCGGAGGATGAGAGTATGCGCTCCCGACTGCCGCCCCTTGCTTGCGCCGCGGCACTGGCCGCCCTCATGCTGGGATGCTCGTCTTCGGCACAGCCTTCCGGCCTGCGCATCGTCAGCATCTCCGTCGACCCGTCCACCGTGGGACCGGGCGGCACGTGCACCCTAACCGTCACGGCCGAGCCCACCGACGGCGTAGCCTACTCATACAGGGTGCTCGCGGGCGGCGGGCACGTAACGGGCGAGGGCGCGAGCGTGACCTACACCGCGGCAGACGACGCCCCCAACAACACCGCCGCGACAGTGAGATGCACCGTCACAGGCCAGGCGGGCGCGACCGCGAGTCATGACGCCAGGATTCACGTTGTGCGCGGAGACGCCCCACAGCCGTCCGCCACCGGCTTGCTTCTGGTGGAGGTAACCCAGCCCGACGGCTCGCCGCTCGAGGGGGCGACGGTCACCTTCGGCGCGTCAGGCGCTTCGACGAACGAGCAGGGCCTAGCGGTGCTCCGGGACCTGGCCCCGGTCACGGGTAGCCTCCTCCGCGTGCGGGCGGAGGGGCGCTGGGACAACGTGAAGCCCGTCACCATTATCGCCGGCGAGCCGACGTCCGTGTCCGTCGCGCTCGCATCCATAGGCACCAGTCTCTCATCCGCCATGGGCGAGGACGTCACCGTAATGCACGACGGCGGCGGGGCCGTCCTGCCGGCTCACTCCCTCGTCGACGACCTGGGCAACGCGGCCCCGGCCGTCGTGGCCACGGCGACCACGCGCTTGTCGACCGATGACGGCTACAGCAGCATCTTCCCCGGCGTGTTCACGGGCCGTCGCGCCTCCGACGGCGCCGTCCTGCCGATCCGGACTTACGGCCTCGTCCACGTCACCGTGGCAGACGGCCTTGGCAACCCACTGCGGCTTGCGCAGGGCCAGACAGCTCAGCTTACCATCCCGATGTCCTCCGTCTTCGATCCCGCCGCGGTATCTCTGCCGCTGTGGCGCTTCGACGAGGACACCGACACTTGGGCCGAGATCGGCTCGCTGCCCCGCGACCCGAGCGCGCCCGCGTACACGGGCCCGGTGGGCGAGATCGGAACGTGGTGTGTCGGCTACTCCTACGAGGAGGCCCTCGAGCGGGTCTCCCTCACCAACGGCATCGGCCAGGCGATCGCCGGAGCGCTCGTGGTAGCGGAGAGCACCGGCTGGCGGAGCATCGGCTATACGGACGAGTCGGGAGCCGCCACGGTGGCATGCCCGCCCGGTGAGACCTGCGGCATATGGGCGCGCAGAGGCACTGTCGTCTCGAGCGCGCGCGACGCGGCAACGCCGGCGGCCGGACAGGCCAGTGACACGGCTGTCTCGTTCCTCGCTCCTCGGGCCGAGGTGATCCTCACCTGGGGCGGCCATCCGGCCGACCTGGCCGCTCATCTATTCTGCGCGGTGGACCCCGCTGACTGGGGAGGGTGGGTCCCACCGGACGAGTACGAGGTGACGCGCGGCCGGGCGGGGAGCCTCGTCCGAGCGCCCTGGGCGGCTCTGACGGCGGATGACCATCAGGGCTTCGGGCCGGAGATCGCTTCGATCTCCCGGCTCGTGCCGGGGACGTATCGCTATGTCGTGGAGAACGCGAGTGGGCAGTCCGTCTCGCCCATCGAGTACTCGGATGCCGAGGTGACCCTATGCCTGCCGGGGGGATCGATCCGCAGCTGGTCCGCGCCGTTGACCAATCCGAGCTCGGCGAGCAACCCTTACTGGCGGGTGTTCGAACTAGCGATCGACGACACGGACGGGATCGCCGTCATCTCGCAGAATGAGTACTCGGCGACCGATGCCGCGACCACACTCTGAGAGCCGCGAGGACACCGGCGCTCGCCGACAGGAGCCACCTCGTGCTCGATCCGAAGGTCAGGGAACGCATCGAGACGGCAATGAACCACCAGGAGCCCGATCGCGTGCCGATCTGGGACTTCATCGACTCGCGCGCGGCTTACGATCTCTTCGCGGCCGGAGTAGAGGACTACGTCCAGGCCAGCGCGCGTGTGTTCCACGGCCTCGGCATCGACATGTGCCGCGGCTTCGTGCGCACATTCACCCAGCAAGACACGGCCAACCTGGACCACGCCGACGACCACACCGTGCCCACGGTCTCGGGAAGAACCAACTGGGCGAAGTGGGCGCTGCGCAGCCTCGACGCCATCAGGGCCTTCAGCTTCCCCGACCCGGACCGCGAGTGGATCGCCAGCGAGTGGATACCCTCGCAGTTCAGGATCAAGGCCGCCTTCGAGCCCTGCACCCTCTACCTTCCCTGCATCGGCTGCGGCTTCCACGGGACATACGGGCTGATGGGGGTCGAGCTGTTCTCGCTCGCCACCTACGACGCGCCTGACGAGCTCGAGCGACTGCTGTGGCAGAACACCACGCACTCGGTCGCTCTCTGCGAGGCGCTCGCCGCCAACCCCGGACTGGGACCCCTTGTGCTCATCGGCGACGACATCGCTTACAAGGGCGCACTGCTCTATTCGCCGGCATACCTGCGCAAGACGTTCATCAAGCAGCTCGCGGCGTGCTGCGAGCCCCTGAAGAAGGCCGGCTACACGGTTATCTTCCACTCGGACGGCTACGTCATGCAGATCCTTGACGACATGATCGAGGCCGGCATCGACGGGCTGAACCCCATCGAGCCGATCGCGGGCATGGACATCGGCCTACTGAAGCAGCGCTACGGCAGGCGGCTCATTCTCGTGGGGAACGTGGACTGCTCGCAGGTACTGCCGCTCGGGTCGGTGTCGGACGTGGTCGAGGCAACCAAGGACTGCTTGCGAGCGGCCGCGCCCGGCGGCGGGCTCTTCATCGGGTCGTCGAGCGAGATCGTGCCATCGACTCCGCTCGAGAACATCCTCGCCTTCTACGACGCCTGCCGCGAGTACGGCAGGTACCCCATCACTCTATGAGTGGCGCGCCGCGCGCTTGACGATCGAGCACAGATCCCGCTCGTGCTCCTCGGAGATCAGCGGCGCCGGGGGATGCGCCTGCATGAGCTCGAGGGCCCTGGCCCGTGCCCGGTCGAAGTCCGATCCCTTGCCCGCGGCCGCCCAGCCTGCGAGCGACAGGTGCTCCCACGTTCGCGGTTCCCAGAGCTCGCGACGGTACGTGTGCGCCGTCTCGTCGGTGGCTATGAAGCTGCCACCGGGGCCGACCCGCGCGATCTCGTCCACGGCCGCGTCCAGGCCGTCCAACGAGGGCCGCGCGAGGAGGACATTGACCGCCGCGCCGATGTCGGCGTCCATGATCATCTGAACGGGCGAGCAGATCTCGTCCATGGCAAGAAGCCCGCCGGCGATGGTGGACCTTCCTGCGGCGAGTGCGCCGGCCAGGGCGCCGATCGCCTTCTGAGCCCCGGCCTCACATGAGGGCGTCTTCGCATCCGACAGGGCTGTACCGCCGCACGCGTCGCACCCGTAGAACCGCGCCATGTCCGCGAGCGCGAGCGTGATGCGGTGCATCTCCGGGCGCCCGAGGCATGAGACGCACCGGCGGTAGTCCATGGTTGTGACTACGCTGCCGAGGCCCAGCCGACCCTCGCCCCACATCGCAAGCTCCAGAATGTAGAGGAACAGCCTCTCAGCGACCGTCAGAGCGGCTGCCCCGGCTAAGCTCACAGGCATGGACCCGCCCTGTGACGGCATGTGGCCGATGCCCATGCGTAAGCCGCGCTCCGCGAAGTACAGCAACTGCTCGCATTCCGGCCGAGCCAGTCGGAGCGGGGAGACTAGGTATCCCGTCGCAGTGAACACCTCGGACAGACCGCGGCCCGTGGCGTCAGCGTGACACTCGAACAGATCGATAAGGGGCTCACAGAGCCGGGTTAGGTGCACGCTCCCGTCCGGCCTCGCGCCCCACTTCCAGCAGTAGAGCTTCTCAAGAAGCGGCAGCAATCCCGCCGAGCACCCGTCGGGCACGAACGGGACGCCGAGCATCCCTACGGCGTCTGCGCCGGCTATCTGATGGGCGACGCCGATGTAGGCCGCGAGCGTGGTCTCATCGAACGCCCGGAGCTCGGCGCTCCCGGGATCGAGGTACAGGCTGTTGTACACACCGCAGTACAGGCCCACCGATGGGGCAGCCGGCGGCGCCTGCCAACACCGTTGAGCGTCCACGGCGGCCTCTACCAGGTCGCAAGGCAGGAGCACCCTCTCCCGGTCGGCGCCGACCCTCGCCCCGTACGCGCGGAGCCGATCCACGACACCTGGATGCTCCACGGAGGCCCCCACTTCGCCAAGGATCCGCACGGCCGCTCGGTGCAGGGACCGTACCCCGTCGCGCGATACCCATCCTCCCAGATTCACGCCTGACTCCCGCCCTCTCAGTGATCCCCACCGGCCCCAGGCGATGCCCCTTCGCCCCCGTTCCGGCCCCGGAATCGCCCTCCTGCCGGCTCGGCGCGAATGTCAATAGACCCTTTTTGACCCCCCTGCTATAGTTCGCCGCTTGCGTTTGTGCCCTGGTCGGGTGGGCCCTGATACTGAATCGGATCTTCCTGCTGGCAGAAACATGGTCCCTTGCCAAAGAAACTCCAAGTCAAACTTATCCACAGTTGTGGACAACCCTGTGGATAACCTGCGCAACAGCCGCCAAGGCCCGTCGCAACGGGCTTCGGACGCTCCCCGATGGCACGCCAAATGGAACCGTGACAAGGCCCCCAGGCCCGTCAGGACGGGCCGCGACGGCTATGCGGCTTATCCACAACCGAGGGCTGCCCTTTCGTGCTTCCGGAAGCGCACAGCAGGCAAGCAGGATTCCTTCCGCCCAGGCGAGGGAGGGTAGCTAGTGCGCCGATTCCGCGTCAGACGCGACTCTTTGACCCGCGACGTTCAAGGGGCAGGTGACCTTCCTTCCGTGGCCTCGCGTGCTAGGAAGGAAGCCTACGAGGAACCCAGGCAGGACGCCGCGATTCCATCAAACTTCGGTTCGCAGGA
>Ga0315282_10004256_pt1 | contig 25006 bp, 23 predicted proteins | sample YL17G07_20_MG_FD_203693 | JGI IMG/M metagenome (GOLD analysis project Ga0315282, IMG submission 203693) | Sediment microbial communities from Yellowstone Lake, YNP, Wyoming, USA - YL17G07_20 | ecosystem: Environmental > Aquatic > Freshwater > Lake > Sediment | place: USA: Wyoming | collected... | reverse complement strand
ATCAATTCTGAGCCCATTCTCTGGGGGGAATCCGATCGGTCCTACGGGTGGAAGCGGATCGACTTTAAGTCTTTGACCTCTACCTGGAAAGTCCCGAATTCTGCTCTTCCGAACACCTTCGAACGCTTATCCAATTTTATCTCAACGATCTTTTGATCCTTGAGCGAAACCCTGGCCAGCTTTTCCGTCCCTTCCTGTCCCTGGAACTGAACCTCGAGGATTTTATCGAAGGGAATGGCTACGGTGGCGCTCCCCCGCCTTCCCGAGAGAAAGACCTTCCCCTCATAACTGAATTGGGAGAGGGAAGTCTGGATGCCTTCGCGGTCAACCACGAGGACGGAAAAATTCTTCTCCGGAAGAGGGATCTTCTCACTGGGAGGACTGCCCCCGAGCTCTCCCATGCCGAAGAGGAACAAAAGGGATAAAAGAACGGTCACAACGGCAAAGTTCTTTTTCATTGGCACATCTCCTTCTTCTCTGGTCTGACCCTCTTGCTGGGCTTTGCTTGTCACCCGGGTTCGTCTTCGCCCATTCATTTCTTTTTTAATAACATTTTCCAAGCAAAAAGACAAGGATTACCGCCTTCTTATTTCCAAGTAGGCCACCCGCTCCCGGGACAGACAGCTCAGATGGGGCGCGGATTTATTCGCTATGCGCATAGCGCTCTGCGCTTAGCGTTCTTGAAGACCGGCCGGTTATTCCTTCGCTCATCGCCCAGGCACCTGAGCCACGTTGAATGGTGGTGACTAAAACTGGGGATGGACAGGGTGACAGTATTTCATTGACAGGGGAAGGTTCCTCCAGCTATGTTGTTTACTCGACGGGCCCAAATGACATCAATGATAAAAAACCCAGCTTTATCGGGTATCCGGGATGAAAGACCTACTCGAGGAAAAAATAAATTTGCCGAGCCGCCTTCGGAAGCGATGGGAAATCTGTACTGCCTGGAATGCGGAGGAAGCTTCTCCTTTAAAGGAAGTGGGGGTTTCTCCTCTGATGGCCCAGGTGCTTCGCAACCGGGGAATCTCCGAGGCTGACCAGGCCAGGCGCTTCCTTTCCCCTGTCCTTTCCGACCTTCCCAGTCCTTCCACGATGAAAGACATGGATAAGGCGGTAGCCCGCATCTGCAAGGCCCTGCGCGAAAATGAAAAGATAACCATCTTCGGAGATTATGACGTGGACGGTGTCACGGCCACCTCTCTTCTCCTTCTCTTCCTCAGGGGTGCCGGCGGGCGGGTGGATTTCTACCTGCCCCACCGGATGAAGGAGAGCTACGGGCTGAACGTGGAGGCCGTTAAAAAAATCCATGCCCGGGGTACGAACCTTATGATCACGGCGGACTGCGGGATCAGCAATGTGGAAGAGGTCCGCTGGGCAGAAGAAAACGGGCTGGACGTCATCATCACCGACCACCACGAAGTCCCCGATTTGCTTCCCCCGGCCTGCGCCGTTCTGAACCCCAAACAGAAAGATTGCTCTTATCCTTGCAAATGGCTGGCCGGTGTGGGTGTGGCCTTTAACTTGGTCATCGCCCTGCGGAGCGCCCTGCGGCAGGAAAGCTTCTGGGAAGCGCGGGGCGTCCCCAATCTCAAGGAATATCTCGACCTGGTGGCCTTGGGAACGATCAGCGACATCGTTCCTCTCCTGGGGGTCAATCGTATTTTCGCCAAATACGGGCTGGAGCAACTGAACCTTTCCGCCCGTCCTGGGATCATGGCCCTGAAAGAAGTCGCGGGCATCCGGGGGATGTCGCTGGATTCCCAGGATATCAATTTTCGTTTTGCCCCCCGGATCAACGCCGCCGGCCGACTGGAAGATGCCCAAGAAGCAGTCCGCCTGCTTATCTCCGAAGATGGAACAGAGGCCAAGGCGGTTGCTGCCCATTTGGATACTCTCAACACCTTCCGCCAGCGGATAGAAGAGAAGATTCTCGCCGAAGCCCGGGAGATGATTAAGCCATCCCCTGCGGGCCTGGAAAAGAAATCTCTTGTCCTGGCCTCGGCGAACTGGCATCCCGGGGTCATCGGGATTGTAGCGTCCCGTCTGAGCGAAGAATATAACCGGCCGACCGTACTCATCGCTCTGAGGGACAACTGGGGAAAAGGCTCGGGCCGCTCCATCGGCCCTTTCTCCCTTTTCCACGGGTTTAAATCCTGTTGTGAATGGGTGGAAAGGTATGGCGGCCATGAGCAGGCCGCCGGCCTGGTCATCCGGCAGGAGTGCATTTTGGGGTTTTCTGAGGCCTTCGAAGAAGTGGTGGCCACAAGGCTTACAGAAGAAGACCTCATCCCCCGCCTTTCCATCGATGCCCTTGCCGGGCTCGACCAGATGAACGATTCGGTTATTTCCGACATTGAATCCCTCGCCCCGTTCGGCATCGGCAACCCTGAACCAGTCCTGGGAGTGGAAGATTTGACTGTTCTGAATTCAAGGCTGGTGGGCAACGGCCACCTCCGCCTCCGGATTAGAGAAGGACGATGGATCAAAGAAGCGATCGGCTTCCGCATGGCTTCCTGGCATCCTCTGTCCGGAAAACGCATCAGAATGGCTTTTTCTCCCCGGGTGAATCTTTATAAAGGGAAGCGTACCCTGCAGTTGAAGATCGTTGACCTGCAGCCCCTGGATTAGAAAACGGGTGGGCGCTCTGCGGGGGATTAAAATGAAACGGAGCGTAAGGAAAGATGAAACGCAAAAATAAGCAAGGCCGAAAATTGAGTCCCCTTTCCCCGGAGGTTGAGGCATTCGTCAGGGAGGCGGAAGAAAATGCCCAGTCCTTGTCAAAAAACCCCGCTCCGCTGATTCAGCGGTTGCGTTCCCTTTCCCCGGGGGATCAAGAAAATTTCTTTTTCCATCTTCTTACGGAGGGAGGCGAGCCATCTTTGCTTTTGGTGGAAGCCATGCGCGGCAGGGGAGAGAACCTGGATGTGGCCTTAGCGGCGAGCCTCGGCCGTTGGGTTTCTCCCCGGGCGGCGGCCCTTCTCCATGTCATGGCCTCCACAGCTCCCCCTAAAGCCCTGGCCAAAACCATCCGCAAAGCCATTTTCCGTCTCCAAAGCAAGGGCCTTCCTGTGGAAGAGGTTGGCGACGCTTCTCCGGCAGTCTTTCATACGCCGCAGCCCGCGACCCCGGAAGGGTTTCTGAGCTCCATCGATGGGAGAGGCAGCCGAATGGTATGGCTGACAAAGCCCCGCCTTCCCCAGGGGCTGGTGGCCGTTCACGCTTTGATCAGCGATCTGGAAGGCCTTGTCGATTTCAGCGGGTTTGAGACAACCCGTAAGAGATTCCAGGAATACCTAAATCAGTTTCGGGGGCAGGCTCTCTGGGAGATTGTGGGAGCTGACCCGGAATACTGCCACGGCCTGATTGTGGAGGCGTCGGCAATAAACCAGGAAAAGGGGCAATCCCTTTCCCAGGAATTCTTACAATGGCAGCCGGCGTTGGGCCCTTCTCCTTCCCTACCCCTTAAACCGCTGATTTACCAGACCTTCAGTGAAGAGGAAGCAAAATCCCGTCTGGATCTTCTGGAACGATCGGCCTCCCTTTTTAAACTGCATTCTTTCCAGTTCTGGTTCCTCGATGAAAAAGAATTGCAGAAGTACATTGTCCAGGTCCGGGAGGCGGCCGGTTCCAGACTGGTTCTCACCCCTCTGCAGCAAGAGAGCCGGCTCACGGATATTTACCGACAGGCCATCCAGGAACTCTTCGATGAATCAGGGCGCCTCCGCTACCGGCGGAGGCTTGAGGAAATGGCCTACTTTCTATGGAAAAAGGGAGAAGAAAACGCAGCACAGGCCTGCCTGGCTGCTGCTGTGAGGATGGAAGAAGGAAGCGGAATTCTTGCCCCCCACCCTTTTCTTTTAGAATTGGTCAGACGGAGCATAACCGCCTTGCTCGAAGAAGAAAAAAAGAAGGAGAAGGAGCCAACTCTGATTGTCGGGCCTTAGGTCCTTTTTCATGATGAATCCGATCCCTCAAGGTGAGCTTTAACGTCTGCGGACGCCAGCGTGGTAGCAGCAGCACTCGCTTTTGAAGTTGTTGTCGAAGATGCGTGTATGCCCGTCACGAAAGGCAACCTTCACGTAGGAAGAACCCCCCAGCACGAGAGAATTCCTCTCCTCGACAACGAGGCCAGACCCCCACTCGGGGTATCGGCGGTGGACGACCCAATCGCCCACCTTCAGGTACAGATATCTCGTTTCTTCCATGGTGGGCTTATAACAGACTTTTTCGGCGACGACAAGTACAAAATGTCGCTTGTACCCTCACTTTTACTCATCGCCCATTCACCGCGGCCTGGATGTGTGTGGCCCCTCCTGCGCGTGAGATGAGAGGTGTCCCCGCGCTTTTCGGCGATGGAATTTTCAACGATCCGGTTCCCCCTTTTTCTGAGAGGCTTGGCGGGTAAAAGGTTTTTGGATCTCCCGCCCACATTTCCAGCATTTCAGGGGGCTGCGCCTGATCAGGCGCAGGCGTTCGTTTGAGGCGAAATTCTGTGTCCGGCAATGAGGACAAGGATAAACTTTACTCATTATATTGATCGAATGCTGCTCCTACATGGGAAACGCTCAAAATAGTGCTGCAGTTTTATACATGATGACATAAGTCCTATGCAGTTTGTCAAGCCGGGCTTGACACGGAGCAGTAGTATTAAGCAACATTCTACCAGAGGAAGGATCGGCTGGCAACGTTGGGAGAACGGCGGTCTTGGGAATGTTTACTCCCCGGCAGGTTCGAGGTGGGGAGCTAAGGCAGGGATAAGGTCGCGCAAATTCATGCTGCGGATACACAAGGTGGCCGCCGAATCCAATGTAGCAGAAAGGGAATTGAAGGCGACGGAGAGTCCGGCCATCTGGAACATCTGTATATCTCCCGTGCTGTCGCCGATGGCCACAAGTTCTTCTTTCTTAGTTTTGAATCTGCTCATGGCCTGCTGGACCCATTCTCCCTTCCGGTCATAATAGACTCGAATCTTGACTTCTCCGGTAAGAGCCCCATCGGCTGCGCCCAATTCATTGGCCACCGCGTAGTCGAAGCCGAATTTTTCTCCTACCCAATCGGCAAGAAAGGAAAGGCCCGAAGAGATGATTCCCAGCTTGATCCCTTTTGAATTCAGATATCCCAGAAGGTCTTCAATCCCTTCATGGAGGGGAATTTCTCTTATGATCCGTTCTAATTCCGAAACCTTCATCCCCTTCCAGATCTGGGCGTCGAGATGGCAGAAACGCTCGTAATCGATCTCTCCCCGCAGGAAAGCCTCCTGGAATTTCTCGGCATAGCCCTCCCAGATCCCAAGGCGTTTGTGGATGTATTCCCAGGCGCTCCTTTCTTTGGTCAGGGTACCATCCAGGTCAAAAAGAGCTAACTTAAACCGGCCCATTCGATGCCTTTTCGTCATAATTTGCATGGAAAATAGATTTAGTCCCTATCGCGCCTGGAATATTCGTTTGCTCAGTGCGCTCATAGGAGCGGCATCTTGCCGCGACAGAAGCCAAGTTGCGCCTAAAAGGCGCTCCTACTCAGTGACGGCGCACGAATGCTCCTGACACGCGGGGTTGCAGCGATAATGGGTTCAGAAAAAATTATGATCATTTTCAGGGTTCGCGGGCGTTGAGTGCGCCATATAGAATTTATTTAAAAAATAATTTTAACAGCTTATCGAATATTTCGGAGATTTTTCTTGAAAGGATAAAACTCGGGGGGATCAAAACGCTGCTTCCAACGTGTGGCCAGATTCCCGGAATAGACCCTCTACATCTCTGTCTTAAAATCTTCGGGTTTCAGCTTGTCGAAGAGGTCATCGATCCACTTATCGGAGGCCTCTTTTTTCGTCTTCTGGTCAAGATGGCCGGCCGAATCCAGAACTTTCTCGGCCACAAAGATAGGCGCTCTAACCCGGAGGGCCAGGGCAATTGCGTCGCTCGGTCTGGAATCAATTTCCACCAGACGGCCACCGACGTCGAGCGAAATGACGGCGTAATAAGTATTGGAGCGAAGGTCATTCACCGCAATCTTGCGCACGTTGGCGTCCAGGCCTTCGATAATGTTTTTCATCAGGTCATGGGTCATGGGGCGGGGGGTCCAGGTGTGCTCAAGTCCCATGGTGATGGCGTTGGCCTCGAAGAGACCCACCCAGATGGGAAGAGTCCGTCCCGTGGCTTCTTCTTTGAGGATGACGACAGATTGATTGGTCTCCGAGTCGAAAAACATTCCCTGCACTTTCATTTCGACCATGGTCTTGCCCCCTAAAGAATTAATAGAATGTTATGCGCATTCCGCTGAGCATCTCTCCCGCTGGCTAAAACGGGCATTGTCACCGGGACCACAGGGGAAAACAGATCGCGAACCTGCCGCATCTCCGTCCAGATTGAAAAATCGCATCCTCATCGAATTATAGCGCAGGGGACCCAAAAAAGCCAGAATTATACGGGCCCGGGTTCACTTTTGGCCCTTGATTTCTCCCAGAATTTGGCTGAGGACGACACTGGCTGACCCTTTGAGGATCCAGTCGGAGATATGCCTGGTGAGCTGGGTCTCCTCCAGGTTTATCTCCACCACGGTCGCTCCCGCCCTCTTGGCGATTACCGGAATATCACAGGCTGGTGAAACTACGGCAGAGGTGCCCACCACCAGCATAATGTCGCAGCCCTCTGCCTCCTGTCTGGCCTCCAGATGCGCCCCCCAGGGAATGGCTTCCCCAAAGAAGACGACGTTGGGTTTGAGGACCCCCTTGCAGGCACAACGGGGGGGCAGGGATTCCAGGGTGACCTCTTCCCGATCATGAAAACGTCCGCAGTCCAGACAGACGAGTTTGCTGCTATTGCCATGAAATTCGATGACCCGCCGGCTTCCGGCGGCCTGATGAAGATTGTCGATGTTCTGGGTGATCACCGATCGAAGATGCCCTATCCCCTCAAGCTCGGCCAGAACAGTATGGGCGGCATTGGGCTTGGCGTTTTCCACCAGACTTCCCATCTCTTTGAGCATGCCCCAGACCTTCTTGGGATTGGCCACAAAGGCCTCGATGGTGGCATACTCCATGGGGTCGAATTTTTCCCACAGCCCCCCTGCTCCGCGAAAATCCGGGATGCCGCTCTCCACCGATATCCCCGCCCCGGTGAGGGCCACTACCTTTTTTGATTGCTGGATCGCCTGAGCGGTCTGTCGAATCAGGTTTTCGTTCATGCCCTCTCGTTCTCCCCATTCCTAAAGGCGATTGAAGATAAAATCATTCTATCAGAGAGAGGGATTTTGGCAAGAGTAAACCATAAATTTTTTACTCCCCGGCATGAATCGGTATAAAGTTAGCTTTTTTAAATTCTTGACAAGTTAACCATAACATCCTATCGTAGCTCCCAATCCAATTTAAGAAACCCAGCATCCCCTTGTTTCAAGAGATGCTCGGCAGGAGGTCTTCGGAGAGTATAGGCCGTCGGCCATCCGGAAGGTCCTCGCTACATCAGAATGGAGGGCCATTCACGCTTCCGAAAACCCGGCCCATGCAAAATGAAGTCTTAGATCAAACCGGCGACTCCGCTGGCCCGATCCAATCCGAACCAATTGCCGGCATCATTCTTCAGGAGGAGATATGGCCATTGCCGCTTATATCTTCATCGAAACCACCCAGGGCAAGGCAAAGACCGTCGCCCGGGAGGTCGCCAGGATATCCGGCCTGAAGACCGCCCACGTGGTCACCGGCCCCTACGATGTGGTCGCTTATGTGGAAGCCGACTCCATTGGCGTCCTGGGGGATTTCATCGTCTCCAAGATACAGGCCACTTCCGGGGTGCTGCGCACGCTGACCAACGTGGTCATCGATGGAGAATGAGGGCTTCTACTGGACGGTAATGTGCGGCCGGATGACGGCCAGCTTTTTGGGTCCGATGCCGTGCACTTGGAGAAGGTCTTCCGGGGAAGTAAATTTTCCCCGGGCCTGACGATGCTCGATGATGGCCTGGGCAGTCTGGGGTCCGATGCCCGGCAGGGTGTCCAGTTCCTCCACGCTGGCTGTGTTGACATTGATGGGAATGGAAAGAACCTGAAGCTTCTTGGGGGCTAAGGGTTCAATCAACACCCTGCCCTTTCCCCCAACGCTGGGCTGGACATTTACCTGGCAGCTCTTCTCAACCTTCACTTGAAAAGTCTCAGGGGGAAAGGACAATGGCTCGCTGATTCCCCCGGCTTTCTCGATCACTTCCAATAGGGTTAGGCCGGGCTCGACGGGATAGACTCCCCGTCGCCCGACACTTCCCTCCACTTCGACCATAATCTCTTTTCCGGCGGAATTCCTGGGTGAGACGCCCCCTGTCACGAAAGAGCGGCCGTTGCCCGGGGAACTGGGGGAGTCCGGAGGAATGTTTGTGAGGAAGAAGAACAGAGAAAGGGAAAGGCACAGAAAGAGAACCACCCAATGCTGCTCCCGGGTCATGACTTCGGCTTCTCATCCTTTAATAACTTGTAGGTGATCGAATCCACCAGGGCCTGCCAGCTCGCTTCGATGATATTCTCGGATACGCCGACGGTTCCCCACTTGTCCTGATGGTCCCCCGATTCTACGAGCACGCGCACTCTCGACCCTGTTCCTTTCCCCGTGGAAAGGACCCGCACCTTGTAGTCTACCAGCTCCATTCCGCCCAGCTGGGGGTAGAATTTCTCCAGGGCTTTGCGAATGGCATTGTCCAGGGCATTCACCGGACCGTTGCCCGTGGCCGCTGTGTGTTCAACCCGACCGCCCACTTTGACCATGATCGTGGCTTCTGAGATGGAGGCCCTGTCCTCAAAAAATTTCTCACAGATCACCCGGAATCCCATAAGATCAAAATATTTTTTTTGAGCGCCCAGAGCTCTTTTCATCAGTAACTCAAAGGAAGCCTCGGCTCCTTCATACTGATACCCCTGGTTCTCCATCTCCTTCAGAGTGTTGAGAATCTCGTGGGTCATCGGGTCTTTGCGGCTCAGGTCAATCTGGTATTCCGCTGCCTTCTGTAAAATATTGCTCTTCCCGGCCAGGTCTGAGATAAGTACCCGGCGGCGGTTCCCCACCCATTCGGGTGCGAGGTGCTCGTAGGTCCGGGGGTTCTTCTCGATGGCGCTTACGTGAATCCCGCCCTTATGGGCGAAGGCGCTCGACCCAACGTAGGGCTGGTGTTTATTGGGCTGAAGATTGGCCAGCTCGGCCACAAAACTGGAGATCTCCCGCAGCCTGGCCATCTGGGCATCGCTTAAGCATTCCAGTTTCAGCTTGAATCGCAGGTTGGGGAGGATGGAGCAGAGATTGGCATTCCCGCAACGCTCCCCGTAGCCGTTGATCGTTCCCTGGATGTGGCCCACGCCCAGCTGCACGGCGGCGATCGTATTGGCCACGGCCATCTCGGCATCGTTATGGGCGTGGATGCCCAGGGGAAGGGAAACCCGGCCCTGCACGGCCCGGACAATTTCGGACACCTCACTGGGCATCGTGCCCCCATTCGTGTCGCAGAGGACAAGAGTGTCCACTTTGGCTTCTTCGGCGGCTTCGAGCGTGGCCAGGGCGTATTCGGGGTTTCCTTTGAAGCCGTCGAAGAAATGTTCAGCGTCGTAATGGACTTCCGGAACAGAGGCTTTCAGAAATTTCAGGGAATCGCGAATCAGGGCCGTGTTCTCCTCCAGGGGAATCCGCAGAGCATCCCGGACGTGGACGTCCCAGGATTTTCCAAAGACCGTCACGGCACGAGTCCTGGCCGCAAGCAGGGCCTTAAGGTTGGCATCGTTCTCGGGGGCGGTGCGCGCTCTGGCCGTACTCCCGAAGGCCGTCACCGTGGCCCTTTTCCAGGAATAATTGCGCATCTCCCTGAAAAAGGCCATGTCCTTGGGATTCGATCCCGGCCACCCTCCTTCAATGTAATCGATCCCCAGCTCGTCCAGACGCCCGGTGATGCGCACCTTGTCCTCGACGGAAAAGGAGATGTCCTCGGCCTGGGTCCCGTCCCGCAGGGTGGTATCGTAGATCTTGATTCTCTTTTCCAGCCGCTTCTTTCCACTCATGGTTCTTTCCTGATCTCTCCCTTCTCAAGACCGAATGCCTGATGCAGAACCCGCGCGGCCAGTTCGCCGTACTTGGCGTCGACCACGCAGGAGATCTTGATTTCCGAGGTGCTGATCATCATGATGTTGATATTTTCTTTCGCCAGGGCCGTGAACATCATCGAGGCCACCCCGGCGTGGCTGCGCATGCCCGCTCCGACGATGGAAACCTTGGCAATGTTCTCGTCCGCCAGGACTTCCTGGGCCTTGATCTCTTCGGCGGCCTTCTTCACCAGCTTCAGGGCCTTCTTGAAATCCGCTTTGGGAACAGTGAAGGTCATGTCCGTGTGCCCGTCGGCGCTGCTATTCTGGATGATCATATCCACAACAATGTTCGCCTCCGAAATGGGAGTAAAGATACGAGAGGCGATTCCCGGCTTATCCGGGACGCGGACGACAGTGAGGCGAGCTTCGTTCTTGTTGTAGGTAACCCCGGAGACCAATAGTTTTTCCATCCTCTCATCCTCCTTGGTAACAAAAGTCCCACTCTTTTCAGAAAAGGACGAACGGACGTGAATGGGAACATTATATTTCTTGGCAAACTCCACCGAGCGGATCTGCAGGACTTTCGCCCCCAGAGAGGCCATTTCCATCATCTCCTCGTACGAGATGATGGAGAGCTTCCGCGCCTCCGGGCAGATATTCGGGTCTGTCGTGTACACCCCTTCTACGTCGGTGTAAATCTCGCAGACATCCGCCTTCAGGGCAGCCGCCAGAGCCACTCCCGTGGTGTCTGAACCCCCGCGCCCCAGAGTGGTGATGTTTCCTGCCCCATCCACCCCCTGGAAACCAGCCACCACCGGAATGACCCCCCCTCGCAACTCCTTACGGAGGCGATTCACCTCCACCTTCTCGATGCGGGCCACCGAAAAGGCGCTGTCCGTGAGAATGCGCACCTGAGGGCCCAGGAAAGATTTTGCCGCAATGCCCATGGATTGCAGGGCGAGAGCAAGCAAGGCCACGCTTACCTGCTCCCCTGTGGAAATCAAGGTATCAAACTCCCGGAGGTCCGGGGTATCGCTGACCTGGTGGGCCAGCTGGATCAACCGGTCGGTCTCCCCGGCCATGGCCGAAACAACCACCACGACGTCGTTTCCCTCCTGATGGGCTTTGGCTACCCGACGGGCCACGTTGCCAATACGGCTCAGGTCACCTACTGAAGTTCCTCCGTATTTTTGTACAATCAGCCCCACTTCATTCCTCCTTCGACCATCGTTCTCCGAGACGGAGAACCAATTCCTCGACAGTTTTACCCCTTCCTGCAAAAACAATCTTTCGTTCTCTCTCACTTAGCCATTCGAGATGAATTTCTACCCTTTCTTCGGGAAGAAGGGCCAGGGCTTTCTCTGCCCATTCCACCAGGGCCACTCCCGGGCCAGAAATGAATTCTTCCCACCCTAAGTCCTCTACCTCCACCGAATCCAACAGGCGGTAAAGGTCCACGTGGTTCACGGGAACCCGTCCCCGATACTCGTTCACTAAAGTAAAAGAGGGACTGGTGACGTCTCGCTCATCTGCCACTCCCAGTCCTTGGGCTATCCCCTTTACCAGAACTGTCTTCCCCGTGCCGAGGTCCCCCATGATGGCCACAACCGCCCCCGGGGGAAGAAATTCCCCAAAAACCCGGCCAAGGCGCATCGTCTGATCAGGACTCTCGGTCTTCACCCTTAGAATTCCTTCTGCCTGTCCATTTGGGGTTGGCATGAAAGCGATGTGCACAACGCCTCACAGCTTATTCGCTGAGCCTGCTCTTTCCCGCCCGAGGTCCATGGGTTTTCAATAAAAAATCTCTGCCCGCAGGGGAAAAGAAAAATCATCCATTCGGCCGATCCCCTGGCTCAAAGCACGCAGGACTCGGGGAATTTCAGGGATCAGGTCCATGGCGATGATTCCGCGCTCTCCCGTTTTATGGGCAACAAAATCTCCCACCAGGCCGTGAAGGTAAACGCCCAGTTTGGCCGCCTCCAGCGGGGGAAGGCCCTGGGCCAGAAATCCCCCCACGATTCCGGTGAGCACATCCCCCATCCCTCCGGAGGCCATCCCCGGGTTCCCCGTGGGGTTGATGAAAACATCCCCTTCCGGGCTGGCCACGATGGACCGCGCTCCCTTCAGCACAAGGACCAGTCCCTTCTCCCTGGCGAACTGGCGGGCAACCCGAACCCGGTTCTGCTGGATTTCTTGTACGGTCGCCCCCTGAAGACGGGCCATCTCGCCGGGGTGGGGCGTAAGAATCAGACCGCCCCGCTTCTTGGCGATCAATTCCACCCTGCCAGCGAGGGCATTCAGGCCGTCGGCATCGATGACCGCGGGAATGTTCGTGCTGCTGACAATCCGCTGGACCATCCGGGCCGTTTGGGGATGCAGCGATAGACCCGGCCCGATGGCCAGGGCAGTCTTGCGGTCACAAAGCTTGTTGATCTGTCCCCGGGTCAGGAGGCCGAGGGTCTGCTCTTTTGTCTCCGGCAGAGGCTCGGTCATGGGTTCGGTCAGCTTCCCCTCCATGATGGGGTTAAGGCTCTCCGGAATGCCCAGGGTAACCAGCCCGGTTCCTACCCGTATGGCCGCCTGGCAGACCATTGCCGCGGCCCCAGTTTTGCCCGGTGACCCGGAAAGGACCAGGAGATGGCCATAGTCCCCTTTATGGGCGTTGGGATCCCTGGGGGGAAACCAGGGTAAAAATTCTGCTCCCTCGATTAAGTGGTCGTGGAAGGTTTCTGATTCCAGCAAAGGCCGGGGAAGGGAGATATCCACGACGATCAACTCGCCGCAATATTTTGCCCCGGGTTGCATCAGAAGTCCCCTCTTGGCCAACCCGAAGGTGACTGTCAAACTGGCCTGGATGCAGGTTCCCAGGACCTGGCCGCTGTCCGAGTCCAGGCCGGAGGGAATGTCGATCGAGACGACCGGGCGACCCGAGGAATTGACCCATTCGATCACTTCCTGGAAAAAGCCCTTCACCGGGGCATTCAAACCCGTGCCGAAGATTCCATCCACCCAGAGGTCGCTCCGGGCCATGCTTCCCCGCTGGGCTTCCAATTCATCCAGGTTGCGAATCTCAATAACTTCTCCCCCCATCCGGCAGAGAATCTCCAGATTGGTGGCGGCGTCTCCCTTAATTTCTTCCCTCGCGGCCAGAAGATAGACCTGGCAGGCAATAGCTCGATTCAGCAGGTAGCGGGCCACCGCAAAAGCATCCCCGCCGTTATTTCCCCGCCCTGCGAGGATTCCCACCCGTTTCTGCAGGAGGTCAGGAAAATGGCGGAACATAGCGCTGACTGTACCCCTGGCCGCGTTCTCCATCAGCACCATCCCGGGGATGCCGAATTCCTCGACGCTCTTGCGGTCCAGCTTCCTCATGATCTCGGCGGTGGCCACCTTCATGCTCGCTCCCATCGTCAGCCGGGCAAAGTCATGGCTGACCGTGTCCTTCCTTCCTCTCAAGAATGACCATGGCGGTGCTGTAATCCCCTTCATGGGTGAGGCTCAGGAGGAAACCCTCGACCTTCTGCTTTTGGCATATTCCCAGCGCCAGTCCGCTCAACTTTAAAACCGGTTTGCCCAGCGGTCCCCTTTCCACCTCCACGTCTTTCCAGTGAACTCCCCGGCGAATTCCGCTGCCGAGAGCCTTTACAAAAGCCTCCTTGGCAGCAAAGCGGGCAGCGAAGCTCGGGGATGGATTTTTCTTCTGCAGGCAGTATTGGATTTCACCGGCGGTGAAAACCTTCCTCTGGAATCTCTCCCCCCACCGCTCAAGGGCTTCTTCAATCCGCTGGACCCGCACGAGGTCAATACCGATGCCGTAGATCATAAAAAAATCTCACTGCCGAGCACGCAGAGGAAGAAAACAACCTTAAGTATAAGCATCAGAACCAGATCGGATGGGCTCGATAACAGTCTCAAAACCGTCACTCCTGCGAAAGCAGGAATCCAGCACTTCTTGATTTTACTGAATTCCCGTTTTCACGGGGATGGCAACATGAGAAAAATTGGTTCTTTTGCGGGGTCATCAAATTTGGCCAACGAGAGTTTCTTAATGTCACTTCGTTTACATTTATCCCTTCTCAGCGCCCTCAGCAACCTCTGGGGTAAAAAATTCATCTCTGGATTAAACCCTTCATCTCTCGCACCGCCCGGTCCAGGCCCACCAAAACAGCCCGGGAGATGATACTGTGCCCGATGCTGTAGTCTTCGATCCCAGCAATATTCCGAAAGGGGGAGACATTCTGATAGTCGAGTCCGTGGCCGATATTCACCCGGAGACCGAGACGGCGGGCCTGTCCGATGGCCCGGGTAATGCGCTGCAATTCTTTCCGGCGCGTGTCCTCCTCCGGGGCATCGGCATACTTGCCGGTATGAATTTCGATATATCCTGCCCCCACCCGCTTGCTCGCTCTTACCTGAAGGGGGTCCGGATCGATGAAGAGACTTATCTGGATTCCGGCTTTCTTCAGCCTCTGGATATTCTTTCGGAGAGACGCCTGATTGACCTGCACATCCAGTCCTCCCTCGGTGGTCAACTCCTCCCGCCGCTCCGGTACAAAGGTAACCAGGTCGGGTTTGACCTTGAGGGCAATCTGAATGATCTCCTCGGTGTTGGCCATCTCCAGGTTGAGTCGTGTCTTGACTACCCGGCGCAATAGCTCCAGATCCCGGTCCTGGATATGCCGTCGATCCTCCCGCAGGTGAACGATAATTCCATCCGCCCCGGCGAGTTCGGCGATTATAGCCGCCGCAACGGGGTCTGGCTGTTTTCCCCGCCGGGTTTGCCGCAGGGTGGCCACATGGTCAATATTCACCGAGAGCCTGGACACGCTTCCCTCCTCCCGTTCATCGGCGATGGAGACAGGGGATGCTCTGTCTGCGATTCAATCGCCCATCTTTCTCTGGATGAACGTCGAAATTTCTTCGGCGTAAGCCGAGATCTCTTTCCCGTCTTCCCCCTCGACCATTACCCGGATGAAATCCTCTGTTCCCGAGGGGCGCACCAGGATTCGACCCCGGTTTCCCAATTTTTTCTGAATCTTCCGGATGAGCGCGGCAAGCTCCGGCACCTGTTCCGGGTCTTTCTTCTGGTGCACCGTAACATTGAGCAGAACCTGGGGGACGGAAGTCATGATGGAAGACAACTGCGAAAGGCTTTTCCCCTCCCGCTTCATTACGGCCAGTACCTGAAGGGCCGAGAGCACCCCATCTCCAGTGGTATTGTAATCAAGGAAGATCAGATGGCCGGACTGCTCGCCCCCCAGATTGTACCCGCCGCGGGCCATCTCCTCGACCACATAACGATCTCCCACCTGGGTCCGGAGAACCTTAATTCCCCTCTCTTTCATGGCCAAATCTAACCCCAGGTTACTCATCACCGTGGCCACCAGGGTATCCTTCTTGAGCTTCCTGTTTTTTTTCAGGGCATCGGCACAGATGGCCATGATCCGGTCCCCGTCTACCACATTGCCCAATTCATCGGAAAAGATGGCCCGGTCGGCGTCTCCATCCAGGGAGATGCCAATCTCTGCCCCGTACTCCCGAACCCCTTGCCTGACCACCTCGGGGTAAAGGGAGCCGCAGCGGGAATTGATGTTTTCTCCATCGGGATCCACGCCCAGAGCGATGACCTCTGCCCCCAGTTCCTCAAAAACCGAGGGAGCCACCCGATAGGCTGCGCCATGGGCACAGTCCAGGACGATCTTCATCCCGTCCAGAGAGAGGTCCTTGGGAAAGGAGTTCTTCAAATAGACCACGTACCGCCCCACGGCGTCATCCACCCGAAAGGCTTTGCCCACTTCTGAGGCCGTGGGGCGCAGGGAATCGATTCGGTCGGAAAAGATCAACTCCTCAATTCTTTCCTCCAGATGGTCGGGAAGCTTGAAGCCATCGCCGGAAAAAATTTTAATGCCGTTGTCCTGGAAAGGGTTGTGGGATGCAGAGATAACGATGCCGGCATCGGCCCGCATGGATGAAGTGATGAAAGCAATCCCCGGGGTGGGCAGGGGCCCAACCAGAAGAACATCCACCCCCATGGAGCAGATCCCCGCCACCAGGGCGTTTTCGATCATGTACCCGGAGAGGCGGGTATCTTTGCCGATGACGATTCGGTGGCGCTTCTGCCGGTTCTTGAAGATATAAGCGGTTCCCCGTCCCAGCTGCATGGCCATCTCTGTAGTCATCGGATGGATGTTGGCCACCCCGCGAATTCCATCTGTCCCGAACAGCCTTCCCATATTCCGCCTTCTCCTCAGGGGGGTTTCAGTGGCTGAAATTCCCCGGCGAGCATCGTAAAACCGCGTCCACCACCTGGACGACCCGGCGCATCCGTTGCACCTCGTGGACCCGCACGATGTTTGCTCCCTGCAGAATGGCCACGGCCACAGTGGCCATCGTCCCCTCTTCCCGCTCCCGCGGCGGGAGGCCCGTGACCCGACCAATGAAAGCTTTCCGGGACGTCCCTACGAGCAAAGGTTTGCCAAGAACTTTGAAATGGGACAGATGCTTCAGAATGACCAGGTTGTGTTGCTCCTCCAGTGATTTTCCGAAGCCGAACCCGGGGTCCACAATAATGCGGTCTGCAGTAATACCCAGAGATTCAGCATGGCGGATACGCTCCTGGAGGAAATCCCGAACCTCACCGATCAGGTCCTCATAATGTGTGTACCTCTGCATGTTTTCCGGCTGCCCGCGCATGTGCATCAGGACTACCGGAACATTCGCCCGGGCAACCACTCCGGCCATTCGCCCGTCGAAACGCAGGGCGCTGGTGTCGTTGACCATCTCCGCCCCTGCTTTTAACGCTTCTTCCGCCACCCGTGCTTTGCGCGTATCGATAGAGATGGGAATGTCTATCTTTTGGCTCAATGCCCGGATTGCGGGAATCACCCGCCGGGTTTCTTCCTCTTCCTCCAAAGGTTTGGCACCCGGGCGGGTCGACTCTCCGCCGATGTCCAGGATGTCCGCTCCTTCCTCCGCCATTCGCAGGCCTTGCTCGACAGCTCTTTGCCTTTCAAAGAAGAGGCCTCCGTCGGAGAAAGAGTCCGGGGTTATGTTCAGCACGCCCATAATCAGCGTGCGCTGGGATAGGTCGTAGTCCCCTCGGCGAAACCGCAGTAAGAAAGGGTCCATGATGAAAGAAGCAATCGGCTCTCAGCCATCAGCACGAAAAGGTTTTTATCATTTGACTGAGGGCTGATAGCTGAACGCTGGAGGCCTATAAAAATTAAGGGCCGGGAGCCAAGAAACGAGGGCAGATCATAATTTCCAACCTTCGACCCTTGACCGTTTGGCCCTTCTTTACAGAAGCCGCCCCTCGTCAGCCAACCCCGATCGGGGACCTTCGGCAGCGGACGGCCTCATCCCCAACACCTGATCGACCTCTTCTCCGGCAAGAACTTCCTTCTCCAGAAGGGCCGATGCCAGGTGATGAAGCCTGCTCATTTGCTGGGTGATGATGCTCTTGGCCCGGTCGTAGTTTTCCAGGACGATGCGGGTGATTTCGTTATCGATCTCCACGGCTGTCTTTTCGCTGTAATCTTTGTGCTGGGCAATTTCCCGGCCGAGGAAGATATGCTCTTCCTTCTTTCCGAAGGTGAGGGGCCCTATTTTTTCGCTCATGCCAAAATCGCAGACCATTTTCCGGGCCCATTCGGTGGCCATCTCCAGGTCATTTCCCGCTCCGGTCGTCTGGGTGTGGAGGACCAGTTCCTCTGCCGCCCGGCCCCCCAAAAAGATGGCGATCTTATTGAGAATGTATTCCTTGGACAGGGTGTGCTTGTCCTCTGCCGGCAATTGCTGGGTGATGCCCAAAGCCCGCCCCCGGGGAATGATAGTCACTTTGTGGATCGGGTCGGCGCTGGGGAGGAATTTGGCCACCAGCGTGTGGCCGGCCTCGTGGTAAGCCGTGAGGCGTTTTTCTTCGTCGCTGATAATCATCGTCCGCCGCTCTACGCCCATGAGGACTTTATCTTTCGAGGCTTCGAAATCGACCATATCCACGTGGGCTTTTCCGCGGCGGGCCGCCAGGAGGGCCGCCTCGTTGACCAAGTTCTCCAGGTCTGCGCCAGTGAATCCCGGAGTCCCCCTGGAAATCAGTGAAAGGTTCACGTCACCAGCCAGGGGAGTCTTGCGGGTATGAACTTTCAAAATCTCTTCCCGTCCCCTGACATCGGGCCGGGGAACGACCACTTGGCGGTCAAACCGTCCGGGCCGCAGAAGGGCGGGGTCGAGAACATCCGGCCGGTTGGTGGCCGCAACGATGATGACCCCCTCGTTGGACTCGAAGCCGTCCATCTCTACGAGGAGTTGGTTCAGGGTCTGCTCCCGTTCATCGTGACCTCCGCCCAGCCCGGCCCCTCGATGACGGCCCACTGCGTCGATCTCATCGATGAAGATAATGCAGGGAGCGTGCTTCTTTCCCTGGATGAAGAGATCGCGCACGCGGGAGGCACCCACGCCCACGAACATTTCCACAAAGTCTGAGCCGCTGATGGAAAAGAAAGGAACGTTGGCCTCGCCGGCGATGGCCCGGGCCAAAAGGGTCTTGCCGGTCCCCGGTGCCCCGACCAAAAGAACTCCTTTGGGAATGCGCCCGCCAAGCTTCGTAAATTTTTTCGGGTCCCGCAGAAATTCGATGATCTCCTGGAGTTCTTCCTTAGATTCTTCAATCCCAGCCACATCCATGAAAGTCACTTTTTGTTGCTTTTCTGTGAGCACTTTGGCTCGGGCTTTGCCGAAAGACATGGCTTTGGTGCCCCCGGCCTGCATTTGACGCATGAAGAAGATCCAGACAGCAATCAAAAGGATCATCGGAAACCAGGAGACCAAGGCGGTCATATACCAGGGCGACTCTTCCTCCGGTTTGGCAGAGATCTTCACATCTTTTTCCCGGAGAGCTTTGACCAGATCGGGATAACCGGGAGCAAAAGTTCTGAACTCCTTCTGGTTGGACAGGCGGCCGTATAGGTTATGCCCCTGGATCGTAACCTCCCGGACTTCTCCCCTTTCCAGGGCCGCCAGGAAATCGCTAAAGATTACTTTTTCCTGGCTGGTCCGGGGTTGATTGAAAAGGTTGAAGAGAAGGATCATCATTAAGCTGATGACCAGCCATAGAGCTAAATTCTTATAAAAGGGGCTGAGTTTCCCCCCCATAATTTCCTTTCTCAATACTGGTTAGGTTAAATTCAAAGGGTTTAATGGATAACTCCTTGGTTTTTTATTATAGCATGAAGGAAAGTTTTGAACAACCCAAAAGGGGGCTTTACAATAGTTCCACGTGCAGGGCCCTTTGGGTTTCGGGTTTTAAACGCACCCGGTGGTCGATGCGGAATCCAGCCACCCAGAGCAGTCGGTCTTCTTTGCAAAGCAAAGGGACGCGTTTGCGCTGGGGAGCCGGGATTTTGCAGTCGATGAAAAGGTCTTTTACTTTTTTTTCTCCTGCCATGCCCAGGGGCTGGAAGCGGTCGCCGGGATGGAAGGAGCGGATCATCAGGGGAAAGTCAATCGTATCGAAATCCAGCAGCGCCACGCTGGCAGGCCCTTCGAATTTCCACTCCTGCCTGACGGTCTGCACTTCGAATCGGATTGCCCTGCCGATTTCCGGAATCTCCACGTACCCCGGACCCGGCACAGGATGCTCGAAGGGGGCCACTTCCTCGCTTCCCTTTGAAATCGTCAGAGCATGGTAGGCCTTGGCAACCCAAATCCCCCGGGGAAGCTGGAGCCTTTTATTCGGCTCCGGACTTTGCAGGAGGGCTTCAATGGCCAGGAGGTGAGGAAAGCCGAGGCGGCGCAGATTTCCCAGGAGCTTCTCCATGGCATACCGAATAGACCTGAACCGGAGAGGAAGCGGCCGGGCATTCAAGGAAGGGATGTCCAGGGTGATAGAGTCCTTTTTCCGGGCCCTCACCAGGGAAGGAAATTCTTCCTCCAGGAGCTTCTGCCAGAATTCTTCTTCCGCGCGGAACAGCTCGGCCATCTGCACCAGGGTTTGCTGAATTCTCGGGTTGTATTGCTGGAGGAGGGGCAAAAGCTCGTGACGCACGCGGTTGCGCAGAAAATGAAAGGAGCGGTTGGAAGGGTCGCTGAGGAAAGCAATTTTCCGTTTCTCCAGAAAAGACTCCACCTCCGCCCGCCAGACCTCGATCAACGGCCGGATGATCCTGTCATCCCGCACCGGCGGAATTCCCGAGAGTCCCCGGGTTCCAGAACCTCTCAGGAGACGCATGATCAGGGACTCCGCCTGATCGTCGGCCGTATGCCCGAGGGCAATCCTCGAGGCCTTTTTCGTTCTGGCCGTCTCCTGTAAGAAATGGTAGCGGGCTTCCCGGGCTGCTTCCTGCAGGGTGAGACGTTCCTCCTTCTGCCATTCCTTCACATCCGCTTTCCGGCTGACAAAAGGAATTCCTAACTCCGCCGAGGCCTTGCGGACGAACATTCTTTCTTCCCGGGCCTCCGGGCGCAGTCCATGATCCAGATGGGCCACCACCAGCGAGAGATGTAGATCCTGCCGCAAGTTCCAGAGGGCGTGGAGAAGGGCCATGGAGTCTGGCCCCCCCGAAACGCCGACGACAACGCGCTCCCCGGGGTGGATCATCTCATATTTTTTAATGGCCTTTTTTACGCTCAGGACGAATGGATGCACCGGATCTATCAGGCCTCTTCGTATCTTGCCAGGGTGAAAAGCAGATCGGCAAGCCGGTTGAGAAACCGGAGGACCTCGGCATTGGTAATGATTTTTTCCTGTTTCAGGCGCACGGCTATTCTCTCTGCCCGACGGATGATCGTCCTCCCCAAGTCGATGGCTGCCGACGCCGCGGTCTTGCCGGGGAAGATGAACTCTCTGGCGAGTACCACATCTTCCTGTAGTTCATCGATCAGGCACTCGAGCCGTTGGATATGGCCCCCGGTAATCCGGTAGGGGTATTTGCCGGCATCCTCCGGGGCTGTTGCCAGCTCAGCGCCGAGAAGGAACAAGTCTCCCTGGAGGCTGAGGAGGATCTCCTGGGTCTTGGGGCGCGTCGCCATCGCCCTGGCCATTCCCAGGGCGGAATTGGCCTCGTCAATTGCGCCGTAGGTTTCCGGCCTGGGTTCACATTTCAAAATCCTCTGTCCCCCCAGCAAACTGGTGAACCCTCTGTCGCCTTTTTTGGAAAATTTCATGCTCTTGGCTTCTCCTTTTCCTGCCCGGCCCCCGCCCTCCCCGCCAGGGGATTCTTATTTTCCCGCCTATCTCTGTCCATGAGGCGCCGGAGCTTCTGGACTTCTCCGGGCCTGAGGGAGCGGTATTCACCGGGCTTCAGGCTTCCGAGGGAGAGGCCGGCAAATCCCACTCTCTTCAGCTTCAAAACCGGGTACCCGAGCCTCTCCCACATTCGCTTCACCTGTCTGTTCCGTCCTTCATAAAGAATCATTTCCAGCCACAAATTCCCTTCCGTTTCTTTTAAAGGGAAGATCTGGCAGGCTGCTGTAGGCCCATCTTCCAAAGAGACTCCCCGGCTGAGCTTGCGGATTTCTTCCGCCCCGGGTTTCCCTCTCACCTTCACCCAGTAGGTACGGGGGACGTGAAAGGAAGGGTGGGACAATCGGTAAGTCATCTCCCCGTCGTTGGTCAGAAGAAGAACCCCTTCAGCATCGAAATCCAGCCGGCCCACTGGAAACAGACGGGGTTTCTTGATTTTGAGCAGGTCCATAACGGTTGTCCTGCCTTCCGGGTCCCCGGACGTGGTCACAGTGCCCCGTGGCTTATTTAAAAGGAGATAAAGCTTGGCAGGTGAGAGACCCACTCGCTGGCCATCGATTTTGATGGAGTCATGGTAAGGGTCTGCCTTTTCCCCGAGCCTGGCAACCCGGCCATTCACACTGACCCGCCCTTCCTGGATCAGGGCTTCGGCTTTGCGCCGGGAAGCGATTCCGCTCTCAGAGAGAATCTTCTGCAACCTCTGACTTTGAGGGGAGTTCATCTGAGGCACCCTCCTTCTCTTGCCCGGGTTCTTGCCCAGGCTCGAGCTCTGCCAGCGAAGGCGGGGCCAGACCTTCGATGTCCTTCAAAGTAGGAAGACTGGATAAATTCTTCAACCCAAATACTTCGAGAAATTGCCTGGAGGTCCCGTAGACGAGGGGTCTGCCCGGAACATCCTTCTTCCCAAGAATTTTTATCAGTTTCCTCTCCAGGAGAGTGCGTAAAACTCCCCCGGAGTCCACCCCCCGGATTCTTTCCACATCCGCGCGGACCACAGGCTGCTGGTAGGCAATGATCGCCAATGTCTCCAGGGCCGGCTGGGTAAGGGAAAGGGGTTTGGTCTTCTTTAATCTCTTGATCCATTCGGCGTGATCGGGGCGCGTTCGAAACTGGAATCCCCCGGCCACTTCCACCAGGGTGAAGCCCCGCTGGGCACAGCCGTATTCCTCCACCAGCTCAGAGAGTAACCGGCGCAGGTCTTTTTTGTCCTGCTCCCGGAGGACTTCTTTGATCCGTTCCAGACTCAAAGGACTTTCTGAAACAAAGATAAGGGATTCGATCAGGGCCTTCAACTGGGCATCTTCCACTTTAAAGAATCCTTTCTGCAATTCTCTTGCGACCTTCTTCGGGGTCCAGAGGGGAAAAGATCCGGATCGCTCCAAAAGATTCGGATTGGTAGAGCTTGATCATGCGCAAGCGCAAAAGCTCCAGAAGGGCCAGAAAGGTGGTGATCACTTCCCGCCGGGGCGTGGCCGAAGTAAAGAGTTGGGTGAAAACCAGGCTTTCCATCTCCCAGAGGCGTTCCATAATTTCGTTAATCTTGTCCTTTACGGTCAGGTGGTCGATGGAGATCTCCTGGAACTCCTCGGGGGGAAGACCCTGCAGGACCTTCTTCATGGCCTCCATCAGGTCAAAGAGGGTCGCCTCCCCGGCCAGGGTTTCCCCGGCCCCTTCCACAACCTCTTCCCCAAAAAAATTGCGGGCAAAGACCTCCCGGTCCAAAAGCAAACCCCTGCCCAGTTCCTGGGCAGCCTCTCTGAAGCGCTGGTACTCCAGGAGCCTGCGCACCAACTCTGCCCGCGGGTCTTCTTCCTCCCCGCCGTCTTCTTCGGTGGCCTGTTCTTCTTCGGAAGCGGGCAGGAGCATCCTCGACTTGATATGCAAAAGGGTGGCCGCCATCAGGAGAAATTCCCCGGCGACATCCAGATTCAGGCTTTTCATCATCTCCAAGTATTGCAAATACTGCTGCGTGATTATCGCAATGGGGATGTCGTAGATGTCAATCTCATTCTTTCTTATCAGGTGCAGGAGCAAGTCCAGGGGGCCTTCAAAAACTTCCAGCTTGACATTCAGCGGCAATTCTTGCTGTTCCGATTCGTTACTGAGATTGTTGGTGAGATTGGAAGAATCCATCACGCTTTCCAGTGTCCTTTCAGGGGCCATCGGCCATCCCCGCCCGCCTCAAGCGGAACACGGTCCACCCCCGGGCAGGCTAAATTTTCATCGCCGCCCGAACCTCTTCCATCGTCCGGGCTGCTACAGACCGGGCCCTCTGGCAGCCCGCTTTTAGTACCTCCTCCAGCAATTGGGGGCTCCGCAGGTAGCGGGCCCGATTTTCATGGATGGGAGCAAGATAGGCGATGATGTTCTCGGCCAGGTCTCTTTTATCCTCGACGCAACCGATGCCGGCCCGCCGGCACTCCACGTTGACTCTCTCCACGGTCTCGGCCGGGCTGTAGACCCGGTGAAAGGCGAAGACATTGCAAACGTCCGGGTTGCCGGGATCGCTGCGCTTTATGCGCTGGGGGTCAGTGAACATCTGGCCCACTTTTTGACGGATCTCCTGCGGCGTATCGGCGATGTAGATGGCGTTGTCATAGCTTTTGCTCATCTTCCGACCGTCGATTCCCAGCAGCTTGGGGACGTCAGTGAGCAACGGTTCCGGAAGCGGAAAGACTTCCCCGTAGAAAAAATTAAAACGCCGGGCAATCTCGCGGGAAATCTCCACGTGGGGCACCTGGTCGATGCCCACCGGGACCCTGTGGGCTTTGTAAATGATGATGTCGGCGGTTTGAAGCAGGGGATATCCCAGGAACCCGTAAGTGGACAGGTCGCGGCTGGACAGCTCCTGCTGCTGTTCCTTGTAGGTGGGTACCCGCTCCAGCCAGGGAAGCGGAGTGATCATCGACAGCAACAGGTGCAGTTCGGCGTGCTCTTTGATCCGCGACTGGACAAAGAGGACGCTCTTCTCGGGAGAAAGGCCTACGCTCAGCCAGTCGATTAACATGTCCCGGATATTTTCCTGAATCATCTCCGTGTTGCTGTATTCGCTCGTCAGGGCATGCCAATCCGCCACGAAGAAAAAGCATTCGTAGTCATCCTGAAGATTCCTCCAATTCTCCAGGGCTCCGACCAAATTCCCTAAGTGCAGTTTTCCTGAGGGCCGCATCCCGCTCAGCACACGCTGCTTGGCCATTGAATTTTTCCCTTCTCCCTTCTGCCCCGAGTTTGGAAGCAGATTTTCACAGGTCGTCGCAAAAAAAATTTTTCCCATTTTTTATACATGACGACAGAAGTCTTATGCAGTTTGTCATGCCAGGCTTGACCCGGAATCCAGAGCCTTTCTGGATTCCCGCTTTCGCGGGGATGACGCGCGCTGTTGTGATTAATGACGCCTCGTAAAAAATCATAACAATCTGCGTTCATCTACGTCCTAAATCTATTTCTTTTCTTTTTTAAACAGATAGAGCCGGCCCTCCCGGGCTCTTGCGCGGGGCCGCTTTCTCTCCCCTCCCGAATTTTTGCTGGACGTATTCCGCCTCTTCCTGGGGGCTATGTAATTTCCCATCCAGTTTAGCCCGCAATAGAGACTGGAGAATCTCCGCATAGACGGGGCCGGGGACGTAACCCATCCGTCTCAAGTCCTTGCCGCTTAAGGCCACCCGGGTCCGCTTCAACCGGGTAAAATAAAGGGAGATAGCTTTCTTCACTTCCTCGGATTCC
>Ga0315282_10004255_pt1 | contig 25010 bp, 21 predicted proteins | sample YL17G07_20_MG_FD_203693 | JGI IMG/M metagenome (GOLD analysis project Ga0315282, IMG submission 203693) | Sediment microbial communities from Yellowstone Lake, YNP, Wyoming, USA - YL17G07_20 | ecosystem: Environmental > Aquatic > Freshwater > Lake > Sediment | place: USA: Wyoming | collected... | reverse complement strand
TTCTGCAGGCTTCGTACATCAGCTGCCTAAGGCGGATGGATATTTTCCCTTGCAGAACCCGCCTCCGATATTTGGGAATCCACACCAGATGATATTCCAGCCGGTGCTTCGTATGGGATCCCTTGGCGTATCTGGCCATAGCCAGATTATGCCTGATTTTCCTCCACTGCGCCAGCCAGAGCTGGCTTCGTTCCGGGATGCCATTCATCCCCAGGCTAAAGCCTGGGGTTTACTGGCATATCTTATCAAAAGAAAAGCATTTCCTTTTCTGGTGAGCCGACTGAATGAGCGTTCATGTGCCAATTTAGCCTCAACCCGTCGTCAGGGATGATAAAACGTAATCTGAAGGGATGTCAATTAGGTGAACGCTTGGTGATCGGGGAGGGAATCAAGAGAGGATTATGAAGGAGAAAAAACGGACTGCCTAGTCTCGAAAAGTAATCTTTCCTATAGCCACTCCCAGATCGCGGGGGTCCGGAGCGCCTGTGGCTTTGAGGGGGTTCCATGTCCTGTTCACTTTAAGAAGCAGAATGGCCTCCCGGCCAGCTTCTTCTTTGGGGATGGAGAACTCATAAGTTCTCCAGACGCTTTCATTCAGAGTTATTTCTCCAAGCAGAATTTTCTGTTTAAAAAAATCTTTTACGAGAAAGATTTTGACCGAGACGGGATTTTCTCTGATATCGGGATGAGAGGCGAGCAAGGGTATGACGACCGTGGGTTTTTCAATCTTGATTGTGAACCCTCCATAGCTTCTTGTCCACCGGAATTCCCGGCCGTCGTTGGTCTTTTCGGGCTGGTAGAAGCCAAAATCCTGCCTTAAACCGAATTGTTCCGTTCGGCTCTTAAGAGAAAGCAAATGCGTGGAATTCCAAAGATGGACGGCGCTAAAGAGAGAAACGAGCAAAAGACCGGCCATTTTATGCGTTTTATTGAAGAGGGGTTTCTTCTTTAGGCCTTCGTCTTCTCCCTCACCGAGTCGACCAAGGCAGAAGACTATCCCGACCAAAAGCCAGAAAGTATACTTGATCTCGTAACTCCCGATAAAAGTGTGGGCCTGAACGAGCATCAGAAAAGCAAAGATGCCGGCCATGGATCCGATGAGAATAAACTTATAATTATCAGTTGGAGGAATTTTTAGCCAGCTCCTCCGCATTTGCCTGATGATTTCCCACAAAACCCAGAGAACCAGGGCAATTCCGATCAGACCCAATTCCGATCCGACCTGGAGAATGTAGTTCTCGGTGGATTCGGGTTCGATATCGATATTATTTACTTTTGAATAATTGGAGACTTCGATGATGTAACCACCGATTCCCACTCCCGTTAAAGGATAGTCCTCCATCATCGACACGGCCAATTTCCAAAGATTGTTAATTCTGTACTCTAATGGAACCTGGAATAATTTAAGCCTTGTCACCGTAATTGAATTTTAAAATCTTTGGCAAAGTAATCCTTAAAGGCGATCGGGCCGATAAAGATGGCCAAAATCAACAGAATGACAATCCATGAGGAGACCCGTATCTTTTTTAGAGAAAGGGATTTTGATTTCAGAAGAGATAAAATAACTTTTAAAGACAATAAGATAAAAACCAAAGAAGAAAGGAAAAGGCATAACAAACCGCTCTTGGAGCCTGTGTAAAAAATCAGATAGACAGACGGGGGCAGCATAAAGAATGAAAAGACTCGAAGTCTCCCTTTAAATGTCAAGCATACTCCTAAAAGAAGCGGCGCGATAATGGCGATATAACCTCCGAAAGAAAGAGCGTCTTTAAAAGTACTATTGATGAGGCCTTGGCTTATGCTTATGGGATTATTGCCCAATCTGATATCTTTAAAATGTTGCAGCAAGCCAAAGAGAAGGGATAAAAAAGTGCTCGAACATAGGGCAATAATCATTCGATTGAGGAAATCTCTTGATGGAGCGGACGCCATAAGAATAAAAAAGAAAGCGAGCCCCGTCAGATAATTCAAAACGGTGAAGACCACGCTCATGATAGCTCCACCTGAAGTGACGCCGCGCACGTTGGCCGTAAGCTCAAAAATGGAAGGGCTCAAGAATGGATAGAAGTTCGCGTACCGGAACAAAGTAATGGCTCCGGACATGACAATGATTGCGGCAAACAGAAAAATGGGCCTGAATATCGAGTCTCGGGGATAAGGTTCCTTTCGAAACGAACCCTGATGGAGCAACCACCCGAGAAAATAAAATAGAAATAAGATCAATGCCGTGGGAGCATGAGGGACTGGTTCAGATATTCCGAAGAAATAAGGAAGGTTGTTGATTATAGGGAAAGCAAAGATAAAAAATAAGGTTCCCCATTCCACCTGGATTAAAGTCAAAAAAACGGCCAACACGAGAAAGGGGGCCAATGCGATCTGGAAAGCTTTAACCAATGGGACATACTTTACATAAAAAGCGTACAGCCCGAGGGTGTAGAGGAACGCCAGGGAAAGAAAAAGAGCCGACTGTTTTTTACTTCCCATCTTTCATAAAAAAGCCCGTCAGCTGACGTTCAGAAACCATATATTATGCTCCCCGTTAAGACCGGTTTGTTCAGGTCAATGAGGGGTTCACCATAAAAGAAGATCAAACCGGAGTCTGGGGCTCACTCAAGGGTTCATGATAACTATGATAGCCAATGCCCATTTCTTCCAAGCAGGCGATGATCCTTCGCTCGTCATCTTTTTGTGCGGAATCCAACAGGTCATTCAAATATCCTGAGAATTTCTGGCTATCGAAGTCGATCGGAGGGGAAATGAATATTTTTTTAAATTTTGTCGCCTTCATCCTTTCCTCGTCAACAAGTATCTCTTCAAACAGTTTTTCTCCAGGCCTTAAGCCGATAAACTTGATTTCAATATCGCCCTCTTTTTGCCCCGATAGCCGGAGTAAATCTTTGGCTAAATCAAGAATTTTTACTTGTTCGCCCATATCCAGAACAAATATTTCGCCTTTGTTGCCCAGCGTCCCAGCCTGGATGATGAGCTGGACAGCTTCGGAGAGGGACATAAAGTACCTTTTCATGTCAGGATGAGTGACCGTGATCGGGCCTCCTTGAGCGATCTGCCTCTGAAAGAGAGGGACCACACTTCCCCGGCTTCCCAGAACATTTCCAAATCTGACAACCGAAAAATTTGTCAGTCCTTTGGCCGCAATCTCTTGAATGAGAATCTCTCCGATTCTTTTTGAGGCTCCCATGATGCTTGTCGGATTGACGGCTTTATCAGTCGAAATGTTTATAAACTTTTCCACTCCATGCCTGTTAGCCAACTGAGCGACATTCCTGCTGCCCATAACATTGTTCAGAATGGCCTCGGAAATATTGCTTTCCATCAAGGGAACATGTTTGTGGGCTCCGGCATGGAATAGGATCTCGGGCCGATACTTTTCAAAGATGGATCCCAGCCTCTCTTCATTCTTAATATCGGCGATCAAAGGCACGAATGGAAATCCTTTGAATTCATTGTTCAACATCGAAAGGACTTCAAAAATGCTGTTCTCATCTTTATCCAACAGGATCAATTCCCTCGGCCAAAATGCAGCGAGCTGACGACAAAGCTCGGATCCTATCGACCCCCCAGCTCCTGTCACCAAGATTCTTTTATTTTTGTAATGACCGGCGATCTCGGGAAAATAATTTTCAAGGTTGATCACGTTTCTTCCCAGCAGGTCATCGATATTGATTTCTCTGATTTTGGTTATTCTGACTCGATCAGCCAGTATTTCAAAAAGGCCGGGGATGATCTTAACTTTTACGTTTGTGCTTTCACAGATATCCACGATACGGCGGATATCTTTGGATGAGGCATTGGCAATGGTAATGATGGCTTCATCGATCTCCTTTTTTTTGATAATTTCTGGAATCCTCGTTGTATTTCCCAGGACTTTAAATCCTTGAATCTCCGTATTGAATTTTTCCGCGTCATCATCGACAAATCCAACCACCTTTAAGCCGAGATCGGTTCGTTGTTTGAGTTCTTTGGCGACCAAATTGCCGGCGTCACCAGCGCCAATCAAGAGAATGTTCCGGGACTCGGTTTTGGTCTGTCCGATGAATTTATCTCTTTCGCGCAATTCAAAGATCAGCCTTCTCAGAGCTCTTGCTCCGCTTGCCCCCACGAACACAAGAAGAAATTCCAGGGCGATAACACTCAGGGGGACTTTGAGCAAGGAGATTTTGTACGGCAAGAAAATCCGGCCTGCCAATAAGAGCACGCTGACAGGTAGAGAGGCTTCCAATATGGCCAGCCCATCATGAATAGATATGTATCTCCAGGCGATGGAATAAACGGAAAAAACATAAAAAGACAAAACTCTGGCAATAATAATATATGGGAGGATAACAAACAGTTGCTTCAGAAAGAATCCGGAAGGGACCCCTTCAAATCGAATAAAATAAGCCACAATGTATGAAAAAACAAAAACCAGAATATCCACGACCAATTGATTGATTTTTCTGAAACGAATTCTTAAGACAATTTTTTTTGTCCTCATCTCAACCCTAAGAATCCACTTCTTTTATTTAGACTGATTTGGCCGCGACGGCCGGGCGCACATCTTTTCGGTGATTTTTTGCCTGTTCCCTCGAAATACACAATAAAGCTCTATGCAGAGGATGTCAAGGCAGGGCTGAGAATCGCATGGGGGCACTTATGAGTTCGGCAGGACGTCAAAATGTGGGATGCTGCTGAGACGTCGGTTCCCTGAGCGTCTTGACCGGGAAGTCTTTAAACCGTGGCTTCCCAACGCCTTCTAATATATCTGCAGGCCAAGAGTGAAAAACCCGTCAGAAAAATAAACAGGCTTATTTGCATGAGCAAACTCTTCTTGACGGTCAGCCAACCCAACAGAATGACCGCAACTTGAGCCGATCCATAAAAAGCTGTCACGAAGACATGAGAAATTCCCGCTTGATTGGCTAAAATTTGGTAGATGTGGCGCCGGTGAGCCTTGTTCAGCCTTTCTTTTTCTCTGATGCGCACTATCATTGTGTCAAGCTCGTCCAGATAAAACGGGAAGAGAAAGAGAAAAAGGGCAACGAATTCATGGAGGGAGCGTGCTAACCATAAGCTCCAGGAGGCAAAGAGAAAGCCTAAAAGTATGCTTCCTACATCCCCCATAAAAACCCGAGCGCGAGGCATATTCAGAGGAAGAAACCCAAGGCAAGCGGCTGAAATTCCGAAAGCCGATATCGACCAGATGGACTCTTTTCCCTCTATCATTCCGAAGAGGCCTAGACAAGAGAAAGCAATCGCGCCCGTCAATCCGGCGAGTCCATTGATTCCGTCCATGAAATTAAAACAATTCGCCGTCGCCGTTATGATAAGCGCTCCAAAAAGAACCGCCCCCCACTTCAAGGGTTCAGATATATCCGACATCGGATTTCCAAAAAACCTAAAGCTGCTGAATACCGCGGCGCAACCGAACTGAACGGCGAGCCTTATTTGAAAAGAGACATCTTGAAAGTCGCCCCAAAAACTTGCCAATGCCAAGAATAAGGCAGGAATCCATAGCGAGGATGGAAGACCCCACCACAATGCTGTAACCACAAATGCAATCAGGATTCCAAGGCCGCCCCCTTTGGGAACTGGAGTCCGGTGCGAACTTCGAGCGTTTGGAGTATCGAGCAAACCCAAGCGATACCCGTAGAGGGCCACCCAGAGAGCTCCGAATAAACCCAATACAAATGATAATCCAAGCCAAAATAGTAGCCGCAGACCTACTGTCATCGGAAGAAGCCTTGACCTATTTTCTCAAAGAGTCCCATTCACACGCATCTCTCGAATTGCCTCATCCCAGCCAGCGCGCAGGTCATAGTTGGGCACAAATCCTAGTTCTTTTTTGATTCGCTGACTTTCAACCGCGATGTCTTCGACGTATTTATCAATCGTTGCTCGGGTGATAGGCGAGCTCCGGCCAACGAGCCGTGCCGCATTTTCCAGGATCCCCGCCGTGATAAAGGCGAGGGCAGACGGCACCGAAAACCGCGGCGGTTTTCGTCCAAGCGCGGTGCAAATGGCCGCAATGATCTCCTTCAGCTCATGGAAGCTCCCATCCGTCAGGTTATAAATCCGCCCGGCTGCATCGGGGTGCTCAGCGGCCAACACCGCCGCTTGCGCGACATCCCGATCATAGATCAGTGTGCGCCGGTTTCGGCCATCGCCGATGGGAATGAAGAACTTATGGGCAAGCGCACGTGCCAGACGCTCGTAGTTTCCCTTAAGGCGAGAGCCATAAACGGCCGCCAATCGCAGCACCGTGCCGATCGGCCGATCATCTGATCCTCGAGCCTTCAATACTATTTGTTCAGCTGCGAGCTTGGTCTGAGCATAAAGAGTGCTGGGATGGGTTGGTGAATTCTCGTCCAACAGCCGACCCTCTGAACTGCCATACACGGTAATAGTGCTGAAAAAGAGAATGCGCTTGACACCAGCTTTGGCGGCCGCCCCTACAACCGCGACCGTACCCGCGACATTGGTGTGCTCATATTGGACGCGCAATTTAGGCTCAGGGTTTGCAGAATGCACCAATGCTGCCAAATGCATAACAATATCAATGCCTTTCATTGCAGACTGCACGGTCGCTTCGTCGGCCACGTCTCCCAGTCGCACCTCGACACCGTCAGGCATTGTTGATACCGGTGCGTTCTCAAGAGACAACGTGCGAATATGGTATTTGCCAGCATGCAAAGCCCATACAACCCTGGGTCCGACAGCTCCCGTTGCACCCGTTACCAATACATTCATTTTTTTGCCACTAACGATGGACCGGACTGAGCTCACGATTTTCAAAACAACTTATATCCCCATCGTCCAAAGTATCTGAGAGAGCTTTTTATAAAGTGGTATGTGAAAATCCAATTCTTGTGCGCAGAACGAGCCCAAAAATGTGTTACAGATACATATGGGTAATAAACTGTTCTATTTGTCCGCTGGACCCTCCTGCACAAATCAGCATCCTCAAAATATAAGAAATAGTCAGGATCAAATCCCTTGAGTCTCCTTAAGATATCCGCCCGGCAAAACATGAAAGCGCCGCTAAGGAATGGGACATCACAGACATGTTCGTAACCAACATCACGCATTTCATAGTAGGCGAGCCGCTTTTGAAAAAAGCGCTCAAGTCGTTTTGGCAAAAAACGGCGCAGGAACAGATCGAACAGCGTTGGAAATTGTTTGTTGAGTCCTTGAATGGAGCCGTCTTCATTTAGGATCCTCGGAGAAATGATGCCAACGTCGGCGTGTTCTTCCATATAGCGCTGAAGGCGGGTGAATATCTCGGGCTCCACTCGCATGTCCGAATTCATAATGACAAAGTAACCACGGCCACGCGCCCGCCGCAAATTCAAATTGTGATTCTCGCCGTATCCTGTCCTTATCGGATTACTAAGAATACTTACCTCAGGATAATTCTTCATGACATATTCGGCAGTTCCATCAACAGAAGCGTTATCCACCAACAATATCTCTGCCTTAACCGCGTTCGCGGCCGGAATTAATGAGGGCAATAACTTCGCTAAATCATGGCGCTGATTGCATGAAACCAGCGATATGGTGATATCAATCATCTGTTCCCCAAGACGGCGGCTCAAAAACCATTAATCCAAATCGCTCATAAGTTGGATGATCCGCAAACAGGCTCGATCCATTGTAAAGATCGCCGCGGCAGCACTTTCCCAGAATTTTTGGGGCGAATGCCAGGAGCCCTTCCCGATTAGCCTCGGGATGTCCCAAACTCAAATTGGGCAAACGCTGGCCATTTTCTTCTGACCCGCTAACAACTGCGGTATAATTCCAGGGTTTGAGACGCAGTTGTTTCCCAAGTGAATCTGGCTGCCTGCTCAATGCCTAATTGTTTGAATTCAGATCGTGTTTCTTCCGAAAATAGCACCATCAGAATGAGTTCAATCAGTTGATCAATGTTTTCGGGATTGAATAGCAGCGCTGCATTCCCAACGACTTCGGGTATCGACGAACGATCCGAAGCAATAACTGGACAACCGCAAGCCATTGCCTCCAAGAGCGGCAGACCAAAGCCTTCATACAATGAGGGGAACACCAGTGCCTGGGCACTCTGATAGAGGGTGACGAGTTCACGGTCAAGAATCCGACCAGCAAAAATAACATGGCGGTCTATGGAAAGCGTGTGAGCTAACCGGAGCATATCGTCAGAGGCAGCCGTCTTCATTCCTACCAAGACCAGTTGCAAGTCTGGCACAGTGGCTCTAATTCTTGCGAAAGCACGAAAGAGCGTGCCAATATTCTTGTGAGGTGAAATGGACGCCACCGAAAGAATAAACGGTTGAGTATTCTGGGTTTGAAAGGGAACCGGTTTATTGGACGGCGTTTGATTGAACAGCGCATGGTTAACACCCAGGGGTATTGGCGTTGTCTTCGATTCTGCCCAAGGGAAGAAACGGACAATATCATTTTTGACGCTCCTCGAAATTGAGACAATCTCGTCAACGCGCCTGAGCGATAAAGGGAACAAGACTCTCCAGAGAAGACGTTTAAGGGGCTCGACATCATGAGGGTGAAGATAATGAATCATATCTAATACTGTGACCACACTCCGCCCAGAGAGAGCAAACGGAGCCATGTAGCCAAGCGAATGAACAACATCAAGCCGAGCGCGCCTGGCCTGGCCTGGCAGAATCAGATTCTCCCATAATAGGCGAAGGGGGCGCACGCGGCCCGGAACGCGGCAAGCGTGGACTCGCAACATTGGAGCAGTTATCGGAAACTGCTTGACTGCCTCCGCGTTTAGGAACACAACATACTCATTAGCAGAATCGATCTTGACCAGAGCCTCTACAAGATTTAGAAAATAGGTCTGCGGGCCCCCCATGGCATTGGGGATCCAGAACAAAGCGTTAATTCCTATACGCACAGGCTAATGCGAGTTCAATCCTAAGTCGCTGAGATTCACCCCGGGCAATAGCGAACAGTTGCCTGAGAGTTTTTTCATGCGAAGATTATTGCACTCCTTGAGCAATAGATAGGACGCATGGATCTTCAATATGAGCCACACGATAAAACTGATCAGAAAATATCTTCAAGACTTGATTTTATGTACGGCCACAGCCTGACGATTCTCAAGCCCGGCATCATTAATTGACAACAAGTACCCGCCTATTAGCAACGGGATAGCACTAAACGACATGACTGTCAGCACAATGATACAAGCTTGGTCAGATTTCCCAATCATATCACCGGGAACCTCCCAAGCGATTTCTGATGGACAGGGCGCGTTGAACCATTTCGTTCCACAATTGCCTGATAGACTCCAAATTGTATTCCCGCTTGAATATGGTCTCGCCCTTTTCGCTAATAGATAGGTAAGAGCCATCCTCGAGTGACCTCTTCACGAAAAAGACCAGCTCCTCCATATTGGAGGCATTGATTGCACCTTGATCACATGCTTTATCAATACCTTCCATCTGGGGATAGAGACAGGCCAGGCACTTCCCAGACGACAGAAGATTGACGCAACGATTCTTAGTCCCCGCTCCTCCGATATCAGGAACCACCGTAATTTTCGCGTGTTGCAGCCTTCCTGCCTTGTCTTCTAGCAAAGGAGAGTACGCGATCGTTGACAGAAGAGGTTCTCCAATTATTCTCTCGGCACTCGCACGAGAAACCCTTCCAATCAGGATTATCTTGTGACTCTCTACCCATCTCCAATCCTGAGCAAGCATCCGGATAAACTCTTTGGCTCCTCGCGCTATCGAGCTAATCCGCAGGTCTCCCCAGACCATAATGTCCCAAGGACACGGCTCCGTCTTTACAAATCCGGGATTCAACAAGTCTGCATTCGGTATCACGTGGTAACGAGCCCGAGAGTTGATCTGTTGCATCCAGATCCTATCCTCATGAGTAATAAGGTGTACAAGCAATGCCAGATGGTAGTAGCGCTTTTCATACCGCCTGGCGATCAAGTGTCGAGAATAATACTTAGCCGCGGCTAGGCCCACAGGCGATAGCCGAAAGTGACTATAATTCATCTTAGATATACAATCATGTGGGCTCAAAATTGCATTTCGGCCATATTTGAGAGCGAATGGAGCAAGTACGATGTCGTCGAACACCAATAGATGATTTGGGTTATCCCAATTCAATTCATCCAGGACAGATGAGAGAGCCGAAAGCTCAACCATCGTCCCAAACTGGAAGCGTCCGGCCAGCGCCGCTTCTATTGCATTCGCCCGTTCACCATATTCAATCAAATGCGGATTAACCGGTCGATCCTTCCAAAAGTCCTGCAACTTCAGCTGAGTTTCGGCCTGCGAGTCTTTTTGTGCAAAAGTGATTAGATCTACATCAGTCATAGCGGCTAATGCATCAACTCCGCAAAGCGTCTTGCTAGTGACTCCTGAGAAAGGCGGGACCGGTGGCCTTGAGGCTACCCAGATGATTTTGGGGCAAGTCCAGGACTTATTCACACTCACGCTATGGATTCCCCAGAAGGTAAGCGGCGATATTTGTTACGCATGAAGTGCTGACCAGCAACCAATATAGTGATCAGTACAAAGTTCTGTACGACTAAAAATTCAAACAAGTTAAAATATGTTAGCCGCATCGAAATAAACGCCCAGAGATAGACCTGGATAAGGAGTCCTTTATAGACCTCAGATGTCGAATAGATGCGTTCAAAGAGAATGGCGGTAAATCCATAAAGAAAAGGCACCAATGCTATTCCAAGATAGCCGAAGAAAAAGAGCGCCTCTCCCAAGGGGGTGAAAAGGATAATAGTTCTTACTTCTTCTAGGGAACGCTCTGTGTACCATTCCGTAAATATTTGATTGGGATTTGTACTTGGCTTACTCGGCCAAAGAACACGAGGAATAGGAAGGACAGCTATGCGCACCAAATACTCAATTCCTCGTTCCAGTGAACCAGGTTGTGCATCCATTCCCAACTTCAACCCTAAGCCTCCATATGCAAAATCTGTTCGCAATGTTCTTTCCACGCGTTGAGCAATACCGCCCTGAGCCTCCTCTCCTTGTCTTCCTTTAACTAGATAATCCATACCTAGCAAGAGCGCAAGCCCCACCATGCCAAGCACAACAATTCCTCGAAATCTCGGTCGTCTCGCAGATAAAGCCCATATCATAAACGGTAATAATAAAGCCATCATTGGTATGGTTCGCGATGAACTGCCGGATAAGAATGTGCCGAATATGTACACGGCTAGAACAGGGAAGACTAGACGAGACCTGATCATCAGAGCAAGACCTAAGGCCAAATACCAAAACCCGGAAAGTTGGACCTGGACAGCATTGACAAAAGCATTTATACCGCTGAGGGACTGTAGGCTGGTCTCCACCAGCATTTGCGAAGTTGCGGCCTGCGTATCCGATGCCCAGGTCGCCCTCAATATCTGGCCGAAAGATTGGCCGCTTATCAAGACACCAAACGAAGGCAGCAATGCATATATCGCAAAAAAGGTCAGAACGGTGTATCGAAAGATAAAAGACCGCGATAAAAACTCTCCAAGATTGTGCATACCTTGCCCATTGAATCGTAGACGCCTGGCAAAATGCGCGCCCATCACAAGGGCGACATAGAAAGCCACCATTATTACGACGCTCAGGGTGAGGTTTTCGTAACGATCTAATTCCAACCCGAGGCCGACAAACAGAAGTGTGCCCGCTAACATAGCGAAGCTCACGGATGGGAACTTCCGTCCTTTGGAGGTTAGTCGCCATATAACAACCAATAGAAGGCTGATGGTTGCAAAGACCATTGCTGCTTCCGAATTCAATGAAATCGTATAGGCAAATCCAGGTGCAACGATTCCAGAAGATATGTCTGCTCCTCAGGTCGGCACAATGCAAACAATGTCCTCATTAATAAATGAAAGTTTCTGATGCCAATGACTTTCTTTAGAAGAAGCATACCAAACTTCAATAATTTGAGTTTTCTTTCTGCATTCCCAAAATTCCTTTTCCCATATTCACCTGACACGTTTTGTTCAAAAATAACCATCCGATTTTTTCGCAATAGATCATAAAAAGATCCCTGTCTGGTTGAAAACGGATTCTCAAACTGGAAGCCTATTTCTGTCAATCGTCTATAAAGCCTTCGTTGGAAAGCAAAGATCCTGATCCCATTATCAAACTTATCATATGCATATAAATATTTAGTTTCATTGCTTTGATTGCGAAGCAGGCTGCCCGCATAGGCCGCGAAGAGCTCACGATAGTGGGGTAGATTATTCAAGTCAACTTTGGTTGCGTCTACGGACCTGGAAACTTTGTCTGGATGCTGTAAATCAAAACCGGAAAAATGAAAAAACACTAGCGGCCAACCATCCACCAGGTAATGATCTTGACTGCAACTCAACTTTCGTTCGTGCATATTCCAGTGTGCCACATTATGTCCGGGGTTCTTTGAAACAAAGACGCCTTTATCATAAAAGCAGGGCACCAGATTCATCCATTTTTGGTCTACAAACAGTCCTTCTGTGCGATCGATATACGCTTTGTCCTTTAGTCTTGTTTTCCACCATCGCAGAACAGCTAGAGCTTCATAGCTTCGATTAAACGCCACGAACCCCAGGTTGTAGGTTCCATTGATCAGGAAATCATTTTCAGGCTTACTTCCTCTGTCAATCATGCTCAGTTTGATAATATGCGGAGTCAGGATCATGAAGTGATCATCCAAGGCATCGAAGAGCGGTATCAGGCTACCATAAACGTAGATATCTGGGTCAAAGTAAATGATCTTCTGATATTGGAAGCGGTCAAACAAGTATTCATAAAAGAATGGCTTGAGTGCCGTAGAGAGCTCAATAAGGTTATACTTGAAAGCCATATCTTCATAGGCTGGAATACTGATATCCTTAGCTTCTATTACAGGGTATCTTTCCTTTGACAGGTCAACCATTCCCTCCGTTTCATCAGCCAAGAGAACATGAAAAGGTAGGTCCGAGTGTATTTTCCGTATTGAATCCCCAAGTGTTCGTGCCTGAGGCAGGAAGTTCTTCGCCACAATTGTAAAGATCGCATTCATCTTAATTGCTCTCGCAGACATTTGAGGACCCGTGCTGGAACTCCAGCGGCAACACAATTCGATGGGATATCTCTGGTCACAACCGCATTTGCGCCTATAATGGAATTTTTGCCGATTCTCACATTTGGCATGATTACGGCCCCTTCGCCAATCCAGACGTTGTCTTCTATGATCACTGGCCCCTCCGAATAAATTTTTCGAAGTGCGGGAGGTGTAGCCAGCGCTTCCAAATCTATGCTACCATGAGAATGATCCGTAATATACACTCTGCTGGCCATAAGTACGTTATTTCCGATCTTAATTCGATTAATACAGGCAATGTGGCAATTGTAGTTTAGGCTGACATTATCACCAATTACAATCTCTGGATGATACTCATTGCCCAGATGTTTGTCATAGGCTTCCAACCGCAGGCCGGCATACGATTGGAAACTATTCCCTAATATTATATACCGCTCGCCCAATGTCACTGCCGGGTACTCAATGAAGCAACCCTTTCCAACCTGACGGAAGCGTCTACTCAATGAATACCAGTAAACCCTTTTACAAAACCGAGTGAAGCATGCAAACATCTTCAGGTTAAATCCATAGGACAATACGCGCGCCAAGTAATGACCCATGACACGAACAGCCGCTTTTGCACTCATCATTCGTCCTGTTCTCGTCGGCTCCCACTAGTACCATACATTTCGAGTACTAGACTTTTGAGTCCATCTATGCTTTTTGATAGTCTAAGCAATTGATCAAAAGTCCTGGACAGCGATAAAGCAGTAACCGCAAGCTGCGAAAACGGGGGGGCATTCTTTAAACAAACAACTGCAGCGGACATTCTTGGGTTAACATTGTGCTTAATAATAAATCTCAAACAACTTCATAGGACCTATAATAATAAGAATGCTTGTATCTCAGTTGTTCTGGTTCTGAACTGGGATTTCATAGAGCTCATTTTTGGCATTCTACGTATAAAGTAAGTTCGGGGCAAGTGAGATCGAATAATTGAATATTTCTCAATAGAGCTGATTGGGATTGTCCAAATCGGGATTCATACACTTTCTTGAAACCAGCTTCCTCTAACATTCTTATTAGTTTTTTAGAGTTAAACCAATTGATGTGATATTCTGGATATACATACTTTAAATGATTTGGAATCTGCTTAATGAAGAATGATAATGCTTTCTCTTTCGGTAAACTATCAAAAACGTTCTTTACGTCCTTATCGGAAAATTTATGATACGATTGTTCTGAGTTCCCAATAGTCAAGGCAGTGGCGAAATGTTCTAAGAACTTTTGTTCAATGCTCCTGCTTGCCGTACCCCAAGGAGTTGGCCATGTCCAAAACAGTGTATCTCCTCGCATATAAGCTTCGTATTCCAAATCTATGTCCGGGCACGTAATTCTGAAGTATCCGCGCGGTCGAAGACAGCGAAAAACTTCTCTGAAGAAGAAGGCTACATCATCATCCGTAAGATGTTCAGCAACATGAGAACAATAAACTAATTTCAGCGAATCAGTTTCTAAAGGGAATGGAATTTGAGATGTCAGATTATATACAATATCTATTCCCTTTTTTTGTTCGTTCTTATAGAATTTATTCGGCATATCCATGTTATGCCAAAAGGGGTGCCGAAAATTGCCTGCTCCGATGTTTAAGTATCGAGCTGGCTTTGGCCTTGCTCTTTCTTCGTATATATTCAGATCTTCGTACATCGATTGTATGCGGATAAGGCGAAAACCAAAAAAGCGGAACACGAAATTTAGATATTTTGACAGATTATGTAAACATTTCTTAATAAAAACAGCTATCATCTGAGCATTGCTCTTGTCTTTTTTCTGCAGTTTTTAAAGCTCTTAAGTGTGTCTTAGAGACGTGAGCCTATCTATTAGCATACTACGTATTCTCGGAGTGATTAGCATGCATGCGAAAATGGAGGTGAGTAAGAGGATTCCAATAATAAGAAACATTTGAATATTGTTCTGAATGTTTTTCCCCATAAAAATATACCCGGGTATTAGTATCACCATCGAAACAGCTACGGGCCTGCCAACATCATCAAGGTACCACTTCCACTTCTCGTTTTTTAATAGGCGGCCATGCATTATTGGAATCATTGCAATCATTTGGGCGGCGTAGAGAAGAACCCATACATAGCAGGCCCCCTGGGCCCCATATTTCGATGTCAGCTTGATCAAGAGGGGAAGAAGTATCACTATTGATAGAATATTGGCGTACATTCCGAGCTTGGTCCAAGAATGCGCCAGCTGCAGACTATAAGGAATCAGCATAAGACCCATCAAAATAAAGCTGATTACAAGGATACTAATAAAGGGGGAGGCATTATTTGCCAACTTAACATCGCCGGTCCAAAGAATTAAAATCTCTTTCGAGAATAACGATATAGTTAACCCTGTAGGTATTAAAAGAACAGAGACCATCTGACATGAGGTGTGATATACTCGGGAAAGTTCGAGAGTGTTTCCCTGTTCTACTAACTGCGTCAATCTTGGATACGTCGCAGTGCTAATTGCCGTGGCTATTATTGCAAGCACGCCAGCGGCCGTAAAAGCGAAAACATAGTATCCGAAAGCTTCCAAAGAGAGCATTTTGCTCAATATTATCTTATCTAGTTGGCCTAAGGCTATCCCAATAATAGAGGTAAGCCCTATTCCCAAAATAAAACTCTTTAAGGGACGAAGCATCGAGGGCGTAAAATGCGCTCGTATACCTTCTTTCGGTAAGGAGCGCCACATGAGGTATCTTCCAAGTATCAGCTGCACTATGTTAATTATGATTTGACAGATAAAAAAAACTTGAATTGTCGGGATTGTTAGCTTAAGCAATAAAACAGCACCAAGACTGCGTCCAAGCCCTGTCCCTATCAAGAGATAATTCAACTCCAACTGCTTTTGGAGTCCGATCAGCCCCCCTTGGTAGATAATGAAGGCAAACTGTAAGCCAATATTCACAGCCATTAATTTGATAGCAAAAATAATATCATCGTGCGTAAGAATATGAGGCTTCATCCAATATCGACCAAAAAACTCAGCCAATATAGTAATAATTAGAATTAATGTGAGACTCATTGAACAAAAAATTATTTCAAAAGTTCGGGAGAGATCAATTATATTTTGTAATGATTCTGTAAATTGCGATAATCTTGCCATCTCTCGAATGAAGGCGCCGCTTAGACCTATATCGGCAAGAAATATTAATGCTTGTAGGCTTATATAGAAGCCGATCAAACCGTAGTTCTCAATTCCTAATATCTTTATATAGATGGGTGCAAAAATGAAAGAAATCAAAGCCACAGTTGTTTTGCCGACAAAATTGGCTAAGATGTTTTTTCTGATCAATGATGATGAGTATTGCAAGAATCTTTGTTCCTTAAGAAAAGCATGGTTTTTCTTTCAGAAGCGTTTAGATTTTTTTCCCCCTTCTCCCAAACCCGACTGCAAGCACGCTGCCGCTACTCCTCGGTTCCAACCAAGGTGCACATCAAGGCACGACCCAGGGGTTCCCTCAAGAGCCTTGTCCGTGTTCGCGAGGTCGGTCGTCGAACGCGTAGTATGACACTGCCCCTGCCCGAAGCGTCAAGAGAACAGGGCACCGACGGTTTGTGTAGCCGTTTCGTTAGGGCACGCGGCCGTTTGCCCGCCTGGAGGGCGTTCAAGCCGCTCGTGACGCCAGCCGTCCGGCGCCCCAAAGAACCACGGCGACGCCCGCGTGTAATTCTGGCCTCCTCCGCTGGAGGCTGCGTTCCCAATCGCAGACCACAGGAAGAGTTAATGGATGTATCCTAGGCTTCGAAGGTGCTCCAATAGCTTCTTGTCCGCAGTCGGACCCTTTATGTAGCGCGCCTGTGTGCGGACGAGGCGGACGGGCCCCCTCTCTCTTGTCGCTACGCGTCGCCACGACCCGCCGGGGCGGAGAAACTCGAGGTCGAGTGCGACCTCGTCGCCGCGGTCGTTGTCACCCATCACAAGTTCGAAATCCTCGCCAAAGCCGATGTTCTTCTCGATCCGCAGAGACCCGTCCGCAATGTTCCCCGAGAACCGGCACAGGTCGGTGTCGCGGAGGAACGGCTTGGGGTCGTCGACGACGCTCGCGGCCACCCGGATGGTGAGCGGCCCGCCGTCACGTTTTTCGACGCGGACCCCGGGGAGGAACTGCACCTCTCGGTCGCGCAGCTCCCGCAGGGCGCGGAACAGCTCCGCGGCGGCCGGCGGCTCCGCCTGCCCGCACCCCACCGTCGTCCCGTGCGTTTCTGCCGGGTCACGCTCGAGGTCGAACAGCTGCCTCGAAAAACTCGGGTATAACTGGACGATGACTTTCGAGGCCCCTTTCTTGAGCCCGTAGAGCCTAGCGTCGTCGAGGTCCTCGGTGAAGTACAGGGTCCGGTCGCGATCGAACGGCACGCCGGCGAGCGTGCGGCCGACTTGGCCGGGCAGGAGTCGGAGACCGACCACGTCCGCCACGGTGGGGGCGAGATCGGCGTGGCTCACGGGATCGTGACGCCGCGTGCCAGCGAACTTCCCCATCGGGTACTTGACGATCATCGGGACCCGAAGCTGCTCCTCGTAGAGTGACCAGCCGTGGCCCACCCGGCCGCGCTCTAGCAGCTCCTCACCGTGGTCGGCCGTGTATACGACGAGCGCGCTCTGCCACCAGCCTTTCCTCCTGAGCGCTTCGACCAGCCGGGCGAACTGGTCGTCGGCTTGGCGCGCGGCCCGGTCGTACTCGAGCAGCATCCGCTCGCGCTCGCTCGCCCCGGGTGGAAGGGGCAGGAACAGCTTGGCGTACTCGGGCTCGAGGCTGATCGGGACATGCGTGTCGATGACATGCACGAGGAGGAAGAACCTCCGTGAGCGCTGCTCCTGGATTAACTTCATGGCGGGATCCACGACGTCCCGTGCGCGGGCGTGAGGGAGTCCTCCTGGCCCCAGTGAGCCTCGGCCGTAGATCGGGACCACTTGGTCGAACCCCCGCTCGAAGCCGAGGCGCTCGTCGAAGACATTGCCGTTGCTCTGTAGGGCGAACGTGCGCCACCCCTGCGCCTGCAGCATCTCTGGCAGATACGGCACGCCCTCGGCGAGCCGGCCGAATCGGTTGACCGCCCCGACCTCGGCCGGCAACCGTGAGGTCAGCATGGTTGCTACAGAGGGGCGGGTCCAGGTAGAGACCGCGTAGGCGCTCTCGTAGGCCACGCCCTCCATGGCGAGGGCGCGGCCGGCGGGCGTCGTGTCGCGGGGCGCGCCGAAGACCGAAACACGGTCTGCACGCAGCGCGTCGACGACGTAGATTATCACCGGGCCCGCGGCCCGCGCCACCGCCCGGTGCCACCAAACCGCCAGGAGGGTCACAAGCACGACGCCGACGGCGATCGCAGCCCGGAAGAAGATTGAGGAGGGATGTTGCACACGCACTTCTGCAATCACTCTTTGCATTCTAGTGGCCGCTGCCCCCCATGGCACGCAACGCCGAAAACGGGGCCTCGATGCGGGTCGTCGGCCTCGCTCCATCTAGAGTACGCCGACCACTAAAACCATTGGCTCGCTGAATTGATCTTGGCCGGATGGCGCATCTGCGGACAGAAGACGGCAGGCATACGGTGGTGCGCAACGGCCATCTTCCGGCGCGGGACTTGGTGATGGGCACGAGGCCGGTTCGGATTCAACAATCGCGGGTTCGCGCTAAACGATGCGAGCAGAAATGTTCGAGCCGGATTCTTCGGCCGTATCTACGCCGGGTACCGAGTGTGGACGAACTGAGCCCCTTTTTGTATCTGAAGGGGATCTCGACTGGCGATTTCAGCGAGGCCTTGGAAGCGATTTACGGGCCGCAGGTGGTCGAACTTTCGGCAACCAACATCGTGAGGCTGAAAGAAGATTGAAAGACCGATTATGAGGCTTAGGCGGCCCGGAATCTTTCGGAGAAGCGCTACATCTATTGGTGGGCCGACGGAATCTATTTCAACGTCTGGCTGGATGCGGAGCGGCCCTGTTTTCTGATTCTTATGGGGACGCTGGAGGACGGGACCAAAGAGCCGGTGGCGGTTTGGGATGGCATTCGACAGAGCAAGGAATCGTAGGCTGAGCTTTTTCGGGACCTCAAGGCGCGCGGTCTCGCCGAAGCTCCCACACTGGCCGTCGGCGATGGCGCCTTGGGCTTGTGGGCAGCCTAGCAGGAAGAGTTCGTCCCGGTCCCGCAACAGCGCTGTTGGGTCCATAGGACGGTCAACGTCCTGGATAAGATGCCCCAAAGCGTTCAGCCTTATGCCATGAAGATGAATCACGAGATGTATTTGGCGCCGACTAAAGAGAAGGCTTTGGCCGCCTACCATCGCTTCCTTGCAGAGTATCAACCGAGCAAAAAAACTAAACAAGCTACCGCTCTTGGCTATTGAAACTGGTCTAAATTATCTTTTTTCGGTGGCACTAGCATGTGACCAGGTTAGAGCGAGGGGCCCACTTATCTGTCAGCCACTAAGTACTTTTATTTTTTGCCACCCTGGGCATAACTTTGCCTGGTGACCTGATCATTTCCCGCAAATTAATTCCAAACTAGGCATTAAGATTTGTTTGAGGAATTGGCTTTTGTCAACAAAGTTGCCAGACAGTGAGCAGGAAATTGCGTTATCCATCTGTTCCCGGCAGGCTTTTCATTGGGAATTTTTAGCTTTCAGAGCTTTGTGATTTTCAACGTAGTCGAGAAAAAAAGCCAAGATTGTGAAGAGCATTAATCCCAAGATGCCGGCAAGGAGGACATTGGTTCTCTTCTTGGGAGAAACAGGCTTCAGTGAGGCCGTGGGCTCCTTAACAAATTTCGCATAATCCATCCGGCCTTTTCTCTCAATCAGGTTCTTGATGATCGAATTGATCTGTTGAATACGTTGTTCATTTTGTTTGATCTTTTCTTTGTAATTCTCTTGTTCCAATCGCTTTGAGCTGTGCAATTCGTTGAGTGTACTATAATATCTCAGACTTTCTTGAATCTCATTTGAATAGAGGAGCAGTCCCAGGCTTTCCCCCTCGCTTTTCTCTTTCTTACTGAGAGCGCCCAGTTGTTCTTTTTCCAGGGTTTGAATGCGGCCCCTGATGTCCTTCATCTCCTGGACAAGTTCTTGCTCTCTCCGATCCATGATCTTTTGTTTATTCTCCAGAATGGTAATCTCCTTAGCCCTGAGATCTTTTTCTATCTCGTTTTGCTTAATTTCGGCATCATTGTTAAGGAGTTCTATGTCAATTTTTCGATCCAGCTCGCTCTTCAGATGGCCAAAAAGTGAATAGGATATCTGTTTGGCGATTGCGATATCTTTATGGCGGATTGCCACCTTGACGAGCTGCGTATTTCTCACGTTTTCGGCCGTGATCTTTGGAAACTTATTGAGGTCGAGGTTGAGCTCAGCAGCGATGAGGCTGTTATAGGATTCTTCGTTGATCTGACTGACAATTTGCTGAGGAGGTGTCACGACTATTTCTTCAAATTGCCCCTGGGACGTGAGGGTTATAAACTTGCTGGGTTGAATAATGGATGTTACTTCCCACTTTTTAGGCAAGAAGAACCCCCCTACCGCAACGGCGACGATCAGTATTATAGTAGGAATCAAAATGAGCCGTTTTCTTTTCCAGATGATGTTCAGGTAATCGATCAATTCAACCTGATTTTCTTCCATCCTTTTTCCCCACTTTCATATCTTTTCTAACATATTACTCCATAATCGCCAAATTTCAAAGCTAATCTTTTCCATTTGAAATAAGCGCCCGTCAATCCGCAATCTTCAAAGTTTCCCATCGCGGTGCGCCCCACTTTTTACCGGCTCTCCTCTGGAAAGTAGGTGGCTTGGGCAAATGGAAAGAGTGGACGGCGAGACTCTGATAAATGGTCGGATTAACGGCGCCTGCATTTTTTAGAATTTTGGTCCCCGTCTCATCCCTTTCTCGATCTCGGAGCGTTCCAGCTTGACCAGGATCGGCCTTCCATGGGGACACAAAGACGGCCGGGAGGTCCTGAAAAGCTCCCGGACAAGATAATCCATCTTTTCCCAGGAAAGCGGCTGATGGGCTTTGATCGCCGTTTTGCAGGCCAGTGTGGCCAGGAGCCTTTCTCTTCGGTCGATTGCCTTGCCCTCTTTCATCTCTCCCAGGACCGCCAAAAAAATCTCCTGTGCCTCTTCTTCTTTGAGGATGTCTGGGTACTCGACGAGCGCGTAGCTCCGGCCGCCCATCGCTTGGATGCGAAATCCGGCTCCGTCAAGCTCGGCCTGGTTGTCTTCGAGAGCCAGGACCTCAGGAGGAGAAAGATCCAGGAGCGGGGGGACGAGAGGCATTTTGCGGGGCCAGCTCCGGCGCGAATCTATCTCTTTGTACTTTTCGAACAGAACCCGCTCATGGGCATTGTGCTGGTCGATGACCAGGAGGCCTTCCTCCCCTGTGGCCACGATGTAAGTATCCAGATACTGTCCCAGGACTTGCGGATGAGGTCCGGAATCGGCGGCCGGCGCGGGAAAAAGTTCGGGCCGGTCTTCCTTTCCCTGCCGCGGCGGATAAAAAGCTTGCCGCCCGGCCCCGTCCCTGACCCAGCTTTCCGGTCGTTCTTCCCGCTCGGCCGGATAAACCTCCCTGAATCCTTTGTCCTTGAGGAGCGATCTTTCCAAGCATCTCAGGATCAGGTGGAAAACGAGCTGAGACTCCTTAAATCTGACCTCTGCCTTGGCGGGATGAACGTTGACGTCCACGTCGGAAAAGGGAAGTCTGAGGAACAGAAATGCCTCGGGAAACTGCTCCTTTTCCAATGAACCCCGAAAGGCCTGGTTAAGAGCTGCCTGCAGAATCCTGTCTTTGACCGGACGCCGGTTGACGAAAAAGAACTGATGGGCCCGGTCTTGCCTCCCCGAAGGAGGGCGGGACGCAAACCCCCGGACATCATATCCCTGCTCCTCATGCTGACACTCCATCAGTCGCTCCAGGACGGCTCGCCCATAGAGCTGAAATATCCTCTCCCGGGCGCCGGCCACGGCCGGACAATTCAAGATTTCTCGTGTCCCCTGGAAAAGCGAGAATCCGACTTCCGGATAGGCCAGGGCCACAAAGGTCAAATACTTGACGGCGAGCCCGAGCTCGGACCTGTCCGAACGCAGAAACTTCTGTCTCGCCGGAAGGTTGAAGAAGAGATCCCGGACCTCGACGGTCGTTCCCTGAGGAAAAGCGATGTCCGAGACTTTCAAAACCCTCTCCCCTTCCCGCTCAATTTGGGTGCCCTTCCCCTCTTTTCCGTCAGCGGTTCTCAAAACAAGGCGGGAGACGGCCGAGATGCTGGCCAGAGCCTCGCCGCGGAATCCGAGTGAAGAGATTCTCCACAGGTCTTCTTCGGTCGAGATCTTGCTCGTCGAGTGGCGTTCAAAACAGAGGAGTGCGTCTTCCCGGCCCATCCCGCAGCCATTATCACTGACCCTCACCAGGGCCTTTCCGCCGCTGGCCAGGTCTACTCTCACCACGGAGGCTGCTGCGTCAAGGGAATTCTCCACGAGTTCCTTGATGACCGAGACAGGCCGTTCGATGACCTCGCCGGCGGCAATCTTCTGAGCGATTTCCGGAGCCAGGAGATGGATCGTATTCATAGCGTCGCCCCTCTTTTAAGAAACGACCTTCCCTGTGGTCTCTCTGGAGCCGGCCTCGGTGATAAGAACCCGGACGGACTCCCGCACCGGAGCGGGTGTGGGAGGGGCCAGCACCTTTATATAGTTGGAAGTTAAAACTTCGGTCCGGTTTCCTTTCTTGCTGATCACGATCCCCGGACAAACCTTGCCCACAAAATCCTTACGGAAGGCCCCGTTCTTCTTCCGGGACATCTCCCTCAGAAATTGTGAACGTTCCTTTTTGAGCCTGTCGCCAACCTGAGGCAGACTCGCTGCCGCGGTCCACGACCGAGGCGAATAAGAGAAAACATGGAAATAGGAAAGCGGGGATTCTTCCAGGAACCGGCTCAGCGCATCAAAATCTTCATCCTCTTCTCCCGGAAAACCGACGATGATGTCCGCGCCGAGAGAGGCTTCAGGAAAGCCGGCTCTCAGGGAAGCCAGCAATTCCCGGAAATCCTCGGAGCCGATTCTCCGGCCCATCCTCTCCAGGATCCGGCGCGAAGCATGCTGAAGAGAAAGGTGAAAGTGAGGGCAGACCTTCGAACTCGCGCCAAGCGCCCGCAACCATTCCGGCTTGAGAAAACGGGGGTCGAGGGAGCTCAGCCGGACTTGCTTCAACCCTTCAACCTCCTCAAGGGCCAGAAGAAGCTCGGGGAGGGAGCTCCGGGGTTCAAGGTCGATCCCGTAGGAACAGAGATGAATTCCCGACAGAACGATTTCCCTGTATCCCTGGACAGACAGCGCCCCCGCCCGGGCCAGAGCCTCCCGAAAGTCGAGGCTCGAGCTCTTTCCCCGAACGTGAGGAATGATGCAGTAGGTGCACCTGAAATCACACCCGTCTTGGACTTTCAAGAGAGCCCGCGATTTATAGGGCAGAATTTGGCCTGACTTTTCGGGCCGGAGATAAGACAAGACCCTGCTGGCCAAAGCCTCTTTCTCGGCGTTCGGAAACACCAGCCAGACCTGGGGGATGTTCCCGAAGTCCTCTCGGGCCCGTTCGACGTAACATCCCGTCAGGATCAACCTAGCGGAGGGATTTGCGCGTGTCACGTGATTGATAAATTTTCTCACATCCCTATCGGCCCGGCCGGTCAGGGTGCAGGAATTGACGACAACGAGGTCGCTGCGGCCGGGATCGTTTTCGAGTTTTAGCCCGTGGCTCTGAAACTCGGCGGCCCAATTGAAAGCTTCGGCTTGATTGACCCGGCAGCCGAAGTTGCGGATCAGGAAGGAGGTCATAGATTCTTCTGGATTTTGCGGGAGCTCGCTTGGACCTGAGCGGCCATCTTAGCTCTATATTTCTGAAGCCTCTTCCGGAGCGCCGGCTGCTTGAGACTCAGAATTTCGACGGCCAGAAGAGCCGCGTTGGCCGCTCCGGTCTTGCCCAGCCCCATCGTGGCCACCGGAATGCCCTTCGGCATCTGGACCGTTGAGAGGAGAGCATCCAGCCCGTTGAGGCCAGGGCTCTCAACCGGGACACCGATCACGGGACAAACCGTATGCGCCGCGACCACCCCGGCGAGATGGGCCGCGTTCCCGGCGACGGCGATAAAAACCTCCACTCGTTTTTTCTCAGCGGATCTAACCAAGCGCAGGGTCCGGTCAGGAGAGCGATGAGCCGAGGTCACATCCAGGGAGAAAGGTATTTCGAATTCTCTGAGGACTCCCAAGGCGTCTTTGACCACATCGTAATCTGATTCGCTGCCGATCAGGATCGCAACGCTCATCGCTTCTCCTCTCTATTAACACCAATGTCACGGCGGTAGTGCACGCCTTCAAATTGGATCAGGGAGATGCCTTTATAGATGTGATCCATGGTCACGGCGAGGGTTTCCTCGGACGCGCAGACTCCCAGGACCCGGCCGCCATTGGTCAGATACTGTCCACTCTCAAGCTTGGTCCCGGCGTGGAAGATCGTCAACCCCGGCATTTCCGAAGCTTCTTTTAGCCCCAGTATGACCTTCCCGGTTTCGTATTTCTGCGGATAACCCCCCGCCGTCAGGACGACGCAACCGGATGGCTTGCGGCTCCATTGGACCTCTTTCCCCAGGACGTTTTCTTCAACGACCGAAAAAAGCAATTCCACCAGATCACTTTCCAGGCGCAGCATTTGGGGCTGCGTCTCCGGGTCTCCGAAGCGGCAGTTGTATTCTAGAACCTTGGGGCCACTGTCGGTCAGCATCAACCCGACATAGAGGACTCCCTTGAATTTCCTGCCTTCCTCCAGCATCCGGGTGACGGTCGGAAAAACGATCGTGTTCATGACTTCGTTGAAGAGGCCGGCCGAAACAAAAGGAGAAGGCGAAATGGCGCCCATCCCGCCTGTGTTCAAGCCCCGGTCTCCGTCATAGACCGCCTTGT
>Ga0315282_10004254_pt1 | contig 25010 bp, 22 predicted proteins | sample YL17G07_20_MG_FD_203693 | JGI IMG/M metagenome (GOLD analysis project Ga0315282, IMG submission 203693) | Sediment microbial communities from Yellowstone Lake, YNP, Wyoming, USA - YL17G07_20 | ecosystem: Environmental > Aquatic > Freshwater > Lake > Sediment | place: USA: Wyoming | collected... | reverse complement strand
TGCGACGGAGGACGCCTCGAATGATGGCGAGGCCGGCTCGCAGTGAGGTGCAATTGGGAATGAGGCACCGAACGGTCCGCGGAAGGGCCGGCCGCCACCCAAGGAAACCCGGTTTTGAAATAGCCTCTAATCAACCCTGTGCCTTTTCCACCTGCCACTCAGGAAAATGATGGACATTATGATGGCATTAGCGATGCCCGACGCCAGGTTCGCTATCCAAAGGCCGTGGGCACCAAGACCGAGGCGAACGCTCAGGAGCCAGGCCAGTGGTATCTGGATTCCATATAGCGAGACGGCGACTGCCACCATCGGATAAATGGTCGCTCCGGCTCCCTGAAGTGCCTGGGAAAATATCATTCCCGGGCTCATGAAGAGGGCACCCACGGTGAGGAATTTAATGAATTCCGAAAGGAGCTCGATGGTATCCTTTTCGCGGCTGAACGCCATTGCGACATGGCGGGAAAACAGGAACATCGGAACGGCGAATATAACGATGAGCGAAAGGTAGAAGCCTACAATCATTAGTGCGCTCTTCATCGCGCGGTCAGGCTTTCGGGCGCCAAGGTTCTGGCCGACCAGGGTTGAAGCCGCCGCACCAAAACCGAAGCCGGGAAGCAGGAACATTCCGAAAAGCCGGTTGCCGACGCCCAGCGCGGCCACGACTTTGGGGCCAAATATAGCGGCCAGTCCGGCCATCACCACGAACGAGGAACTGCGTATCATCATCTGCAGGGCGCCGGGCAAACCGACATACAAAACCCGCCGAATAACGCTGAAATCAAACCCGGTATCGTCCAGGCGCAGGCGGACGGCGTGGCGTCCCCGCAGGATGATGCGGGCAAGCAGGATTGCGCCAATCCCGCGGGCTACGAGCGAGGATATGGCGGCTCCGGTCACTCCAAGTCGGGGAGCCCCCAGCAGGCCGAAAATCAGGATGGGGTCGAGCGCGATGTTAATGACCATGGAAAGGGCGCCTATCTTCATGGACGTGACGGTGTCACCCGCCCCCTGGAATATGCCCATTACCTGGAAGGTGAAGAACATTACGAATAGCCCGGCGAAAAGTATCTTCAGGTATGTGGTTCCCATGGCGAGGATTTCGCCCTCCGCCCCCATGAATCGGAGCATGGGGGAGGCCAGCAGGAAGCCGGCGGAGCCGATGACGATGGCCAGGGCGAAACCGAGCTTAATGGATTGGGTGCCGATATGTTCGGCCTTCTGGTAGTTCCGTTCGCCATAGGCGCGCGCGACCAGCGCGACCGTACCAATGGAGAGCCCTGAACTGAACGTCGATACGAAGAAAACCACCGCGCCTGCCATGGTGACGGCGGCGAGGGCGGAAGATCCGACCCGGCCAAGGAAGAACGCGTTGGCCAGTTCCATGACGACCACAAGCGAATTGGCCAATATTATGGGCAGGGCGATGGAGAATATGCCTTTCGTCATGTTGCCGCTCGTGAGGAGCGTTATTCTCCGCCCGTGGGCGCGGTCTCTTTCGTTCATCGCGCAATTATAGGCGCAAACGTTCCGCTGCGCCATCAGGAATATCCGGTGTTGCCATTCGCGGTTCAATGGACGGATGATATTGTTAAGAAATGACGGGAACCGGTGAAAGCGGGTTGAAAGCGGAAATCGGGCGGAATCTGGAAAGAGTTCGCGGGGAAATCGCCGCAGCGGCGGCAAGGGCGGGGAAGAAACCGGAGGACATCGCCCTCGTCGCGGTTTCCAAGGGCCAGCCGGTGGAGGCGGTCAGGGCCGCCGTGGAAATGGGAATAAGGGTGTTCGGCGAAAACCGCGTCCAGGAAGCGAAGGGCAAGATTGCGGAAGCGGGGGAGGGCCTGGAGTGGCATATGGTGGGCCGGTTCCAGACAAACAAAGCCAGGGACGCCGCCGGAATGTTCCAGATGGTTCAATCGGTTGACCGCGTGGAGGCGGCAATCGCGCTAAACCGGGCCGCCGAAGCGCTTCAAAAGCCGTTACGCACGCTGATTCAGGTGAATATCACGGGGGCTGCCCAGCAGGGCGGGGCTTTTCCCGAACAAATCGATGATTTATTTGAAAAAATGTCCAAACTGCCTTATCTTCGTATCTGTGGTTTGATGGCTATAGGACCTTACCCCGCCGGGGAGGAGGATATCCGGAGGGCGTATCGGGCAGTGAGGGGGTTTTATGACGGTTTGGCCTCCCGTTTCGCGGGCGGGCCGGGCATACTTTCGGTGGGCATGAGCGGTGATTTTGGGATGGCGATAGAGGAAGGAAGCACCATGGTAAGGATTGGGACCGCAATTTTCGGTGACAGGAGAAAAACATGACAAGACTCGGGTTCGTGGGCGGCGGAAACATGGCGGAAGCGCTGGTTTCGGGAATACTCAAGGCGGGACTGGTGGAGCCCTCGCGGGTGTTCGTCAGCGACACCAAGGAAGAGAGGAGAAAGCACCTTTCATCCCGCTATGGCGTGAAGACAACCAAGGACAACCTCGAGGTGGTAAGGGAATGCGACACGGTGATAATCGCCGTCAAGCCGCAGCAGATCAAGGAAGTCCTGGAGGAAATGGCCGGGACGGTGGGGGACCATCACCTGGTGATTACGGTGGCGGCGGGAGTCTCCGCGCGTTTCGTCGAGGGGAAGCTGGGCGGTTCCGTGCCGGTCATCCGCGTGATGCCCAACATGCCGGCAAACGTGCAGGAGGCGGCCACGGCGATTTCCCCGGGAGGCCATGCCCGGCAGGCCCATATCGACACGGTGCTGAAGATATTCAATTCCATCGGTTCCGCGGTCGTCGTGGACGAGTCACAGATGGACTCCGTGACGGCGGTTTCCGGAAGCGGGCCGGCGTACTTTTTCTACATGATTGAGGCGCTGACCGAGGCGGGAGTCGAGCAGGGGCTGGCGCCTGAAGTCGCCCGCGAGCTTGCCGTGCAGACCGCCTGCGGGGCTGCGCAGGTGGCGCTTTCCACCATGGAGGACCCGGCGGAACTGCGGAAAAAGGTGACTTCCCCCGGCGGAACCACCGAGGCGGCCATCGCCGTCCTTGAAGAGAAGGGATGGAAGAAAATCCTGCGCGAGGCGGTGAAGGCCGCCCGCGTCAGGTCCGAAGAGCTTTCCCAGATTTCGTGATAAGGCGCTACACGCTCCCGGAAATGGGGGCGATTTGGACTGACGAGGCGCGATACGGCCGCTGGCTGGCCATTGAGCTGGAAGCGTGCCGGGCGCACGCGCGCACAGGCGCCATTCCCCGGAAGGACCTGGCAGTCATCCTGCGCAAGGCCAGGTTCAATGTGGCTCGCATCGATTTCCATGAAAAGAAACTCCAGCACGACGTGCTGGCTTTCCTGGCGTCGGTGGGGGAAAAGGTCGGGCCGTCGGCCAGGTTTATACACATGGGAATGACCTCGTACGACGTGGTCGACACCGCGCTGTCGATTGCCATGCGCGACTCGGCCGGCCTCATCATGCGGGAAACCGGCCGCATGTCCGCGCTCCTCCGCAGGCTGGCTTCCCGCCACAAGCGGACCGTTATGGTGGGACGCACGCACGGCGTTCACGCCGAGCCGTATGCCCTCGGCCTCAAGTTCGCAATCCATTTCTCCGAGTCCCTGCGTAACCTGGAGCGGCTCGAGCACGCCAGGGAGATAGTCTCTTACGGGAAGATATCCGGCGCCGTGGGGAACTATGCGCACCTTTCTCCTGACCTCGAGGCAAGAGTGCTTGGGAGGCTCGGGCTGCGGGCCGCTCCTGTCTCGACGCAGGTGCTCCAGCGTGACCGCCACGCGGAATACCTCTGCACTTTGGCCATCCTGGCGGGTTCGCTGGAAAAACTGGCGACGGAAATACGGAACCTTCAGCGCACCGAAATAATGGAGATGGAGGAGCCGTTCGCCCGCGGCCAGCGCGGCTCGTCCGCCATGCCGCACAAGCGTAACCCGGTCATGTGCGAGCGCATCTGCGGCCTGGCCCGCGTAGTCCGCGGTTACGCCGCGGCCGGACTGGAAAACATGGTGCTCTGGCACGAGCGTGACCTGACCAACTCGTCGGCGGAACGGGTAATCATTCCCGACGCCACGGTTGCGGTTTATTACATGCTGCACCTGGCGCTCCGGGTCCTTTCGGGGCTCAGGGTGAACCGCGACAGGATGAAGGAAAACCTGGAACGGTCCGGCGGGCTGGTCTACTCCCAGCGGGTCATGCTCGCGCTGATCAAGGCGGGAATGACGCGAGAGCGCGCCTACAAGCTCGTCCAACGGCATGCCATGGCCGCCTTCAACCACGGGAAGTCATTCCGGGCGCTACTCGGAAGCGACCCCGAGGTAAAGCGCAGGATGGCGCCCAAGGCACTGGACGCGTGCTTCGACCCGCAATATTACCTCCGGAACGCCGGCAGGATTTACAGGAGGCTTGGAATAAGATGAAGCAGCCTCAGCGCGAACTGGCCCGCCTGCGGGGCTCCATTGACCGGATTGACCGGGGCATCGTGACCTCGCTCAACGCCCGCATGAGGCTGGCCAAGCGTGTCGCTTCCGCCAAGGAGGCCCTGGGCCTGCCGGCCTACGCGCCCGACCGGGAAGAAAAGCACCTCCGGGAGCTGGGAACGCGGCGGGGGAAACTGGACCGCCTGGCGCTCCGTTCCATATTCCGGGAAATCATGTCCGCCGCCCGCGCGGCGGAGGCAAACGAAAAGGTGGCGTACTTCGGTCCCGAGGCTTCGTTCACCCACCTGGCCGCCCGGGCCAGGTTCGGCGCCAGCGCAACACTTCTTCCGGTGCCGTCCATTCCGGACGTCTTCGGGGCGGTGGAGCGCGGCGACTCCGATTACGGGGTGGTTCCGGCGGAGAATTCCACGGACGGGGTAGTCAACCACACATACGACATGCTCATGGACTCGGAGCTGAAGATATGCGCCGAGGAACTCATCCCCATAAGGCACTACCTCATGTCCAGGGCCGGAAGCATGGGAAAAATCAGGACGGTATATTCCCGCCAGATAATATTCGCGCAATGCCGGAAATGGCTTGAGGACAACCTGCGCGGGGCAAGGCTGGTAGAGGTTAATTCCAGCTCCGAAGGGGCGAAAATCGCCTCAAAAACCCGGGGCGCTGCCGCAATCGGGACCGCGCTTGCCGCCAGCATGTATGGGCTGAAGGTCATGGCCGAGGGCATCGAGGACATGGCCGGGAACTCGACGCGTTTCTTCGTCATCGGGGAGCGCTGGAGCCGGCCGACCGGCCACGACAAGACCTCGGTGATGCTTTCCGTCCATGACCGCGTCGGCGCGCTCCATCGCATGCTGGGAACCTTCACGCGAAACGGCATCAACCTGACGTCCATCGAGTCGCGCCCGTCGCGGAAGAAGGCGTGGGACTACTATTTCTTCATCGATTTCACCGGACACGCGGAGACCCCGAAGCCGCGCAAGGCGCTTGCAGAGCTGGCCCGGCAGTGCCCGTTCCTCAAGATTCTCGGTTCCTACCCGGCGGCCGACCGACTTTCGCGCTAGACTGGCTTTCCAATGGCAAAAAGTTTCCTGAAAACCAGCGCGCGCGGCGTTAGGGCCATGGCGCGTCCGGGGATTATGAAAATAATCCCCTATGTAGGCGGACGCTCCGTCGACGAGATGGAGCGGCTTTATGGCCGGCGTGATTTCCTCAAGGTCGCCTCGAATGAAAGCCCCGTGGGCCCGTCGCCCCGGGCGATGGCGGCGCTTCGCTCGGCGCTCCGGGAGACTCACCTCTACCCTGAGCAATCCTACCCGCTGTTAAAGGAGGGGCTGGCGCGGAAGTTCCGGGTAAAACCCGCCAACATCTTCCTCGGCGACGGGACAAGCGAAATAATCGTCCTGGCCTGCAGCGCCTTCCTCAAGCCGGGGGACGAGGCGGTCATGGCAACGCCCTCCTTCGTCATGCACGAACACGGAGTGGTCGCCGCCGGCGCGAAACTGGTCGGCGTTCCCCTGCGCAACTGGAAGCTGGATTTGCCGGCCATGGCCCGCGCGGTGAACAGGCGCACGCGGATGGTATTCGTCTGCAACCCGAACAACCCCACGGGAACCATCGTCATCGCAAGGGAAGTGGAGGAGTTCCTCCGGAGCCTTCCGGGCAACCTTCTGGTGGTGTTTGACGAGGCCTACGCGGAGTTCTGCAACGACAGGAGGTTCCCGGACACCCTGAGCTACGTTCGCAGGAACCTGCGGGTATTGGTCCTGCGCACGTTCGCCAAGATTGCCGGTTTGGCCGGCCTGCGCGTGGGATACGCCTTCGGCGCTCCCGAAATCGTGGACGTATTGGACCGGCTTCGCCAGCCCTTCAACGTGAACATGCTGGCCTATCGCGCCGCCGCCGCCGCAGTGGGCGACCGGGCGTGGGAGGCGCGCACCCGGGCGGTGGTCCGGACAGGCAGGAAGTTTCTGGCCCGCGAATTCGTGCGGATGGGGCTCGAAACCATCCCTTCCCAGGCCAACTTCGTCATGGTCCGGGTGGGAGATGGTCCTTCCTTCACTCAAAAACTCATCCGCGAGGGCATAATCGTCCGGCCGCTCCCCACCAAGATGGCGAAGCCGTTCGTCCGGGTCACAGTGGGGACGATGCCGCAGAACAGGCGGGTGGTGCGGGCGTTTCGGACGGTGCTTTCCCGCTCTAGCTCTTAGCCCCCTCACCCTCCCTGTCCTTCTGTCTCCACCTATCCCTCTCCCCCAATGGGGGAGAGGGATAAGAGACGTCAGAAAGGGAACCGAGGGTGAGGGGGAAAGCCAGGGATTTAGCCAATGAATAGGGTAAGATATCGTCCATGATCATCGTCCTTAAGCCACGTACATCCGAACGGGACATTGATAGAATCGTTAAGCGCATACGCAAGTTCGGCCTCCAGCCCTATGTCTCCAAGGGCAAGGAGCGCACCGTAATCCCGGTAATCGGCGACGAGCGCGTCCTCGAAAACGTCCCCTTCCTGAGCTTCCCCTTTGTCGAGAAGGTCATGCCCATCCTGGCCCCCTTCAAGATGGTGAGCCGGGAGTTCCATCCGAAGAACACCGTGGTTCAGGCGCGCAGCCTTTCAGTCGGAGGCCGAAAGCTGGCCGTCATCGCCGGGCCATGCTCGGTGGAGAATCGGGAGATGGTGGTAAAGATCGCCCGTGCGGTGAAAAAGCTGGGTGCCACAGGTTTGCGCGGGGGCGCGTTCAAGCCGCGGACTTCCCCCTATTCCTTCCAGGGGCTGGGCGAGGAGGGGTTACGCTGTCTCGTCGCGGCCCGCGAAGCAACCGGCCTTGCCGTGGTCACCGAGGTAATCGATACGCGCCATGTGGAGCTGGTGGCCCGCTACGCCGACGTCCTGCAGGTGGGGGCGCGCAACATGCAGAACTTCGAGCTGCTGAAGGAAGTGGGGAAGTCAGGGCATCCGGTACTCCTGAAGCGGGGCATGAGCGCGACGATTAAGGAATACCTCCAGGCCGCCGAGTATGTCGTCCACGAGGGGAACGACCAGGTAATCCTGTGCGAACGGGGAATCCGTTCAGGGGTGGAGGACTACACCCGGAACACCTTCGATTTGGTCGCCATATCCGTCCTGAAGGAGCTTACCCATTTGCCGGTGATGGCCGACCCCTCCCACGCCACGGGCAAGTGGCGCTACATCGAGCCGGCCTCGCTGGCCGCCGTCGCGGCCGGGGCGGACGGGATAATCGTAGAGGTGCACCTTAAGCCGGAGGAGGCGCTGTCGGACGGCGAACAGTCCATCCTGCCCGGGAAGTTCGGCTCCCTGATGAAATCGCTTCGGAAAGTGGCCCGTGCGGTGGGAAGAACCGTTTAAAACGAGCCGCGTTTAGGACACTTCAGGATTTCCGTAGTGCTTTTAGGTCTATCCCCGCTTTAACATCCTTTTCCAGGACCGAGAACTTTTCCGCATCCCCCACGGACAACAGCGGCTCCAGCGCATCGATGCGCCGGGCCGTTTCATGGGTATCCTGGGGAACCAGCAGGAGCGGAATATTGCGCTCCGCCGCCTTGGCGATTACCTGCGACGGGGGGACCGCATCATTGGTCAGGACCAGGCACGAGGTGTCGGCTTCCAGCGCCGCGAGGATTACGTCACTGCGGTCGCCACTGGTGATTATCAGCATCTTTTCCTTCTTCAGCGCCTCGCTCAGGGCCGCCTGCGACCCGATTGACCCGATGAGCACGTTCTTTACCGCGGCGTTCAGCCCCGGCTCCCCGGCCAGGACCCGGGCAAACAGCCGGTCCGCCACGAAACCTGCGGAGATTTGATTCAGTTCCTGCCGCAACGGCAGGACGCCCAGAACGGGGATTCCCAGCGACTTAATCCTGTCCATATGCGTATGGCGGAAATCCTCCGGGTCCTGGACGCGGTTGATGACGACACCCGCGAACTTGACGCCTGGCTCGTTCAGCCAGATGTGCACGAACGCCAGGTCGTCGGAGATGCGGTCGTCGGTTCCGCCGGCGACCAGAATGACCCTGGCCCCGGTGACGCGGGCCACGGAAAGCGCGTCCAAGCCTACCGAGGAGCCGAAGGAAAGGTCTTCGCCCGCCTCGATAAAGAGGTGGTTGCGTCCCTTTTCCATTTCCGCCGCCAGTTCGGTGAGGCGCTTGGACATGGCCTTCTCGTCGTACATGAACCGCAATTTGGCGTGCTCGAACCCCAATGTCATGTTTTCCGGGTCCACCTTGAGCTCCCACGCGCGCGAGATGACCGCGGCGTCGTAGTCCCACAGCCGCTTCTTCTGGTAGAGCAGGCGGTCGCCCAGCGGCTTCATGTATCCGCACTTCCCGCCCAGCGCAGCGCCCAGTCCCGCTACCAGGCCGGTCTTGCCGGCGCTCTTCCTTGTAGATGCGATGACGAACCTGGACATTTTCATCCACCCCCTTTCGTGTTTGACACCAGTATCCTGGCGTCGACTGCCTTGACCCCCCGTCCGCTATCGTAGACCACCACCGGGTTTATCTCGATGTCGGTCACGGCCGGACAGCCGGTCAGGATTGAACCAAGCCGGATTATCGTGTCGATTACCGCCTCAAGGTCCTTGCGGTCCTCGCCCCGGACCCCGAGAAGAAGGGAATAGGCCTTCGTCTGCTTCACCATGCTCAGCGCCTCCGCCCGGTCGAGCGGAATCGCGCGGAACGCCACGTCCTTAAGCACCTCCACGTAGATGCCGCCCAGTCCGCACATGAGGACCGGGCCCAGCGCGCGGTCACGCCGCGCCCCCACGATAAGCTCGGTGCCGGGCTCCACGTGCTCGGCCACCTCGATTCCCTCGATTACGGCTCCGGGGGCGCGGGTGCGGCAGTTGTGCATGATGGCCTCCCAGGCTTGCATCACCTCGTTGCGGTTGTCGAGATGGAGGGCCACTCCGCCCATGTCACTCTTGTGCAGGATGTCGCGTGATACCACCTTCATAACAACGGGATACCCGGTTTCATCCGCCGCCTTGACCGCCTCGGCCAGTGTCCGGCAGACTTCGCTCCGGGGAACCGGGATTCCGGCCGCCCGCATGACGGCCTGGCCCTCGTGCGCGAGAAGGAACGAACGGCCCTCCGCTAGAGCGCCGTTAACGACTTTGTCCATGGCCGCCAGGTCGACCTTCATCGAATCGTCGCGGTCGGACCAGGAAGAGCGGGCGCGGGAGGCGCCGTAGGAGGCGCCCAGGCAGGCCACGGCCTCGTAAACGTCCGTGTAAACCGGAACCTTCCGCCGCTTCAACTCCATGATGCATGCCTCGGTCTTCTCGCCGCCGAAAAGGGAGAAAACAAGCGGTTTCCCGGCGCTGCGGTAACTCTTGAAGTTGTCCTCGGCGAGCGATGCCAGGTTCTCCGTGTCGAACACCGCCGTTTCGCAATAGAGTGCCATGACAGCATGGATATCGGGGTCCGCCAGCGCCGCCTTTAGCGCCCGGTCGTAATCGGAGGAGCGGGCCCCGCCGGTGAGGTCTACCGGGTTCTTGGTTGAGCCGAATTCCGGCACGGCCCCGCCGAACACCGCCTTCAGCGCGGCCGCGTCGTCATGCAGCGGGACCCCGTATTTCTCGCATGCATCGGTCGCCATGACCCCGATGCCTCCGCCGTTGGTTATGATGACGGCCTTGGGACCCGGCGGCGGGGGAGTGCCGGCCATGAATTCGCTCCAGTCAAAGGCGTCCCGGACCGTTTCGGCCCGCAGTATGCCGCACTGCTTCATGATGTCGTTGAGCATCCCGTCGGCGCCGGCGAGCGCGCCGGTGTGCGAGGCGGCGGCGATGGCGCCACGGGCCGAGCGCCCGGACTTGATGACGACTACCGGCTTTACCCGCGTGGCCCTCTTCATCGCGGAAACGAAGCGCGGCCCGCCCTGCACGCCCTCGATATACATGAGGATTACCTTGGTATCGTCGTGGCCGACGAGGTATTCGAGGAGGTCGGCCTCATCCAGGTCCGCCTTGTTGCCGACGGACACGATGGCACTCAGTCCGATGTTTTCCACGGCGGTTTTCCCGATCATGGCTATGCCCAGCGCGCCGCTTTGGGTGACTATGGCCACGTTGCCCTTGCGGATGCCGCCGGTGCCGAAGGTGGCGTCCAGGGAAACCGGGGCGGAATATATCCCGAAGATATTCGGGCCCAGCACGCGCATGCCCGCCTCCCGCGCCAAGCCCACGATTTTCCTTTCCTCCTCCGCGTTCCCTGTCTCGGAAAAACCCGATGTGATTATCGGGGCGAAGGAGACCCCCGCGCGGGCGCAATCCCTGACTGCCTCGGCCACCAGCGGGGCGGGAATGGCGATGCAGGCCATGTCCACCTTTTCGCCGATTTCCGACACATTGCGGTGGACTTTGTGGCCCAGGATTTCCCCTCCGTGCGGGTTCACCGGGTATATCCTGCCCTTGAAGCCCCCCTTCACTATGTTTTCCAGGATGCGATAGCCGATTTTGTCCCGGTTCGGGGAGGCTCCGATGACTGCCACCGATTCCGGCTCAAAAAGGCGGGATATGGGAGGGAGCGGCTTGCCGCTCATTTCTTCCTGAACGCCATCCTAAGTTCGTAGACCCCGGCGTCGTGGCGCTTCCGTATGTCGAACCCGCCGCTCTCGAACAGGTGAAGCATCGAAGTGTTGTCCGAAAGGACCTGCGCGGTGAATCCCAGCAGGCCCTGTTTTTTCGCCAGCACGGTCAGGTAGTCCAGCAGTTCCTTGCCGATTCCCTTGTTCTGGTCGTCGTCACGGACAACCAGCGCCACCTCGGCGGTATGGGTGGCTTCGTCGATGCCGTACTGCCCGACCGCCAGCACCTCCTCGCGGTTCCCTTCGCTCTTCACCGCCAGGATGACTGTCTCCTTCGTGTAGTCGATGATGACGAACTCCTGGAGGCGCTCATGCGGCATGTCCTTGCGCACCGACATGAACCGCTTGTAGATGCTCTCGTCCGAAAGGGAGTAGAAAAAGTCCTTCAGCAGGGGCTCGTCGCTTATCTTGACGGGGCGGAGGAGGACCCCGATACCCGCCCGGCTGGTGCGGTGCACTTCAAGGTTTTCCGGATATTCGCCCTTCTTGCCCGGGATGAATGCCTGGTCGCGGTAAATGAGCCCGTTCTTCTTCGCCTCCTCGATGAGCCAGGGACGGAACTTGGGATGGGCGATGGCGATGATGTCCATGGCCCGTTCCCGGATGTTCTTGCCGTGCAGGTAGGCGATTCCATATTCGGTCACAAGGTAGTGGATGTCCCCCCGGATAAGCGTCACGCCAGCGCCTTCGGCCAGGAAAGGCACCAGCCGGGACACCTCCCCGTTTTCCGCGGTGGACTGGATGGCAAGTATCGTTTTACCCCCCGGGGCAAGCACCGCGCCCCTCATGAAATCGGCCTGCCCGCCGATTCCACTGTAGAACTTGCGTCCCAGTGATTCCGCGGTGGCTTGCCCGGTGAGGTCGACCTGCAGAGCGCTGTTTATGGCAGTCATGCCGTGGATGCGCGATATTACCAGCGGGTCGTTGGTGTATTCAATCGTCTTGAACTCAATTGAGGGGTTGTCGTCGATGAAATCGTAGGTATCCCTCTTCCCCATGCAGAAGCTCGCGACGGTTTTGCCCCGATCCACCTCCTTGCGGGAGTTGGTCACCACGCCCTTCCTGATAAGGCCCGCGATGCCGTCGGTAAAGAGCTCCGTGTGCACGCCCAGTTCCTTCCGGCCCTCCAAGCTGGACAGGATGGCGTTGGGCAGCGAGCCGTAGCCCACCTGGATGGTGTCACCGTCCTCCACGATTCGCGCGACGTACTCGCCGATTTTCCTGGCGATTTCCCCCGGAACGCTTGCCTCGAATTCCAGGAGGGGCTCCTCGTGGCTTACCAGGAAATCCACTTCGTTGACGTTGATAAAAGAATCACCGTGGACGCGCGGCATGGCGGGATTGACCTGCGCCACCACGGTCTTGGCCGCCTCCAGCGCGGCCTTGGTTATGTCTACGCTGACACCAAGGCTCATGCAACCGTGTTCATCGGGAGGAGAGACCTGTATCAGGGCAACATCAACCCCAACCAGGCCGCTCCTGAATAGTTCAGGAACCTCCGAAAGGAACACGGGGGTATAGTCGGCCATCCCGGAATTCACCGCGTCCCGGGTGTTATTGCCGATGAAAAAAGAGTTGTGCCGGAAATTGCGCTTGAACTTCTCGTCCGTGTAGGGAGCCACCCCCAGAGTCCACACGTGCAGGACTTCGGTGTCGAAAAAGGCCTTTGGATGCTCCTCGACGTAGTCGATGAGCGACTTCACGAGGAATTGCGGTTCGCCGCAGGCCGTGCCAACGAATATACGGTCTCCGGCGTGGATGCGGCTGAATACTGCATCCAGGCCCGCGAACTTCGCCGGATATTCCTTCTTAAGCTTTTCCATGTTCCCGTTGTTCATTTCAGGAACCTCCGCTGTTCCTCGAGGACCTTCCTGAGAACGGCGCGCGATTTGCGCAGTTCATCCTTCATCTGCTTCGCCGGCAGCGGCTTGTATTTCATGTCGCGGACCAGCAGTTCGGGAGAACGCTGGAAATCCGTGTTGTAGGTTATAGCATGCCCGCCCGAATAGATGGCGCAGGAGTGCCATCCGGTGACAACCCAGTGGTCGCGCGGACCCGGGCGAAGCAGGCTTTTACCCTGGGTCAGCTCCGGAATGAGCGAAAGGCACCCCACCAGGTCGAAAATCGTTGCAGGAACGTCGTTGTGCAGGGTAACCTCGCTGATTTTCGACGGTCCGCGGCCGGGGAAGCGGACGACCATCGGAACACGGCACTGCTGCTGCGTGAACGCGTTGGTATGGCCCCAGTATCCTGATTCCCAGAACTCCTCTCCATGGTCGCCCGTGATGAAAACCGCCGTGTTTTCGAGGAGCCCGCGCTTCTCCAGCCCGGCCAGCAACTGGCCGACCACGTGGTCGTCGTAATAGATGCCGTTCTTGTACCGGTTCACGTGGCGCTCGTCCCAGACATCCTTGACGTCCATGTAATTGATGTATTCAGCGACCGGCTTGAACTTTGAAAACCCGGAGCCGAAATCGTAGGGGGAATGCGGGCAATCCATATACATGAAGGCGAAGAACGGCGCGCCGGCCGGTTTTTCGGAATCCAGGAAACGGAACAGGACGGACGGCTGGCGCCCGTCACGGTAGGCGGGACGGTCTCCGCCCAGGTCATCGCTGATTGCGCCCGGTATGGACACGAAGGCGGTCCTCCGGAACTCCGGCCAGGTAAGGTGCGTGCTGGAAACCACCTTGAATGAATAGCCCAATCCCTTCAGGACATCGATGAGCGCCGGACCCCGGCGTTCCGCCAGGAATTGCTGCCAGTAGGTCGCATGGATGCCGTAGAGCAGGGGGAAGATGCCCCACCGGGTGGAGTTGCCGCCGCTCCAATGATTGGTGAAATAGGAGTTGGCTGCCGCGAAATTGCTGATGTTGGGAGTGATTTCCGGCCCTATCATGTCGAACCGCCAGCTGTCGAGGACAATCACCAGGATATTGGGTGGGCTGGCCGGGGGTTGGCATGAAGGGTTGGCCGGAACGGCATAATTCAGGAGGCTCGATTCGGGCGCGAAGGAGAAATTGCCCTCCCGTTCAAGCTTGAAATGCAGGTTCTTGACCGCAAAATCTTTTACGGTAAGCGGTACGTACAGCGGAAAGAGGCGGGCGTATTTCAGGAAATCCGTCCGGTTGAACAGGTCACCCCAGGCATACAGGCACTTGTCGACCGAGACCGCCGCCAGCACCATGATGGCCGCCGATGCCCTGATTTTGCGGGAAAGCGGCGCCCGCAGCCTGCGCAACATTTTGTCGAGGCGGAGGAAATATCCCGCCTGGATTGCGGCGAGTCCGCCGAATATCAGGGCGATTTCCGCGGCGGTCTGCGCGCCCAGGCGGACGGAATCCCCCATGGCCCCGGCGAATATATTGAGCACGGCGCCGTTGATGTGGTAGCGGAAAAGGCCGTAGATGGTCATGTCGGTCCAGAGCAGTGCGTGGACCAGTAGGCCAAACGCGCCGGCGATCCAAGGAAACAGGGATGTCCGGCCCAGCGGCCAACGCAGACCGGTGAGAAGCAGGCCCGCCACAAGCCAGAACGAGCCGTAATGGCTGACGGATATCAGCGCGGCAAGCACCCACCCCGGTCCATCCAGCTGGGCGTGACGGAAATATCCGGTGGATATCGCGATTGTGACGATGAAATTGTATAAAGCGAACCAAAATGTGCTTGGGGCCGCGCTGCGCGACTGCCCCTTATTGTTTGGATAGGAATGTGATTTCGGCTTGGCCATGGGAATATTATATGCCCCTCCGGCCCCGGAGACGGGGATTCAGGACAATTCCTGTATTTCCCCGCGGGCGCCCGGGTATTCTTCGAGAAGCGTCTCGCTTTTCCCCAGCTCGAAGTCCGCGAAGTCAAAGCCGGGAGCGACGGTGCATTCGACCAGCGCAAAGCCGCTTCCGGCGACCGGCCTTGCCCCGAACCATGTCCCCGCAGGAATGGTATGGCTGTGCGGGAAGCCCGTCGGACCTGCCGAACCGATTACGGTTCGGAGCGCCGGCGCCCCCAAAGCCAGTTCAACCAGCTCCAGCTCACCTCCGGCACGGTGAACCCATGTCTCGTCCGAGGCAAGCCTGTGCAGGCGCGAGCACCCATCCCCGGGTATGAGGAAAAGGATGGAAGTCGCGGCGTTCCGGATGGTGCCGGGGCGTTTCCCGGGCACCAGCCCCGGGGACCGCCAGATTTCACGGTAATAACCGCCCTCGGGATGGGGGAGCAGACCCATGGAATCAACGAGTTCCTTCCAGCCCACGCTATTTCATCGCCTCGATGACACGGTGCGCCCCGTGCTTCGCCAGCGTTCGTACACGCTGATAGCGTTCCTCATCAAGCACTCCGCGGGGAACGCCCCCGGTCAGGACAATCACCAGCTTCCCGCGGCGTTCCAGCAGGCCGGTGGCCCCCTCCCACAACTTCTGCATGACGGAATATTCGGCACGGTTGCCGGCGTGAAATGGCGGGTTGGAAAGGACAAGGTCAAAGGGCTCCTCATCAGTGGGAAGTTCGCAGGATGTCCTGACGCTTGCGTTAGTTATTCCATTGGCCGCCAGCGTCCTCTTGGATGCCTCAACGGCCAGCGCGCTGGAATCCACCATGACCAACTCCGCGTCCGGCCATTCAAGCGCGGTAAAAGTCCCGATGGCGCCGGAGCCACAGCCGAAGTCCAGTATTCGGAGGACGGGTTCCGGCGGCAGGTGCTCCAGAAGGAGCGCCGTCCCTTCGTCCAACCGGCCGTGGCTGAACACCCCCGGAAAACTGAACATCCTTGCCTTGCGGCCCCGCGCCTCCGCCGGGAATTCCACGGCCCAGTCATCCAGTGACGCCCTCCCGGAAGGCTCCCTTTCCCGGACCGCCGAGAAAAAAAGGGCGTGCCGGGCGGCGTCCTCCAATTTGACCCGTCCGCAGGCGGCTTCGAGCGTTTCGCGGGCGCTCCTGATACCCTCCCGAAGCCTTCCGGTCAACGCGATGCTTCCCCCCGCCCTCACCGCACGAACCACCATGGCCAGGTCCATTTCCGCAAGCGCACGGCCCTTGGGAAGGAACACGATTGCCGAATCCCACGGGGAAGCGGGACCAAGCCATGGATCGAACTCGGCGGAATATGCATCGCCGGCTCCATCCAAAGCCTGGCTCACCGCGCGATGCTCCAGGGCGTCCCGGTTGAAGAAATGGACGGGGGAGTCCGCCAGGATATCCATCACAGCACCGGCGGTAAGCGCGCCCGGGCAGTTCAATACGACGGTTGATCTGGCCTCCAGCGTCCTCCGGTTTCTTTCCAGCAGCGAAGCGAGGACCCCGTCGTCGCCGGGCGCCCAGCCCGGTTCAACGGGTTTCCGCAACGCTGGGTTTGGCGCCTTTCTTTGGGGCGGCTTCAACCTTTCCGCCGTTCCCGTTCCCCCACTGTTTCATCCGGTGGAAGGCCCAATTCGCCATAAAGCTTCAGTCTCCCGGCCTTGTCCCGGCGGTGCTCCGCATGGGCATGCTTGGCGACCGCCCTGGCGAGCTTGCGCGGAACCACGATGACTCCGTCGCCGTCGGCCACAACCATGTCACCGGGGCATACGCGCACGCCCCCAACCGTTACGGGCACCTGCATGGAGTCGAATTTCAGCCGGCACTGGACCATCTTTTGCGACACGAATGCAGACCAGAAGGGCACCTTCTGGATGATGAGCTCGTCCGTGTCGCGCACGCCGCCGTTGGTCACATACCCCCGGGCGCCGCTTCTAATGCCACCCATGGTGTTGTTGGACCCCATAAGCCCTGCGTCCACGCCTGACTGGTCAATCACGCAGAAATCTCCCTCTTCGATTCCATCCATCCAGGGATATGGGCAGACCGTGGCGTAATATTTTCCCACCCATTTCCAGTAGGCGGCGGGGGAAAGCCGCGGAGGGGTTCCTTCCCATGGCAGGTAGCGGGCCGTCCGGGCGATGCCAAAGGCCCGTGTCCGGAAGACCGGCCTGATGGAAACCGCCATGGAACACCGGTCATGCTGCATGAGGGTGTCCAGGCCATCCCTGACATCGGCGACCCGAAGGTCGCCGTAAAGTTCCAGCAGTTCCCTTCTTTCCCGGCGCGATACTCCCATAAACCCTCCTTGGCCATCGACGGCCGCATGGCCAGTTTACCCGAGAGAGGGACGCCAGGAAAACCGGTGCTGGAATCGATTCATCGAGGCGTAGCGCAGTCCAGTAAAGTGGGGGTGATATCATTAAAAATATGAAGTTTAAGTCGGGAGCTGTAATAGGAGCATTGGCGGCGATAAGACCGCTGGTCGTGTTGGGGGTAGCGGGACTTTTAGTGCCAGAATGGGTTTATCCAATGTATTTTGTAGGATGGTGCGTTTGCGCGATATTTCTTATGCCTTTAACTCATAAAGTGTTCAGGATATTGCCGGTACGCCACAAGGATAAATGGGTTCTTATGGGAAGACCCACCATGTTCCTGAACAATTCAATAGGAAATCAGATTGCGTTTATTAAATTTATTATGAAGGGCACGTTCGAAGCTCTTGGGGACCAAGAACTCTCCAATCTATGTCGCAAAATACGTGTGTGGGGAGGGGTATTCCTGAGCTTCACCGCAACCATGTTCCCAGTGTTAGTTATTTCGATTCACTTACATACGAAGTAGAAAATCTCTTGCCTGCCGCCGCCCATGACGAGTTGGTTAAATTGCGACTTGCTGTTTTCTTTCCTAATGCGATTGATGCGAAAAACGTTATAATTCTTCCATCGGGGCGTAGCGCTGCCTGGTAGCGCACCTGCCTTGGGCTCCGTCTAGTACCATCTTCCAAACTCAAGACAGGGGCGCGATGACCGCTTTCCGCCAATTCAGTCCTCGACTTCGACAATTCCGCCGGGTGGAGTCGAGTGTTGTTCAATCCGCCGAATGTTGCTTAGAAATGAGTCAAATAGCGAGTCACTTTTCCCGGGACCTTTCCTCACACGGCGGGCGAAAGTCTCTCCTGGGGCTTCTATGGAGTCGTGTGGGGGTGATTTGAACCCCCACGGAGTTACCCGCCACTAGCTTGGAAGGCTAGGCATCCCGGGACGATTATACGAATCTCGGCACGGTTCACACAACAGGGGCTGACCAAGAACCCGCGTAGAATATACGCGGGTTCTGCTTTTTAGGTAGGCATGTGCTCCGAGACTCGCCGGAACCCCCGGGAACGGGTTTGCGCTCTTTTGCTTTATTTTGGCGATAGTTGCCGGGTGACCCGGCAACTTTTCCGGCAACTCTTGGAATACCGTTTTAGGTCTATTCCGCTGCTCTCTCCCTCCCGTATGAGATCCGCCGGGCGAAAGCCTCTCCTGGGGCTTCTATGGCGTCGTGCGAGACATTAGATTCGGTTCGTGTTCTTACTTATCTGTAAATATCTAGCAGAAAATAAACTATCATTGCTTCATTTACATCGTGCATCCTATCGCGGTCCCTGCCCAATTTGCTGTGCTCAAAACCCCCCTATTTTGGATTGGGTGTCAAATCGGTGATGTCCACCAGTAAAGGTTTATTGTGCTTTACAGAACAGTGGTTATTGGAACTCGCGAACGGTTAATCCGGGATTTCGGATGTCAGTGAGAGACTGAACGATAGGCGAGCGAACAATGACCGTTCATGCTCGATTAATACATCATCCGCTCGGTCGCGTCAAGTGTCAGCCTGATGCGTGGCTATCCGGATTCGTGAGACCATTAGCAAATGGCTAAATAATACAACGGATGGAGGGCAACGATGAAAACAACATTGACGGCGGCAATTGCGGGAGCGGTGGGGTGGCTGCGCAAGCTGGCGGCGTTCATGGGTGCCGCGTGGGAGGGGAAAACGTCAAAGATCATTCGGGCAGAACGGTTTGAGGTAGTGAATCAAGTCGGGAAGGTGCGCGCCGTGCTGGACGCAACCGCGGACGGCTTGGCGATGGAGCTGTGCGACGTGGCCGGGGAGCAACGCGCCGGGCTCAGCGTGAACGCGGAGGGCCCGGGGCTGGTGCTAGCCGACGCGGCTGGGGGGCCACGCGCCGGGCTGGTCGTGAACACGGACGGCCCGGGGTTGTGGCTGGCCGACGAGGCCGGGGGGCCACGCGCCGTGCTAGACGCGACCGCGGACGGCCCAAGTCTGAAACTGCACGACGCGGCCGGGAAGGTGACTGCATCCTTGCCATGAGGTCACCGCACACAAAAAGGGGGGTATGGGGCCCCTGAACCGACTTACGGCCCTACCCCCTCCAAAACAGCGTATGGCCGCGTTCTCTCTCGCTTGGGGGGGGAAATTTAGGGGGGTAGGGGGTAGTGAGTACCCGGTGAAAGGTCGGGGGGCGGAGGGTGGTGCTCGGTTCGGGGCACAGATAGGCACTTTGTGCCCGACACGGGATACAGTTTGTGCCCACGGGATACAGTTTGTACCCGATGTCACCATGCCTATCGAGATGGGTAGTCCGGAGACGGGAAGTTACCCCCCCCGAATGGCGGTGTCCCAGGTGAAGGATTGCCCAGGGCGAATTCAAAAAACCTGAAAATATAACCCAACCAGAGAAAAATTCGCAGTGGATTGTGATTGAGGGCGTAGGGTGGAAAGGCTAGGGAGCGGAGACTGGAGCGGAGGGAAAAAGAGGCGAAGGGGTAGCAATAGTGATAGGGGTAAAGGCTCCTCCGGGGCACTCCTGTGCCCCTCCTGAAATCAGCGCCGGTTGTAGGGAGATAAGCGGGTGTGATGGGGGGGATTGGAGTATTAAGGCCTGAGGAGTTGGCTCGCCTTTACGCGTAGGGTGGCGGCAATCCCGCCCAATAAGATTATGCTTACGTTAATCCTCCCCTGTTCGATTTTCTGCCAGCGTTTGTAGTCCACACGGCAGAGGTGGGCTGCTTCCTCCTGGGTTAGGTTGCGCCGCCTGCGCCAATGCTTCACATTTCGGCCGAGGATGTTCGGAAGATGACGATCCACCTTTGCTTTCATGCCTTTGAAGGTAGGGCTTGACAGGCCTAGAGTAACACCGCACTATAGGTCGGTGTGTGGGAAGTGGTCGTTGGTAGCATGAACAGGTTCGTAGGACTTCTCCGGCTGGCCGTGCTAGTCGTGGTGGCGGGCGCGGTGTCCGGTTGCGCCAGCATCATGAACGGCAGCACACAAACGGTATTTCTTGATAGCAGGCCGAGAGGGGCGACAGTGATGGTGAACGAGATGCCGAGAGGCAAGACCCCGGTGACAGTAGACCTCCCGCGCAATCGTGACCAAATTGCGAAGTTCCAACTGGATGGCTGTGAGGACCAGTTGGTGAAGATAACGAGCGGTATGTCCGGGTGGTTCTGCGGTAACTGCCTATTTGGCGGACCAATCGGGATGGTTGTAGACCTAGCTACCGGCTCCATGTATACCCTTTCGCCGGATAAGGTTACGATCACCTTGAAATGTCAACCTGGGGGGGTATCCATATTCAAGGGTGATAATATTCAAATGTCGAGCGGGAATTTGACCTTGGCCGTCGCCGACTTCACCCCGCAGGATATCTCCGCAGGGAACGCCGCTATCATCGCCGAATTATTTCGAACGGAAATAGTCAAAGCGGGCTCCTTTGATGTCGTGGAAAAGGCCAACATGGAGAAGGTGCTTTCCGAGCAGGCTTTTCAGCAGACCGGTTGTACATCATCCGAGTGCGCCGTTAAACTCGGGAAGATTCTAAATGTTCGCTACCTCATCGTGGGCAGTTTCGGAAAACTGATGGACTCCTTCATACTAAACATCCGTATGGTTGATGTGCAGACCGCCAAGGTTGTCTATTCCGACTCCTCGCAGGGCAAGGATGTAGCGGCGGTCCAGTCCGCCATCCGGGAAATGGCCGGGAAACTGTCCCGCGCCGTGCGTTCCGGTAATTCACCTTCATCTACGCCAGTTCCAGCTGAGCCAGTCCCTGCAAGAGAGCCGCAAGAAGAAGCGCCATTTATGTAGGGGCAGGCGATGTGGCCACTGTAACGGACCCAGACGAAAAACGGTAAAGATTCAAATACCGACAGTTCTTGGAGAATTCAGTGTCTTTGTCTTTCCATCATTATATCGATAAGTTCACTGACGGCACACATGACTCTCGTATCATTACGCCCCAAAACAAGCGAAATCACCTTTTGCGGTTTCCCTAAGATCGCTCTTGCTTCCTCCAGAAATCCCACCCAAGTCTCGGGGCTATATTTCTTAGGGTCATTTAACACCTGAGGCGGTAAAGGTTTTATGCGACTTAAACAGAAGTATTTAAATAGCCTCTTGTCGGACATGGAATTATCGAATTTGACAAGCCTGCCAACTTTCCTTCTTTTCTTGATATTTTCATACCTGACGTTTCCCTTGCCTTTCTTGAAGATATCATTAGCAAAAGATTCAAAAACCGTCCCGGTGTTTATATTTAACTTGACTGTCTTAATGAGCAATTTATCATCTTTCCCGCGAACAGGGGAATATTTTATCAATCGGGAGAGAGATGACTTGTATCCTCTTAACTCCATCATAATAGGGCGATACTTTCTTGACCTAAAAGACGCATATAGCCAATTCAAGGCGTCATCGAAGTGTACCAGATGATTTATGACTCCCGGGACTCCCTTTAGTTCAAAGAACCGATTATCGGCGTGTATAGTGTCCCTGGCAGTTGAGAGATATCCGGACAATAATCCAGGCGCTGGACCGTGGCGTTTCGGAAAACGGTATACATCTTTTTTCAACTTGCTTATAAAAATGTCCCGGTCTTTTGACGAAACATCCATAAAAGCATCACGGATGCAAAGTTCAGCGAGCCTGAGAAGGTCCCGGGGAAAAGCATCGGATGCTGTCCGGCAGTCTAACTCTTCCTCGACCTCTCGACGAGATTCCAATGCGTTACTAATCGAAGGCTTTCCCTGCCGTGGTTTTAATGCAGACAAATCTGCTTTCAAGGTCACTCCTAATCATTGCACAACTGCGTAATATTGTAACAAGGCTTGAACGGGAAACGGCAAAAAGGAGGAACGCATGAAAACAAATTGCAAGCCTGGCACGGTTCCGGTCCGTATTCCGCGGGAGATGTGGCGGCGATTGAAAATCGAAGCGGCAAAATCTGACAGGTCACTTTCAAGTGTTCTCGCGGAGAGATTGGGCAAGCACATCTCCTCAACCGGGAAGGGGGGTGAACCGGCCCAGTGAATACAGGCAACCCCGGAGGGCTGGGGGGCCCTACCGGGGTTCAGGAAATACTCGCAGCGTCATTATACATCATGGCGTTGGCAGCGTGTTCACGGCTTTGAAGTACTACTTCGCCCGCGAGCGTCAGGGGGGCGGCCAATGAGCCCCATCAGAAGACCCCGCAACCGCAAAGAAACCGTCTTGAGCACAGCGGCTTTTGTACCGATACCGGTTCGCCTTGGTCTGAAGCTCCGCCCCGTAGAGCTGGCGACATATTTTGCAGTCCGTTCCCGTTGGTTTGGACCGGGCACGGAATGCTGGCCAAGTTATGAGGACATCTCTGAACGGGGAAACGTAGCCCGGGGCAGTGTGTCCGCCTACCTGAAGGGACTTCGCGAAAAAGGTGCCCTAAAGGTTGAGCGCCGTGGCCGCCGGAGTTACTACACCTTTCCGATGGAACCTACACGCCTAAAACTAGGCGAGGTATCCGCCTACAAACAAGCGGGGAACTACGCCGAAAAACAGGCGGCTAAGTATATCCCTTCTATGAAGAGGAAATTAAGTAATGAAGATTCCGCGCTGGTGCGCGGATTCGCTGGCACGGTTAGCGGGGACGGGGAAGCGGCAGGGTGGGAAGGGGTCTGGGCGGAGGCGGCTCAGTTTTACGGTTATCACGTCCCGGACGCGCATGATGAGCGGGAACGGGGTGCCATGAAGGGGACCATCGGCAGATACAATGAGGCGACTGTTGACGCCTGCATCTGGGAGTTTTTCCGGCAAGGTGACGAAAAGGGACTAAAGGATAGACATGTTTTCCAGTTCATCGGGCAGATTCAGGACCTTATCGAATGCCTGCCCCAAAGGAAAGCTCCGAAAAAGGGGAAGTGGGAGTTTGTTTTTGATAAGGACAAGCAAGCCGGGCGTTATGTGGAGCTGGCGTCGTGAGCACCGGGGCGGTTCCCGTGGGGGCGGGGCATCGGGACACGGCAGGACCGGAGAACGTCGCTCTACGGGCTCCTGCGCGCAAGGAAACGGGCCCGAAGGTGCGCAACCCTATGCTTCCCGTTCCTGGGGGGCTCGTGGATGCGGCATGGGTTGCAGCCTTTTTATGCCTGCCAAAGTCCACCGTTTACGATTGGGCGGAGTCCGGGCGCTTGCCGTGCATTCACGCTGGAGGGGACAGGGACAAGCCTGGCCGGTTACTACGTTTCAACCCGGAGAAGATAATTGCGTTGCGCATAAAGTGGGAGAAGGATTCCCAGCTTGACAGGGGGAGCGTACCCGTGGAGGATTGGCATGATGACCAGCGGTAAGGTCCGACTCTACAAACGAGGAAAAAGCTGGTATGTATCCTACCGAGACCCGCGAACCGGACGGCGAGTATGGAAATCGCTGGGAACTGATTCTAAGTCGCTGGCGAACAGTGCAGCAGCCAAGATAAAAGTAGAGATGGTCGAGCGCGGTTTCTTTGATGACCGAAGAGCACCAACAATAACCCTTAGCGAGTTTGCGGTGGAGTATTTGGCATGGGCGAGGGTCGAGAAAACATCCGTTGATAATGACGCCCGGTTCGTCCAGCGGTTTGTTTCAGAATGGGGGGGTAAGCTCCTAACCGAAATCACACCGCAAATGATTGAACGGTGGAAGGCACAGCGGGTCCAGGAGCCCCTATGGGGAAAGGACGCCAACAGGCATGTAAGCAAGAACACCGTAAACCACGAGCTAAGTGTTCTGCGCGAGATATTCTCTAAAGCCAGGAAATGGGGCAAGAGCGACGCGGATCCCATGAAGAACGTGGAATTCTATAAGGTTGACGATAAGCGGGATGTGTTCCTCGACGAACAGCAGATAGAACGACTGCTGGCGGCCTGTATTAACCCCCAAGCCCCACACATTCACGCCATGACCCTATTCGCACTTCATACCGGAATGCGACGGGGTGAAATTCTCCGGTTGAAATGGGACGACATCGACTATCGGGCTGGCGCAATACGGGTCATTTCCATGGAAGGCAGTGAGACCAAGTCGCGCCGTCAGCGTTTTGTTCCGTTGTTCGAGGGTGCGAAGGAAGCACTCCGCGAAGTTATGACCATTGAACGCATGGCTGGCAATTCGAGCCCATGGGTATTCTGTTCCGATGATGGCCAGCCCTTCAAGGAAACCAAAACGGGGTTCAATAGGGCGCGTCGTCTAGCAGGACTGACTTGGTTTCGGTTTCACGATACGCGACACTGTTTTGCTAGGGAGTATCTCCTATGTGGCGGGACGCTGGCTGAGCTAAGGGAAATCTTAGGACACCGAACCTACGAGCAAACGTTACGTTATGCGAGGTTCGCTCATGGTGATGTTATTCAGTCAGCGCGACGTGTCGGGAAACTATATTCGACGACGAATAATAGGGGAGAAGTAGGAACCAAAGAAACAAATCCTACCGAAATGAAAAGGGAATAATAAGTGGCACTCAAGAAACCACCGATATCAGAAAAACAGGCGTGGAAATCGGCCATTTGGTCTCTACTGCTCATTGTTGCTAGTTTCTTTTTAGGGAGGTGGTACGAAAACATATCATCTCAATACAATCATGAAGTTATATGTAGAGAATACCTAGATGCATTAGAAATGGAAATAGTAATAAACAAATATCTTTTAGATGGATATATCCAACGAGCCGATAAAATATCGACGTTAGGTCCACGCGAAATGTTTGGGCTTGTTGCATGATTGGTGGCACTTGGGGGCTTCAAGCATGAGAATGGGGGTACAACCCTTCCAAAGGAGGTACCCCCATCGGGACTCAGCGGACCGTACGCATCCACCTTGTCTT
>Ga0315282_10004253_pt1 | contig 25012 bp, 23 predicted proteins | sample YL17G07_20_MG_FD_203693 | JGI IMG/M metagenome (GOLD analysis project Ga0315282, IMG submission 203693) | Sediment microbial communities from Yellowstone Lake, YNP, Wyoming, USA - YL17G07_20 | ecosystem: Environmental > Aquatic > Freshwater > Lake > Sediment | place: USA: Wyoming | collected... | reverse complement strand
CTCGGCCAGTTGCTCAAGGGAGGGGTACGCGGCAAATACGCGAGGCGCTACCACGCGGGTACCAATCTCGTTCTCTTGGACCCCGATGTCCGCAAGGCCTTTCGCAGTGAAAGAGCCGTTAACGACGCCTTACGCTTGGTGATCGAGTTGCGCAAGGTGGGAAGCTACAAGCAAGCGTAGCGCGGACCTGTTTTGTTAGGTCCGCGGCACTTGGTACAAGCGGAGAGATTCCAGTTCGAACGGCGCCTGTGGTCCTATGACCCAAAGGTAGTCACGCTCAATTCGTCTTTGGAATTGACCGTGGGTTCGTCATCGAAGGAAAGGCCCACGGTCACGAGAGCGCTGAGCGTGGCTACCCGCTGGCGAGCCTAATGGCATCGTTCAATTTGCGTGGAGTTCTTCGAGGTGCTGTCGCCGAACCTTGATCTTGCTTTCGTCCTTTCGGGCGGCTGCCAAGTCATAGGCAAGCTGCATACGCAACCACGTTTCCGCCGTGCTGCCGAACGCCTTGGCGAGCCGGATAGCCATCTCCGGGCTGATTGCGGCCTTGCCGTTCACCACGTTGTTGAGGGCCTGCCGGGTGACGCCAAGAACCTTTGCGCCATCCGTCACGGACAGGCCCAACGGTTCAAGGCAAGCGGTTCGTATGCTTCGTCCGGGATGAGGCGGGTTTTTCATGGGCATGGTGTCTTTCCTTCCGTCGCCTAGTGGTAATCAATCAGTTCAACATCAAACGCATCAGCGCCTTGAAAACGAAAAATGACGCGCCAGTTGGCCCGAACCGTCACTGACCAGAAGCCGTTCAAATCACCTTTGAGCGGATGTAGGCGATAACCCGGAAGGTTAAGTGCCTGCGGCGCGCGGGCCTCATCGAGGCGGGCAAGAATGTCCTCAACCGTGTCCAGTAAATCGGGCCGTATCCCGCTCCGGTCGCCCCGTTCATAGAGCCGTTTCAGGCCCCGGTGTTTGAAGCTCCTAATCATCAGGGTACACCGTAAAGTGAAGCTTGTCACTTGTCAAGTGTGGATTCGTACGGGGACATCTAGCGGGCTGCGCCGAGGTCGAGGGGACAGCAAGCGTAACGCGGACCTGTTTTGTAGGTCCGCGGCACTTGGGCATGGTCAGTGAGAAACTCGTTTTCGACTCGACCCGAATCCGATCGCAAACCACGATCGTGCTTTCGTTTCAAAAAGGGCCCTTTTGTGTCCCATGAGCAAGACCGGTCACGTGGACCACGGTCAGGTTCGATGATAGGATATCTGAATGCTGTGTCCAACTCTGCCGTGGAACCCGGACCGGACAATTGCGCTTTGTGCTGTCCTCGTAGCATTATTAGCTTTAGTAATCGCCCTATGGCAGGCATTCCTCCAGCGCAGGACAATGCGACTTCAGATCTTCGAAAATACGTTCAGGGAAATTCGCGACCAAGAAGTCAAGTTTACTGAGGACTATATGCTTCCTCTTATTGACCTAGAAAAGCGCTTAAAGAGTCCAACGACCAACCTCGCCAACCCCGAGGAATCAGTCCAGATTACAGACATGTTTCGCACCCTTAATCATGTTCGTCACCTTAGGACATTCAGTTTTTTTAACACGGTTGAGTATCTCGCATTTCTGATCAACAAGGGCTTCGTTAGCGACACCCGACTCGAGAGTTTCTTTGGTCCAGCATTCGTGTTTTGGTACGAGGAGTTGTTAAGGAAGCACGACGAGGTAGCGGAGAAAGACCCGAAGAAGTACGAGGAATTTAAGAAGCTTTATCGTAGACTCAAGGGGAAGAGTTGCTGACCACGATCAATCTAGCGAACCAAACCACGCACCCGGACCACCCAAAAAGCTGGCGACCGGTGATTCCACGCCGTTAGCTCCTGAACGAATCGCCGCTAAGAACGGCTTTTTTCGGCCATGCGCCTCAGACACATTCCCGTTTCATAAAGGGCAAGTCTTGAATCATTGCCGGAAAGCCCGTAAATGGCGGCTCTTGCGTGTTTCATAATTCAGCGGGTAGCCACGGTCAGTGAAGTTCTGACCGTGGGTTCTTCCCCTGATGGCGAAGGCGCAGACCTTCACAGCGGGTCCCCACTACTTGCTTTCCCTGTACCAACCATACTTGAGGAGATCATCTGTACGCACGTCATGCCCAGCCTTCCGGAACCTCTCCCCCAACTCCTCGGTGTGAAGACGGCCACAAAGAATCATGCTGCTTTGTACGGCGCCAGCCTTCATGATTGCTCGCCAGACCATGTATGCTTCGCGGATAGGGTCTGAGAGAACACGGACATTGTCTGACGGGCGACTGTTCTGGTCCTCGGTTATCCCTAACGCGTCGCGCTGTTCCAATGACATTTCTATCGCTTCCCAATGAACACCATTCAGCGAGCCTGCAATTCGTTTGGCGATGGTTCTCCAATTGGGATATGCCTCCTCACCAATGAACTCCACAGTGCGATTCTTGACCAGTTGCTTCACCAGTCCTTCATACCTGTCTTTTCGCGGGTTGGGGAAGTTACCGGGGATTTTTTGAATTGCGTGGTCTAGCCCAAGAATTAGCATCCTCATGCTTGTCTCCGAAACAATTCGCGCCCCCGCACACCGGCGCTGTTGTCGAATGAGCCTGCATTTGTCCTTGAATCTCCACTTCAGCTTCGTGGCTGACGGATGATATGCGCCCTGTTGGCTCCCTATGCGACACTGCGGCTCGCGCACCGTGGCTCCCGCTCATCATTTTTTGACCTTTTTCAACAGGCGCTCGTAATTCTGCTTATAGGTCGCGTTCTTGGGGTCAAGCATGTAGGCCGCGCGATATTCTTCGAGAGCACCCCGCCGGTCGCCTTTCTGCTCTAGTGCGACGCCGAGGCCGCCGTGCGCCAACGCTTTATTGGGGTTCAAGCGCAGCGCCTCACGGATTTCCGCGATGGCTCCGTCCCAGTCCCCCTTGCCTCCAAGCGCGAGGCCGAGGTTAACGCGCGCGTTGTAATCATTGGGGTTCAAGCGCAGCGCCTGGCGGATTTCCGCGATTGCTCCGTCCCAGTCCCCCTTGCCAGCAAGCGCGAGGCCCAGGTAAACGTGCGCGTCGCCATCATTACGGTTCAAGCGCAGCGCCTCACGGAATTCTGCAAACGCGCCGTCCGAGTCGCCCTTGCTCCCAAGCGCAATGCCGAGGTCGACGTGCGCCGCATCATCATTGGGATTCAAGCGCAGCGCCTCACGATATTCCGCGATCGCACCATCCAGGTCGCCCTTTTGCCCGAGCGCAGCGCCGAGGCTGGAGTGCACATCGGCATCATTGGGGTTTAAGCGCAGCGCCTCGCGGTATTCCGTGATCGCACCGTCCAGGTCGCCCTTGCCTCGGAGCAAGCTGCCGAGGATGCGGTGCGCCAAATCATCATTGGGGTTCAAGCGAAGCGTTTCGCGGGCGGCGGCTGCGGCATCGTCCGCCTTCCCCTGCCCGCGCAGCGCGACGGACAAACTCAAATAAAGGCTGTGATTGCGCGGGTCGAGCAGCAAGGCCGCGCGATATTCCTGCTCAGCCTGTGCGTACTGACCTTTCAGTGCGAGTCCGGCTCCGCGCGCTACGTGGTGCCGAACCTCGGCCTGGCGCGCCTCGGCAGCCGGATCAACGGTCACGGGCTTCGTCACCTTGGCACTCTTGAGTGCCGTGATCAGCTCATCGTCACCTCCGCCGATACGCACTTCGTCCAGATAGTCTTGCTGCGGCTCGAAATCGATGCCGTGCTCGTTTACCAGCATCGCCAGGCGGTGGCTCGGCACCTGCCCGGCGAGCAGGGCGAAAACCTGCACCTGGTTAAGCGGCTTCTTCGCGCTTGCGGGCTCGGGCCGCTTGGCCGCGCGCAGCGCCTTAAGAAATGCCTCGCTCGCGCCCGCGGCCTTGAGCCTTTGCACAAAGTCCTCCGCCGGCGCGAAATCAATGCCGCGCTGCTCGACCAGCTTCGCGCCCGACTCGTCTCCGAGTCCGTCCCGCACCAAGCCTTGCACTTGGTCCCGCGTCAAAGGCTTCTGCTGTGCCCAGGCAGACAGGGCAAAGACCAGCCCCATCACCAGCAAGAGAAGAGTCAGCGTTTTCGGGAATCTCATTGCGACCTCGCCAGGCTGTCGTGGACTAAGAAGAATCTATGGGGTGATTCTACCGCAAATAAGGGGAATCGCTGCCTTAAGGGTGGCGCATCGCGTTTCTTTCCATGTATGTGTTAAACCGAATCTTCTTACTAATTGCAACTTAGGCGCGGAGACCTCTGAGAAGGTTCCTAACACCGTGCGCTCAGCGGTGGGCGGGGCCAACAGGCTTGGCCTTCCTGCCACGGTGCTGGGCGCGAGTCGCCGGCTGGAGCGCCTTGTCAGGCAGCCTCATAAAGTTCTCCGGTTGCAGCAAGCTGGCAACCGAAATGTCTTCGTCGACGGCCTCCCAGTGAATCCCAACGCCCCCGCCGATGAGTTCCCAGTCGGCTCTTTGCTTCGCCGACGCCCGCACCAGCCGCGGGAACCAAGCGAGGGGAACCGCCACCGTCCGGCCGTCGGAAAAGACCACGCTCAGATCGTCGTCGGTACACGACACATCTACGGCGAGCGCCTCAGCTCTTTCGACCAAAGTACTCATGCCACTCCTCCAGGAAGAACTGTTGATTCTCCTCGACTATCTGGCGGATTTCGGTCAATTCGTGACCCCGAAAACCGCGGTTGTCCGCGAGTGCAACCGGCTCCAGCCAGAACTTCGTATAACGGCCGGCGTGAGCAACGTGGATGTGCGGTGGCTCTCGTCCCTCGAGACTGTAAAAAAAGAATCGGTAACCACGAATCCGCAAAAGCGCCGGCACAGAACGAGTTTACCACTTTCTTGCGCGACCGATAATTTCCCTTCCAGTTTTGGGCAGACGGGTAACGTACGCCTCGCTGGCTCGGGCTGCTTGGCCGCGCGCAGCGCTTGAAGGAATGCCTCGCTCGCGCCTGCGGCCTTGAGGCTTTGGAGAAAATCCTCCGCCGGCACGAAATCAATCCCGCGCCGCTCGATCAGCTTTGCGCCCGACTCGTCTCCCAGCCCGGCTCGCACCATGTTACTTACCTGCTCATGCGTAAAGGGCTTTTGTTGCGCCCAGGCAGACAGGGCAAAGCCCAGCCCCATCGCCAGCACCAGAAGAGTCAGCGTTTTCCGGAATCTCATTGCGACCTCGCGAGGCTGTCGTGGACCGAGAAGAATCTAATACAAGCGCACTAAGTTATGTTACTCAGGGTTCTTGTAGCGCCGCCATCCTGGCGGCCAAGGCCGGCTAGAAGCCAGCGCTACGAAGGAAGCTGTCACTTCAGTTTGTGCGTTTGTATTAGATTCTACCGCAAATGAGGGGAATTGGTACCTCGCGTGAGAGCGCATTCATGCCGGAGTTGGGCACGTGTGCGGTCCGATGCCTGTCCCCGGTCAAGTCAACCTATTTTCCCAACAAACAACATAGTCGGCGTGGGCCGAAGAAAGAAACAAACCGACCCGCGCCGAGAAAGGAGGTTATGTGTTCGTCGAACTCATGCCGCTTCTTGCCGGCCGCAGTCGAGGCGAGCGCTCGCACCTGTAACCCACGCCGGTCACCGCCCCCGCCGCGTCGGACAAAATGGTGCTCCCAACTTCCAAAAATGGGATTTGCCCTTGCCAGCCTCCAGGACCGCCGCTGGCGAAAGAATAGGCTAGACGTATAGCCGAAAGGCTCGAGAGGGCCAGAATCGCCTCCGGGCGCGTCTGGGAGGCATTTTAATGAAGGTTCCGGGGAGTTGGGTGGCGTCTTTGCCCTGGGGGGCGGGAGGGCCGTGTATTTCGGACACTTTGCCGTTTTTGTGCCTTCTGTGATAGGCAGCGCCAACCGGCGCCGCGCGCGCCGGTAGCTCCCGCTTGATTCCAACTCGCAATCGGCCTATAACCTCTCTCCTCATTCCAGGGAACCGGAGACCAACACGTGATGAATCCTTCCGAGATCTTCAGGCTGTTTCTCCTTGTCGGCTTGTTCAGCGGCAGCGCGCTCGCGCAAGGTGAACCGGAGCAAGCCGCCGACCTCTTGTTGACCAACGGCCGCATTTACACCTCGAATCCCGTCCAACCGTGGGTCAAAGCGGTCGCCATCCGCGGCGACAAGGTCATGGCGACAGGTTCAGAGGAAGAGGTGGCGAAGTTCACAGCCACCCGCACACAGGTGATCGACCTGGGCGGACGGATGGCGATGCCGGGAATCATTGACAGCCACAGCCACTTCCTGGATGGCAGCCTGTCGCTCGACCAGCTCCACCTGGACGACGCCTATACGGTCGCGGAAATCCAGCAGCGTGTTCGGGCCTACGCCACGGCGCATCCCGCAGAGCGGGACCCGTGGCTGCTGGGCCGTGGCTGGCTCTACGATGCCTTCAAACCCTCCGGGCTCCCCTCCAAGCACATCCTGGACGAAATCGTTCCGGACCGGCCGGTGGTCCTCGAGTGCTATGACGGCCACAGTGTTTGGGTGAACTCGCGCGCCCTGGCTCTGGCGGGCATCACCAGGGACACGCCCGATCCCAAGCAGGGCGAGGTTGTCATCGGGACCATCGTGCGAGACGCCTCGAGCGGCGAGCCTACCGGCGTGCTGAAGGAGGAAGCGGTCAGCCTGGTACGCCGGGTGATTCCCGAGCCCAGCCACGACGAGAAGCTGCGCGCCCTGCGCGGCGGCCTGAAGGAAGCGAACAGCCACGGCGTCACCAGCGTGGTGAACGCTTCCGGCAGCCTCGCGGAGATGGAACTCTATGACGAACTGCGCCAGCGGGGCGAGCTGACGGTCCGGATGTACACCTCGCTCATGCTGGAGCCGGAGCTCGCGGAAAAGACGCTACAGACTTATGAGGAAGCCCGCCGCCGCTTTCACGACGCCTGGGTGCGCGCCGGAGTCATCAAGGCCTTCATGGACGGCGTGGTGGAGTCGCACACGGCAGCCATGTTGGAGCCTTATGCGGATGACCCCGGGCTCACGGGCTCGCTCAACTACACGCCGGAGCAGTTCCGGGATCTCGTGGTGGAACTCGACCGGCGGCATTTTCAAATCATGACCCACGCCATTGGCGACCGAGGCGTTCGCGCCGCACTCGACGCCTACCAGGCCGCCGAAGAAGCCAATCCCGCTCCGCGGGACGACCGGCGGTTTCGCATCGAGCACATCGAGACCGTCAGCCCGGCGGACATTCCGCGCTTTGGCCGGCTCCGGGTGATTGCCGGCATGCAGCCATACCACTGCTACCCGGAACCGAACCTCCTGAACGTGTGGGCGCGGAACGCCGGCCCGGCGCGGCTGCCCTATGCCTTTGCCTGGCATGACCTGGCTGCGGCGGGCGCGCGCCTGGCCTTCGGGAGTGACTGGCCGGTGGTTTCGCTCGATCCTTTCATCGGCCTTCAGAACGCCGTGACCCGCCAGGATACGCTCGGCCAGCCACCCGGCGGCTGGGTGGGTAAGCAGAAGGTAACACTCGAGCAGGCTCTCGCGGCCTACACGCGCGACGCGGCTTACGCGGAATTCGCGGAAAGCCACACGGGGGCGCTCGAGCCCGGAAAACTCGCGGATGTTATCGTGCTCTCGCAGGACTTGTTTCGGATCAACCCCCTCCAGATCAGCAAGACTCGGGTGCAGCTTACGATTGTGGGCGGGAAGATCGCATACCGCGCAGGCTTGTAGCGCCCGCTCTTGGGCGGGCACGGAGTGGAAACAAAATGCCGGCCTCACCTGTCTCGACGCTGTCGGAAAGCCCATCTCTGTGGTGGCGCCACCGCGGTCGGAGTTGACCCCGCCTTTGGCGCACCTGGCGTCATCGGATAGAGGGTTACATTGTACTCTGATATAATAGGCTCTGAAGACCGGAAGTCTGAAACGGCGGGATTGCCCAGCCCCGTTGCTGCTCGCCCGCAGATCACCGAACGAAGGGAGGCTTCCCAACCCCGTGGTACGCAACACCCTGGTTTGCCTGCTGGCGGGAGGGGAAGGCGAGCGTCTCTACCCCCTCACCCGCGACCGCGCCAAACCCGCCGTCCCTTTCGGCGGCCTCTACCGCATCGTGGACCTCACCCTTTCCAACTGCATCAATTCCGGCCTGCGTCGCATCTTCGTATTGACGCAGTACAAGGCGCTTTCGCTCAACCGCCACATCCGCGAAGGCTGGAGCATCCTCGCCAACGAACTGGGGGAGTTCATCAACATCCTGCCGCCCATGAAGCGCGTCGGCGAACACTGGTACCAGGGAACCGCCGACGCCGTTTACCAGAACCTTTACTCCATCGGCAGCGAGCCCTGCAAGTACGTCCTGATCCTCTCCGGCGACCACGTTTATAAGATGAACTACCAGTTGATGCTGAAGCATCACCTGGACGCCGGGGCGGACGTCACCATCGGAACCATCGAGTTTGACCGCTCGCAGGCCTCCCGCTTCGGGGTGGTGGAAGTCGACAACGACAGTCGCATCATAGGTTGGGAGGAGAAACCTGCCAACCCCAAGCCCTCGCCCCACAACCCGGATAAGTGCCACGCGTCTCTGGGCATTTATTGCTTCAACCGTGACCTGCTGATTGAAGCCCTGATCGCCGACGCGGAGGATCCGAACTCACGCCACGATTTCGGCCAAAACGTGGTCCCCAAGCTCATCGAGAAGCACCGCGTCCATTCTTTCCGTTTCCACGATGAGAACAAGAAGGAGGCGCAGTACTGGCGCGACATCGGGACCATTGAGGCCTATTACGAGGCCAACATGGACCTGGTCTCGGTCTCGCCCGTCTTCAACCTTTACGACAAGGAGTGGCCCATCCGCACCTACCAGCGACAATACCCGCCCGCCAAGTTCGTCTTCGCGCAGGAAGGACGCCGCATGGGCATCGCCGTCGATTCCATCGTTTCCATGGGCTGCATCGTCTCCGGCGGCCGCGTCACCAATTCCATCCTCTCCCCGGACGTGCGCATCAATAGCTACACGGAGGTGGAAAGCTCCATCTTGTTTTCGCACGTCGAGGTGGGCCGCTACTCGCGCATCCGCCGCGCCATTATCGACCGGCAGGTGCACATCCCGGAACGCACCGAGATCGGCTTCGACCTGGAAGAGGACCGCAAGAAATATCACGTCACCGAGACCGGCATCGTGGTGGTCGTCCCCGAGCAGCGAATGTTCGAGGAGCCGGAGTAGAACAGTAGGCAGAAGGCAGTAAGCAGTAGGCAGTAACAGCGGCCACAACCCTGGAGACGCGCCGGCAACGAACCACCGACCCAAGGGCGGGAGGCCTGCAATGACGGACCTCCTGAAGCTTATCCGCCTTCTGGGCCCCTTCATACATAATACGCGCGCTAATATTCATACCCTTTTTCGGGGGTATTCCTGCATATCACTGGAAGGGCTTGTTGGGTGTGGCTGGGCTCGTGGACAGAGGGATGAGCGTTCACGAGCTAAGGGGATGGGCCGCCCTCCTATTATGGGGTGGCTTCGAGTGGCTCTGGTATAAGATTCGCCACGGCAAGGCCCAAGAGCTGGAAGTGCCTTTCGATGCGAGGGCGGGCTACTATCGCCTCTGCGATGGCGCGCATGACGCTTGTTTTGCTACAGTCTGGGAGAAAGAGAAAATACCTACTCCACACCAGGAGCTTTATCCGCCACCATTGGGTACAGTCGTTTACATAGGCAAAATACACTGCATTATCGATGGCCGATTCTGGGTGTGGACGGAGTATTGTGCCCATCCACGTGTTCCTGAAGCTCCGTCTTCGCACCCGTTCAACGACATTTAGAGGAATGGTCTCCTAGACATAGGTTATCAGGCGCCACTAGTCACGGTCGGGGCTCTTCCAGTAGCAGGCTTCTCCTTACGGTTTGCCCCCGCTTACTGCCTACTGCTTACTGCCTACTGGACCTCGGGGACGGCCGGAAGGATGGCCCAAACGGGCGCGCGCGCCAAAGACTCGATTTGCTGGAGCCACAGGCGCGGCGAGGTGCTCGCGCTCGCGACTTTTGCGCCACCCGCCAACTCCAGCAGCTTCTCGAAGAGGGTCTTGGAGGGCGGGAGGTGAAGCAGGCTGACCTTTTCGCTCTTGGGAATCTTGGCGAGCTGTTTCGCCGCGGAGATGGCGGTGTCGAGACCGCCCAATTCATCCACTAATCCCAGCTTGAGTGCCCGCTCACCGGCCCAGACGCGTCCCTGGCCAATCTTGTCCACATCTTCCACCTTCATGCGGCGCCCTGCCGCCACACCCGCCAGAAAATTGTTGTAGGTCTCGCGCATCTTCTGCTGCACGATCTCCCGCTGGGCAGGGGTGAAATTCTGGAAAGGCCAATCGAGGGTGGAGTTCTCCGTGGTGGTTACAAGGTCCTTGCTGAGTCCCAGCTTTTCGTAAAGGCCCCTGAGGTTGAACTTTCCCGTATACACGCCGATGGAGCCGGTGATCGTTCCGGGCTCGGCGATGATCCTGTCCGCCGACATGGAAATCCAGTATCCACCGGACGCCGCGACGTCCGACATGGAAACCACCACGGGCTTCTGGCGCTTGGTGATTTCCACCTCCCGGCGAATGACCTCCGAAGCGAACGGCACACCTCCGGGAGAGTCCACGCGCAGGATAACGGCCTTCACCGAGTTGTCCTCGCGGGCGCGCCGGAACTGTTCGGAGAGGGTGTCTGAACCCATCACTTCCTCACCGAAGGGGGTGTTGCCGCTTCGTCCTGGAAGGATGGTCCCTGTAGCCAGGATCACCGCGAGCTTCGTGCGGCTCTCCCGGTCTGTGCGCTCCAGGTAATCGCGCAGGTTTATGCGGTTGTCGCTACCGTGGTTCTTCTGCTTGACGAACTCGCGAGCTTCATCCTGGTAAGCCACGCGGTCCACCAGCCGGGCGGCGAGCGCCTCCTGCGAAGTGAAAGGCCCCTTGGCAACCAGGCTCGCCACTTCTTCTGGTTTCAGTCCGCGGGCCTCGCCCACGCCCCGCAGGAACTCCTGATACCAGTCTTGGAGCAGCGCTTCGGTGGCCTCGCGGTGGGCCGGAGTGAATTTCTTTTCCGTGTAAACGTTCATGGCGTTCTTGTAATCGCCGATGTAGAAGAGGTCGGGGTAGATGCCAAGTTTATCGAGCGCGCCGCGATAGAAGGTGGCGGAGGCCATCATGCCGCGAACGTAAAGCAGAGACTTGGGAAGCAGGATCACCGTCTGAGAGGCGGAGGCCAGGTAATAGGTCCGAGTGCTGGCGAATTCCAGGTAGGCGACGCTGAACTTCCGCGCGCCGTTGAGCTCCCGGATCTTCTCTCGAATCTCCTGGATTTTGGCCATGTTCATCGTGGACTCGCCCACCCGCAGCGAGACTCCGGTGATGCGCGGGTCGGTCCTGGCACGCTCCAGAGCCTCCACTATGTCCGTCACGGTGGTCTGCGGGCCGGCCACGATGCTGGAAATCACCTCTTGCGATGCCTGCTCGGGGATGTCGCCCTCGATCCGCAACGACAAAACGCTGTGGGGCTTGATGCGTCGGACGAAATACAGGATCGTCAGGCCCACCACCTGGAGAACCAGGATGATGACGATAAATGCGAGAACGATCTTTCCGAGTTTTTTCATTACGGCCTCCCGGGAAACAAATGGGGGTCTACCTCATTACACCGTGTCGCTTCCCTGACCCCGTTAGGGAATCCTGACTCCTACCTGTCCTTAGCCTCTTGAATAACGGCAGGAACGAGGTTAATATTACACGTGTAGGGCGATGGAGTTCGCCTAAGAAACCACCCTTTGAGCGGGTTGATAACTCCTACTATGACTACAGGTCGTGGTAGGAGATTTTTTTTGAGCCTGCCAGACCTTGACTTGGGAGTTACACGTGAATCCCTGGCTGGTAGGCTCGCTGTGGGTGGGCTTAGCACTTGTCGCCACAATGATTTCTATTCGACTGGGGGTCTCGGTTGCTCTGATCGAGATCACTCTAGGCATTCTAGCAGGCAACTCTTTCCACATCACACCCACTGAATGGGTTACTTTTCTGGCTGGCTTCGGTAGCATTCTCTTGACTTTTCTTGCCGGGGCCGAAATTGATCCCGATGTTCTTCGAGGCAATCTCAAGAAGAGTCTCCTGATTGGATTCTTCTCCTTTCTCGCGCCAGCAGTCGGAGCTTTTGCTGCTGCGATCTGGTTGTTCCACTGGGATCTCCATGCGGCAGAGATCGCTGGGGTATCCCTCTCCACCACGTCGGTTGCTATTGTGTATGCAGTCATGATTGAGAGCGGGCTAAACGAAAGCGAATTCGGGCAGGTCATCCTCGCCGCCTGCTTCATCACAGACTTGGGCACCGTGGTCGCACTTGGCCTGTTGTTTGCGAACTACAATCGCTGGTTGCTCCTATTTGTTGGTGCGACAGTTCTGACCCTGTGGACCATGCCCCGTTTCACGGCATGGTACTTTACCAAAGTGGGCAACCGGGTGAGTGAGCCTGAAATCAAGTTCGTGCTCTTCATCCTCTTCCTGCTGGGTGGTTTGGCAGCCCTGGCGGGCAGCGAAGCCGTACTCCCCGCTTATCTGGTTGGCCTCGTGCTGGCCCGTCAATTCCTGGGCAACCGCGTTCTTATGCACCGCATGCGCGCGATTGCATTTTCTATCCTGACCCCCTGCTATTTCCTCAAAGCCGGTTCCCTCGTGTCGCTACACTCCTTGCTCGCCGGGATGGGGCTCGTGGGAGCATTCTTTTTGGTCAAGATGTTCTGCAAGGTCACGGGTGTCCTCCCCGTCGCTCTCGCCGTCAGCCTGGGCAGCCGCCGCAGCGTTTACACCGCGTTGCTGATGTCCACGGGTTTGACCTTCGGGAGCATCTCGGCCCTATTCGGACTGACACACGGCTATCTCAACCAGTCTCAATACAGCGTGCTGGTAACAGTGGTGATCTTGAGCGCGGTGGTGCCCACGGTGATCGCGGAGAAGTTCTTCAGGCCTGTACCAGACCCGCGTATTGTCCCGTATCCTGCTGCGGGCATGGCCTCCCTGGAACGCGTAAAAAGCGAGGTGTAAACCATGTTCAGTAAAATCCTGGTTGCCAATGATGGTTCAGACGGAGGTAAGAAAGCGTTGGTCGCAGCCATCACCATTGCCGCGAGGTTCAGCTCTGAACTCGAGTCAGTCTCGGTTAAGGAAAAACCCAGCCACTTCGCTGAAACGGTGGGCGAAGTCATGGAAGTGCAAGAGGAAGCCGACAAGTACTTTGTGCGCGTCACGGCGGAAGCAACTGCACTAGCGGAAAGAGAAGGCGTGAAGCTTAGGTGCGTGGTTTTGTCCGGACATGAGGTTGAGACCATTATTCGGTACGCCCGCGAGGGGGGCTTTGAATTGCTTGTTATCGGCTTCATGGGTCACAGCCGCGTGTTTGGCCGTATCTGGGGCGGCACATCCCAGAACCTCGCCAAGACTTCACCTTGCTCCGTCCTGGTGGTCAAGTAACGGAGCTGCGTGTGGGTGGGTGACAGATGGAGAGCTTGCGGTCAGAAGTCAGCGAGAATCACCGCCGCGCCCTATCCGTGCGCTTGCGCATTCTGGAGGAATCGGCACTGGCTCTCATGGAGCTTTTCCGGGCCGTGGATAGCACGTTCACAGAGCGCGATGCCCTGCCAGAAGAACGGGCAGGCGAAGCGGAAACTCTGGTTGCTGAGTTGCAATCAAGAATCTCTCGAATGAAATCGGAACTCGGGTTGGAGCGCACGCGCGTCGACGCAAAACGGTATGCCAACGCCTTAGTCGTAGCGATGAGCGTCAATGTCGAAGAGTTACATCCGGATTATCTCAAGGGTTATGGAGCAGTTCCCGAAGACTTGGCAAAGTACTTGAAACTTGAGATCCATGATCTGCTGGAACTCATGCAGCGGCTTGGTCGAGTTTTGAGGACGGAAGCCACGGAAGTCCGGCCTGGAGGTTAGCCCTACTGTAACAGTTATCCGTGGCAAGAAGAAAGGCCAATGAACGTGTAAGTAGAAGAAGATGAATCCGGCAGGACAAAGCTCACTCTCCAATGTGGCGGCGCAGATGGGGCAATTGCCCTTCCTGGACCGCGAAGCCGAGACGGGCCGCTTGCGCAGGGCATTCTCCAGCTCGGGGGCGGGTGCTTGATGCAGATGGCGAAGATCACAGCAGAACCTTTGGGTCAGCCTCGGGCGGCCTGGTTGAACCGGAACGTTCTCGGGATGGGGTTGACGAGCCTGCTTTCCGACGCCGGGCACGAAATGGCCACCGCAGTGTTACCTGGGTTCTTTGCAGCTCTTGGTATCTCTGCGGCGGCGCTGGGAGCCATCGAGGGTGTTGCTGACGCCACATCAAGCTTCGTGAAACTTTGGGCTGGCTGGCTTTCAGACCGCCTCGGTCACCGCAAGCCTATCGCGGTGGGCGGGTATTTCCTGACTGGAATTTCCAAGGCGCTTTTTGCCTTGGCGCACGGTTGGCCGCTGATTTTCATGGGGCGCGTATTGGCCTGGTTTGGTCGCGGCATCCGAGGGCCGGTGCGTGACGCGATGTTAGCGGATTCGGTCCCCCCAGAGGCGCGCGGTAAGGCCTTTGGATTTCACCGCGCAGGGGATACTCTGGGAGCGATCATTGGCCCCTTGGTGGCCGTGGGATTGTTGACGTACCTGGAACCTCAGGCAGCGGACTTCTCCAGTCCTTTTCGTATCGTGTTTCTATTGACGCTGATTCCTGGTTTGGGTTCTGCGGTTTGCTTTACAGCACTGGTTCGGGAAACCCATTGTCCGCGTTCCCAACACAAGTTCTGGGCCGCAATGGGAAATCTGCCGGCGCCGTTTCGACGCTTTCTCTGGGGTGTGGGGGTATTTGGAATGGGCGACTATGCCCACACCCTGTTGATCCTGGCCGCCACTCAATTATTGACTCCGGCTTACGGATTTACTCGAGCCGCACAAGTTGCGGTTTTGCTGTACGTGGTTCGCAACGTTCTCTACGCGGCCGCCTCTTATCCGACGGGTGCGCTTTCCGATCGCTGGGGGCGCCGGGGTTTGTTGGCTCTGGGTTACCTGGTCGGCGCCCTTACGGCAATAGGCTTTGCCGTGGCGTTTTTGTGGGAAGTGTCAGCGCTGTCATACCTGTTACTGTTGTTTGCTCTGGGGGGCGTATATATCGCGATTGAAGACGCTCTTGAAGGCGTGCTAACGGCAGACTTGGTCAGACCGGAAATGCGCGGTACTGCCTACGGTGTCATGGGAACAGTTAATGGTATTGGTGACCTTGTGGCGAGCGTCATCGTGGGCGCATTGTGGACGGCAATCTCGCCTGTGGTGGCGTTTGCCTGTGCCGCCGGCCTGATGTTGTTGGGTGGGGCAGTTGTCTACCGCTTCCGCTGAGGTGATTCGGTGAAGCAGGTTTTCGACCAGCCGGCGATTTCTAAGGTTTTCTTCAATCGCCAGGCGGAAGCTGCCCGTTTGCTCGCAGCAATCAAGGAACGTCAAAGCCTCCTGATCTCTGGTCCCGCAGGAATCGGCAAGAGCAGGCTGATATCGGAGGTCATCAAAAGCCTGCCGAGGGATCGGTCTGAGTCTTGTATCTACCTGTCCGCGGTGGCCGGGTTACGGGAAACGCTGAGTGGTCTTCTCCGAAACCTCTATGCAGCGGAGGACCCGACTTTATTGGGGCAATTGCGGGCTGATGGCTGCCGCGCCGCTAATTTCAAAGCTTGGCTGAAAGCCCAACTGTCCAGCCATCTCAAAGGTACCCTGTATCGCGCCGTCGAAAGACGTAGCTATTGCATTTTTCTCGATCAGGTCTCTGTAATGACTCCGGCTGTCGCCAAGGTGGTCAAAGAGCTGGTTCGGATGCGCAACACTCCGGTTTATCTCGTGGTCAGAGATCTCAAAGCAACGGATGCAGGCCACCTATTAAACCTGTATTGGAGTGAGAAACACCGCGTATATCTAGGCCCCCTTCCAGGGACGGTCGCGCGCGAACTGCTTGACTCGTGCGTCGAACGCTTTGGCCTTTCGCGCTTGGACCTGTCCGTCTTTCGCCGGGAGGTTTTGCGCCTGAGCAGTCGCATCCCGGGAGCTATCGTCCAGATGTGTGCGCTTGCCGCGGAACCGGATTATCAGTCTGGGTTACGTGTCAAGACTAGGTTGTTGCACGTCGATTCTCTGATGAGGGGGTACGAGAAGCTCCCAAAACCCGAGAGATGGAGAGAAAGACTTTGCCCATGAGTGACGAGCTGATGCACCGCTATTGCGAGAACCGTGAGGGTGGACACACAGACTCCGGTTTAGATGAAGACGCGCACAAGGCGCTTAGGAGCATCTTCGAGCGCATCTATCAGGCCGCAGCGGAGATGCTCTCGGCCGAGTCTAACCAGGAGTTTATTTCCCTTTACAACAAGTTCCAGGAAAGCCAGTTTTACCTGGTCTTCCTGGGGCAATTCAAACGTGGCAAAACAACTTTGTTGAACGCCTTGCTTGGCGTTGACCTTCTGCCGACGGGAGTATTACCGCTGACTTCCATCGTGACCATCGTTCGCTATGGTAAGGAAGCATGTGGACGTATCGAGTTTCTTGACGGGCACATCCGGCAGCTTCCTTTGCAGGAACTTCCTAATTTCGTGACCGAGCGTGGTAACCCGCGAAACAAGAAGCGAGTGGCTCAGGTTGAGGTGACTTATGCTGCTGCCGGACTGGCAGATGGACTGTGTCTGGTGGATACTCCCGGCATCGGCTCGATCTTCGAGCACAACACCCAGATCTCCTATGGGTTTGTGCCGCAAGCGGACGCCGCCATCTTTGTCTTTTCGCCGGAATCACCGCTCAGCCAGCTTGAGTTGCAATTCCTTCACCACATTCGAGCGCACGTGGAGAGAATCTTCTTCGTCCTCAATAAGGCTGACCAAGTGAATGACTCAGAACGAAACGAGATCCTGGAGTTTGCCCGCCAGACAATCCGCCAGCAGATGCCCAGCGGCGAGCTTCGTTTTTATCCAGTGTCCGCGCGAAGAAGTCTGGACGAGCGGAAAAAGAGCGACGTTGATGCGTTGGAAAACAGCAACATTCCTCAACTGGCCAGGGCGCTGAGGCAGTTTCTTGCGGCTCACAAAGGCGATTTTCTGGTGCGCTCGACCTGTTCTTCACTGCGGCGATTGATCCAGAATGAGCTCCTGGCGCTCGAACTGGAAGAACGTGCGTGCGCTGTGGACGCCGCACAATTGCAGGCAAAGATTCAGGCCATCGAAGAGACTTGGCAAGCCCTCGACCAACGCCACCGCGAGGCGGCTTACATTCTGCGGGGCGAAATGCGAGCCTTCGAAGCCAGCCTGGAAAAGCGCCTGAACGAATATGCTGAGGGTGAGGTCGACAACTTAGCGCGCCATCTGAAAACGGTAGTCCAGCATCACTTACGCGCGTCCAGGGGCGAACTGGTCGCCATCATAGACCAGGAGCTTCGCCGCAAGATCGCCGAGGTGTTAGAAGATTGGAAAACAGAAGAAGAGAAGGCCGTGGCTGAGGAATTCGAGGCCCTGACAGCGCGGTTCTCTTCAGAGGCTGCGAAAACAGTGGAACAGATTCAACAAGTGGCCGCCGAGCAGTTTGGCTTCACTTGGATTGCCGCCTCCCTGCCTGATCGGCTGACCACCCATTCGACCTTCCGCATCAAAGTGGACGAGGTCGTCAGTTGGGGACTGGGGCAGTTTCCTTTGTTGCTGCCGGGAAAACTCTTTGTGCGTTACCTTGCCAACCGGATGGGGGACACGGCACGGGAGGAGTTGTACCGCAATGTTGGAAGGCTGAAGGCCGACCTGGGAGATCGCCTGGAGCAGAGCGTCACGGACTACCTCCGCGCGCTGGACCGCCACGTCGAGCGCACCCGTGCCTCGGTGCGTCAAGCTCTGCAGCGCGCAGCGACAATCCGCGAGAACGCTGATGCGGAGACTTCTTTAGTTGCACAGCAGCAACTCTCCCGCCTTCAGTTCCTGCGAAGAGTCGACGAAGAGCTGGCCGCCATCCAGGCACGGCCGGAGAAGGAATCCCTGGCACCCGGATAGCATCTGGATGTGTCTCTTGCATTGTCTAGCAAGACGCCCCAGGCGAGGCTCGAGCCGCCTTGAGGGGGTGTGCTTGTGTTACAATTCTTGGCTCAAAACCACCTCAAGGAGTCATTCCTATGGCGCACATTGATCTGATTGTGGGACGCGAGATTCTGGACTCACGTGGGAACCCGACCGTAGAAGCCGATGTGCATCTGCGGGACGGAGCTTTTGGCCGCGCCGCCGTGCCCTCGGGCGCATCGACCGGCGAGCACGAAGCGGTGGAACTCCGCGACGGCGACAAGCGCCGCTACCTGGGCAAGGGTGTCTTGCAAGCTGTCGAGAATATCAACGCGGTCATCGCCCGCGAACTGGGCGGGCACGAGGCCAGCAACCAGTCCGAAATCGACGAGCGCATGATCGCACTCGATGGCACGCCCAACAAGGGCAGGCTGGGCGCCAACGCCATCCTGGCCGTTTCCATGGCGGTGTGCCGCGCCGCCGCGCATTCGGCTCACGTGCCGCTCTATCGTTATCTGGGCGGGCTTCAGGCGCGCGTGCTGCCCGTCCCCATGATGAACGTCCTGAACGGCGGTGTCCATGCGGACAACACCGTGGACCTCCAGGAATTCATGATTATGCCCGTGGGCGCGGAAAGCTTCGCGCAGGCCCTGCGCATGGGCGCGGAGACTTTCCACACGCTCAAGAAAGTCCTCAAGGACCGCGGCTACAACACCTCCGTGGGGGACGAAGGCGGCTTCGCGCCCAGCCTGAAGTCGAACGTGGAAGCCGTGGAAGTCCTGCTGGAGGCCATCGAGAAGGCGGGCTACTCCCCCGGCCATGACATTTGCATTGCCCTGGATCCGGCGTCCAGCGAGATGTTCCAGGACGGCAGGTACGTCTTCTTCAAGTCGGACAAGTCGAAGAAGTCTTCCGATGACATGATCAAGCTTTACGCCGACTGGGTTCGCCAGTATCCCATCATCAGCATTGAAGACGGCCTGGCGCAGGATGACTGGGAGGGCTGGAAAGCTCTCACCGAGGAGCTGGGCGACAAGATTCAACTGGTGGGTGACGACGTCTTCGTCACCAACACCGAACGGCTGGAGCGCGGCATCGAGGAAGGCACGGCCAATTCCATCCTCATCAAGCTCAACCAGATCGGTACCGTTACCGAAACCATCAACGCCATCGAATTGGCGCGCCGTCACGGCTGGACGGCGGTGGTCTCGCACCGCTCGGGCGAGACCGAAGACGCCTTCATCGCGGATTTCACCGTGGGCATGGGCACGGGGCAGATCAAGACCGGCTCCGCCAGCCGCAGCGACCGCATCGCCAAGTACAACCAGCTTCTGCGGATCGAAGAAGAGCTGGGAGAATCAGCGGAGTTTCTGGGCAAGGCCGCGGTCAAGTGCGCCCAGTAGCCGCTGACCGGGTTTCGGGATTTGCAGGCTCATTCCTCGTCATAAAGGGTACGAATATGCACCAAATCGTTCTGCTGCGGCACGGAGAAAGCGTTTGGAACAAAGAGAACCTTTTTACCGGCTGGACTGACGTCGATTTGTCGGAAAAGGGGATGGAAGAGGCCCAGGAAGCCGGGCGCGTTCTGAAGGAGCAGGGGTACACTTTTGACGTTGCCTACACCTCCGTTCTGAAGCGCGCCATCCGCACGCTTTGGATTGCGCTCGACGAGATGGACCTGATGTGGATTCCCGTCGTCCGCGACTGGCGCCTGAACGAGCGGCACTATGGGGCCTTGCAGGGCCTCAACAAGGCCGAGACCGCCGCCAAGTACGGTGAGCAACAAGTGAAGGTGTGGCGTCGCAGCTATGACATCCAGCCGCCGGTGCTGGAAGAGAGTGATCCTCGCTATCCAGGCCACGATCCGCGCTACCAGGGCCTCACCAAGGACCAGCTTCCGCTGACCGAGTGTCTGAAGGATACCGTGGCGCGGTTCTTGCCTTGCTGGCATGAAGTGATCGCCCCTGCCGTACGCTCCGGCAAGCGCGTCCTGATCACCGCGCATGGAAACAGCTTGCGGGCGCTGGTGAAGTATCTGGACAACATCCCCGACCAGGAGATTGTGGAACTGAATATTCCAACGGGTGTGCCCCTGGTCTACGAGCTAGAGGACGATCTTAAGCCCGCCAAGAGTTATTACCTCGGTGACCCTGAGCGCGTAAGGAAGGCGATGGAAGCTGTCGCCAGCCAAGGCAAGGCGAAGAAGTGAAGAAAACCCAATCCAATTGATGCCCCGCTGGACTCGTATCGCCCCCATCCTGCCGCCCCCTTGCCCCCTGCCGGCGAGACGGCGGGGCGACAGTCCTACGCGACAGCCTGTAAACCAGTTCGTCGATTTCGGCGTCGGTCGAGGCGATTTCGCGCTCCACGCGGTCAAGCTCCGAAGGGGCCAGCTTCGTAGCGCCGGTTTCCAGCCGGCCTTTCTCATCCCTGTGCCGCCAAGATGGCGGCGCTACGGCCTTCTTCCTGTTCAACTCTAGCATCCGGTCCACCAGCCCCGCATCAGGTCGTGGAGGTCTTAGCCCCTGTAGCGCAGGTCCCGCCCTCCGGACCTGCGGCTCTGCGAGATCCTTTCCGTGTGAAATCAATCCGATCGATGCGGTTCAAGTTTCGTCTAATGCGTACCCAGACGAAAGGAACTGGAAAAGCCGCAACTCCAGAGAGCGGGAGTTGCGCTACCCTGCAATGATCTTCCGCTCGTCGGCCGTGATGCCGCAAACCTCGTAAACCAACTCGTCGATTTCTGCGTCCGTGGCGGCGATTTCGCGCTCCAGGCGGTCAAGTTCCGACGGCGCGAGCTTTGTAGCGCCGGCTTCCAGCCGGCCTTTCTCATCCCTGTGCCGCCAAGATGGCGGCGCTACGGCCTTCTGGTTGTTCAACTCTAGCATCCGCTCGACCAGCGCCACCATGCGGTCATGGGTAGGTCTCACTGGCGCGCGGCACATTCAGGGCCCCTCGCACAGCCAATGCCTGTTGGGCGCCTGTCAGATGGGCTCCGGTGCCATCGCAATGGCCTGGGCAACTATCTCTTTAGAAACTCGAAAGCCCACGTCCCGCCGCAGCTTGTCGACCAAGGTCCTTAGATCCGATGCCTGACCCTGCAAGTTCAGACGCGCAAGCAAGCGAAGAGTCCCAACAGGCTTTCGTCCCATGGCCTGTGCTACCTCTCGAGCGCGCTTTTCATCTCCGACGAAGAACAGCGCGGCCTTCTTCTGCGCTTGTATGAGGGCCTGAGATTCACCTTCATCGAGGTCAGACAACAGTAATCTTACGTTCGTTTTGTCGGCCGCACTGCACCTCCTGAAAAATCCGGTCCGGTAAAGCTTATTAAGACGGTAGCGAAATCTACTTTTTCTGTTCACCTCCCTCTGGACTGCGCTGGGTACGTACACCAGGTCGAAGAATTGGGGAAGCTGCTCAGCAAGTCCGAGGTGGGTGAGATTAATAAGGGAGGAGCTGTCGATGACGGCGATACGCACTATTTTTCGGCAAGTGAGAACAGTAAGAGTAGTCCAACGCCGACCGCAACTAAGGCCCCGATAGCCTGTCGGTTTTCTTTACTAAGCTTCTGCGTCTTGAGGAAATTGACGACTTCTCCCTCCACTTTCCCCGGATTTTCCCACGGGGAGAAAGTAAAGATGTGTGGGAATTGCGCTCGAAGGGCAGGCGTGGCGAGATCTGACCGCACAATTGGAATGACGAGCTTTTTCTTTGCCAAAGCGTGCCTGAGTTCGCTCTGAACGCTCGAATCGGCTTGGCTGGTGATGATGGCCAGGACACAGTCCGAGCGATCTATCGCATTCTGAACTGGGTCTGATACTGCTCGCATCCGGGGCGGGAACACGAAGCCGCCGCGCTGGGGCACATACATCTCAATCCCATGTGCGGTCGCCAGGGTTTGCAGGCGCCAAGCTAGGGTCTGCTCGCCGGGGTCCAGGCTGTGGCTCAGAAAAACTCTAAATGCCATCGCAGTGCTTATTGTACCCTTATTAGAGCATGAAGTTCCAACAATCGTCCGCCCTTACGATTCTATGATTTTGCGCTCTTCGTCCGTGATGCCGTAAAGCTCGTAAACCAGCTCGTCGATCTCGGCGTCGGTGGCGGCGATTTGGCGTTCCAGGCGGTCGAGTTCGGAGGGCGCGATCCCGCTCTGCGGGAAGGAATGCTTTTTCTTGTTCAATTCCAGCATCCGCTCAACCACCGCCACCATGCGGTCGTGCCGGGCCTTGTCGAGCGGGTCGGAGAAATCGATGGTGCGAATGGGTAGGAGAGAGAGGAATTGGCGGTTCGCAGAAAAGTATCCGCCCCGGAAGGGCGCGCTAACAAAAGGAAAATACCAGCGTAACAACTTGGAGTTCAGGAGACCGAGGACGTAGGGTAATCCCTGTTCTTTGTGAGCAGGCTTGAGAGTTATCCCACCGACATCGACGTTGTCCAGGAAATGCGTGCCCTCGCTGTCGTACGCGGCGTGCAGTCTATCTACAAGGCGAGGAACACAAAGTTTTGGCTTGGATTGGCGCGCCATGTTTTTGAGGTAGATATACCCGTACCAGTCCGGCCCTTTCATTCTCCAGTTCTCCCGCTCTTCGAGTCGCCGTCGATTAGCCGTGAGGTAGCTCGCGCAGCGCGGATGTGCTCTGGAGATGCTTTTGAAATCGATCAATTCCACTCGGTCTTCGTCAACTTTGTATGGAAAGAGGATGAATTGCCGGTGCGGTAAAGGGGCGTAGAGCTTAACGTCAGTACCGCTTAGGAGTGGAAACAACAGGCCCTTTTCGAGCACAACTTCCTCGCCCAACGCTTTTGACACTAGTCGCAGCGTCTTGGCCCTTCGTTCAATGAGGTTCAGGATGAAGACATCGTCAGCGCTCGTTTGCAGCCCAACGAAGATGTCCGCGACTTCGCCTAGCTTGAGCGGTAGCCTTTCCAGCCTGTCACGCAACGCAGCCCCTTTTCCAACGGCAAAGTTCCACACATCGGCGGTGACCTTGCGAGCTGGGATTTTTCCCCGTGTGGCTTGCCCGGCTGTGCACCAAGCATCAAGGTTGTCAACCTCGGCAAACTCAAAATCAGAACGGGCGAATTTGTTCAGAAAGATCAAGCATGTGTAGTTTGTTGCCCCCTCAAAAACCTGCTGGTGTCCGAAATGGACGATGTGAGACAGGTGCTTACCCTCAGCGATCAATGAGCGGACGGGCTCGCCGTATTTGGCGTTGAAGAATTTGTGCGGCAGGATGAAGCCGAGGCGCCCCTTTTCGCTGAGCACGCTCAGACCCTTTTCGACAAAGCAGACGTAGATGTCGTAATTGCCGGAACTCGCCGACTTGCAGTGCTGCTTGTAATACTCGACTTCGATGGGCGCCCATTCCTTCATGTGCTGGATGCGCACATAGGGCGGGTTGCCGATGACGCAATCGAAGCCGCCGTCTTTCATGATGCGGCCGAAGGAGGGGGGCACGTTGCCCGAGGTAGGGGCGCGGCTTGCCGTGCCCTCGTTGGGCGGGGCAAGCCCCGCCCCTACACCGTACCAATCGAAGGCGTTGATGCGGTCGCGCTCTTCGTCGGCGAAGAGCGTGCCCTGGTCGTAGATATCGGGGCCGATCAGGGAATTGCCGCAGATGATGTTGTACTTGAGTTCGGGCAGGAGCGATTGCTTGGGCGGGAGTTGCGACTTCTCGCCTTCCAGCGCCTTCAGGTACAGGCTCATCATGGTGATTTCGACGGCCTGCGGATCGATATCCACGCCGAAAAGGTTGCGCCGCAAAATCCTCGCCTTCAGCCGCACGGAGAGCCGGTGGCCGCCGTTGCCGTCGGGGATCAAATCGGGAAACAGGGGATGGATGTGCGCTTCTTTCGGGTGGGCGATGAGATAGCGCACGTAGTAGTCGATCAGATACTGAAACGCGCCGATGAGGAAAGAGCCTGAGCCGCACGCCGGATCGAGGATGCGGATTTTCTCGATCTGCTTGGGCGTCTTGCCCTCGATGACTTTGCCCACCGTGTTCTTTACGATGTAGTCCACGATGTACTGGGGCGTGTAATAGACGCCGCCCGCCTTGCGGACCTCCGGCTTCTCCTCGACGCGTACCTGCTTTGCCGTAGGGCGGATGGTCTTGCCGAGGTAGCGCTCATAAATCGAGCCGAGCAACTCGACGCCAATCACGTCGAAGCGGTAAGGGCTCTTGGGCGGATAGAGGCGCTCGATGATTTTGGCAAGAACTTCCGAATCGATCTTGATGCTCTCGGAGAGGTGGGGCTTGAAGATTTCGCCGTTAAAGTCTTCGTTGATCTTCTGGAAGAGCGCGTTGAGCCAGTCGAAGAGATGGAACTTGCCGCCGCGCGCCTTCCATTCCTGCACGGCCAGCCAGAGCTGCATCTTCTCAACGATTCGCCGGTCCTCAGCGATGCGAATGAAGACAATTCGGTCAAGCAGGCGCTGCACGACTTCGTTCAATTGCTTGGCGCTGAGGCCGGGATTGTTTTTGAAGACGTTGCGAGCCAGGTCTTCGCGCCAGCCGGTCATCTCCTCGAGGAAAGTCTTATCAACCGGGATGCGCAGGCGCTGCGTGCGGCGGTCGCGCGGCAGCATGGCGTCAAGCGAGCCCGCAGCCACTCGCTCCTTCGAGAAATCCCAGAGTTTCTCGGCGTTCTTCAGGTAATCAGCGTATTTGAGCGACACCAGCAAGCCTTCGTCCGGCTTGCGCTCGTCGGGCTGGATGGAGGCGTCGTAGAAGCGGAATTCCTCGAAGTCCGTCAGGATAACGAAGAAGACCTGCTTAGTATTCCAGGCATAGCCCTTGGCCTGAAGGATGTGCCGGGCGGCGTCCAGAGGCTTGCAAGGGACCTTGGCTTCCACGAAGAATTTCGTTTGCCCGCCGAGGCGAAAGCTGTAATCCGGTTTGCCGTGAGTTTCCTCTTCGCTCTTTTCGACCATGACTTCGCGGGCGTGGTGGGGGAGACCCGCCTCATTTTCCACGTCCCACCC
>Ga0315282_10004252_pt1 | contig 25013 bp, 28 predicted proteins | sample YL17G07_20_MG_FD_203693 | JGI IMG/M metagenome (GOLD analysis project Ga0315282, IMG submission 203693) | Sediment microbial communities from Yellowstone Lake, YNP, Wyoming, USA - YL17G07_20 | ecosystem: Environmental > Aquatic > Freshwater > Lake > Sediment | place: USA: Wyoming | collected... | reverse complement strand
TGGGCTGTACCTCCTCGCTTCGTCTCTTGTGGGGCATTACGCGACCACCTTCTTTCGACGGCTTTACCACAAACCGTCCTTGGAGGACAGCCCACTTTCATCATTACAAATTCGGGAGACGCACCCGGCGGTAGGGGATAAGAGCGTTTTCTGTTGCGGGCGTCGGTCGGTGGGGAGAGAATCTGAATATTGTTGAGCGGGAGGTAAAACCATGAAATCGCGGCATCAAATATTGGCGCTGGTAGCTGCCACTGCGGTGCTGCTCGCGGTGGCACAGCCGGCCCGCGCGGGGACCCGATTCGAGGACAGCTCGACCGGGCGGCAAATTGCCCTGGGGACGGGCAGCGGGTTGGTCTCGATCGTGTACTCGCCGATCAAGTTCTTGTACGCGGCCGGCGCCACCGTGACCGGCGGATTGATCCTGGCCTTTACCGGTGGAGACAGCAAGGACACGGCGGCCCGGGTCGTTCGTCGCGGGACCACGGGCGATTGGTGGGTGCATCCGGATGTCTTCACCGGCCATCGCCAGCTGCACTTTAACGGCCCGGACCAGTAGCCTTGGGCGATCGGCTGGGCGCCACTCGAACGGAATGTTCACCCCCGCGGGTGCGGAGATAGGATTCCCGAACATGCAGGAGATGGCCGAATACTCCCGATCCGACGACCCGCTGCCGGACCATTTGCAGCGCCTCAGGAATCATGAGCGGGTCGAGCTGATCATGTCCTTCTATCGGGGCTTGAAGATCTTTCGCGAGCTGTCGCGGCGGTCGCACACGCCCAGCTATGGCATTCGCTTTGAGGGCTTGGATCAGCTGATCGAGACCCATCTGCGTCTGGTCAAAGACACCTGCCATAAGCTGTTTCGCGAGAGCAAGCGAGGCGAAGCCGACCGCATACTGCAGGCGTTTTTCGACATGTATTTCGGCGTTCTGTTCCATATTCTACTGAAGGCCAAGGAGAACCTCCGGCTGCGGGAGAGCTACAACGTTCAGCGGCTGGAGGGGCTGCTCAACGACCTGCGCAAGACCAGGCCGGCCGCAGGACTACCGGTCGGCATTCGCCAGCTGTTCGGCCGCCTGGCCCTGGAGTTCCAACGCGACTCCAAGGAGTTGGCCGGCGAGATGGCCGGCGCCCGTTTCATGTTCAATCAACTGGAGAAGATCTTCAACCGCATTATCCAGGTATATGGCGAGAGCGCTACGATCATCCGCAGCCTTTATTGTCAAAAAGACTTCTTCGCCGAGCTGTTCCCCAGCCGGGGCATTGACCGGTTGTTTGGGAAAATCTATCGCAAGAACGGACCGACCGAGGCCTATCTTTTTCTGGGGTTCGATTTCTTGCGGTCGGGCCACGTCGCCGAGGCCTCCGAATCGTTCGCGCAAGCCATCCGTGTGGCCAAGGCGCAGCGCATGCCGCGCAAACGCCTGCAGGAACTCTGCGACACTTACCGCAATCGCACGATCGCCCAGCTCAGCGGACCGGGCCATTCCATGCTGGCGTTTCGGCTGCGCCTCCGCGAGCTCGAAAGCCAACCGGCCTTTCGCTGGCTGGCCGGCGATCACCCGAATTACCGCGAAAGAACCGTGGAGCGTTGAGCGTGAAACGCGGAGCGGGTTTGGAATCACAAGTTTTGAGTTTTGAGTTCCGAGTTCCGAGTTTCTGTGCTCCGAGAGAGAAGTAGCCTGCCCCGATCATAGCTTCGCGCTGACGAATTCTTCGCGGTGACCAGTTCGGACTCGAAATTCGGAACGCCGCACCCAGAACAGCCCTTCTTCCTTGGCCTTCCCGTTCAGCGTTCATCGTTTTCTTTTGTCGGCAATCGGATTTCAAAAACGGCGCCCTGTCCGGGGCGGCTGGACACGTTGATTGTTCCACCGAGTTCCTCGACGATCCCTTTGGAAATGTAAAGGCCGAGGCCTGATCCACCGGCTTTTTCGCGCGTCGAGACGAAGGGCTCGAAGATGTGTTCGAGACGTTCGGCCTCGATGCCCGGGCCGGTGTCGGCAATCGTGATGACCACTTCGTTGCCCTCGCGGCGAGTGGCCCGGGTGAGTTGTCCCTGGCCCTGCATGGCCTGGTAGGCATTCAGGATGATATTCGAGAACACCTGGATGAGCCGATAGGGAAAGGCCAGGACGGGCGGCGGCGGGGGGAGAGAGTCGGTCTTGACCTCCACGCCGCCGCGCTCGTAGCGAACCAGCGAACAGGCGCGGTCGAGCAGCTCATTGACGTTGACAAACTCGCGGCCGGCCTGGTCGCCGCGAATGAACCGCTCGATGTTGAGGTCGCGCAGAATGTTGAAGAACAGCTCGACCTGACGGCGGATGTCGCCGAGCCGCTCGCCGAGGCGTTCGCGTTCGAGCGGGGTGGCGGAGATTTCCTCGACGTCCATCCGGATGTTCAGCATGGGTTTGCGGATGTCGTGGAAAATGTTGGCCGACAGTTGTCCGGCGAGCGAGAGTCTCTCCATCTCCACCAATTCACGCTTCTTTTCCTCCAGCTCGACGGTTGTCCGCGTGAGTGCCGCTTCCTGTATCCACAAGCGCCGGGCCACCAGCGCCAGCACCATGACCAGCAAGACCGCCAGCGAGCCGATGGCCAGGCGAACCGAGTTAAGACGCGAGTTGTCGAAGTCGAAATAGATGGCCCCATATTCCGCCTCGTCGCTGACCAGGGGGTGACGGACGAGACGGGCCAGACGCGCCTGCCAGTCCTTATGGATCACGCGATAGTAAAACGGCAAGACGACCCGCTCTTCCCCGCCCGCGATGAGCTTGGCGACCACGATGTCGTGAATGTAAGCGTTGTGCGGGATCAGGGTTGCGTAGATCCGTTCGAGGTCGGAGAAGTGGAACGTCTCGTCGGGCAGACCCAGGATCGCGGGCGAGAAGTGGCGCATGACGGTGGCAATGGTGTCGGCGCGTTCCTGTTCGAAGCGTCTCTTGAGCCAAAAGAGAGCGCTCAACGAAAACACCGCGAAAAGCGCGATGATGGCGAAGATGGCGAGATTGGTCCGGTCAACGCGCCTCAACGGCATCCATCTCCGCGGTGAATTTCTCGAATTCCGCCCAGGCGGCACGCAGGTCTTTGAACGCCGCGTCGTCACTGTCTTCGAGGCGAATCTGCCCGGGCCGGTCGGTGGTGAAAAAGCGGCCGAGGGCGTTTTTGAGCCGGCGACCCAATTCCGAACGATCGGGGCTGTAGCGGCGACGGAAGACCACGGGATCGGTCGGCGACCCCGGCGTGGTCAGCAGGACATCGAGGATCTCGTCGCGGGGAACCGTGATGTCGTAGCGGCGCAAGACCTCGTCGAGGGCCCCCTCTTCACAGGCGCCGATCCCGACCACGTCGCTGATCACCATCTTGACGACCTCGTCGGACGAGCCGCAGAAGATGAAGCGGCTGGGCAGCGCCCGAACGCCCGACTTGAACAACTCGTTGATGGGATAGATATAGCCCGCGGCACTGTAAGGGCTGACCAGGGCCACCGGTTCGGAGGCAAAGTGGCGCGCAATGATTCGGGGAGGGACCTGCTGATCGCGCGCTTTGGGATCGCGGAAGAGCGGATGGTGGGAATTGACGATGATGACGCCGTACTGGAAAATGAACTTGTCGCGTCCGCGGTCGTTGGGCCCTTTGAGTTGGAAAACCACGGTGTAGTCGCCGACCTGGCGGCAGAAAGCCAGGGCCGGACAGAAGACGCAGTCCATCCCCGGGGCGACTTCCATCCGCCGGACCAGATCGTTGAACCCTTCGGCCGAAACCAGACCGACCCCGTCATAGCCTTCGGCGGCCAGGGCGGCGCGCAGCTCGCGATCGTTTTCGAGAGAGCGTTGGAGGCGCCGGAACCACTCATCACTGAGCGGGTCGGAGGGCTCGGGCCGCATGTGGCCGATCGTGAAGGGGCGACCTGGCGCGGCCCTGTCGGATGACTTTGGCGGAAGGATTTGCGGGCCAACGGCCGCGGCCGCGAGCAGCACGCCCACCGTTGCCGTCAACAGGAATACAGCGGCGGCCACCACGAGGCGCTGACCGCCGATGGCCCTTAGGCGCCGTGGGAATCCTAGTGTACCAGGAATCATCGCGGGGAGACACCTCAGCCTAAGCAGTTTCGTTGGGTGCTCGGCACGAGACTTGCCTACCGAACACGTCGTCCAGCGACGTCTGGATCGTCAAGCCTCGCTCCAATCTCTTTCAATAGGAAAGTGAGGAAATCGGGATAGTTCGAAAGGAAAGGCGAGGGACTCGCCCTCTGGGTTTCCCGGCAGAGCTGTGGTCAATCCCGTCCGAGCCACCGCGCGTTGTTGTTTAGGCGGCGGTTTCGGTTCACCCCATTGTGCGATTTACTCCAGAGAACGAGGATGATCGTCGCGGGCTGACAGGCCACGGGACGGCCCGCATTGGGGACACGAAGGGGGAAGGGACGATGCGCTGCCCCCCCCCAGCCGATTGGAGGGGGCAGCATCCTCGTGTCGTGGCATCCTCGCCTTGGTTTTTCACTTGACGCTCGTCGCGAGCTCTGATTTGAACCACTCAATCCGGTAGTAGGGTGCAGGGAACGGTGGACATTAAACCGCTCGTCCAGCTGAGTCTCAAGCAGAACGCCTCGGACATTCATCTTGGCGAGGGGCAGCCGCCCTATTTGCGGATTGATGGCGCGCTCCGCCCCGTGGATCACCCGCCGCTGGCCAAAGAAACCATGCAGGAGATTTTCCGCTTCATCACGGGCGCCGGCAACGAACAGTACGCCAAAACGCTGGAAGCGAGGCGCGGCGTGGACTTTGCCTGGCAGCCGTTGCCCGAGGTGCGCTATCGCGTGGTCACTTACTACGAGCGCAATCGCTTGCGCGTGACGATGCGGGCGATTCCGCTGAAAGTGCCGACGATTGAGGAACTTGAACTGCCCCCGGTGATTCAGACGATTGCCGATTTCCGGCGCGGACTGGTCCTGGTCACGGGGATGACCGGCAGCGGCAAGTCCACCACGCAGGCCGCCATGCTGGACCACGTCAATCGTACTTATGCGTATTGCATCATCACGATCGAAGACCCGATCGAATACGTCCACGAGAACAAGAAATGCTCGATCAGCCAACGCGAGGTGAGGCACGACGTGGAGGATTTTACCACCGGGCTGATCCAGGCGATGCGGCAGGACCCCGACGTCATTCAGATCGGCGAAATGCGCGACCCCGAGACCATGAAGGTGGCGCTGCACGGCGCCGAAACGGGCCATCTCGTTTTGAGCACGCTTCACACCTCGAACGCGACGCACACGATCGAGCGAATCATCGCGAACTTTCCCCAGGCCGAGCACGAGTTGATGCGCGACATGCTGGCCACCAACCTGCGGGCGGCCATCGGCCAGCGGCTCGTCCGGCGCGCCACGGGCAAGGGCCGCATCGCCGCTCTGGAGATCATGGTCTGCAACAGCGCGGTCCAGAAGATGATCCGCGAGAATCGCGTGCACGAGGTCGGCGCGGTCATCAAGAGCCGCGAGTCGGGGATGCAAACTTACGATCAGGGGCTGGCCGACCTGGTGAACGAAAAGAAGATCACGATGGAAGAAGGCGTTGGGTCGTGTGACGACGAGTTCGCCTTCAAGCGGGCAGTCAAGGGCGTAGCCGCATCGGGCGATCGCGGCGGGATTATTGCAGGGTTCTAGGTGGGACAGATTGGCAATCTGTCTCATCCAGGCAGACAGGTTCCCAACCTGTCCTACGCAAGGAGAAGGGCGATGAAGGGACGGCTGAAAACGGGGATTGCGGGGCTGGACACCCTTCTCGACGGCGGGTTCCTCTATCACAACGCGATACTGCTCAAGGGGCCGCCCGGTTCGGGCAAAACAACGCTCGGGTTTCAGATCATCCGCAATGGGATCGTGGAATTCGGCGAGCCGGGGCTGGTGGTTTCGTTCGACCAGTTTCCCCAGCAGTTCCAGCGCGACATGGAGAGCTATGGCTGGAACATCGCCGAGCTGACGAAAACGGGAAAGCTGGAAACGTTGTTTGTCTCGCCGGAAGACCTCGCACCGGTGGCCGCGCACCTCGACAGCATGGTGGTCGGACGGGTGGCCGAGGCGGCCGAGCGCACGGCGGCGGTTCGGGTTCTGGTGGACAGCGTGAGTCACTTCAAGCGGGCGTCGAACGACCCGATGGTCCAGCGCACGCTCCTGATGGCCTTCGTCAATCAGCTGAAGACGATGGGGTTGACGCCGATTCTGACGGCCGAGCTGGGCAGCCGCGCCGACGACCAGATTGATTTCGAAGAGTACGTGGTGGATTGCGTGGTGATCCTGGAACTGCTGGCGCGGCCCGGCCACCCGATTCCCGAACGAACGATCGAGGTGCGAAAGGCGCGCGGCCAGAGCCATCTGGGCGGCAAGCACCCGTTCCAATTCCGCGCGCACGGGATCGAAGTCTTCCCCCACCGCCTTCCGCAGCCGCTGACGGTCAGCGACCTGGGCGATCGGCCGCTGGGGCATGTCTCCAGCGGAATCACCGGCCTCGATCGAATGCTCCGGGGCGGCTTCACGGCGGGAGTGCCGTCGCTGGTCGCGGGCGTTTCGGGCACGTTCAAGACCACCACGCTGGCGCATTTTCTGGCGGCGGGAGCGGCCGCGCGCGAACCGGGCCTGTTGATCTCGTTCGAGGAGCCGCCGCACTATTTCCTTCAGGTGATGAAGCAACGCGGGATCGCCCTGGAGGCGGCGGTTCGCGAGGGACTGGTGCAGTTGTGGCATCGCGTGCCGAAGGCCTGCCAGCTCGACGAATTGTTCTATCAGCTGCAAGAGGAGATCGGGCGTCGGGCGATCCGTCGGGTGGCCATTGACAGTCTCAACGATTTTGAGCGTTGCGTGGCCGAGGCGGCGCGCTGCAAAGACTATTTGATCATATTCAACGACCTGATGACGCGAGGGGGCGTGTCGGCGCTTTGGACGCAGAAAATTGACCGCCTGTCGGATCGGTCGCCCATCGGAGACATCCGTTGTCTCTCGCAGTTTGACACGGTGATGTTTCTCGGGCACGTCGAGATTGAAAGCGAATTGCACAAAGTGGTCTCCATCCTCAAGCGACGCGGCGCGAAGTGTGAGGGCGATCTGCGGGCGATCGAATGCGGTCCGTCGGGGCTGGTGGTGTCGGAGAAGTTTCATGGCCTGGCGGGGATTTTGGAGGGATCGCCGCGCGGGCAGTACAAGAAGACGGTCGAGGAGATACTCCAGCCGGTCATTTCGGCGCGCGACTTTCTGAAAATGGTCCGCGGCGAAGAACTGGCGCCGGAACAGCGGCGCGCGCTCTATGACAACATTGACCTGCTTCTTGGCGATCTCGATTCCCGGCTGCGGGAACATTTCGGCATTCAACTGCCGGAAGACTAGGAAGAGCGGCAACGGAGGGCCGAGAAGGTTTCAAGGTGGAGGGGTGGCCCATGGGCAAGAAAATCCTGATTGTAGAAGACAACGAGAACATCCGAGCGGTCCTGCGCATGGCGTTGGAGATCGGCCAGTACGACGTTATCGAGGCGTGCGACGGGCGGGAGGGTTTGACGATTCTCAAGCAGAATCTCGATTGCGCGTTGGTGATCACTGACCTGGCGATGCCCGTGATGGACGGCTACCAGCTCCTGGACCAGATTCGGGGAACCCTGGGGCTGCCCCACCTGCCGGTGTTTATTCTCACGGCCGAAAAGGACGCTACCGCCGCGCTGGACAAGGGCGCCACGCGTCTCATCCGCAAGCCGTTTTCGCCCATTGAACTGCTGGAGGCCATTCGCCAAACGATTCAACCGACCCAACCGTAAGCGCTGTTCACCTTCCACGACCAATCCGCGTGATGCGGAGAGCGCGCTCGTTTCGCCCGTTTCCCGTTTTCTCTTTTGTTGTTGACCTCCGGCGCAGGGGGTCGAAAGAATCCAAGACATGCGTGCGTCCGGCAACGGGGCTTGAAAAAAAGACAAACCCGGATGCTGCATTCTGCCGGTGGCAGGAACGAGCGGGCTGGTGCCATGAAAGGTTTGGTGAAAAAGGTCCGGTCAAAGATCAAACGAATCGTTCCCGAAACGCGCTTCCTGTTGGGCCGCATGGATCCCGTGGACGCCCTCCACCGTTACCGCTATCGCCGGACCCGTGCCCTGGCGTTTCCGATTCCCCCGAAAGTCTTGCGGACGATGGTCGGTCCCGAGCCGCGGATCGAACGGTTTCTGGATCAGGGGCGGCGCACGTCGGAGGATGTCCGGAGGGCGTTGGAGGCGGTGGGGCGGCCGCTCGAATCGTTCCGGAACATTCTGGATTTCGGGTGTGGATGCGGCCGCCAGATGCGCTGGCTGGCGGAGATGCCCAGGAGTTGCCGGTTGCACGGAACGGATATTCTCGCGCCGGCCATCGAGTGGAACCGGCGTCATCTCCATTTCGCCGAATTCGAGGTCAACAACTTCTATCCCCCGCTGGGCTATACCCATGCCAGGTTCGACTTGATCTATGCCATTTCGGTGTTCACGCATTTGAACGAACCTGACCAGCAGGCGTGGATGGATGAATTGAAGCGAGTGGCACAGGCGGGGGGAATCGTGATGGTTACGACCCAGGGCGAGTATGCCCTGGAGCACTTTCGCAAGGGAACGTTGCCGGCGAGCCCGGAGTTTCTCGCGCGCCTGAACCGCCACCGCCCGCTGTCGGAAGAAGGGGTCATCTTTGAACCCTACGAACCGGGAATGAACTACGGCCTGGCTTTTCACGATGTGAATTATGTGCGGGAACGATGGGGCCGGAAACTTCGGCTTCTGAGGTTCATCCCCAAAGGCATGGACGGTTGGCAAGACATCGTGGTGATGCAAAAGGAAGGTCTGAACTAGTCAGAGAAGCGGGCGGGTGGTATCCGCAAGGAATTCGTTAGGTGATTCGCATCAGCGGACTCAAGAAACGATTCGGTCCCAAGGTCGTCCTGGACGGCGTGGATTTGTCCATCGAGCGCGGCGAGACCCGCGTGGTCATCGGCCGCAGCGGCGAGGGCAAGAGCGTTTTGATCAAGCACATCATCGGGCTGCTGGAACCCGACGAGGGGACCGTGGAGGTGGACGGGATTCGCCTCGATTGGCGCAAGAGAGAGTCGCTGGTCCGCGTGCGCTCCATGGTGGGGATGCTGTTTCAGGGAGCGGCGTTGTTCGATTCGCTGAACGTTCACGACAACGTGGCCTTTGCTCTGGTCGAGCAGGGACGGCTCGGTTCGGCGGAGATTGATCGGATCGTCCAGGAGAAGCTGGAGCTGGTCAACCTTCCGGGGGTGGGCCATTTGATGCCGGCGGAGCTGAGCGGCGGGATGAAAAAGCGCGTCGGACTGGCGCGGGCACTCGCGGCCGGGCCCCAGGTGATGCTCTATGACGAACCGACGACCGGGCTGGACCCCATCAATGCGGATGCCATCAACAAGCTCCTCCACGATATGCAGCGCAAGCTGGAAGTGACCTCGGTCGTGGTGACCCATGACATGACCAGTGCCTATGAGGTTGCCGATCGAATCTCGATGCTGCACCTGGGGCGGATCATCGAGACGGGCACACCCGAGGAAATTCGCGCCACCGGCAATCCGCTCGTACGGCAATTCGTTTTGGGGCTGGCGGAAGGGCCCATTACAGCCGAGCCGCTCGGTGTCGGCTAGACCGCCCGACCGCTCGTCCCGAGATCGGCGGAGACCATGCACAGGCGAACGATGGAAGTCATTGTGGGAATGGTGACCTTGATCGCCCTGGCGATTCTGGTCGGCGTGACGATCAACCTGAAGAAGTCCACGGTGTTTTCGCGCAAGTATCCGATCATCGCCTATTTCAAGGACGTGAAACGCTTGTCGGAAGGCGCGTCGGTCTATCTCCACGGCGTGGTGCGCGGCGACGCGCGCAAGATCGAGGCGAGCGGGATGGCGGCTTATCCCGTCCGGGTGACGTTGATGCTCAAAAAAGGAACCCAGCTGCATGAGGGAGCGCAAGCGCGAATCGTCTCGGCAGGCCTGATGGGAGAGACCGACATCAGTATTGATGACGCGCGGACGTCGGCACCGGTCCTCGCGGCGGAGTCCCAAATCTACGGCGTTCCGACGATGGACATCAACGATGTGCTGGCGCGGGCGCCGGCGGTTCTGACCGACCTCGAGGATGCGGTGGCCAATTTGAGCCAGATTCTGGCGGACAAAAAGAACCGCGATGCGTTCAGCAACCTCCTGGAATCGGCCAGCTCGATTACGGTCAGACTGAACCGTTCGCTGGGAACCAGCAGCGAGGACATCACCCAGTCGGTCCGAAACATCCGCACGGCAACGGACAAATTCAACCATCTGGTGGATCACGCCGATACCATCCTGACGACCTTCAGTCGCGATATCTCCGTGGCCGGCTCACAGCTCAACGCCACCATCGAGGAATTGCGAACCACCGCCGGGCTGCTGGTCAACCGACTGAACACGGCCGCGCGCCAGGTTCAGACCACGGCCGAGGGAGCGGACCGCTTGATCAACACCGCCCAGGGCATCCTGGCGGAAAATCGCACCGAGGCCCAGCGCCTCATTCAGGGAGCCACGTCGGCCTCGATCCAGGTCAGTCGAATCCTCTCGCGCATCCCGGAGGGCGCTCCCGTGGGCGAAGCTCTCATCGGAGCAAAACCGTATGCCGACCTGACCCAGTCGCTGGCCAAATTGAACGAATCCATGACGGGCCTTCAGACACTCATCGAAGGAGTTAATCGCTGGCTGACCGGCTCGGTGACCGACCGCCACCAACTGGAGATCCCTTACGAGGGCGTTACAACCACGACGATTCAAACGAAAAGACGAGGGGCGGTCACGCCATGAGTCTTCGTCGCTCTGGTCCGAGCGGCGCGAAGGGTCCGTCTTCTCCATCACCGTCGAACCAAATACATGGGGTCGTTCGTGAGACTGCACGTCACGCGGAAACCCATGAGAATCGCCAAGGCATTTGTAGTCTGGGCCCTTGTGGCCGTTCGAAGGATTCTTGACAGAACATCGAACGCCCACAAGGGGCTAGGCTACGAGAAGCAACAAGTTGGCCGTACTCCGTCTGAGCAGAGGAAAGGGATGCGGATACTGGTTACCGGCGCAAGCAGTCAGACGGGCAGCCTCGCGGTGCGCGCGTTGGTTCGCGAAGGCTACGCGGTCCGGTGCCTGATCCGCCGCGAGACGGGACGGAAGTTCCTGCCGCCGGCGGACGTGGACTATGTTCAGGGCGATCTCGAGCAGCGCGAAAGTCTGTCGGCCGCGCTCGCGGACGTGGGCGCAGTCGCCCAGATCGCGCACATCCGGTTTGCGCCGTTGATGATTGCGGCATGTGAGAAATGCAACGTGCGGCGGGTGGTGTTCCTCTCCTCGACGCGCCGGTTCACGACATTCGACTGCGCCAGCGCGCGGCAGGTTCGCCAAGGCGAGGCGGCGATCGAAGCGAGCGCGTTGGATTGGACCATTCTTCGCCCTTCGATGATTTACGGCAGCCGGCGCGACAACAACATTTCGAAGCTGATTGACTATCTGCGGCGACATCGTGTCTTTCCGCTCGCCGGCGGTGGGAACAACAGGGTCCAGCCCGTTTTCACTCTCGACGTGGTCCAGGCGCTCTTGGCGGCGCTGAAACGTCCCGCTTCCGTTCGATCGGCTTACACGCTGGCCGGCCCCGCGCCCATGACGTATCGCGAAATGATCGAAACCATTGCCCGTGAGTTGGAACGGCCGGTGACGTTCGTCCGAGTGGCGCTTTGGCCGACGCTGCTGGCGGTTCGCTGCTATGAGAAGTTGGTGCGGCGTCCGCGCGTGACCAGCGAGCAAATCGAGCGGCTGGCCGAAGACAAGGCGTTCGACATTTCGCCCGCGCAACGCGATCTGGGTTTCTCCCCTACCTCCTTTGCGGAAGGCGTGCGCCGCCAGATCGCGGGCGAGGTTGACCGCATCTGGTCGGGACCGGCCGGAATGGGTTGAGCCACCATCCGCAAGGCTTTCTTTACTATCAATCAGATTGGGAAAGCACCTGGGCTTGACCGGACCAAACGAAATAGGGCCAACATGTGGACTGCGGTCAGCTTGCTACCGCTCTGCTTTTAAGGACGGCGGTTCTACCGGTAGAAGATGGTTCTAACGGCGCCATGTGGCCAAAAACTTGTTGCACCCGCACCGCGCAAGTCCTAAGAAATCGAATTGGTTCTGCGCGAACAGAAACCGTTAGGAACCAGTTCAGACGAGGCCTATTCGAATGGTCCCGGGCGATACAATCGGGCGGATGACGCAGCGAATCGTCGAGCGGTTCCAGCCGCAGAAGGTGATTCTTTTCGGCTCTCATGCCCGCGGCGACGCGACCACGGACAGCGATTTGGATTTCCTGGTTGTCATGCCATTCAGCGGCAGCCGCCTGAAAACCTGCGTCGAAATCCGCAAGGTCCTGCGCGGTTTTGGCGTTCCGAAAGACGTGATGGTCGTGACGTCCGAGGAGTTCGAGAGATACAAGGACTATCCCGGATCGGTCGTCTATCCGGCTGCGCATGAGGGACGGGTGATGTATGCCGCCTGAAGACGTGAAGGAACTTGCCAGAGGGTGGTTTCGGAAGGCCGAGAGTGATTTGCGCGCCGTCACCCTGCTGTTGCCGAACCCGGATTGCCCGTTTGATGCGGTTTGCTTCCACGCGCAGCAGGCAGCCGAGAAATACCTGAAGGGCCTCTTGACCTTCCTGGGCGTTGATTTTCCAAGGACGCACGATCTCGAAGAGCTGGCCGAACTGATCCCTCGCCAAGTTGGTCTCCACGTTGACTCGGAGGAATTGGATGAGCTTAGTCAACTTGCCGTGGTGCCGCGTTATCCCGGATTCGATGAAGACATCAACCGTGACGCGGCCGAGCAAGCATTCCAATCCGCCACGAAAATCAAGCAATCTGTAATGGAAGCACTCAGCCGGCAGGGGTTTGACACTGAAGACGAGAAGGATAGGCGACCTTGCTGAGGAGGGAACAGAATATGCGCAGCACACCGATTGGCCTGGCGATGCTCAATGATGAGCGCGAGCACGTCTGGCGTCAGAACAATCCGATCAACATGAAGGTCGTGCAGAAGTGGGCGCAGATCCTCAAGAAGGGTCTAAAGAACCTCGACCGCTCGGCCCCGGAAATCGTTGTCGGCTCGGAGATCATCACTTCGACCCGCATCGCACAGAAGGTCGGCGAGGAGCTGTCGCGCGCCAACTGCAAATCGGTCGTCATGTGCTACAACGTCTGGAACTTTCCATTCCTGGTCTGGCCGTTCATCAACACCGTCGGGCGCGATGCACCGATCCTGAGCTTGTCGAATAATAACGGCCGGTATCCGGGCAACGTTGGGCTGCTGGCTACCGACGGCGCGCTGCGGCAGGCCGGCATCCGTACCCACCGCATCGTGGGCGACATGGACGATGCCGCCACCATCCGGAAGGTCGTTGACTGGGTGCGGGCCGCCCAGGCGGTGACCACGATCCGCAATGAGGTCTTTGGCATCTACGGAGGCCACTCGATGGGGATGGAGACGGGCTTTTTCCACCTCACGCCGACGCTCAAAGCGCTCGGCACGACCGGCTATCAAGTGGATCAGCTGTGGCTGGTCGAGAAGATGAAAACGGTGGAGAACAAAGAGGTCGAGCGGGGGTTCCGGTGGTTCGAGAGAATGCTGGGCAACCGGATTCTTTATGACGGCAAGATGCTCACGCCCGAAACGCTGAAGACACAGATCCGTCTTTACCTTGCGATGGAAAAGGTGAACAAGGAACAAGGGTTTGATTTTTGCGGTCTCAAGGGCCAGCGCGAACTGACCGAATACGTCTGCCTGGGCGATGTGCCCGAGATGCTGATGAACGATCCGTACGACTGGCGGGGGCGCAAAGAGCCGACTGTTTGTGCGACCGAAGCCGATGCCTATGCGGCGATCACGATGCAGTTGATGAAATACGTCAGCGGCGGGCTGCCCACGCTGTTCATGGACGTGCGGCTCTACCATCCGGACAAGGACCTTTGGGACTGGTGCAACAGCGGCAATCATGCGTCGTGGTATGCGGCGCAGAGCATGGACCCGAAGGAGAACTTTGAGCGGGTGCGTTTCCATCCGGCGCTGGAGTTTTATTTTAAGGCGGGCGGGGCCTCGGTCGAGTTCGATGCGGCGCCGGGCGAGATGACGTTTGCGCGGTTGGGACTCTGGAACGAGAAGCCGTTCATGGTGATCGTGCGCGGGGAGAGCGTTGAACTTTCGGCCAAGGAGCGCAAGGCGATCAACGAGCAGACCAATCCGACGTGGCCGCACGTGCATGCGCGACTGCGCTGCTCGTTCGACGAGTTCCTGACGGTGTTCCCGTGCAACCACGTGCTGGGCGTGGCGGGCGACTGCGTAAGAGCATTGACGTGGTTGTGCGAGATCACGGGGATCGTGCCGGTCGTGCTCGGCGAAGACGGCCGGTCGCGCATCGCGCCGATTTGGGAGAGGGTGCAGGGGTAGGGCAGGTTGGCAACCTGTCGCACCCGAATGTTGTGACACGTTTAGACACGGTTCGCGGCGGCAATGAGAGGGGAAAATCTGACCGTTGAGCCGCCGATGAGATAGCAGGCATGAATTCCATGAGATGGGTTGTTGCGTTGGTGCTTTGTCTGGCGCCGACGATCGCACGATCGCACGCCGACGTGGCGGGTCGTGCGCGCGAAGCGGCGGTTGCTCCTGCCAGCGCTTCGACGTCAACTTTGCAACCAGCGGAGGAGTGGACTTGCTGGTTCGACGGGGCGCCGTTGCAGAATCTGCCGCTGCCGACGCCCAAAGCGGTGGCGCGAACCGCCCGCGCCGGACAGGTTCTTGCCGTCGAGTCGGTCGAGCTGACGCCCTTTGGAACGGAATGGGTGCGGGTGAAGTCGCAATCCACGGCCGGCCGCCTGTGGGTCCCCTTGGCTTATGTTCGTCGGGTTTCGCCGGACAACCCGACGAGCGGTGATCTGCCCGTCGGCCAGGAGCGCGTGGGGCCGTATGATGGGCTGCCGATCCACTACCAGCCGAGCGATCTGGCGCCCATTCCCGCGCGCTATTGTTACAACGACGTGCCGCAGCGGCTTCGCGCCGAAGCGCGACAGGCGTGTCGGGAGATGCTCGACGCCGCCAAAGATGAAGCGGGTCTGCACATCAAGGTTCTCTCGAGCTATCGTTCGGCTCAAACCCAGGCCTATCTCTGCCGCCAGAAAATCAAGTCGGAAGGGATCGGACAACAAGACGTGGCGCGCCCCGGCCACAGCGAACACCAGCTGGGAACCACGGTGGACCTCGTGGCGGACAACGGCCTCCATTTGCTCAACGACGGCTTCGGCTCAACGCCCGAGGGCCGATGGTTGCAGCGCAACTGCCATCGGTTCGCCTTCATTCAGTCCTACACGAAGAAGCGCGAGCGACGCGATGGAAGCCCGTATGAGCCGTGGCACTACCGTTACGTCGGCCGGGCGAATGTAAAGCGGTTCACGGAAAGCAAGGATGAATGATGAATGGAAATCCACGCCTTGCGTGGTGATTGTTGAACGGGCTTTTGGAAATCAGCCGTCTTGACGTTTTTGAGTTCCGTTCATCATTCATCATTCATACTTCATCCTTCAGCGTTTGGCGGTCAAAATGCTCCTCGCCGTGGACATCGGCAACACCCACACCAATCTCGCGCTGTTCGATCAGGCGGAGATTTGCCACCACTGGACACTCGCCACGGTTCTCCACCGCACGGCCGACGAGTACCTGCTGACGCTCGACCAGCTGCTCGATCTCGGCAAGGTCAGTCGCGAGAAGCTGACGGGTGCCATCCTGGCCTCGGTCGTTCCGCCGTTGACCTCGACGTGGGAAAACCTGGCGGGCCGATTGGTCGGGCCCGGGAATGTTTTGGTCGTGGATACGGAGACGCCGACGGGCATTGAAAACCGCTATCAAAGCCCGCACGACGTGGGCGCCGATCGGTTGGCCAACGCGGTCGCCGCCAGGCAGGTCTTGGGCTGTCCGGTCATCGTGGTGGACTTCGGCACCGCCACGACGCTCGATGTGGTCGGGAGCGGCGGGGTTTACCTGGGCGGCGCGATTTTGCCCGGACCGGAGATGGCGTCCGAGGCGCTTTACACCAAGACCGCTCGACTGCCACGCGTTTCGATCAGCAATCCCGGCCGTGCAATCGGCAATTCGACGGATCGAAGCATCCGCTCGGGGATTTTCTATGGAACGGTTGGGGCGATTGATTCCCTGGTCGAAAAAATCCACGCCGAATTGGGCGAACGCTGTCCGGTGATTGCGACCGGCGGCGCCGGCCAGGCCTTTGCCACGGCCTCCCGTTATATCCTGCAATACGATCCCTTCCTGACACTGCGCGGACTCAACGAGATCTGGCTGCGCAACCGCAGTGGATAGAACACAACCGACGACCGGCAATGAGAAATGAAAAACGGACGACTGACAACGGACAATGAGAAGCAAAAGCCGGACTTTCGACTCTTGACTTGGTACACCTCAACACAATAAAGGGGCTAAATTAGGGTACGCGCTGGCAGCACGATTTTCGGCGGCCCCAAAGGGGCGAAGGGGAGGAATTTGATCCCTCTATTGTGTTGGGGTGTACTTCGAGTGCCTAAAACAAAGACTTAACCGCAGAGAACGCGGAGGAACGCAGAGAAAAACTCTCGCCTCAATTCTGTCTCTTGAAACCTCTCCGTTGTTGGTTGTCGGTTTTTCATTTTTCATTGTCAGTTGGGGGTGGGTTCGTGGACGACGCGGAGGACGTCATCCACATTAATCCAGAGCTCGGCCTCGACCGTGCCGTCTTCGAGATAGCGTTCTCTCCACTGGCGGGCCGACAAGACCAGCGACCGCACGCGCGCGCCGATCAACGTATTCCGGGCCATGTAGTCACCCACGAGGTTGGAACCGCCGGCGGGCATGGCTTCGACGTCGCGGAGGATTTTCAGGCAGGCGTCGTGCTGGGCCTGGGCCAGCGCGTTGATGCGAGGCTGGCGGACTCCGCGGTCATCAATGGTTCGCCCGCGTCCGGTCTCGATGCACAGGTTGCCCTTCGGCAGCCGCTGGCAACCACAAAGGCCCGCAATCAACATGGCGATCATTAGCAGTCGGACTTTCATCGGCCTCCTCCGCTCAGAGTCATCTTTCGGTTGAATTCCTTTTTCTCCCGCCTCTAACCTCTCGCCTCCGACTTCTTACTATCCGCCTCTCACTTCAGCTTTGCAGCTCCTCACGGCAGTGGCCGAACGGGCTGCGGATCGGGAACGGGCAGGTCAAGCGGATCGGGCCGGCAAGCCGCCGCCATGGACAGCCCCGCGAACAGACACAACCCGAGCACCACGACAAGGAGTCGGCGACGCATGGGTACTTCTCCTGCTCCCCTCCCCTATGCGCTTCATGAACAACCGTTGCTCTTGACTACCCGCCGGATCGCCCGACCGTCAACGGAAATCTGTCTAGAAACGCCGGCGGGCCGCCGGCGTTCCAAGACCACCACTTCGGAGCACCGGCGGGCCGCCGGCGTTCCAGAATCAGAAAGTCATTGCAAGTGGCGGCGGTGCGGGCCAATTTGACGGTTTCCTTCTGGAGGGATGAAGCGACCATGCGGTTGTTCGAGCCGGTGCCCAAGCGAGTCCGGCCCACCTACGTCCGACTGTTGGCCCTGTTTTTCTTTCGCGCGCCGGGGCTGGCTCTGTTGGGCGATCTGGCGGGGCTGATCGCCGTCAAATCGCTCAACGCGCCTCCGTGGGAAGTGGCGTTGTTGGTGGCGGCGCCGCCGTTCGGCAACCTGCTGGCGGTTTTCTGGTCGCGGCAGATCGCCCTCTCGCCCAACAAAATCGCCTATGCGTTCTGGCCCGAGGCGGCGACGAGCGTCCTTCTCGTCCTGATGATGTTCGCCAATGACTCCCATACGTTCACGATCGGGCTGGGCGTCTATTTGCTGCTGCGGGCGCCGCTGCTTCAGGCCCATTCGGCGATCATGAGGGTGAACTACCCGGCCCAGTGGCGATCGTGGCTCTTGGCGCGGGCGACGGCCTGGTCGGAAATACTGATCGCCGCCGCCGGGCTGCTGTTCGGTTTTCTGCTCGATTTCAATCCGCACAACTATCGCGGACTGCTGGCCTTGGCGGGAACGTGTGGGCTGTTGGGAGCCTACCAGGTTCGTCGAATCCGTGTGCGGGGCGAGCGGAAAGGACAGGCCGCCGACCCGCCCAGCCTGGACTATTCCTGGAAACGGATCAGGGGTGTCCTGCGTCAGGACGATCGGTTCCGGCGCTATGAGTTTTCCTTCTCGCTCTTCGGGTTTGCCAATATCATGACCATGCCGATCATGCCGCTCTTTCTCCAGCGGGACCTCGGCATTGACTACCAGCGGGCCGGCTTGCTCCTGGTCACCATGCCGATGGTCATAGACGTCCTGATGTTGCCGCTGTGGGGACGAACGCTGGACAAGCACAATCCGCTGCTGATGCGGGCGATCTTCAATTCTGTATTCTCCTGCGGGATGCTCTGTTTCCCGTTTGCGCACACGCTGTGGGGCTTCGCGGCCGGGCGGGCGATCATCGCCTTCGTGATGGGAGGGTCGGCCCTGGTCTGGACCCTCGGGATCAACTATTTCGCGCGTCGCGAGGACGTGCCGCTCTATATGGGGCTCCACCAGAGCCTGACGGGGATTCGCGGGCTGATTGCGCCGTTTGTCGGGATTGCGCTGGCCGCGCTGCTTCACAGCTACCGAGCCGTGTTCTTTGCGGCGTTCCTGCTGATGACGGCCGGAACCGTGGTGATGATCAGCGAGGTCGTGCGCGAGCGGCGGCGGACCGGGGGCCGGCTGCCCAGTTTCGAGCAGGCCGAACGGGAAATTGACACGCGGTATTCGGCGTGATGGGGGTGGGAGTGGGAAGGTGGGAAGGGTGGGAAGGTGGGAAGGGTGGGAAGGGTGGGAAGGTAGGAAGGTGCAAAAAACTGCGATTTTTTTGCTTGACGATGGGGATTGGGAATTCAAACATCCGGTTCTTGTTTTGCAGCGGGAGGGTGGAGAAAGTACGGAAAACATGTGACATTCTCGTCTCGAGACTCCCTCACCTCGGGACATCGAAATCCTGATGCCGTGCGCGAAAACAGGTGGGATTTCGATCCTACAGAGTATGTTCGACTGAGCGAAAGAAGCCGAGGGCTACTTCGAGAGACGTCGCAGTCTCTGCGCTTGAGATACTCTAAGACAGCAGTGAGAACCGGCCAAACGGCGATCGCCCGTCAGGGGCGGCCTGCGGCCCTGCGGAAAGAAGAGAACATCCGCAACCCTATGTCGGAGGGACTTTGATGGCCAAAGCGAAATTTCTGCGGACCAAGCCCCATGTCAATGTCGGCACCATCGGTCACATTGACCACGGGAAAACCACTCTGACGTCGGCGATCACCAAACGCCAGGCCCAGAAGGGTTTTGGTCAGTATGTGCCTTTCGACCAGATTGACAAGGCGCCCGAGGAAAAGGCGCGCGGCATCACGATCGCGACGGCCCACGTCGAGTATGAGACGGAACACCGCCATTACGCCCACGTGGACTGCCCCGGTCACGCCGACTACATCAAGAACATGATCACGGGCGCCGCCCAGATGGACGGCGCCATTCTGGTCGTCGGCGCCGACGACGGCCCGATGCCCCAGACGCGCGAGCATATCCTGCTGGCGCGCCAGGTCGGCGTCCCCTACATCGTGGTCTATCTGAACAAAGTGGACATGGTGGAGGACGAGGAGTTGCTCGACCTGGTGGAGCTGGAGGTGCGCGAGCTGCTGACCAAGTATGAGTTTCCCGGCGACGACACTCCGATCATCCGTGGTTCGGCGCTCAAAGCCATGCAGGGTGAAGAGAGCGCGCTGGGAATGGGCTCGGTGGACAAGCTGATGGAGGCCATTGACAAATATATCCCCGAGCCGAAGCGCGAGGTGGACAAGCCGTTCCTGATGTCGGTCGAAGACGTGTTCTCGATTTCGGGACGCGGCACTGTGGCGACGGGCCGTGTCGAACGCGGCCGGCTGACCAAGATGAGCGACGTGGAAATCGTGGGAATTCGGCCGACGCGGCGGACCGTGGCCACCGACCTGGAGATGTTCCGCAAGGTGCTCGACGAAGCCGTGGCGGGCGACAACGTGGGAGTGCTCCTGCGCGGCATTGAAAGAGAAGACATCGAGCGCGGCCAGGTGATCGCCGCCCTGGGCAGTATCACGCCGCACAAGAAATTCAAAGCGTCGGTCTACGTGCTGTCGAAAGAAGAAGGGGGGCGGCATACGCCGTTCTTCCGCGGCTATCGGCCGCAGTTCTACTTCCGGACGACGGACGTGACGGGTGTGGTGGAGCTGCCCGAAGGGGTGGAGATGGTCATGCCGGGCGACAACGTGCATTTGACGGCGGAGTTGATCACGCCGATCGCCTTGGAGAAAGAGCTGCGGTTCGCCATTCGTGAAGGTGGGAAGACCGTCGGCGCGGGAGTGGTGTCCGAAATTCTCGAGTAGAGGTGGCCCCAGAAGTTCTCCGCGCCGCTTGGGTTGTCGAAACCCGCACCAGGGGGGAGCGTGACTCGTGGAGATCGGAGCCGGGCAGGGCGGGGCCCGCGGCGGCCCTTCGCCCAACGCGGGGAAAGTGGTCAAGGTGCGTTGGGTCAAACAGTACGCCGAAGCGACCAATCAGGTGTGCATCGGCGAGGTCGTGAGGGAAACGGCGGAATACCTGGTGATGCGCGGAGTGGTCCTGAACGTCCGCAAAGGGGCGCCCGAACTGAAGCGCGACGAAGAACGGGTCCACTGGATTCCGTGGGGACAAATCGCCGGGGCCTGTGAGCTGCCCAGCGACACGAAGTGGCGTCAGCTGGAGTTCACGGTAGACGAAGTCGGAGATGTGAAATGCCGCCGGCCGCCGCCGAGGCGGACGGCCGCTGAAGCAGGTTAGGTCATCAGGTCGCAACACTCCCCGCCTCTTTCGCCAAACGATGGAGCGGAAGAGAAGAGAAACGGCGGGGACTTTTTAGGCCCAAGACTGGCCGTGGGAGACCGCAAGAATGGCAGGGCAGAGAATCCGAATCAATCTGAAGGCGTTCGACTATCGCCTGCTCGACCAATCGGTCGAAGAGATCGTCGAGACGGCGCGTCGCACGGGAGCGAAAGTGCGCGGCCCGATCCCCTTGCCGACGCGGATCAGCCGCTACACGGTCTTGCGCTCGCCGCACGTGGACAAGAAATCCCGGGAGCAGTTTGAATTGCGCTATCACAAGCGCCTGGTGGACATCGTCGAGCCGACCCAGAAGACGCTCGATGGTCTGACCGAGCTCGATCTGCCCGCGGGGGTTCACGTCGAGATCAAACTGACGTGAGGGGCCGTGGGACATCGCCCTTCGGATCGGGTCGCGATGGCCCAGGGGGTAAGTGGATCATGGGACAGGGCCTTCTCGGCAAAAAGCTGGGAATGACACAAGTGTTCGATCCCAAGGGTCGCCTGGTACCGGTCACGCTGATCCAGGCGGGTCCCTGCTATGTCCTGCAAGTCAGGACGGTGGCCTCGGACGGGTATAACGCCGTGCGTCTGGGTTTCGATGCCAAGGGCGAGAAACAAACCACCCGTCCCGAAAACGGCCTGATCGCCAAGGTCAACAGCCTCGTGAGAGGCGAAGCCGAGGCGGTCGGCGAGGAAGGGGCCGGCCACAAGACCAAGCGCGCCGAGCGGATCGAGACACTTTCGCCGGTTCGATTTATTCGGGAAATCCGCGTCAACGACCCCGACGACTATCGCGTGGGCCAGCGGATCGCGGCGGATATCTTCGAGATCGGCGAGAAAGTGGACGTGATCGGAACCTCGAAGGGCCGCGGGTTTCAGGGGCCGTACAAGCGGCATCACTCCAAGCCCGGGCCGGAGACGCATGGTTCGATGTATCATCGCCGCCCCGGTTCCATGGGCGGTTCCTCGTGGCCCTCGCGCGTGTTCAAGAACAAGCCGTTGGCGGGTCACATGGGCAATCAGCGGAGCACCACGCTCAACCTGATCGTGGTGCAGACCGATCTGGAGAACAACCTGATCGCGCTCAAAGGGTCGGTGCCCGGCCATGTCAACGCCTACGTAATCATCCGCAAGAACGTTCGAAGCCGGAAGAAGGGGTAAGAGGCCATGCCCGTCACGGTCGAGGTGCTCAATAGCCAAGGCGAGGCGACCGGAACGCTCGAAGTGAGCGAGACGGTCCTTGGTGTGCCGGAAAACCCGCAGGCCATTCGGGCGGTGTTGGACTGCTATCTGGCCGGCCAGCGCCAGGGGGACGCCAGCACGAAGACGCGCGGCATGGTCAGCGGCGGCGGCAGGAAGCCCTGGAAGCAAAAAGGAACGGGCCGGGCACGGACGGGTTCCAATCGTTCCCCGCTGTGGCGTCATGGGGCGATCCTGTTTGGCCCCCAGCCGCGCGATTACGGCTATCGGATCAATCGCAAAGTTCGCCGCCTGGCTTTTCTTTCGGTCATCAGCTCCATTCAGCGCGAGAAGCATCTAATCGTCGTGGATCAGATCAAACTGGGCGGAACGAAAACGCGCGACGCGGTGGCCTGGCGCGAACGATTGGGCATCGAGTCGGGCCGGAAGGTGTTGGTTCTGACCGAAGCGCCGGACGCCGAGCTGCTCCGCGCGGCACGGAATCTTGGCTCGCAGTCGGAATGTCCGACGCGCGTGCTGCCCCTGAACAATCTGAATATCCACGACCTGTTGTGTTGCGATTATTTGGTGTTGCCCTCGGCGGTGATGAAATCGCTTGAGGAGGTTTACGCGTGAGGAACCCTTACGAAGTTCTGATCAAACCGGTCATCACCGAGAAGGCGACCAACCTCCAAACGGCCAAACAGCCCCAATATACATTCCGGGTTCGGATCAGCGCGAACAAGAACGAGATCAAGAAGGCGGTCGAGGCGGCGTTCAAGGTGAAGGTGCAGAGCGTCAACACGGTCCGCGTGAAGGGGAAAATGCGACGCGTTCGCGTTCAGATCGGCAAACGCCCCGACTGGAAGAAGGCCTTTATCACGTTGAAGAAGGGTGAACGGATTGAGATTTACTAAGTGGGACCGGTTGCCAACCTGTCTTACAGAGGGAATAGCCAGCGATGGGGATTAAAGCCTACAAACCGACCTCGCCGGGGCGCCGCGGAATGACCGTCGCGACGTTCGAGGAAATCACCCGCGATCATGGCGAGAAGAGCTTGATGACCGGGCTGCCGAGCACCGGCGGCCGGGGCAACACCGGACGGATGACGTCGCGTCACCGGGGCGGGCGACATTTCCGGTGCTACCGCGTGATTGATTTTCGGCGCGACAAAGACGCGATCCCCGCGAAGGTCGCGACCATTGAATATGATCCGAACCGATCGGCACGAATTGCGCTCCTTCATTACGCCGACGGCGAGAAGCGCTATATTCTTGCGCCGATCGGCTTGAAGGTGGGCCAGACGGTCGTCTCCGGCGAAAACGCCGAAATCGTGGAAGGCAACGCGCTCCCGCTGAGAGCGATCCCGCTGGGGACGATCCTCCACAACATCGAGATGACCCCCGGCAAGGGCGGACAGATGGCCAAGTCGGCCGGTGCGTTCGCCCAGCTGGTGGCGCGCGAAGGCAACCTGGCCACGCTGCGTCTGCCGTCGGGCGAAGTGCGGATGGTGCAGGCGGCCTGCAAAGCCACGATCGGCCAGATCGGCAACGTGGATCACGAGAACGTGACGCTGGGCAAAGCGGGTCGAAGCCGCTGGAAAGGCTTTCGACCGGCCAGCCGCGCCGTGGCCAAGAACCCGGTGGATCATCCCATGGGCGGCGGCGAAGGCAAGAGCTCGGGCGGCCGCCATCCCTGCTCGCCCTGGGGGTGGAAGACCAAAGGTTTGAAAACGCGGAATCCGCGCAAGAAGTCGAAACAGCTGATCATCAAGCGGAGGAAGTAGGACAGGTTGTCAACCTGTCCCCAAGATGGAAACAGGTCAGGCTGTTGGAGAAAGTAAGACCGGTTGCCAGTTTGGCAACAGAAAAGGATGACAGGTTGCCCACCTGTCCTACGGGACGAAAGGAGTTGCAATTCATGCCGCGCTCTCTAAAAAAAGGCCCCTTTGTGGAAGTGAAGCTGCTCAAGAAGATCCAACAGTTGGAATCGAGCGGTGAACGGCGGGTCATCAAGACATGGTCGCGGCGGTCCATGGTCACACCCCAGATGGTGGGCCACACGATTGCCATTCACAACGGCAAGACGTTTATCCCGGTCTTCGTCAACGAGAATATGGTGGGTCATAAGTTGGGCGAGTTTGCGCCGACCCGAACGTTTCGGGCGCACAGCGGCAAGAGCGCTCGCCCCACCGCGGTGAAGAAGTAAGGCGGCGAGAGGAACGGTCATGGCGGGTAAGAAGCAGAAGGTCGGCAAGACAGTGGCGACGGCCAAGGCGCGCTTCCAGGTCATGGGGCCGCGGAAGATCCGCTACGTGGCGGACTTGATTCGCGGCAAAACCGTTGGCGAGGCGCAGGTCATGCTCTCGCTGCTTCATCGTCCGTCGGCGGTCCCGGTGGTTTCGCGGCTGCTGAAGTCGGCGGTGGCCAACAGCCAGCACGACAACCCGGATGACCTGGTCGTCGCACGGATCTGGGCCGACGGCGGGCCCACCATGAAGCGCTGGCGACCCCGCGCTTTTGGCCGGTCCGCTCGGATTCGCAAACGCATGTGCCACGTTACCATCGAGCTGGCCGAACCGGTCGGCGGCATGAAGGAGGCTTGATCGTGGGTCAGAAAGTCCATCCAACGGGATTTCGTCTCGGTATCACCAAACCGTGGGAATCGCGTTGGTATGCGCGCAAGGACTACAGCAAGCTGCTTCACGAAGACCTGTTCATTCGCAAGGAGATCAAAAACAAGTTTTATCATGCCGGGGTGTCGCGCGTGGATATCGAACGGGCGGCCAATCGGGCCAAGATCACGATCCGCACCGCGCGGCCGGGCA
>Ga0315282_10004251_pt1 | contig 25015 bp, 19 predicted proteins | sample YL17G07_20_MG_FD_203693 | JGI IMG/M metagenome (GOLD analysis project Ga0315282, IMG submission 203693) | Sediment microbial communities from Yellowstone Lake, YNP, Wyoming, USA - YL17G07_20 | ecosystem: Environmental > Aquatic > Freshwater > Lake > Sediment | place: USA: Wyoming | collected... | reverse complement strand
TAATTAATTCGTCTCTGTCAGCTCATAACCTTTACTGAGAGGCTCACGAATATTCTATTCTGCTCAGCTGGATTGCTGAGGTGGGGGTTACTCGTTTATTAGTAATCTATATTAACCCTTTCAAGGGTGAAGACTCCAGTTCCCGCATCTCTTCCTCCTTTTTTTGTTAACGATATAGGTGGCAGGAGATCCTGAAAGAAGTATCAGAGGGCTGAAAGGTAAGTAGCTGATTTTATGCTTCGCGTTGTTTTTGGCTCCGATGTCTTGCGTTTCAGGTTCTTATGAGTTTGTTTATCTCGAAAACAAAAGTTCGTGCTCGTTCAAGTGAAGTTTGGGCGTATCCTCTTTTTGCTTCGACGCCGATGTCGTACTGGAATTTGCTTCTTTTCTTCCGTTCGCCTTCATAGGATACTATGAGTTAGTCCGCTTTCTTCTGCATCTTTTTCATGAGCTCTTCTCTTCCAACCAGTTCCAGCCCAAATGTTTGTGCCTCTTCGTACTGTTCCAGCAGTTTTGCCAGCTTCTCGTTCGACCCGAAAAAGTGTATGAGGGCGTCTGCGGTCACCTGTGCACTATTTGGCCCGAGGTTTTTATGTCGTGCTTTGCCAGAATCGCTGTCGCTGAATAGAACATCGCGTAGTATGACGTGACGATTACCCATAGATAGGACTCGAAATCTGATCCAGCTTTCAATGCTTCTTTTAGTGCATCTTCGTCTGATATTTGTTGTAGAATGGACGCTGTTCGCAGGGAAGATTCGGCGTTTGCCATGAAGAAGTTGACAAACTTCGGCGTCGTTGTCGTTGATCTTCAGCAATCCGTCTTCGATGTATTGTTTTACGTTTCGTTTTGCTTCGTCGATTCTTTCCTTATTTATCATAAAGCTGGCTCCAGCATTTTGAAGAGTGCTTCGGCTCCGTAAGGAACAATCCTGTTATCTACGGCTTCCCAAGCGATGTTTGCTGTCTTCTGTTTTAAGAGGTCTGTGAATTCTTGGTTTGTGAGTGTTGTTTCGTGTATGCAGATGGGGCTGATGTGTTCGATGGAGCCGACGGCGGATGAGATCTCTTTCTCCATTGTCCTGTTAGGGATGACGAAAAGTATGTCTATGTCAGATTTTTTTGTTGCTGTCCCTTTGGCGTGAGAGCCGAAGATGATTATTGTGAAGAATGGTGAGGCAATTTTGGATAAAAGGTTGTTTACGACGATTTCTAGGTCGCGGTTGTTGGTAAAGAAGCGGCTAGTGCGGATTGCTTCTATGTAGGCAAGAAGTGAAGAATTGCCCTTTAAGCTGAGTTTGCAGTATGTAACGGGCGGTTTCTTTTCTGCGATGATGTAATGTTGCTTTGCTAGGCGCATGGTCATTACATGCGAGATTTTATAGTCTTTTTTATGGCGTCGGCGATTTGGCGTACGGTGAAGCTTTCGCGTATTTGTGAGCTTAAGTGAACAAGAATTTCAATGGAAGTTTTTGTTAAAGGCTCAAAGTACATAATATTATGTACGCAGGTACATAGATTTAAGCGTGTAAGGAAAACGTTGCGATGGAAAAGCCGATGTGCTTGTGAGTGGGGATAGCCATCTGCTGGCTCTAGAGCCTTGTAGGATAATCAGAACAATTACTGTTGAGAAAATTCTGGCGTGCTTACCAGGAGAAAACACGTAGACATGGCATCTGATAGAAACAGATTCTTTCCATTCGATACCTACACCGACTGGCAGTTTACCTCATGAAACAGGAACCAACCGTTACAAGTGATAAAAAGATCACCTGCAAATCAAGTAGACAGCAAGCCATACTTTTCAAAGTCGGCTATCAGCTGAAAAAATCATTATCTACCTGTTTAGTAGGTTCTTGTTTATACTATGTACATCTGTAAGGCTTGTTTAGAGGTCTTATGCAAGAAAGAATATTTTTTCTTACGTGCTACCTATTTGTTATAGCCGATAGTCACTTTAGATTTGGCTTGAGTCTGGTATAGACTAAATGAAGCAAAATAGTTTTAAATGATATTCCGATAAATTGAATTACTTAAAGATGCAGTATGCTGAGGGAGGACTAAAAACGCAGGTGCTTGATCTTTTCTGCGGAATGGGCGGATTTGCACAGGGATTCAAAGATTCAGGTTTCGATGTCACCGGAGCCTATATTTCTGAGCATGCCGGCAAAACGAGAAACTCTTCGGACAAATGAACAAAAGCAACGCAACCATATGCCTAATCAGCCAGAGAAAACGAAGTGCTTACAGGCTAAGTAACCCGAGAATCGGAAAAATCCACTTCCACCTCATCCGCCACTGGTACGCCACTGTGCAATTCCACGAAAAGCCCGACGTCTTCTGCATCTCAGAGCTTCTGGGACACAAAAGCGTCCTCACCACCCAGGTCTACGTAAACATGGAAAAGATGGCGTTCGGCGAAGGCTCCAACGAATACATAGTCAAAGTCGCCTCAACACTCGACGAAGCATGCAAACTCTCAGAAGTCGGCTTTGAATACGTAACAGAAAACGAAGGCCACAAACTGTTCAGGAAGCGAAAATAGCAACCGAAAGCCAAAATGATACCTTAATCTATATTAGTGATTCATAATTGTTATTTATATTCTGAGCGAACGATGGGAAGCAGTCAATGAAAACAACAATGGTGTGTTGAAAATGATGAATAAGCAGACAGTTAAAGGAAACATGTACACGATTGACCTGACGAAGATCGATGGTGACGGAGCGTTTCCATGCCCCAAATGCGGCACGATGATCAGCCCCGACGACGAGTCAGATGAGACTTACCAGATCGTTGAGACCAAGGTGAAAGGCGACGAGGTTGAAGAACTGATTCTGACATGCAACAAGTGCAAGACCACGATCAAGCTCACAGGCTTCATGTCGCAGCCGGAGACTTAAACCGAAACTGAACCTTTCTGACCAGTTTTCGCAAGTCTCCGCTCATCGCCACGAAAAATGTTTACTGTATCACGCCCGCAGAAGACGCTGTTTAACACGACGCTCAGACACCCGAGTAGCGGCTCATTTTTGTTTCGATTAACACGCATAGGATGTTTCCTAGAAACGTGTGTGGCGCTGAAAAGGAAACAGGCAGGATCATGGTTTCTCCCCTTATGGTTCATCGGGTGCGACGTGCTCAGCCCGTGAAGCACCGCAATATTTGATGGACGTTCCCGTTTGTATGTACGACATGAGACACGTCTGGAAACTTACAAGGACAGCTGTGGCGGTAGCGAGCAGAGCACGAGAATGACGATTAGGAACGCGGTCAAGGCTTTCCTTTTTGTTGAGAGGCTGGAAACTTCGTCTAGGGGTCCTGGGTGTTTTGACATTGAGATGAAAACGACGAAGAGGGCCATCGGCCAGAACCCTGTGAATGCTAGGTAAACGATTGAGAGCATGGTGAGTATGCTGGCGGTTTTTTCGCCGAACACGGCTCTGGCCACGTGGCCGCCGTCAAGCATGGCGGCAGGCAGCAGGTTAAGCATCGTGACGATCATGCCTACCCAGCCGGCGAAAGCGACTGGATGCAGTAGCACGTAATGGCCCTGCGGAATCCTGATCATAAACAATGCGAAAAGTTCGAAGATCAATGGTGACGGAAGAGAACTTTCGGTTCCCGTGGCGAGTCTGATGGGGGAATACGCGAGGCCTATGATGCTTACTATGAAGGCGACGATGAATCCGATGATGGGGCCGCTTGAGCCGACGTCGTACAGGGCGTCCCTGTTAGGCGGGAGTGACTTCTGCATGATGACGGCCCCAAAAGTGCCTATTCCCAAGTACCCTGAAAAAGCGGGGGGGCCGGGGATGAAGTATGGTGGTGTGGCCTCGATCTTATGCTTGTTCGCTGACAACTTGTGGCTCATTTCATGCATGCCGAGAACAGCCATTATGGCGACGGTGAAGCTTGCCCCGCCAACGTAGGGGTTTATGAAGCCTTCAGACAGCATGAAACCCGTCACAAACGTGGTTGCGACCGTGGCAAAGAACAGAAACCAGTTCACGCGAACATCGCTCTTCTTGACAGGAGGCTTGGGCAATATCCTCAGCACTATTTTCCCGTCCACTCTTCGTAGAAGCGCTATGAGGTTCAACGGTTCAAGGTCCTTCAGGAACCCCAGAAAAGCCTGTTTGGTCTCCTGCGGCTGCTTCAAATAGAAAGTCGGGATGTTATGGTCCATCAGGGCCTCTTCAACCTGAAAACGGGCTGAAGCCAACTGTTTCAGCTTTTCGAAATCGTTCTGGCCCACAACTGAAGCGTCAGAAGACTCACGCGGAGACTCACTCATGCCAAGTTTTCCCTTTCACCGTACACAAGCACAGCAGGCATAGAAAAGCCTATTGGAAACGTTTTATACGGACGCGCGTGCAAGACGAGTTCTGCCCAGCGTGTTTCGGTCTGCTTCATCGAAAGTTATATTAAAACACAAGTCGAGTTTGTAGTGGTTCGAGCTGATCTGGTAAATGGATTTCACTTTGGCCTGCGACATAATGCTGGACTTGGAAGGCTCAATCCGCCCAGCCATATACTTGGCCAACGAGTTGATAGTCTCCGCCCTTCAACGGTATTATTAGGAACTCGGTTTCACAGGAATGCGGAGCAACATGTAGTTAAGCTGATACGTTTGATTGTCAAGTTTCAAGGAGTTTTCTAGCGTTAGGTTTCCTTTTCATCTTCTATTTCTAAGCATGGTGAAGGCACATTCACAAGCGTTAAGGATATAGTGTGTATGCAACCCGTATTTTTCCTTAAAGTACTGGTAACACTCAGCTATCAGTTTGAATCTTGTGTCGCTTATTGTTGGTTTTTTGGTTCCAACGTTGGTTTCTATTATTGTTCCGTTTATCCATATTTTGTTTGTCGATATGTAAGAGCCTTGTGCTGGAATGGATAGGTTATTGTTACTGTTGGTTTAGTGTTGTCGATTATTATGGCGTTTGTTTAGGTTACTGTTTTACGTCCTTTTGTTGAGCGGAGTTTTTCGATGATGTTAAGTAAGAAGTTGAAACTTTTCTATGTGCGTGTGTTGATAGGTAGGCTACAGCTATTATGAAAATTATTGTTGTGGCTATGAAGACATATGTTAGGCTTCGGATATTTTGCGCGTGCTCTAGGAAGAGAGAAGTATAGTTTGCTTGCAGTTCAGAATAACCCAGCAACCATTCCTGATAAGATGCATTTAATATGCTGTATCTTTCTAGTAGTTGGTTGTAGTTGCCTAGAAGCGTACCATAGCTGTCCAAGAGTTCATGAGTCGTCAAGTTTAGTGCGCTATATCTTTCTAGAAGTTGAAGGTAATTGCCTAGAAGCGTGTTTTGGTTATTTAGAAGTTCATGGTATGTAGAGTTCAAGTTGTCGAAATCTATTTGCAACTTAGCGTACTTGTCGAGTAGTTCGTTGTAATTGTAGAGTAGCTTGGAAGAAATTATTGTGATGGTGTGACTGCTGTGGGCATAGGTGAAATATAGATAAACGTGTGTGGTGTCTGAAACATCAAGTAGGGTTGGAGTGATCTCTTCTTCATCAACCAGCACGATAAATGGATAATTCATTAAGTCGGTAGGAGTCATAACTCTGTAGAAACCAACGGTACCGTCTTTGCCTGTGGCATTGAAGCGTATTATTTTGTTCCCTGTTTCTGGCCCAATTTCAAATCTGAAATTAGAGATTGTTGAATTGCAAATGGTAGTGACATGATAGTTTTCTCCTTTCCAAGTGACTGTGAAATTAGAAAACGTGCCCATTAGAGGATGGTTGTCTTGGTTGTTCACATCTATTATGTAGGGAGCGTCTCCTATTCCATCTCCATTTAGGTCTTGTCCTGCGTAGTCACTCCAGTAGTTGCCTTCGTTGCCGTCATTCCAAACATTCACGGAGTCGCTCCACACTTGGTCTGTATTGTTGATGAAGTTGTTATGGTGAATAGTGTTATCGTTGCTGGAATAGCAAAGGTTGATTCCATACAAGTTGTTTGAGTAAGCGTTGTTGTTAGAAATCACGTTGCTACTGGAATACTGAAGGTAGATTCCATAATCTTTGTTTGAGTAAGCATCGTTACCAGAGATCATGTTGTTGTTTGTATAGTATAGGTAGATCCCATTCTTGTTTGAAGAGACATTGTTGCCAGAAATCACGTTGCTACTGGACAACTGGGATATCCAGATTCCACAGTCGTTGTTTGAGACTTTGTTATCAGAAATCACGTTGCTACTAGAACAGTATAGGTGGATTCCATTGTTGTTTGAGTAAGCGTTGTTATCAGAAACCGTGTTGTTATCAGAATAATAAAGGTAAATCCCGTCGTTGTAGTTTGAGTAGACGTTGTTATCAGAAACCGTGTTGTTATCAGAATAATAAAGGTAGACCCCATACCAGTTGTTTGAGTAGACGTTGTTATCAGAAACCGTGTTGTTATCAGAATAATAAAGGTAGACCCCATTTTTGTTGTTTGTTATTGTGTTGTGGCTTATGTTGTTGCCGCTTGAAATTACGTAGATGCCACTGTCCGAACTGGTTGACCCACTGTTTTGTATGGTGAAGCCGTTGATGTTCACGTTGTTATCCGTTACAGAAATTACGTTGCCAGTTCCTCCGCCATCAATAATTGTTGAGTGTCTGTCTCCTCCAACGAGTGATATGCTCTTGTCGATGATGACATGTTCATAGTATGTTCCGTTGTACACAAAAATTGTGTCCCCCGAATTTGTATGGTTGATAGCTTCTTGTATCGTTGGATAGTCTGTTGGAACATAGATTACACCTAGGCTTGCCTTTACAGATGTTGTATATCCTATTAGAAAAACTGTGGATAACAAACACAAGATTGTAAATTGTGTGAGTACAGTTTTGTTCATTTTCATCACAGTAATTCTGTTATAAAGTATCCATATTTAAGATTGCGTGCACGTATTGACAAAGCCCCTATTCTTGGGAACGTGCGCGCAGTTTTCCTAGTATTAAGGAGCATGCCACAGCAGTGTAAAAAGCAGGTACGAAGACGATTGGGTTGATGAGAGGTTGTAGGAGGGACCATAGAACCGCCGCATACGATGTAACCATTATGAATGCTAATATCAAAATGTTGGTCTTGATGTGACCTGGTTTGGCGGTAGGCGTGCTCTGTGCGCTCAGGCCGGAGTGCGACAGATCTTGCGTTAGCTCTGCTTGTTGGGGTGCCGCTACGATTACAAGATTTTTGTCGACGTCTATGAACTTGAAACTTGAGAGCGCGTATCTTTGTAACTCCCAAGGCCTGTTCTTTGGCAAAATCCTAATGATGTTATTTTTTTCCATTTTTTTTAAGATTGTCTGAATCTTGCGGATAAACTGGGGTTCATTTGTTTTTTCCTGTCCGTACAATTTTTTTACTAGGTCTTTTACGTCTGGAAAATGGTGTTCCAGTTGAAAGGATGCTATTCCTTTTGCTAGTTCATATTGGTATTCTCCTTGTTGTAGACGTATGTTAACGGTTTTATAGTCTGAGTTCAGGCTTTCTTCTAATATTCGGGCTTCAACTGGCTTTAACTCATGTTGAGACAAGTTGCTGCTTCCACTTCAATAGTTTCAATAGGAAGATATAAAAATGCTTTGGCTGAAGAGACCCGTTCTAATATGGTTTCAACAGTGTCAACGCAATCCACTCAGTCCATGGAGTTAATGGAAGAAAACCTTATCCTTTTCAACCGCATAAAACATCGAGCACATGCACTCATGCATGCGGGAAAGTGACAAAAACGTTACATGGACGCGGAATTAAAATACGGAGGATGCCTCTATACGGCGTAAGGCTTTTAAGCGTACACCGTAGAACAGTTAGAACGTCATGCATGTATGCATGCAAGAATGTAAAAAAAAGAGGAATAGAAAAATGAATCAAAAAAAGCTGATTACGATATTGGCGACAACAACGATCATGGCGATACTTAGCGTCTCATTGTTTACTCAACTTTCAGCATCTACTGCTACTACTTACGATACGGATAATATAACGGTTAACGGCGTGTTGGCGTCGGACTCTTATGCACTCTATCCATATGACAAAGCGAATCTAATACTTGGCATTTCTAAATACGGAGAACTGATAAACGGCGCTGGCAAAGTAGGTTTGAAATATAAGGATATGGACGTGTTCGCGAATCCTAACGTGCTTGAGAAGGACTGGAGTCAAGGATGGTTCATTGATATACATTACACTGACTTGGAAAACCATTACAAGAGGGCATGGGCTTTCGCTATGTACTCTGACCTGTCTGGATCAACCGGCATCGGTGGAGACTGGAAAGAAAATTGTACAGGTGATCCAACTGTAGCACCGCCTTATGGTGGACGGAAAACGAATGTGTGGGCTACGACGGATCCCATTAAGGTTCTGTACGATGGCCCTAGACAATTTGTTGCTCTAACGAAGACCACTTTATACGACAGTTCAGACAGGACGGCTGATAGTGCGCTGGTTAGCATAACGATAACGTTTGTGTTCAACAAGGACGAAAAAGTCGTAATGCTGTTCAAAGACATTAAAAGATTGGACAAAGGAAAGTTCGGTAGGACGTTCCAGATTGAATTTAGCAACCGTGGAGAATGGGATATAGGAACCGCAGCAGCGCCAAAAAGCTACGCACACTTCTACCATAATCTAGAGACCGCATACGGCTATGAATACCACAATTTCTATGGTGCTGCCTACCCAATAACTGGATATGACGTAGCGCAAATGATAGATGAGGGCGGAAGCTACGTGGGATTTGCAGCGTTCTGGCCGCAACTGTATGGAAAACTGGTAGATGGAACCACCCACATAACCAGAACCACCATACTGAACTCATTAAGCACAAAAGTGTACAACAATACTTGGTTAGCCTTGGGGGCACCAACGAACAAATCTATAACATTTGGCAGCCTAGGTTGGCCTAGTGCAGATCCTTATCCAGTAGGATTAGGATTAACCAGTGATGAACCGATGGTTTTCAAGAACGGAATCTTGCTGACAGGCGGCAACGTGGATTACACATGGGATGATGCAACAGACACAATTACGTTTAATATTGCGCCGGCTAATACTGACTATATTACGATAGTGTACAAACATCAAACGAACCCTGGTGCTGACGATATGGTGACTCATGTGGGGACTGGCAACGAACCAGATACACCCTATGTGATCGGTGAATGGTGCTTCGACCTTAAAAACGAGGATAACAAGAGGCAGTTTAGAGCCGTAACCGTTTATGGGCTCACGGACAGACACGATGGAGATGACGACGACGCTGCTGCCGAAACTTGGTCAGCTGGCTCGAACGTGATAGACTCTGAGGCTCAATACTATCTGGACGAAATCTTCAACCCCTACGACCTTTACAGTGCAGTGGAGAAGGATACGCGGAGATGGGTTCAGTTCTACACCGTAAGTGCCACTGACGTGACTGCCCAAAGAGTTTCGCTTAACCTTACGCATACACCCGTCATCAAGCCAGACGATTGGACAGAGTATTCTAACTGGGCTGAGAAGGTTGAGTGGAGTGGAGCACTAAAGACTCCATACCGTGCAAGTAGCTTATTCGGAGGGTACAATTACACCTTCTACGGTAACGAGTGGAGTGGCGACGGAACGGGAAACATAACGATAACTGGCGACAATGTCCCTGCGGCTGGAACAATGATTAAAGTGCTCTATTCAACCAATGCAACGTGGCAAAAAGAGAAAACAGATTTCGGAACTTTTGGAAACACAAGTACAACAATAGCTTCTGGTTCGACTGGCCTGCTAATTCCAAACGCCGTTATCAACAGCACCACTTGGTCAGATCCCTTAGGCACAGCCTACAACATCACAGTACTCTCCGACAACATGTACGCCAAACAGCTAGATACACTAAATAATACGGCGACGGGAACCGATGACCTCCAACTGACATTGGACATCAAAATCCGCCCAGAATCAGGCTATGTAGAAGTTCACAACTCTACATACTATTATGCTGACACAACACTGTATGCCACTAACACAACATTCAATGGAAACATGAGTGTAATGTTCAAAGTAACTCCGCCTTCTCATGAACACGTGCACATCACCGGAGACATACTATTACGTGCAAACCATACCTACGTCAATGCTACACATGTTGCGATGGCCAACTACACGCTTGTCTACGCCAACTTAACCACAAGTATCGGCGGAACTTACGAGTGGATGGTTGTCGGCAAAGACGCATCGGCAATAGACTCTTTAGGCGCAGCCTACATGACTGAAGCCTTCGACTCGCTCAAAGAAATTCACACAAAAATAGGCGGCTTAGACATCAACGACACAGCACTTGGACCATACGCACCGTTCGTAATGGCCGGAGCAGCAACAGGCACAAAAGCCGACTACAGAGACACCCTCGGAAGGGTACACCTACGAGACGACTGGTGCACAACATACCCAGTAACAAGCAGTAACATGCTATTCTCAGGAGGACCACGCGCTCAGATGGGAACCGAATACTTCAACGAATTCACAAACGCCTTCTTCGCAAGATCCGAATATGTAACCAACGACACAGGACAAGCAGACAAGATCCTAGCATTAAGCTGCTGGAACAGAACCACCTACGGAGCTGGATACGCGGTGATATCCGTCTATGAAGACCTCAACGGAACAATAGGGTTCCTAATCTGGGGCTACGACGGACAAGACACTGAATACGCAGCTAAATGGTTCTGGGATTACCCAGCTGGAATACTAGCGCCAGACGGAACCACAGTCTATTCAGGCATAGAATACTTGCAACATGAGAACCGTGGAGTCACAGACATCGTGCTGAAAATAACGTATCCAACAGCAAACCCAACACACCCGACGGTCAGCATAAAAGAACGTCTAGGTACAATCAGCGAGAAGACACCACACGAAGACCCATAAAGTCGCCAAAATCCCCTTCTCTCTTTTTATTTTCCCATTTTTGTCGGCAAGTTAACGAATAAGAGATACCCATCATCAACAGTTCTGCCCTTTACGGTTACCTCCTCCTGTCCAGCGAAAACCCCATGCCACAACCTTTCCTGAAACTTGAGGAAAAATCCCGCTACATTTTAAAGTAATCTCAGCCTCAGCTCGCATGAAAAACCTTGAACAACGTATTCCAGCAAACAGGCTACATATATTCCGAACTTCGGCAACATTAACTGTTAAGAAGTGCCCAGTCATATGGAGTTTCTGATCAGCAACTACTGGAAATCTATAGAAATTCTACAACAAAACAATCAATATCACATGATGCTGATAGTTTAATCAAACTTTTAATTTTCTCGCAGTTCTCGGAAAAACCGAAAAATCGGCCAAATTTAAAGCTCCTAAAAAGTTAAGCGCAGCAAACTTGTCAAATCCCCTCCAACAGCCACAACTCTTCCAAAGGATTGAAAAACATTTTCAGACCAACCTTTATTCTCAAAAAGATAGATAGTCCCATCCTGCTTTTTGGTTAAGGTCAAGCACCGTGTATTTCATTTGCTTTCATATTATTAGGATGAAGGCGAATTCTAAAAGGTTCGGAATTTCTGATGTGTATTCTAAGTTATGAGCAGCTAGCAGTGTAATTTCGCTTTAAATGGCACAATTAGGTAAGTGAACATTGACAATGGGCAGAAGTAAGGGTTGGATGTTGAACGTTCTGCTTACTCATGCTCTCCTTAAGTTTGGCTTTAAGGTAAGTTTTATATTGCTTGTGTACGAAGATGTATGCCATTGTCAAGTTTACAGCTGGTAAAGAGAGTGGTTCAAAACGACTGAAAACGAGAGGAACCTGAAGGTGCGAAGCTGTTGAAGGATTCTTTTTTAAAGTTTAAAAGGTATTTCGTCAAGGAGCCTGGCGCCTTGTTTATTATCGTTTTTGAGGCGCTCATTTTGTCGTGTGCTTTTTTGTTGATTCAGGGAAATGAAGCTCTAGCTGATGAAGATGCGGTTTTGGCGTATTGTTTCTTGGCTGCTGGCATTGTTTTGCAGGCTGTGAGTCTTGTGAGAGGTAAGCTGTCGGGGAGTGAGTTCGGGTGAAAGACAAGGTTGACGTGTCAGTTATTTTGTGTGCGTATAATGAGGGGAGGTTTATTGAGGATACCATTACTAGAGTTGACGGTGTAATGAAGAGGTCAGGTTGGAATTACGAGATTGTGGTTGTTGATGATGGCAGTCACGATGATACAAGGGAAAAAGCGGTCAAGTATATGGAGGGGAAGGGTAACGGGCACTTGAAGGTTGTTAGTTATGAAGCGAATATGGGTAAAGGAAACGCTATAAAGACTGGCTATGCGCATGCAGGGGGCGATTTCATCGTTACCATTGATAGTGATCTGGATGTTGACCCGGCGCTTATTCCCAGTTATGTTGAAGCCTTAAAGAAAAGTGATGTCGCAGTAGCTTCCAAATGGCATCCTCAGTCGCATACGACGGTTACTTTCAAACGAAAGATCTTAAGTTTCGGTTTTAATGTTTTGTCCAAGCTTTTTACGGGAATAAAGCTGAGGGACACTCAAACGGGATTGAAGGCCTTTAGAAGAGAGGTTTTAGAAAGGTTGTCGCCCAAGTTTGTTGTGAATCGTTATGCCTTTGATTTGGAATTGGTGGGGGCGTGCAATCACAGTGGGTATAAGATTGTTGAGTTGCCTGTTAATGTTCGTATTGATAGCATGGTTAATTTTAGAGAAGTTTTCAGAATGGCTTTAGACATGCTTAGAATTGCTTATCGACTGAGAGTTTTGAAGTATTATCAGCGTAGCTGATGTTAGCGTTTTAGTGTGTTGAAAAGTATTAAGTATTTTGTAACGGGTAAGTGATTGAGGAAAAATATGGATACGCTTAATATTTTAGTGTTCAATTGGCGTTGCTGGTTAAACCCAGAAATGGGCGGGGCTGAAGTTTTCACTCGAGAGGTTTTGAAGAGATGGGCGGAGGCTGGTCATAACATTACGCTTTTCACTTCCAAGTATAGAGGTTGTGATGATGAGCAGGTTGTTGATGGAGTAAGGATTGTTAGAAATGGCGGCAGATTCTCGGTCTATTGGAAAGGCCGGGACTTCTATGCTAAACGTTTTTGTAAGGAGCATTATGATGTTGTTATTGACGAGATTAACACGAGACCTTTTCTAACCCCCAAGTTTGTTAAGAATGGAGAAAGAATCTTCGCGTTGATACATCAGTTGGCAAGAGAGTATTGGTTTTATGAGACTCCGTTTCCAATAAGTTATCTTGGCTATTATTTTTTAGAGGAGACGTGGCTGAGGAACTATTTGAGGATACCCACCGTAACGGTTTCTGATAGCACCATGAAAGATTTGGTTAATTTGGGTTTTGAAAAAGTTTTCGTAGTTGGTGAAGGACTGAATTTTAAGCCTTTAGAAAAGCTGTCTGAAAAGGAGGATTATCCCGTAGTAGTTTATGCTGGCAGGTTAAAGAGAGCAAAGAGGCCAGACCATGCTGTTAAAGCATTTAAAATTGTTAGGACGACTGTTCCGAAGGCGGAGCTTCGGATCATCGGAGACGGCTACCTTAAAGGTGAGTTAATGAAAATACCTTGTGAAGGTGTTAGATTTTTCAGTTCTCTCTCAAATGAAGGGAGGAGAAACTTAGTTAAGAGGGCTTGGGTTTTGGTTAATCCAAGCATAAGAGAGGGGTTTGGGTTGAACATCCTGGAAGCGAATGCTTTAGGTGTGCCATGCGTTGCTTATGATGTGCCAGGATTGAGGGACTCTACAATCCATGTTGAGACAGGGCTTCTAGTTCAGTCCGGCAATGTGGAGGCTTTAGCTGAAGCAATCACTCAAATTTTGACGGATAATATTTTGAGGATCAAGCTTTCAGAGAAGGCGTTAATATATTCTAGGAGTTTCAGTTGGGATAAAGTTGCCGACAAGTTTATGAAGGTTATTAAATCTCCGTGAAGGAGATTTAGATGCAAAAAACGAAAAGAAAACAGCCTTTGGTTTCAGTAATTGTTCCTACCAGAAATTCTGAAATCACTATTGCGAGATGTTTAGAGTCCATAAAGAGACAGAATTATAAAAATGTGGAAATTATCGTAGTTGATAATTATTCGAATGATAGAACTAGGCAGATTGCTAGGAAACATGGCGCCGAAGTCTATCTGAAAGGCCCGGAGAGAAGCGCGCAGGTCAATTTTGGGGCTGAAAAAACGCGTGGAAAGTATATTTATAGAGTGGATTCAGATTTTGTGCTTGAACAAGACGTTATTCGAGAAGCAGTTGAAACTTGTGAGAAGTGTGGCTATGATGCAATTGTCATTCATAACACCTCTGACCCGACTGTTAGCTTTTGGGCTAGGGTTAGGAAGGCAGAGAGAGATTGTTACAGGGATGATGAACTTAATGTTGCAGCACGCTTTTGGAAGAAAGAAGCGTTTATAGCGGTGGGGGGATTTGATGAGGCTCTTTTTGCAGGGGAGGACTATGACCTTCACAACAGACTTGTGAAAAGCAGTTTCAAAATTGGACGAATTAAAGCGGGAGAAACCCATATCGGAGAACCAAAAACTTTACAGGAGATTGTTAGGACAAATTATTATTACGGGAAAAATATAGGAAGTTTCATTAGGAAAAATCCTCAAAAAGCTTTAAGGCAACTAAGTCCGTTAAGAAAAAGTTACCTTAAAGACCTTTCCAATTTTTTCAGCGATCCTATTCTAATAGTAGGCTTTGTCATTTACCAATTTGTAAGATATTCAGCGGCTACTATTGGAATTATGTTAAGAGAAAAAAACAAGGCTTAGTGCAGCGCACGCCTAAATAGCTTAATTGGATATTGGAGAATTTCTATTGCAGGCGTATACCTGCCATTGACAGAGCATTTAATCTTAATAACTTCTGAAGGAATTTCTATTTTAAGCTCGATACGCACGTTAATTTTTGCTTTATTTTGTTACGGATGTTTTTTGTTTTCGCGTAGGTTATGGTCAGATATGCAGTTATCGCGAGAAATGTTGTGAGGGATATCATGGATCCGTAAAAGAACCACTGCTGAGGCGCATACTCAATCGTGATCTCTAAGAGCCCGGTTTGGTTGATGTAGAATCCTTTTAGACACAGGTAGAGTGATGTTGGTTTGATTTCTTTTCCATCAACGTATGCTGTCCATGATTGGTCGAGGGCTTCGCTTGTTGCGAGTATGAATGGCTGAGTGGCGTTTATGGTTGCTGTTATTTTTGTCGGGTTTATTTTTTCATACTTCAAGATTGTTGCTGGTTGGTTCTGGGTTTTGTTTTGGAAAATTAGATCGAGACCAGTAGTGTTTAAGATCGTGGTGTAGCCATTTATTTTGACATTATCAATCCACACAATATTGGGTAAGGGTTTGTTGGTTTCGTGACCATGCCAAACTTGTATTTGCAGATATTCTGTGCTTCTATTGGTTATTTCATAGTTGAATGTGATGTGTGTCCAGTTGAAGGTTCCATCGTTTGCGTATGCAGTCTGGGTCACTGTCACGATGCTCTTGCTTGTGTTATATTCGGCTATTTTTATGTTGACTTCTCGAGTGTTTTCTCCTTTTATATCGATTTGTACTTGGTAGGTGTTTCCATACTGGACTCGTAATAGCGGGGAATTGATTATTTTCCAACCCCATGTGGAATTCCATAATTCTGCTTTTAATGTGCCGTCATCTAGAGTTATGGTTTGAATTGCTCCGAACTGGTTTGGTGGAGTACTGTTTTGCCATTCTTGTACATCTGCAAGGTTAGTGAAGTCCCATGAGTGTTCTAGGATTGGGATGTTCTCGATTTTGATTTTTGTTTGTTGGAGCGTGGTTGGATCTAGGATGTAGACGTAGGGTTTAGGATCGGTGTATTCATAAATGTCAAGTTGTCCGAATTTTTGGGCTAGACGGATGTAAGGTTGTGAGGCAAAGAAGGACCGCATCTCCTCTGGTGGGGTTATGTTTCTGCCAGTGAAGTTGGGTTGTATGTCATTGCGCTGTAAGATATATCTAACGTTTAAGAGATCCAGAAGAGCTTTGAATTCGGCTGCCTTGTTATAGATTATTGTTTTACCTAGGTATTCTAAGGTGGCAGCGGTGTCAGGGTCAAATCTGTAGGGAGAGTAGTAGGTTAGTAGTATAGGTTTTTGGATAAAGCGGGCTAGAAACTGCTCTGTGCCATAGTATCCCCATGTGTAGGGCATCGAGTAAAAGTCGTCAGGTGGGGTTATTAGTATTCTGTAGTCACCAAGCTGGTTGTTTAGCCAGTCAGTTGCTTCATTCCAGTAGATGGGAATTTTTATATATGAAGAGAAGGGGAGCTGAGGCGTTTTTGCTTCGATAGGGTTCATTACCAATGGATATGCGCTTATGACGAATGAAAGAATAAAGAAAGTTGTGACTACTGTTCTTGTGAATTTAGAGGGTTTGTATTTGCCTATATCCATGTTGACGATGTAGTGAACTGCATAGCCTATTAGCAAGGCCAAGAACGGCATTAGGGCCATGGTGAATTTTGTTGTGGGTTCTCTGAACATTGCCATGCCTGGTACGTATGTGTAGAATAGCAGATTTAGTTGGCTGAATGGTTCGTGCAGACCCTTGGCAAGGAAGATGAAAATCAGAATGAGCAGCATAATACAAGTGTTGAAGCAAGACTGCCTACTCTTGAAAAGTAGCGCCGACGCAGCTAAAAGGAAGGGAACAAAGGTTAATATAATTAGGATAGGGTTTGAATAAGAATCGTAGTAGGGAAAGTACTCTGGGCGCCATCCCCAAAATCCATTTAGCCAGAATAGGTTTAGAAATGAGGCCCTATTCTGAGTCCAACTCCAAATGGTCACACTGACTTCTGGGTTGAGTATTGAGGACGACCAAGAATAGTAGTTTAAGACCGGGATCACCCACCATAAGTTGATGGGAATAGATATTGCCGCTAGTTTCATAATTTTTATGAGAATTGATCGAGGTTGTTTTCTCTCCATGAATAAGTAGTATAGAAGTATTATGGCTAGGATGAAGAAGATTATGATGACGTTTGGGGGGTTTATGCTGGCGAACGACAAGATTATTGTTGATGCGATGCTGAAGTAAATTATTCTCTTGTTTGTTGCTTTGCTATCTTGCTGTGGAACAACTTCTAGAATTTTTATCAGCAAAGCCATCAGTAATGGTAAGAATGTGTAAGTCCATGCAAATCCAAGGTTTAGCCTGCTCTGTAGAACGAAGAAGTTGAACATGTAGAAAATGCTTGAAATTATGTGAGATAGATTGAGTTTTGGATAAACTGTTCTTGACAAGTAATACATAGAAAAACCAGCGCCCATAAAGAAAAGGACCTGAAGCAGAATTTGAACAATTCCGATGCTTAGCCCTGTTGATCTTAAGAACAACCAAAAGGATTCATATATTATGTAAGCGCTACCAGGGTCTGCATGTCCCATGTTATCGAGAGCCCACAAATGAACATCTGTGTTCAATGTCTTTTGAGGATTTAACCAAAATGGGAAGTAGTCGCCTCTCGCGATGATGTATTCTTGCCTCAGCCACATAAACGGAACTAACCCCATGAAAAACAGTAAGAATATTTCGATTTTCTTCATCGACGTTCCCCTTTCAAATCCTCCTTCCGGCTAGCCATCTTTCTCCGCCTTTTCCAGTTCTATAGAGGTGTGCACAATTCAGTTTTTATAGTTTCTCCGCTGAATGAGTTAGTGAGCAGTGCGGGGTTAACCCGTGTATCACCAAGATTTCCAGGTCTTGAACGGCACCATTCAGGTTATTAGGGGATTAATCCCAGTACTGGCTCACTGCTTTCAGGCTAGTTTCGCCCTCGACCATTGCTTTCATGGCACTTGCATCTATGCTTATAAGCCCAGCCGTGACCATCGCTGCTTTCTTCACCAAGCCTCTAGGTCTGATCCAGCATTCTTTCAACACGTTACCTTTGACGTGCCCGTTAAACTGCTCCACCAAGTAGCGCTTAGCCCTCAACAACTCTTCATGCTCGACCTTCCTGCGCTTACCCCGCCTAGGATTGGAAGCAATAACAGGCTCGGCATCGATGGTTTTGACTGCTCTGTCATTTGTTTTCGAGTCGTAGCCCGCGTCAGCCAAAACGTAATCCGCCTCCAAATCCTCAATGAGCTCCGGAAGAAACGGTGAGTCATAACGGTTACCTGGCGCAACTATCGCCTTCAACGGCAAGCCCAGCTGCTTCACGGTTACGTGAAGCTTGAAGCCTCTAAACTTTCCCCTGCTCGTATAGCCCCCGCCTGCTTCCATGTTGTAGAGGTCCACAAGCGGCGTTGAGTCAACTATTAGAAAAGTGGCTGGCGCGACGAGTTGAAGCATGCCGGCTATCTTGTCGAAGGTCTCCTCAAGAAGGCTGAATTAGCGCCTCCACCACCTGCCAACGGTGGTTCTATCTGGCACGGTGCGTAATCCCAGTGTTTTGGCTGCGGACTCACGTTTTTTGAGGTGCTCAACTATGCGCGTATCGTTCTCCAATCCTTTCAGTCTAGCGTAGACGAGCACTCTTAAGGCTCTAAGGCGCCCGTAACCTGGATTTCCACGTCTCGTAGGTTCGGCAGAAACTATGGCTTTGTTGACGAAAAGCCTGACAACCTCACAAGCATCCATAACAAAACAATACTCAAAACCATTTTAAATTATGCACACACCCAAGTTCTATTTAAAATCTTTTGCAAGAACTTGGGGAAGGGACGAAAAATTGTTTCTAACTTTGTAACTATGAACTCATTCTTCTCAACTAAGAATTTTAGAGAATCTGATGCAAATAAACAGAGGTGAGCAGGATCGCTAAAGCCTACCCATTGTTTTCCTTTTAAAAGTTTCGCGATTGCATTAACATTTGGAGTTGTGATCACTATCTTGGCCCCACGTTTAAGTACCCGATGAACTTCCATCAAAAGGTCGCAAGGACTTTTGACATGCCCAATTACGTCGAACATTGTAACCAAATCAAAATATTCATCGAAGATATCAAGCATGTCATTGATGTCTCTTAGATATAGCTTTGCTTTTGTTATTTTTTCGCTTTTCTTATTGCATAATCCGAAATATCCAAGCCATATGTTTCGAGATTGTAATCACCGCATAGCTTTAGAAAAAAGCCAAACGCGCGACCTATATCAAGAACTCGATTTAGGTTGGATTTTTTCCTCTAAAACAGACTTTGGAAAATATATCCTTTGCATCTCCTTCATATCTTTATATCTTTTGTATTTTGATTCTACAGATCCAAAATAGTTCTTATCAAATTGACTTATGTCATCTTTCAAATATCTCCCTCGGAAAAATGGTTAATTAGAGATCTAAGATGTGAGGAATTCTGACAAGTCTGAAAACCTGTAACTTTCCCCATCGCCCGTGCGCTATTTTTTTCATAATATATTGGTCTGCAATATTTCTCAATCTTTGCACTCTTTGTCTATGGCGAATGGTATCCGGCAGGACTCTTATGTTCCATCCAATTGCTTTTAATAAGCATATGCAGACGTTGGGCTTTAGAAAAAACGTCCATACAATGCATTCCATCAACAATAATGCCAAGTAAAAAGGAATGATTTTTATCAAGTTGCCTATACTATAATTCTTAATCAGAGTTCGCAATGTGTTCTTTTCACGCAAGAAAATTCGTCTAACGTTAGTGGTATAACTTCTCTCTTTAATTATTCCCCCCGTGATGCTGCCTCCACTAGAATGGTACACTCTTGCGGCTCTATCCACGAAAACCAAATACCCTGTCAGTTGTGCGCGCCAACATAAGTCTAAATCTTCAGCAAACATAAAATATTCTTCATCAAAAAGTCCGACTTTATTTAGTACTTCTTGCTTAATCAGCATAGCACATCCCGAAACATAGAAGACCTCGGAAATAGTTTGTTTGCCACTTTCTTCTCGTATTGCAATTGGAAAGCCAAATATGTCGCATGTCATTCCAACTTCATGAACAAGACTTGGGTTTCTAATGTCTAGTATCTTGGGTCCCACAATTCCGATCTTATTGTCGGTCATTGCTACCTTGATGAGTTTCTCAATCAAATCTTTCTCTGAAATAGTGTCGTTATTAAGTAAGAAAACATAATCTGCTCCTTGTCTTATAGCGAATTTGATGGCTACGTTGTTTCCCTCTGCAAAGCCCAAGTTTTTTTTGTTTTGAATAATTATGGTCGATGGAAAGTTGCGTTTTACATATTCTATTGAACCGTCAGTGGAAGCGTTATCGCAAACTATGATCCTACAATTTGTATATGTTTGCGACGCAAGTGAAGAGAGACAGTCTTTTAAATATTTTCTCCCGTTATAGTTCAATACAATCACGAAGACTAATGGTGCATCATTCATAGCCGTCATCCAAATCGAAAAAACTTAGAATCAAAGTGCCAAACATATTTAGAGTTAAATAGAAGCGAGGGAGTCCAGCTTCCTCGTCACCTCGCCACACACGCTCTAATACTTCCAAAACCCCTTCAGCGCTCTCGTCCCAACTGAACGCATCTGCATAATCCAAAGCGTTGTTCCTCAACCTAAACTTTAATCACTCATTATTTATAACCCTGATTGTCGGTTGAGCCAAAACCTCAACGTTCCCAATCCCAACCGACAAACTTGTTCCTCACAACGAACACTATTTTTATCTCTATCAACATCGCAAGTAGCACAAAGCTTGCTGGAAGTTGCTCTAAACTGTTCTTCAGGTTTATATACTCTACTTTTTGATATGTGATTAATCAAGTTTGAGACGACCTAGCCCCACAGGATGACCTAGACATGAAGGGACGAAAAACCAATGCCCTTCGCGCTTTTCTTCTGGAAAACGCAGATGTCTTACTTGCTCTGATAGTTATAATTCTCGTAACCTTCTTTCTTGTTGGAAGATTCCTATTGGCAGAAGGAACAATATTGTTTGGCGATTTCGCTCCGACCTTAGGGTTAAGACAACTTTTCAGGGCCAACTATCCGTTATGGTCCAACCGAAACAGCTTGAACTATGTCGGTTTCATGAGGCTTGCATATCTTCTTATTTTTTATCTACCATTCTATGTTTTCAATGCCCCTGCCGAGGTTTTCTTCAAGTTCATAATAATCAGCGTTTTCATAATATCTGGTGTCTCAATGTTTTTCACAACAAGATATTTTCTAAGCGAGCACCACGCTGACAAAAAAGTCGTCTTTTTATGCTGTATGATTTCTTCGCTTTTCTATGCTTTCAACCCTTGGGTTATGGACAGAGTTGACCACTTTTTTCTTCTCGTAACTTACTCGTTTTTGCCACTGATATTTCTTGTTTCTTTTCAGGTTCTTAGCGGAAGCAGGGTTGATTTGAAACGGGTTTTGGTTCTGGTCTTGTTATGTTCTATTGCTTCCACGAGTCCGCACAGCGTTTTCTTTCTTTTGTTCATGGTTGTTTCGCTGTATGCTTTTCTTATGTTGTTTGACCGCAGGCAGTTTGTTGCCAAAACCAAGAATCTCGCCTTGTTCGGGTTAGTTTACGTTTTGGTTAACGCTTTCTGGATCTTGCCTCTGGCTGACTATGGGTTTTCTACTGGCACATTGTATCCTGACTATGTCGTTCACCTCGACGGTTTGTGTATGCTCAGCAGAAACAGCGATCTGTTTAATGTTTTTAGGCTTGTTGCTTACTGGTGGCCTAAGGTTAACCATTCTTTTGAAGTTTTTCCCGTAAGCGTTCTTTGGGTTCTTGCGAGTGTAACTGTCCCAGCCTTGTGTTTTCTAGCCGCAGTCTTTTACAAGAAGGATAAGGTTGCCGTCTACCTGTCTCTTTTAGGCGTTTTCGTGATTTTTCTGGCGGCGGGAACACGTTCTCCACTGCCAAGCTTTTACGAATGGTTATGCTTTGACGCTCCAGTATTGGCTTCTTTTGGATGGCTCTTCAGAGACCCTAACAAGTGGACCCTTCTTCTTCCTTTGGCATACTCCATTCTTCTTGCTTTAACCTGTCTTGGAATCGTAAAGCTAATTTTCAAGCTTAGAAAACCAATTTTCAGAAACGCAATTGCGTCGGCTTTCATGCTACTGTTGTTCTCTCTGACCTTTGTTTATGTAACGCCTTCCGCGACAAACTATTTCAACGGACCTTTCAAACCTGTGGACATCCCGTCAGCCGTCTATGATGTGAACACTTGGCTTGAAAACGACCCTAGCTCTTACAATGTTTTGTGGATGCCTTCCTATGCAGAGTATGGCGCCACCTGGGTTTACAGTGGCCTTTCAGGCGCCTTTGAGCTGGATTCTTCGGCGAAACCCACTTTTGACGCTAGCTCCAAGTATGTTAGAGGCTACCTCAACTATTTTAGCAGCGCTTTAGACAGAAGCGACAACGTTGCGGGCTATCTTAACCCTTTAAATGTTCGTTACATAATTCTCCATAATGACTCTGCCGCCATAGACTATGCCAAGAGCTTATTTCAAAATCTTCAGCGTCAGGGCGACCTAGAGCTTATCAAGTACGATGACTTCGTGTACGTTTTCGAAAACAAAAAAGTGGCCGAAAACGGTTTTGAGCCTTACAGTAAAACCATGGTGGTGACAGGGGGTTTCGACAAGTTTGTTTCTCTTAATGCTTTGCCCGCTTGGAGTTCTCAGCACATCGCTGTTGTCTTTGCAGATCAGAACGCAGCCCTTAGCCATTTAAATTCTGATATGCTTCTTCTGACTGGAGACTTGTCAAATGACGTTCTACCCTTCTTCGTTGAAGAAGGCCTTGTTATCTCTCCTTTCGATTTTTGTAGGCGTTACAGCCCATATGAATGCTGGTCTAGAGGATCTCTTTCCGATCTTTCGGGCGGACCTTTTCATCCTTATCTTGGAGAGTTTGGTGTTGAATGCTGGAATTTTGACTACGACAAGGGGGTGGTTTTCACGAATGCTTCTTCTGCAAGGTTGGACATATCTTTTGATTTGGCTTCTTCAGAAACGTTCAGCCTGTTCTTAAGGGCCTTTGAGAGTACAGCGGGAGGAAGGATTGCAGTTTACCTTGACGGGTTTCCTCTTGGAACCGTGGACACCCGAAGTGGACTTGCCGGGTTTGCATGGACGAATGTTGGAGTTTTCAATGCGACTTCTGGCAAGCATGTTTTAACGTTGGAGAATGTTGAAGGGTTGAACGCTGTAAATCTGGTTACCGTAATGCCTGAGCAGGCGAAGTTGGAAATGGCACAAAACCTTGAACGCGCCGTTGAAGACAAAGATATGCTTTACGTTTTCGAGGCTGAATCAGACATGCTTAGAGAAGGCGCCTCAGTTGCAAGCAAGCGTACTGCCAGTAACGGAGCGGTGGTTGAGCTTGGTTCGGGTTCGAAAATTTTAAGAGATGTAGAGCTCGTGTGCGGTGGCAACTACAGTTTCGCCGTTAGAGGTTCTGGAAAAATGGTCTTGAAGGTTGATGAAAAGTCATATGAGGTTGATTTCGGGGGGTCTGATTGGGTTTTTATTGATCCAGTTTGCTTGGCTTCGGGAAGACATGAAATAGAGTTTTCAGACCCTTCAGGAGATAGGGCGGAGTTGGATGTTTTTTGGCTTTTGAAGGTAAATCGTGGTTTTGGCTCGTGGGAGGACTTGGATAATGTTGTCGTCCCTGCCAAAGTTCTGAACGTTAGAGAGGTTGACCCAACGAAGTTTATGGTTGAGCTTGATGTAAATGAGCCTTTTATGCTGCATTTTTCTGATGCTTACGACCCGACGTGGACTGCCTCTTTTAGCGGCCGGACTGTTAAGTCTGTGCAGCTTTTCGGCGTGGCGAACGGTTTCTGGATAGACGCCGTTGGCAGAATAACGGTGACCGTAGAGCTTCAGCCTCAAAGATGGTTTGACGTTGGGTTGACAGTTAGCTTAACAACCATTGCTGTATACGCTATTATGCATGCATGCATGCACAGAAGAAAAGTAAAGTCTAAAATTCACGTCGTTCCCAAAAGTAAGTGAAAATCACAAACATTCGCCCACTTGTTCTGGGCCAGAACCAAACATACACTACCAAAAAACCCAGCCGCAACCCACAACTTACTAGAAACCATAGCAGAAATCATCATAGAAGAAATGAAACCCAAAAACGTCAAACTCACCGGCGGAGAAAGAGGCTGGAAAGGCGACGTCAAAAACATGCTGCTAGACATAGGCAAAATCAAAACATTAGGATGGAAACCCAAACTTAACAGCAGATAAGCCATACGAGAGGCAACGCAACAAGCAATAACCGAACTGTTAAAGTCTGAAAACACCTAAATTAGCATTCTTGGTCAATAATCCGTGAAGAAAAGGTAGGGTAGAGGTAGGATACATCTATTGGTTAAGGTTTCCGTCAATAGATTCATTTCGAACCGTGTCATGGCGATCAGAAACGAGGTTAAGGCAGAGACACAAAGGCTTCGGAACAGAACCCTTGACAGGCTTGAGGAGATCTTTAACGTCGCAGCCAAGGTAGCCAGAGGTGAAATAACACATCAGAAAATCGGCGGAAAAATGGTTCGGATAAGGATAGACCAGAGGAAGAGATGGCTCCACCTCGCGAAGCACGTCGCGCTAACCATGAGCAGCATCGCTTCCAACATTGACGAAAAAGAAATCCACGCCCAACTCAACGAACTGGAGAGACTAATCAACGAAACGAAGACCACCGATCAATCTCAGAATGAAAAGAATAACACGCAATCTTTAAACTGACCCTCAAGACAGAGCGAACTCAAATCCACACAACAATCGAAACGTACCATGTCCTCGACTCTCCATACGAGAAGCACTACCACGATAAATGCCCGTTTTTCATAATATCTATTTATTTTTAACAATAGCAAAATTTAAAAGTATTTAGTAATACTAGCATTAACTATGAACGATGAGACGTTCCCCAGAGACATACTAGCTGATTTGACAAAATGGCTAGACCGAAGAGAAGCATACGCTATCAAAGGGCCAAGGCAATCAGGGAAGACAACCATCCTAAAAATTCTCCAAGAAAAACTAAAAGGAAAAAACGTGGTTTTCTTAAACTTCGAAG
>Ga0315282_10004250_pt1 | contig 25023 bp, 22 predicted proteins | sample YL17G07_20_MG_FD_203693 | JGI IMG/M metagenome (GOLD analysis project Ga0315282, IMG submission 203693) | Sediment microbial communities from Yellowstone Lake, YNP, Wyoming, USA - YL17G07_20 | ecosystem: Environmental > Aquatic > Freshwater > Lake > Sediment | place: USA: Wyoming | collected... | reverse complement strand
ATGACGAGCTTGGACAGGCGCTAACGGGTTTGAAGTTTGATATTTCGTGGATTGGGAAGAAACTTCCAGAAGGCACGGAAGAGCTTCAAGACAAAACGAGATCGACAGCAAAACTCATCGACGGAACAATCCAAATGGTGCGGAGGATGTCATCAGAACTCAGACCGGGAGTACTTGACAGGCTCGGACTCGCTGCGGCAATTGAATGGCAGGCGCAGGAATTTCAAAGCCGGACAGGGATCAAGTGTACGCTTTCCCCAGATTTTGAAGGGCTCAAGCTCGATCGGGATCGGGCGATGGCAATCTTCCGAATTTTTCAGGAAGCACTGACAAATGTGGCTCGCCATGCCAATGCAACCTCTGTCAATGTAAGCCTGGGTCTCGAGTCAGGAAATCTCATGCTGGAAGTGAGAGACAATGGGGAGGGGATCCCGGAGAGCGCACTCCTAGATTCTAAGTCTCTTGGATTACTCGGAATGAAAGAGCGGGCACTTGCTTTTGGGGGAAGAGTCAACATCGTGGGCAACCCAGGGAATGGAACAAGAGTGATCATGGTCATCCCGTCTGGTCTAACGGAAGAGAACGGTGAATCCACTTGATAAGGGTTCTCATTGCTGATGATCATCCCGTGGTCCGGCGCGGATTAAGGCGAATCCTCGAGGACGAGGTGGATATGGAGGTGGCGGGCGAGGCGCAGAACGCTCAAGAGACACTTGACTTAGTCAGCGAAAAGAAATGTGATGTCCTCGTACTGGATATCGAAATGCCGGGAAGAAGCGGACTCGATGTGCTAATAGAGTTGAAGAAGCGTCGACCGAAGTTACCAGTGTTGATCCTGAGCATTCATCCTGAAGAACAGTTTGCGGTTCGAGTCCTGAGGGCAGGTGCGATGGGATATCTGTCGAAGGAAAGCGCACCGGAAGAGCTAGTGAAGGCAGTCAGAAAGGTGTATGGGGGAGGAAGGTACATAAGTGCTCTTGTGGCTGAGAAGTTGGCTTCTGACCTATGCCTAAGAACCGAGAAAGCGCCTCATGAGACTCTTTCGGATCGAGAGTTTGAGGTGCTGCAGATGATTGCATCGGGCAAGGCTGTTTCTCAGATTGCAAGAGAGCTGTCGTTCAGTGTCAAAACGATCAGCACGTACCGAGCGCGCATTCTGGCAAAGATGGGAATGAAGACAAATGCAGAACTTACTCATTATGCCATAGAAAACAAGCTCGTTTGACCCGCTTCCTGTCTCAGTAATCTCCCCACCAAAGATTCATCCTTCCTCTCTCAGTATCTTCAGGTAAGTATGGAAATCGTTCTTTTTCACGAATGAGTTCTAAATCAACGAAGTAAGCTCCCCTCCGGCTTTCTGCTCCGCACCCTTTTTTCATCTCCCTTGTGAGTGCGACTCACGAGATTTTGTGGGACAAACACTGACAAGAAATTCAGAGTTTGTCTGATTTCCTTTGACGCTTTGAAGGGCTAGAATAAGAGCCGAGCATAGAAGCCTGAAATGATCAAAGTCCTCATTGCTGACGATCATCCCGCTATCCGTCTGGGATTGAAGCGAATTCTCGATGCAGAGCCAGACATGGAGGGGGCAGATGAAGCTCAAGACACACAACAGGCGCTCGACTTAGCAAGCAAGAAACAATACGACGTGCTCCTGCTGGATATTGACATGCCGGGAAGAAGCGGTCTCGACGCGTTGAAGGAGCTGAGAGCGCAACAACCGAACTTGCCAGTATTGGTGCTTAGTATTCACTATGAAGAACAATATGCCGCCCGGGTTCTCGAGGCAGGGGGAGCCGGATATCTGATGAAAGAAAACGCTCCCGAGGAGTTGGTGACAGCGATCAGGCAGGCGCATGCGGGAGGGAAATATGTCAGTCCCTCTATGGGGGAGAGACTATCTACGCATCGGATTTTACCCCACAACTGTGGAGGACCGAAATCACAATTAGAGTGAATGCGCAGATATGTGGTCTCACGCTGTTACGGTATCGGCCTGAGACATTTTATTTCAGCAGCGGAAAGAACTCTTCTGTTGTATCAGCTTTGAGTTTTTGTTTTTCCCAATGTGTAGCTGGAAACCTGAAATAGGAGGTAGACAGAGGGGACAGCGATTCCCGCTTCTTTTTTTCCTATCGAAGACTTTCATCGTTGTAGTGTTCAGTTAATCTATTGTTGTGGTTTGACCAGAAGACTTCATTTGAAGTGGACACTACAGACAGCCGAGTAACGGATGGTGGAAGTCCGCGTCGAGCATTTTTTTCACTCAGGCAGGAGGCCTTATGAACATGCAATCCACCCCAGGCGCTGAAGACTATTTACCTCAAACCGACGAACCAAGAGGCCGGGATCTCATCGCCGTCATCATCCGCGGCAAGTGGCTGTTTCTCTCGGTCTTCGCGGGAATTATTTTCCTAACCATTCTCTTGATCGAGTTGGTCGGACGCTCGTATGAAGCAACTGCGTCGGTCCTCATCAACACAAGACTCTCAGAAACGCCGACTCCACTGTTCGTTGAGCAGCTCATCAGTGGCGGGCAACTGAACACTCTCCAGAACGAGCTTGAAGTGCTCAAGTCCCGCTCTCTTGCTGATACAGTCGTAAGAGTGCTGATGGGGCGCCAGTACCTTGATCTCGAAGCACGATCTCCAATACTTATGGTTCAACCCGCCGGAGAGGATGAATCTCGAGATCAGGCAGTTCTGATTCATGGCATCATCAAGCGTCTAAACCGGTCAGTGAGTTTTGATGCAGTGCGCGAATCTGATGTGATTCGAATAACGGCAAAGAGTAAAGACCCTAGGGAGGCTGCTCTCATCGCAAATGCATATGCAAAGGCGTATCTTGACCGCAGCGTGTTCACGAGCCGGTCGAAATCAAGATTCATGCGGGAATATCTCGGGGCCCAGGTCAGTGAGAAGCAACGGGCTCTCACGGGGATCGAAGATTCGTTACAGAAGTACATGGAACAGAAGGGGGTCGTCTCCCTCGACGAGGAAGCAAAGAAAATCATAGAACAGCTTTCTGCACTCAAAGCGGAACGGGATGCCGTGGATATCAACATCCGTACCCTTGGGAAAACGCTTACGTCGTATCAGGAGCAACTCTCGGCACAGGAAAAGGATTTTGCGTCGGTCATTGGAGAATCGAACGATCCATATATCCGGTTGTTGCAGGAACAACTTGCGAAGCTGGAGGTTCAGCGTGATTTGACGACTACGCAGAACCCGATGCTGATTGGACAGAATACGTACGAGGCGAAGCTTAAAGAGATCGAAACGCAGATCGATGCGTTGCGGTCGAAGCTCAAAGTCCGGACAGACCAATTCCTTAAGACGATTCTCCCTGCAAAGGAAGGGAGTGTCGAACAAGGGCCCGCAGATTACCTCAGGCGCATAAAACAGAAAATCCTGGAAACACAGATCGAGATTCAATCACTGCAGGCGAAGAGCAAAGCTCTCAGTGAACCTCTCCAGAAGTATGAAACCCAGTTCGAGCGCATCCCAGCGAAGAGCATCCAGTTCGCGCGCCTTCAACGGGACAAGCAAACTGTGGAGAAGCTCTACCTACTGCTCGAGGAGAAATACAGCCAGGCGAGCCTCCAGGAACAGTCCGAGTTCGGATTTGTGGACCTCTTCGATCCAGCCGTCGTGCCGAGAGAACCTTCGAGCCCAAAGATCTTACTGACTCTTCTGTTTGGGACTTTGCTTGGGCTTGGTGCGGGACTCGGTGTTGTGTTCATGAGGGAGAATTTTGCGCCGAGGGTACAAGCGCCGGAGGATCTAAAGAAACGCAATTTTGATGTACTATCTACGATCGGGGGCATGAAGGAAGAGATTAAGCGCATTGGCGGGGATCGAGGGGTGATCATCAAGACGAAGTCAATTGATGCTCATCTCATCACGCTTACCTGTCCCTCCTCGCCCCTTGCAGAATCGTATTGGCACATGAGGACAGCACTCCGGTTTGCACATGGGGAGCGTTTGCTGCAAACAATTCTCGTTACGAGTGGCACGCTCGGAGAGGGCAAGTCGATAACCGCTGCGAATGTCGGGGTGGCATTTGCTCAGGGAGGAAAGAAGGTCCTGCTGGTCGATGCCGACCTTCGGAAACCCACATTACATAGCTATTTTAGTGTCAACGCTGCTCCGGGTCTGTGCGATTTTCTAGTGGGGAATATGCACGGCGACATAACAGCACAGGAAACGGTGGCAGAGAACCTGCATTTGGTCAGCTGCGGAAAAATTCCGAAGAGCCCCTCTAAGCTTCTTGAGTCTGATGCGATGAAGGAATTCGTAGAGCATGCGAAGATCGGGTATGACCTGGTCATTCTCGATTCCTCCCCTGTCCTCGCTGTTACTGATCCCTGCATCCTTTCTACGCTTGTCGATGAGGTGATCGTCGTGGTCTCCGCTGGAGTGACGAGTCTACGAGAACTGGAGCGGACCATTGAGGTTCTTGGTGAAGTGTACAAGCGAAAGCCGTGCATCGTGCTGAACAATTTCCACCCACGGCGGGCATACGGTTTTGCGTACCGACGGTCGGGGTACGGCTATTCTGGATACGACCGCATCTCGCGGCCGTCTGGTGAGAATGGGGAGGGCCAAATGAAAGCGCATAAGCACTTAAAGTGAAGGCCTAACCCGCAAAATCTTTCAATGTGTTAAGTGAGGAATGCCATGAAGAAAAATCTCTTTTACCTTTTTGTCTCTGCTATCGGTTATTCGTTCGTTGTGTCGGCACAGACGACGGAGAGTGGAATGGGTTCTATACTCCCATCGGCTTCTGCGGCTTCGTACTTTTACGTTGCGAAGCCAGGCGAGTTGACAATGCAGGTTAACATCTGGGGCGACGTGCAGCATCCGGGACGATACGAGGTCCCAAGCACCACCGACCTGATTCAACTGATATCATACGCGGGAGGGCCAACACGGGAGGCGAAACTGGACGAGGTTCGCGTAACGCGTTTTACCAAGACGCGTGGAGTTGTGCAAAAAAGCGAGTTTACAGTCGATCTGGAACACTTTGTCAAGACCGACGAGACCAAGTTGCCTTTATTCCCCGGCGATGCGATCTACCTTGATTATGTGACGCGCTTGAATGCGAGGGATGTCTTCACAGTGATTACAACGGCTGCCCTGGTGACAGCCGCGATTGCGCAAATGATATATGCAGGTCATCATTAGTGTAACAAGGAAAAACATCAGGCAAGGGGCGAGTGGTGGGAAGTGACACAGGCGAACACAGCGGTGAGCAACTGATCAAGGGAAGGCTGCTCGCGCGCAATACGCTAATCAATTTTTGGGGTCAAATTGTTCCTCTCGGGATAGCTGTCTTTGCCATGCCTGTTTTGATCCGAAAACTGGGGACTGATAGATTTGGCGTGTTAACGCTGATCTGGATGGCAATAGGCTACTTCAGCCTTATTGATTTTGGGTTGGGACGAGCCCTTACAAAGCTGGTTGCTGAAAAGATAGGTCGGCGAGAGGACCGAGAGGTGGCATCGCTGGTTGGAACCGGGATGCTTCTAATGGGAGTTCTGGGTACAATTGCTGTCCCGCTAGTTGCGCTCCTTACGCCTTGGCTGGTGGGAGATGTGCTTAATGTGCCGAGAATGCTGCGAAATGAGGCTTTGAATTCCTTTTACGTTCTCGCATTCTGCATCCCTGTGGTGGTATGCACCGTCGGTACTGTTGGCATCCTTGAAGCACACCAGCGCTTTTCATCAATCAACACGGTACGGGTGCTTAGTGGAGCATACATGTATTTGAGCCCCTTGCTTGTGCTGCCATTCTCTCGGAGTCTCTTTCCAGTTGTTATGGTTCTTGCTGCAGGAAGACTCTTCACCTTGGTAGCTTACGTGATAATTTGCTCGAGGGCTCTTCCTTCTTTGTTCGTTGGTCTCAAGATCCAAGCTCAGGCTATACGGCCCCTTGTGAACTTCGGTGGTTGGATCACGATGACCAATGTAGTCGATCCATTCATGAGATATCTGGATCGCTTCTTCATTGGCTCAATGGCATCAATGGCGGCGGTTGCCTATTACACAACTCCATATGAAGTGGTTACAAAACTGTGGATTTTTCCTGCCGCCCTCTCGGGTGTGTTCTTCCCAGCTTTCAGTACGAGCTATGGCCAAGATCCGCAGCGGACTGTATTGCTTTTTGGACGAGCGCTAAAGAGTGTATTCATAATGCTGTTTCCAATCGCCTTGCTGATCGTGATGTTAGCTCATGAGGGCCTTGACCTTTGGTTGGGCAAGGAGTTTGCTGAACACAGCACAATAGTTCTTCAGTGTTTGACAGTCGGTGTTCTTGTTAATGGTCTTGCGCGTATACCAGATGGGCTTGTTCAGGCTCTTGGCAGGCCGGACTTGACCGGGAAGCTGCACTTGGCTGAACTGCCTGTATATTTGATGCTTTTGTGGTGGATGATCAAAGCTTATGGTATCGAAGGAGCCGCGGTGGCATGGCTTATTCGCGCGTCAATCGATATGGTGGTCTTATTTCTATTCTCCAGTCGTTTGCTGGGTGACACGTCGTCTGTAATCAAAAAGATCTCATTCTTTCTCGTTGGCGCCTTGCTTTCGATGATTCTTGCATTTGTACCTTTTGGTCTTGCTGGAAAAGGAGTGACGGTATTCCTGGTTTCCTGCTCCTTCGGCCTGTGTGTATGGTGTTTGCTGCTCTCGCCAGATGAACGGGCGCTAGCTCGGGGATGGGTGAGGCAAGAACCAATTGGATGGAGGCTTCCTAGATTGAAATTCCGTAGTGACAGTTGATTAGTAGGTCAGTGCACTAGAGAGATTCTTATGAGGGGTGATGTGTTCTGTCTTGCCGTTTTGTGTCAGATGGAAAGGCTTCAAGGCTGTTGGGTGGTCCAGACTTGAACGTTGGGCAACGGCTATCCCAGGCCGCAAGCAAAGAGATAATCTCACGGCAACTAGTTTCACACCGAATTGATAGCTTCTCGGGAAACAAGGTGAAAAAGAACGTGCTTGCTTTTGGTCTTGTTGCTTTCTGTGCCACGTCACTGGCTGCCATGATGTATGTCCTATTTGATGGCCCCCTGGTGAAAGTGGTTCTTGCCGAGCCGCTATATCTTTATACACTTCTATTATCTCTTGCTTCCGTTGGTCTCGCCTGGCTGATTGTTCTGAAGACCGGCTCACTCGGGCCCTCAGTTTTCTTGTATCTTTTCTTTGTCTGCTACGCGGTATTCGGACCTCTTGGCGTAAAGGTATATCGAAGCCTATATGGGTTATACCTCGGCCGGTATACGATCACTCCTGAATTTCCTTTGTTTGTTTGGGCAGTCGGCACCGTGTCACTGCTCGTCGGGGTTTTGTTGGCCCATTCTATTGTCCGACGGGCAACGTCTCGTTACGTTCGTCTGTGGCGTTCAAAGCCCGCCTCTTTTTTCTTCTGGTTCATAATTGGGATTGCTCTGGTAAGTACTGTCTATGCTCTTATCAGGATTGGGTACGTCCCGATCCTTCGCGGCAACATAGATGTCGAACGTGGGAATTACAGTGAGGTTGTAGGCTATCCGATTAAATTCTCACGGTTTTGGCTGTTTGGCATATGTATGTCCTCGATGTTTGTGTTTCTCAGGAAAAACAAGACACTCTTCATCGTAATTACGATCGTGTCTCTGCTGGCACTGACCATCTACGGACAAAGGTTCTATATTTTCATCGGTCTTTCTTGTTTCATTCTGCTGTACTACAAGTTCCATAGGTTCAAGCTGCATCAATTTGCCTATGGCGTTTTGCTGATCGTAGGGCTTCTGTATTTTGCGGAATACAGATCGTCTCGTGCGCTAGAAAGGCTTTCAGTTTCGGATATGGTAACCATGAACGTGGCGAGCGTGTGGCAGGAGTATGCCGTTGTCGTAAATCAAGTAAGGGCAACTCAGCAATTCTATGAATGGGATATTTTCATTGGAGCCATGGTCCCTGTACTCCCTAAGGAAGTGTGGGCAGTCTTCGGTGTGGATAAGGAGTACCTTATTCGGAACCGTGGAGCCGCATACGTTTTTGGGAGACAATTTCACGATCCGCTTGGCATACGGGTTGGAACTATTGGTGAGGCGTATGCAGGTTTCGGTCTGATCCCGGGAGTCTGCCTGCAAATGCTGCTGTTTGGGTTGATCCTTGGAGTACTCGAGATCGCGTATTTGCGGCTGGATAAGACTGACGGTAGGCTTGCACTTGTGTGTCTCCTTATCTCGATAATCATGATGTTGCCATTTACAACACTGTATGTGACAATAGCCGCTGCAGGCTTCTTTGGGTCCTTTCTTTTCTTGATATGCGAATTCGGGACGATTCGGACTGAGGTCTCTTCAGACGAGAGAGGTGTATAATGACCGAGGTGTCTCTAAAGCCTTTGGTAGGCAACACAGGGGTCGATATCTCGATAATCATAGCGAGCTGGAATGCAAAGGACTTTCTTGCTCAATGTCTGGCGTCGATCTATGACACCATCCGGCAGTTTAATTTTGAGGTACTAGTAATAGACAATGACTCTTTGGACGGGAGCCCTGAGCTGGTTGAGGCCAGATTTCCTCAAGTTAAGTTGATTCGGACGGGGATGAATGTTGGCTTTGCCAAGGCAAATAACATAGGTATGAAGGAAAGCCGCGGGAGATATCTCTGTCTTGTGAACTCTGATATCAAACTGCTGAGCGGGGGCGTCGATGTGATGGTGTCGTATATGGAGGATCATCCTGAGGTTGGCATGGTGGGTCCAAGAGTTCTAAATCCAGATCTTAGCCTGCAAAGGAGCTACGAGGATTGTCCGACCTACTGGAGTGCCCTTTGCCGCGCGCTAGCCTTGGATACAGTGTTTCCAAGGTCGAAACTCTTTGGCGGCTGTGATACCTTGTTCACAGAGGACCTTTCTCCGCGGCGCATTGACGTCCTTCGTGGCTGCTTCTGGGTTGTCAGCAGGCAGGCAGTATGTGAAGTCGGTCTCCTTGACGAATCTTTCTTTATCTACGACGAAGACACGGATTGGTGCCAGCGCTTTGCACTGGCTGGTTGGAAGGTAATGTACATTCCAGAGGCGCAGGTCATCCATTATGAAGGAGGCAGTTCGTCAAATGCCCCTATAAGGCTCTACATTCAGCTCAGACAAAGCACTTTCGTGTACTGGAAGAAGCATCACGGACGTTATGGCGTGACCTACATTTATCTAGTAACGATCCTGCATGAAGTAATCAGAGTGATCAGAAGCACAGCATTGATTCCGATTTTGAATTCTGGAAGAGAACAGTTTAAGCGGAAAGCAATCCGTAGTTTTGTCTGCATTTTGTGGCTCATCAGATTTCCTGGGTATAAGAAGTTAAATGACTATTCTGCGAGGCCCTTGTGAGTCTCTCGTATGTCATAATCAGCGCCGTCCATAACGAAGAAGATTACATCCGGAGGACGATAGAGTGTGTCGTTGGGCAGACAGTATTGCCTAGGAAGTGGGTTATCGTAAGTGATAGCACTGACAACACAGATGCCATTTTGGGAGAATACACGGCAAAGTATGATTGGATGGAGCTCCTGCGAGGGCCTGACCATACTGATCGTAATTTCAGTGCCATGACCAAATGTGTAAATCTTGGTTATGAGAGAATCAAACACCTTTCGTTTGATGCTGTCGTCAAGCTCGATGCGGACACAACATTCGACTGCGACTATTTTGAGTTCCTTTTGGCGCGACTCTCTGAGAATCCTCAGCTTGGTATTGTCGGAACCTATTATATTGACGGTGCCTATGATCTCAGCACCAACCCTTATGCGGATGACGAACATGTTCCCGGGATGTGTCCAGTTTATCGCAGGGGTTTGTTTGAGGACCTGGGCGGACTTCCCAATGTGTTTTGCGAAAATGTCTTCAATGTCGCTCTGGCTCAAATCCGCGGTTGGCACACAAGGAGTTTTAGGGAAAGGAAGTTCGCCCATCATCGGAGATGTGGCACATATGAGCGCAATATTCTGCAAGCACGCTTCGATTATGGATTTCGGGATTACTACTGTGGGAATCACCCCGTCTGGGAAATCTTCAGGGCACTCTTTCAGATGAGGGTTGGGCCTTATGTCATTGGTGGCATGATGCTTTACGCAGGCTATCTCTGGGGATCGGTCCTAAGGGAAAGGGCTCCGATGCCTCCGGAGGTCTTCAGCCATATTCGAAGAAGGCAGTTGCAGAGGCTATGGTCTTCCGGCAAACGTTTGATGAAATGAAGTCGTCAGGTTTTCTCACAGAAGGATTTGAATAATGATGAAAAACGAGCTCGACTTCTTCTGGAATTCATTGAATGTGCTGCAGTCATGGCTGGAAAGAACCAACTACAAGGCCTATGATCCTTTTGATGGCCTTTCATCTTTCTTGCGACCCTTGACTTTTGGCTTCAAGCTACCGCAGCAAGTGTTACAGCAATTTGTAAGGAGGAATCCCTTTAATCTGCGGCCGTATCTCGGGATCAAACCTCACACAAGTACCAAAGGCATGGGTTTTCTTGCAAGCGGCTATCTCAAACTCTTCCGATTAACCGGAGAGGAACGATATAAATCGAAAGCTGAATATTGCTATGAATGGTTGATGGAGAACTACTCCAAGGGGTATTCAGGTTATTGCTGGGGTAATTCCTTTGACTACATATCGCGTGGTGCCTATTTGCCCGTATACGCACCCATAATTGTATGGAGCAGCCTCATTGGTCATCATTTTATTGAAGGGTACAGGGCACTTGGTGAGGAGAAGTACTTGATGGTGGCAAAGAGTGTTGCTGAATTTGTCTGCAACGATCTTCCCAGAATCCCGTCACCGGTAGGCATATGCATAAGCTATATGTGCAGTTCAAAACTAGCGGTACACAATTCAAATCTCCTTGGAGCGCGACTACTGGCAGAGTTGTATAAGGAGACTTCCGATCATTGCTACTTTGACCTTGCAACAGAAGCAGTTCGCTACAGTGCCAGTTGCCAACTGCAAAATGGAGCATGGTACTACGGTGAGGAAGGAAAGTACCATTGGATAGACAATTGGCACACAGCATACAACCTTGATTCTTTGCTTGACTTTCAGAAGAATGTGGGGTCTACAGAATTCGAGGCCTGCATGTTGAAAGGGTTGGATTTCTATGTCAATCACTTCTTGCGCGAAGATGGTGCTCCACGATATTATTGGGACCGCGACTACAAATTTGACATCCAAAGCGCGTCACAAAGTATCGATACCCTTCTTCTTTTTGCCGCGCACTATGGAAGAACTGACCTGCTCGATTTGGCGCAAAAAGTCGCCCGTTGGACAATAACAAATATGCAGGACGAGAGCGGGTTCTTCTATTTGTGGAAGGGTCGATGGTTTACCAACCGCACACCAACCTTTCATTGGGGCGGCACGACGATGTTTCACGCGTTAGCTCACTTACTACTCGAAACGAGACAGCATGAAAATTAGTGCTTTCGGCCTAGGATATGTTGGCACAGTCACCGCAGGCTGCCTGTGCAAATATGGCCAACACATCATCGGTGTTGACACAATAGATAATGGCTGTGAAGTGGGGGTCCATGGTATCGATGCCGCCACGACCCAATGAAGGGTCGACAGGAAGTGGAGCGTGTGTGTCGTGTGGCAGGTTTAACTCAGGCTGGCGTCCGCATGCATTGGCTCTGCTTGGAGGGCAACTCACCACACGCCCTGGAAGAAGCAGGATTCTCTTATGACTCCACGTTGGGGTACAGCGAAAAGGTGGGGTATCGGAACGGAACATCACAGCGTTTGGTCTGCGAAAAACCCACAGTCTCCTTGAATTGCCAATGATAGTTCAAGATGTGTCACTGATGTCTCTGAGATACATGGGTCTGAGAAGAGACGAGGCTTTTGATATCTGCAACGAAATGATAAAAAGCACTTCTCTGAATGGAGGCTTTTTTACAATCAATTGGCACATCCGCAGCCTATCACCCGAAAGGCTCTGGCAGTTGCTATACCTTGCGATTCTTGACGAACTCAGGAGTCACCAACCCTGGTTTGCAACAGTGGCCCAAACAGTGGAATGGTTCTCGGTTCAGGCGGAGCGTTTCCTTCGAGTCGATAATTTTTTCTTCGATCCGGATTTGAATTAGGAGGTTTGCCTTGCGTCAGGATTCTGCGGTGCCGTCGCGTTCAACCCCGTATTCTGAAGGCAAACGGGTTTGCATGATCACACACTCGTTCTACGAGAGTGATAATCGCGTGATCCGATATGCGGAAACTCTTGCTCAACGCGGCGATACCGTGGAGGTGCTCGCGTTGCGGAGCGGTCCGGAAATTCCCAAAGAGGAGGTCAGCGCCGGCGTCAAGGTGTTCCGAATTCAGGATCGGTTCAGCAAGACCGCCCAGTCCAAACCGGCGGATTTCTTGTGGCCGCTGTTGCGGTTCCTGGTGGTGTCGTCGTGGTGGATTACGCGGCGGCATCAGCGCTGGCACTACGACGTCGTGCATGTGCATAACCTTCCCGACTTGCTCGTTTTCGCCGCGTGGTATCCAAAGCTTACCGGGGCTAGGGTGATCCTCGACATCCACGACATCGTCCCGGAATTTTTCGGGAGCAAATTTGGCGTTTCCGACCGTTCCGTGCCGGTCCGGGCATTGAAAATTGTGGAGAAGCTTTCGGCGGCGTTTGCCAACCATGTCATCCTCGCCAACCACCTTTGGCTGGAAAAATACACTTCCCGGTCGGCGCGCCGGGAAAAGTGTTCGGTGTATATCAACCATGTTGACGAGCGTATCTTTCATTCCCGGCAACGCGCGCGATCGGACAACAAGCCCGTCATCATGTTTCCGGGCGGCCTGCAGTGGCATCAGGGGCTGGACATCGCGGTTCGCGCTTTCGCCAAACTGAGGTGCCGGCTTCCCAACGCGGAGTTTCACATTTATGGCGACGGCATCATGAAACCAAAACTGATTGCCCTGGCGCAGGAACTGGGATTGAACGGCAGTGTGCGCTTCTTCAATCCCTTGCGCCTCGAGCAGGTTGCGGACGTGATGGCCCACGCCGATTTGGGCGTTGTTCCCAAACGCGCGGACTCCTTTGGCAACGAGGCATATAGCACCAAGATCATGGAGTTTATGTCGCTGGGTGTGCCGATGGTGGTGTCGAGCACGAAAATTGACCGGTATTACTTCGATGATTCAGTGGTGCGATTTTTCGAGTCGGGTAATTTAGACGCTCTTGCCGACGCGATGTTTGAGGTGTTGAGCAACGATGAACTCCGGCGGGGCATGGTGGCCCGGGCGTCCGAATACGTGTCCCGCAACAGTTGGAAAAACCGCAAGGCGGATTATCTGGAACTGGTTGACCGGCTTTGCGCCGGGAATTGATTCGTCAATTTTGTCTTTGCTTTAGTTATGTCGGCCGTGCGGGTTGATCGTTACCTGACACTCTCCGTCTTCCGGACGCTGCACCGGGTCGGTTGGCGGGGGGAAAAGTGCGTGCCCATGCTAATGTATCACAGCATCTCGGATGACCGGGAAGAGGGCGTCGAACCCTACTACCGGCTGGACACGAATCCGTGCCGGTTTGCTGAGCAAATGCAGTGGCTCCGCAATTCCGACTACTGGGGTGTGTCCCTCGAAGCGGCGCTCGCTATGCTAGCCAGCGGAGAGTCCGGCAACTCGCCGCTGGTGGTGATCACGTTCGACGACGGCTTTCGCGACTTTTACACGGAGGCCTGGCCAGTCATTCAACGTCACGGCTTCACCGCTACGATGTATCTGCCAACCGCTTTTATTGCCGCACAACGGAAATCATTTCGCGGCAAGGAATGTCTGACCTGGAACGAGGTGCGCGAACTGCGCGCGCATGGCATCCGGTTTGGCTCGCACACGGTCAACCACCCGAAGCTCCATGAGCTTTCCTGGAATGCGATCGAGGACGAACTAAGGCTTTCAAAAACGTGCCTCGAGCAGGAGTTGGGGGAAGCGGTTGCCGGTTTCGCCTATCCATATGCCTTTCCGCAGGAGGACCGGCATTTCACGAAGATGTTCACGGAACTTTTGCGTGGGCAAGGTTACCAGAATTGTGTCACCACCGTGATAGGACGGGCCCAGGCGGGCGGCAATCTTTTCTGCCTGAAGCGGTTGCCGGTGAATTCCTGCGATGACGAACCTTTGTTTGTTGCCAAGCTGCACGGCGCCTATGACTGGCTGGGTTCAGCCCAACGTGCAGTCAGACAATTAAAACGTTTGACCAGCAAGTCGGTTACGAGAGAAGCTAGGAGCGTGGCCCCATGAATAAAGGCCCTGCCCGGGTGATGGTTTCGGTCAACATCGTCAATTGGAACGCTCGGGTTTATCTCCTGCAATTCCTGGCTTCGCTTTCATCCGGGGCCTGCCGGTATCCGATGGAAATCATTGTGGTGAACAACGCCTCGTCGGGCGGGTCGGTCGAATGTGTCAAAAAGTAATATCCCCACGTGCGTTTGTTCTGGAACATCACCGACCTGGGATTTGCCAAGGCAAACAACATCGGCGCTTCTGCCAGCGCCGGCCGGTACCTCTGTTTTGTTATTTCGGATGTCAAGGTGCACAAAGATTGCATCAGCCGCCTGGTGGATTATTGTGAAGAACATCCCGAAGTCGGGACGCTGGGACCGCGGGTCGTTGGCGGCGACCAGGGAATAGTCTCCAGTGGCAAAGCATTTTGAATTTCTTCAACTCAGGGAAACCACTCGATGAACGTGCCATTCCTGGATCTGAAGACTCAATACCAATCGATCAAGGAAGAGATCAATCCTGCCATTCAGAATGTCCTGGACAACGCAGCTTTTGTGCTGGGCAAAGCCGTGGCGGATTTTGAAAACGAGTTCAAGCGGGAACATAATGTACGCAATTGCTTCGGCGTTAGCTCCGGGACCGATGGCAACCATATGGTGCTGTGGGCACTGGAAATCGGTCCGGGGAACGAGGTGATCATACCCGCGAATACGTTCATCGCCACTGTCTGGGGAGCAATGCTCTGCGGCGCAAGACCAGTGTTTGTGGATTGCGATGTCGAAAGCTACAACATCGACCCAGGCAAGGTTGAAGACAAGATCACTCCGCGCACGAAGGCCATCGTTGCGGTTCATCTCTATGGCCAACCGGCGGATATGGACCCGCTTGCCGAGATTGCGCGAGTGCATAACCTGTTTCTTGTTGAGGACTGTGCACAGGCCCACATTGCGGAATACAAAGGGAAAAGAGTTGGAGGCCTTTCACATGCGTCGTCGTTCAGCTTCTATCCCGGGAAGAACCTCGGGGCATACGGCGAAGGGGGAGCTGTTGCCACCAACGATGATCAGCTTGCGCGCAAATTCAAGATGATGCGGGATCATGGGTCGGAATGGAAGTACCATCACGAAATCCCCGGTCACAACTACCGGATGGAAGGGATACAGGGGGCAGTGCTTGGGGTGAAGCTCAAGCATCTGAACAAATGGACGGAAGCCAGGCGACGCAACGCGCGGCTGTATGATGAGCTCCTCCGGGATGTGCCGGAGATCGTTACGCCTAAGGAAATGCCTTATGCAAAACACGTGTACCATTTGTACGTGATCAGGACGCCGCAGCGGGATGCTCTGCAGAAGCATCTCGAGAGCAAAGGTATCTCGACCGGACTCCATTATCCTGTACCGCTGCATTTACAGAAGGTGTTCAACAACTTGGGATACAAACAAGGCGACTTTCCGGTCGCTGAGAAACTTGCAGGTGAGATCCTCTCTCTGCCTATGTATCCGGAATTGACTCGCGAGCAAATCAGCTACGTCTGCGATTCGATTCGCGAGTTCTTTGGCCGAGGGAACATTGACATCCTTCGACTCCCGTTCGACTCGGACCGACAAGAACCGTCGGCCATCGCTCACGGTCGCTCAGGATGACTGATGGAGTAAATGATTGAAACGCCGCAAACACAAATACGTTCTTCTGCTGCTTGACTGGGTCGTTGTCAACTTTGCGTATGCGCTCGCGCTTAAGTTGCATACTTCAAGGGACATCGATGTAGTATTCTGGGAGCCGCCGTTCGTCGCGCCGGAGGTGATGTTCTTTGTCGTGTACAGTGTGTTCATCCTTCTGATTTTCCAGATGAACCAGCTGTACAAGATCAATGTTTACCTGAGCATTACGCGTCAGCTCCAGTACCTGGCGAAAGCGCTCTTCTATTCGGCGATCGGCATCGCGCTCCTGTCGTTCTTCACAAAGTCAAAGATCATTGTTGACAGCCGGCTTGTACTGCTTTGTTTTCTGATAGGTGCGTTCACACTGCTGGTGATCCTCCGCATTATGTTCTTCCGGACACTATTCAAGATCGTTGTCACGAACGGCCTCTTTTCGCGATCAGTCCTGATCGTGGGCGTTGGGCCGAGAGGGAAAAGACTGGGGACGAATCTGACAGGGAAAAATCCGTTCGGTCTGCGGCTTGCCGGGTTCCTCGACGATGAGAAGCCAGCAGGGTCCGATGTCATAGGAGACATCAAAGTTCTAGGCTCGACTACGGATGTTGTAAGAGTGGTAGAGGATCATCGCATCGATGAAATTGTTGTCTGCCTTGAACCTGTCACGGACGAGCGCTTCCTGGAAATCCTCGATTTGTGTGCGCGCACAAGGGCGCAGGTGATGGTTGGGTCACAGCAGTTCAGCGTGATCCCCCAGCACATGAACCAGGAAAGCTACGGAGATGTGCCAGTATTCGGCGTGATGAACGCGGCCCGGGCGATGGCGGAACCGTTTCTGAAGCGGATCCTCGATCCGGTGGCTGCCCTCGTGGCACTGATTATTCTCTCTCCGCTGCTCCTGGCAACGGCTGTGGCGATCAAGCTCGACTCCCGTGGACCGGTCCTTTACAAGGCATCACGAGTAGGGAGGAACGGATGTCGCTTCTCATTCTACAAGTTCCGGTCCATGGTTGTCGGGAGCGACGGGGACAAACAGCGGGAAGAGCAGCTCCGGCGATTTATCGGAGAAGGAATAGCCAACGGGACCGGCTCGACCAAGATTGTGGATGAACGAAAAATCACGCGCGTAGGGCGGTTCATACGGAAGACAAGTATCGATGAACTGCCGCAGCTGCTAAACGTCGTCAAAGGCGAGATGAGTCTTGTCGGGCCGCGGCCGTGCATCCCGTACGAATGGGAGAACTATGCCGCGTGGCACAAGCGGCGATTGAGCGTCATGCCCGGCTGCACTGGCGTATGGCAGGTCCTCGGCCGGAGTGAGGTCGGGTTCCGCGATATGGTCATTCTTGATTTGTTTTATGTGTACAACATCTCTTTTCATCTGGATGTCTGGCTGATGTTAAAGACCATCCCTGTTATGTTGTTCGGGGCCGGGGGGAAGTAAGCTCGGAAGGAGAAACACAATCATGAAAATTGCAGTCATAGGTCTAGGGTACTGGGGTCCGAACCTTGTGCGGAATTTCCTCTCAACGAACGATGTGGATGATGTTGTTTGCTGCGACGTTCAGGAGAAACGCCTAGTCCAGATCAGGAAGAGGTTTCACGGAATTGAGGTTTGCTCCTCAGTTGACGAGGTGCTGCGGCGTAACGATATTGATGGAGTCGCGCTTGCCACTCCGGTCTCCACCCATTTTCCTCTGGGGATGAAGGTGCTTGGGTCGGGAAAGCACCTCCTTGTGGAAAAGCCGCTTACGCTTAAGACTGCCGATGCGGAGGTGCTCGTGGAATTCGCGGAGAAGCTGGGACTCACACTAATGGTCGATCACACGTTCGTGTACACCGCCGCCGTCCGGAAGATAAAGGAATATATTGAAAAAGGAGAAATCGGAGAGATCCTCTATTTCGATTCTGTCCGGGTGAATCTCGGCCTGTTCCAGCGCGACACGAACGTGATATGGGATCTCGCTCCTCATGACCTTTCGATTATGGACCATCTCATCCTGAAGAAGCCGCTTTCCGTCTCGGCAACGGGGGTGAGTCACTTTAACACTCTCGAAGATATTGGCTACATCAACGTCATGTTCCCGGACAATATTACGGCGCACTTCCACGTGAACTGGATTTCCCCCGTGAAGATCCGGAAAATCCTCATCGGCGGCACAAAACTCATGGTCGTCTACGACGACATGGAGCCCAGTGAGAAGGTCAAGATGTACAACAAGGGTGTTGAGATGAAGGGGAGCGATTCGGTGTACAAGACGCTGGTCGAATATCGGACGGGTGACATGTTCGCTCCCCATGTCGATCAGACCGAGGCACTGTCGCTCATGACAGCAGATTTCGTCAACTCCATCAAGACTGGGAGCAAGCCGAAGTCGGACGCAATCTCTGGCTTGAACGTCGTCAGGTTGCTGGAAGCAGCTGATCAATCACTGAAGATGGGAGGGGTGATGATGCCGCTGAACTCAGACCGTAACTCCTACCCACTCGAGTCGCGCTTCGCCGAGAAGCATGCTGCACTTCAAGAGACGCGACATGAGTTTCCGTAACAATCGCCTCGGCGTTGATGGGTGTGCCATCATCGCAGAGAGGAACCATTGACCACGCTTGGGCCTGGAGCTCCCGGTTGTCTATCGAGGTAATTCTACAAATGAAAGAAGCTACCAGTAACGTCCTTAGAGATCGCATGTACCCCTTCAGTGCCAAGCGGAAAAAGGGAGAGATCCTGATGGACATGCATCAAAGGATAGCACCCGATGTCAAGCTTGGCCAAAATGTGAAGGTGTTTGCTTTTGTAAACTTGTATGGATGTGAAATCGGTGATAACTCCAAGGTCGGAGCATTTGTGGAGATTCAGAAGAATGCGAAGATCGGGAAGAACGTAAAGGTGTCGAGTCATACGTTTATTTGTGAAGGGGTGACAATCGAAGACGATGTGTTTGTCGGGCACAACGTCTCGTTCATCAACGACAAGTATCCGCGCTCCACAGCCGATGAAGGCCGGTTGCAGGCCGAGGGAGACTGGAAAGTGGTACCAACGCTCGTGAAACGGGGGGCATCCATCGGCACCAGTTCCACGATCCTGTGTGGGGTGACGATCGGCGAAAATGCGATCGTTGGGGCTGGGAGTGTAGTCACAAAGGATATTCCGCCGAACGTCGTTGCAGTAGGTGTCCCGGCAAGAGTAATTCGCAAGTTGTAGTTGTTTGGCGGCTCACGGTGCTTCTCGATTTCTTCAATTGCACCCTTGTTTCGTCTTGAAGGGTCTAGGAAGCGACAAGACGTAGCCTCTGGAAAGAGCCTTGTACTCGATTGCTGGTGGGGGTCCCTTCTACCATATCCAGAATGCCAAGCTAAGAGGTGAACTGACCGAGATGCGGCTGAAAGCGGAAGAGAAAAAGACAGAAGAGATCGCAAATGCCCAGACTCTCGCAATAGCAAGTGGGCCTCTTCTTGAATTTGATGCAACGGTTAGACTGACAACGAATAACAATTCTATTCCATGATTCAAATTCACAAGTCTGAACTTGCCCTGAAAGACGACATCAAAAGGTCGGCCTTGACCGTCACCGCTCTTCTCTTTCTGGCCTTCCTAACAACAGAGTTGCTCTATGGGAACGCAAAGGGAGATGATGCATTTATACTCTTCAGACTTGTAGTCAACTTTGTGGATCACGGCCAGTTGGCGTATAATCTAGGTGAACCGGTCTACGCTTTTACCTCTCCTTTGTGGTTTGGTATACTCTCGGCAATATACTCTTTTGTGGGCAACATTTATCTGGCCGCCCAGATAGCTTCCTCAATAACACTGGTCTTTGCCATCATCAGTGTGTGGTTATTGACCGGGTCTCTAATTAGAACTCACTGGATGCGAGTATGTGCCGTCATCTGTCTATTGGTTGATCACTGGTTTATGCGCTGGAGTTTCTCCGGTCAAGAGATTAGTCTCAAGATAGGAGCGGTTGCTCTTCTACTGTGGTTGTTTTCGAGACATGTCTATCAAGGACACAGCAGCTTATCTTCTTATTTGATTACCGGTTTTGCCTTCACAGCTGGGGTGCTTACTAGGCCGGAGATTGGACTCCTTTTATTGTTGTTTGTCTTGTTTCTCCTACGCAGGAAGCAAATTCGAGGAACCCTAGTCGTTGCCATTACGACTGGCGCATTGTATTCCATTTGGGCAGTCTTTTGTTTCATGCACTTTGGTGAGTTCCTTCCCCACACGATTCTGGCAAAGACATTGAATCTAGTGGGTGGGACACAAATAGTGGTGGCACTAGGTAGATTGTTCACATATTCCCTTCCACGTTATTGTGCGATAGTTCTATTACCCGTCTCTTGCTTGATCTGCGTAACTCTGATTCTTATGGCAAAAGCCAAGAGTCTGTCTATAAATCTAGTCAAGGAACCCACAACGACTGCACTGACTCTGTTCTGGATTATCGGGGTGTCCATCGCGTATTTTGTGATCGGGGCATTCATGGTATCGCAGTACACCCTCATTTTCTCCCCGTTCATTCCGATAGTCTTCATTGCATTAATTGAAGGGCTAAGCAAACGAATTCAAAAACCTTTCGTGCATTCCCTTGTAGTTCCTTCAATAATCTTCTCTTTGCTAATAAGTGCAGGTATTTATGCATTTGGCTTCGGCAGGTATAGTTGGCTAAGCTCTTCCAATTACGAGCTTGGTGATGACATCAGATATGTGCGGATGGGGCAGTGGATCGATCAGAATCTACCACACGATTCTCGAATTGCCACCGCAGAATTAGGGATCGTCGGTTTCTTTGGAAAACGGCATATGATTGATCTCGGAGGGATTGCTACGCCCGAGCTTCTTCTCAAAGATAAACGTGCAGTCTTGTTGAGGTTGCGACCGACTCATTTCTCGCTTTATGGTGAAAAACGCACCAACTACCTAGGATTCCGTCTCAAGGAGATAAAGAGCGTCAGTTTCCGTCGGATAGGTGGCGCGAATGCCTTCAGGGCTGACGAAGACACCTGCACACTATACCAAGTTGTCGATCGAGAATAGAGCAATCGCTGCACGATCCAGAGTTTGAACCCACCGGTGTCTTCTGTTTCATCAACTTCGTTCGTCAGAAGAAGGCGCTACTGGCCGGCTGCAGGCCGAGGGAGACTGGAAGGTAGTGCCAACGCTCGTGAAACGCGGGCATCCATCGGGACCAGTTCAATGATCCTACGTGGGGTGACAAAGGACGTGCCGGTGAACGTGATCGCCGTTAGTGTTCCTGCAAGAGTGGTCAGGAAACTCTAATGGGCGATCCGATCAGGGGCACTTGGAAAGCAGAAGCCCGCAATTGCGGGCTTCTGTGTTATAAGCCAAGCATGATGCGTAGTAGGAAAAAGACAACTCGCCGAACTATGGCGGTCGACTAAAAGACTTGAAGGTGTAAGTGCCTGTGAAGAGATCCGAATTAACTCTTGGATGTGAGGACGCGTTTGAACATTTTGTCTTCTAGGTTACGTTTCAATATTCCCCCTGTGTGAAGGATCGCGGCGATCTACGCTTTCGAGTCATTCCCGACCTGAACATTGGATATCGACCTTGAGTATCGGATCCGCGAGACCGGATCGCGAGCTGATTAACCCATTTAACAAGCAAGAAGTCAAGAGAAAAATAACCCCCGCGTGGCGCGGGCATATGAAATCTCCTCGATGGAAATCTCCACACTGCTTCTCAATAAGAATGCCCTCCACTGTAGCTGCATCCCAGTCTTCTTGATCTTCGTCGTTTAGAGATTTCTACAATTTACTTGCAACGAGGTCGCAGATTGCCCTCCGTCAGCCTCCAACCTTTGTTTCCCATTGGCACAATATATGCAATGAAGTGTTGTGAGTGACAGTTATCATGTCATGTGACATCGACGGGCAAATGTTCTTGAGAGGCTTGATGCGACCTTTTCTGACAACTGTTGTCGTTCTGGGATTATCGTGCCTGAACAGCGCTTTCGCGCAGACCTCATACTTTGTTGATGCAGTAAACGGTTCCGACACCAACCCCGGAACATCAGAAACCTCAGCCTGGAAAACAATTTCGAAAGTGAACAAGAGCTCGTTCAACCCAGGGGACAAGATTCTCTTCAAGTGTGGAGAAATCTGGCGAGAACAATTGAACATCCCATCGTCGGGCAGTGCGGACAGTCCGATGTTGTTTGGGTGCTATGGAAGCGGAGCAAAACCCATCATTGATGGAGCTGATTTGGTTTCGGGGTGGACCGGGGCGGGATTATCAAATGTGTGGCAAGCTGCGTGTGGGACGAATCCCTATGTTGTCATGTTTGACGGTACGAAAGGAGCAAACGTGACCGCGAAGACCGCTCTATCATCTTCTACGGAGTGGTATTGGGAAGGAGATATGCTGTTTGTGTATAGCACGAGTAGTCCCGATTCGGCATACTCCAATCCTGGGATTGCTGCTTCTGCCAGGGATTATGCAGTCTATTGCTACAAGAATTATGTTGCCATTGAGAATTTGGATATTAGGGGAGCAAACAATACGGGGATATACTTGAGAGGGACGGGATTGAAGTTAGAGAATTGTACTGTCAGGTACAATAACGTATTTGGGGTGAACATAGTTTATTCAACCTATTGCTTGATTAACGCCTGTATCATCCATGCCAACGAGCAAAACGGCATTCATTTTGGGGGAGTCGGGAGTGTCAATGGAACCGTTCAGTATTGCACTATTGATAGTAACCGAATTGGAGATGGTATCGTTGCTTCGGAGATTGACGGATTGAGCATAAATCACAACACCCTATTCCAAAACGGAAGTCAGTCAACTGATTTTTCGCATATGCACAATATTTATATGTCCAATTCGAGTGCTGGCATTGATAATGTGACGGTTGAGTATAACGATATTCACGATGCGGGGACAGGGCACGGCATTGCATTTCAGTCGAACAACGGAAGTGTACGGTACAACAGAATATACAATAACAACGGTTCAGGAATTCTCCTTGATAATCAGTATGCAGCGGGGACAGTCAATGTTTATTACAACGTTTGCTATGGAAACAATCGGGGCATCTGCCTCTATGATTACAATTTCAATGCTGGAACTCATGTAAATATCTATAGCAACACCACATATAACAACACTCAAATATGTCTTACGGGTACGGAACCAGCTGAACTCCAAATAGAAATAAATCTCGATTCCCTATTCGTTAAGAACAACATATTTTATCACACTACCCAAGATAATGCAATAATATGGTCGGTATATCAACCTCACCTGTACTCTGACTACAACTGTATTCTTCAATTGGGTACACCACCGACGGGTTGGCCGCTTGTCTACGACAATGTAAGTCGAACATGGGCAGCATGGAAGAGTAGTACAGGTGGAGATGCACACAGTCTATATGGCGACGCCATGTTTGTCTCTACTTCCGACTTCCATCTTCAAACCGGTTCACCCTGCATTGAGGGGGGGACAAATGTCGGACTAACTGCCGACATTGAAGGAACTAGTGTTCCTCAAGGGAGGAATCCCAATATCGGAGCATATGAAAAGCTGGCGCAACCGATTACTCTAACTAGCAACGTGTCTCATGGCATTGTGTTACCGCAGGGCTGGAGCATGATTTCGAGTTTTGTTCAGCCGAGCGAGTCGGCATTAGATGGGATGCTTGGCGGAATTGTACCACGAATGGTAATTATGAAAGATGGTGCAGGACATGTTTTCTGGCCTGCATTTACCATCAACAGTATCGGCACATGGAACTACCGTAATGGCTATCAGATCTACATGCAGTCAACCGACACACTCACAATCACCGGAAATGCGACCTTGCCGGAAGCAATGCCGCTTCCGCTGGTGCAGGGGGTGAATCTGGTTGCGTACCTACGCAACACTCCCATGAGCGCTGATTCCGCACTCGCAAGCCTCCAAGGTATTCTCCTCATTGCAAAGAATAATGCGGGACAAGTCTACTGGCCTGCATACGGGATTAACACCATCGGCTCGCTCAGACCAGGACAGGGCTACCAAGTGCAGGTGACCCAGGCATCCGCCCTGACTTATCCGGCAAACACCGTTTCGGCTCCTCCATTCATCTTGACGAAACAGCAGGGAATTGCAAATGCTACGGGTGTTCCGTTACCAGTCCACTACCGCCCATCGGTATCAAATACGGGAGCGAGTGCAATCCTTTTGATTCAATCACCTGAACTCGGAGAAGGTGATGAGATTGCCGTCTGGACGGCAAGTAAGATGCTTGTAGGAAGCGGCATGGTCAGCCAAGGGAAAGCGCTCATTACCGTCTGGGGACATAACAGGGCAACGCAGGATAGTACCGATGGCGCCGGAGAGGGAGAAACTCTCTCATTGACAATCTGGTCTGCAGCAGAACAGAAAGAGGGTTTTCTCACGTTAGCTTCGGTGACAGACGCGCTCCCTGGCGCATGGACCACTAACGCACTACGCTACAAGACTGATGCTGTTTGGGTTGCCCGGGTAACGCAGGTGAAGGAGATTCCAAAAACATTCACTCTTTCACAGAACTATCCGAATCCGTTTAATCCTTCATCGGTCATCCGGTACGGGTTGCCTTACGATGTAATGGTAACTCTGGAGATATTTAATATCCTTGGACAACGGGTTGCATTGGTTGTGAACGAAGAGCAAGAGGCGGGTTACCATGAGGCAGTTTTCCAGAACTCCACTCTGGGGAGCGGCGTGTATTTCTATCGGCTGATCGCCGGACGGTTCGCAGACACGAAGAGGATGCTCCTGTTGAAATAAGGAACAAAGGAACATAAGTGAGAGGTTTACCTCGAACCCGTGTCGCTTAATGCGTCACGGGTTTTGTTTTTCTCCAGGAGGTTCTTTATATTGACAACAAAACACAAGCACAAACCTTGTCTTAAGAATAAGCTAGCATGTCAAGACTGACAGAAGACATTTCGGCGTTTGTTCAACTTCTCTCGGAAATCTACAACCGTAGCAAACTCCCCGGCATCTCTCATCGTTATCTCAAACACTCCGAGATGATGGAAATCCTCGGACGTCTTCAATCCAGCCACCCAAAATCTTTCACAGTTAACGAGGTGGGGAAGTCGGTCGAGGGAAG
>Ga0315282_10004249_pt1 | contig 25024 bp, 18 predicted proteins | sample YL17G07_20_MG_FD_203693 | JGI IMG/M metagenome (GOLD analysis project Ga0315282, IMG submission 203693) | Sediment microbial communities from Yellowstone Lake, YNP, Wyoming, USA - YL17G07_20 | ecosystem: Environmental > Aquatic > Freshwater > Lake > Sediment | place: USA: Wyoming | collected... | reverse complement strand
GTACGCCAAGATGCACACCATGGAGTTCCGGCTGGGCAAGCCCACCCCCATCGAACCGGGGAAGTCCCTTGCTATTCCCATCACTCGCCTGCTCTACGGCCAGCGCGGGGACTCGTTTGCGTGCTACTGGACCCTCCCCGGGACGTACACCCTGACGACTTCCTACACCACGCCCCTCACTCCCAGCATCGAGGAGGGCAGTCCTCGCCCCCTGACCTTTGCCGCCGCGCCCGTGAAGGTGAACGTCCTTGCACCGGAGCCGACGCGGCCCGCTGCCGTCACGCGGGCACAAGCGCTCAAGGCGGCCGCCGCATTGCTCAAGGAAAAAGGAATCGCATGGGGTCAACCCGAGACGGTTCAGCAGATGCCCAACGGCGGGTGGTCACTGCAATATGCCACTCCCGAGATGGAACTCGCGGTCAAGGGTCCGCGCGAGGTGATCGTATCGCCGGAGGGCAAGGCGTCGCTTGCAGGGCGAGATTGAGCCACTAAACGCGAATGTCCTTGCACCCGCGCCGGATAACTAGGGTCTGTCCCTAGTTAATGAGGGTCTGTCCCTAGTTAATGCTAGTTAATGGGAAAGAAAGAAGGAGGTCGGGGCGTGAGACGAGGGATCGTGTTGAGTCTGTGCGTGGTGATGCTGGCTGGGACGCCGTCCTCCAAAGCATGGGGACAGGCCGAAGTGCAGGAACTCGCGAGGAGACTGTCGGAGCCGCCGGAGAGACCCTACGGCCTCTCGGTGCCGACGGGCGACCGGAGGCTCGAGGCGATTCACCGACTCACCGAGATGGGGACGCCCGAGGCGGTCCATGCGCTCAAGAGTTTCCTGACCACGCCCGAAGGCGATCGCAAACTCAAGCAGCACGCCCTCGTCGCATTGGGGAAGATCGCCAGCCGCGAGGCGGTCGAGGCGATCCGCGAGTTCGAATCATGGGCGGAGAAACGTCGGGCGAGTCCGCCGCCCTTCACCTTCGGCCTCAAGGACCACGCGATGGACCACTTCGCTCCCCAGGAGGTGAAACCGCTCGTGACCTGGACGCCGGCGGACGGGCGGGAGCAGGCCGTCTTCCGTTGGTACCGCTTCGGGCAGTGGCTCTTCTATTCGACGACGCGCAAGGACGAGACGCAGTGGGAGCCGCCCGTGTTGCTCGACGTCCCGGACATGGGCGCACTTGCCGGGTCCGCGAAATACGCCGCACGCACGGAAGGCGACGAGATCGTTCTGGGGTGGGAAGGCGAGTTCCGCGTCAAGTCGTCGCAGGCTGCCCCGGACCGCGACAAGGACGGCATCCCCGACGCGATTGAACGTTTGATCGGCACGGCACCCGGGAATCCCGACACGGACAGCGACGGCGTCCCGGACGGCCTCGACGCGAGTCCGATGACGCCCAAGAACCCCAAATCCGACGACCAGACGGAAATCCGCCAGGCCGTCTTCACGGTCCTCTTTGCCACCTCCAGCAGCAGCGATGCAATCTTCCTGCGGGAGGAAAAGGGCAAATCGGACTTTGCCGAGCAGGAATATTACGGCTTCGCCGGGTACGTGGTCAAGACACCCTCGTCACGTCCGGGTCTTGTCAACGTAACGGACATGACGGTGAAGCTCGATTCTGCGGACAGCGCGACCGCCACCATCAGCGACTGGGAGGGCAGCCTGGCGGCCAGCGGACACGAGGCCAAGCTGAAGAAGGTCCATGGAAAGTGGGTCGTTGTGGACTTCCGGATGACGTGGATTTCGTGAGCGTGGCGCCGTCGTCTGCGATCTCTTGTCTCTCTTGAGGGGAATGTGGATGACGAGCGGAATACTGAGGAGCAAGCGGGCATGAATGCGCAACGAGGGCTTTGTATTACGGCGTTCCTGTTGCTGCTGACGGGCCTAGCACGCGCGGAGATTAACGCCGTCGACAGCGTGGAGTGGGCAACGCTCGACGCAGAAATCATCGTCCGCGGTAAGGTGATGAAGTCCGCCGAGGTGAAGGGCGAGGGGACGATCGTCTATCGCGACGTGACGGTCGCCGTGCATGAAATACTCAAGGGCAAGCTCGGCGACGACCAGGTGGTCATCGACGTGCGCATTCGGACCATCCGGAACGTTGCGCCGCCGGAAGCCGGTGAGCGCTCGTATCTTTTCTTCCTCGTCCACGGCCGCGCGGTGGACGACCGGAACCTCGCGGGCCGCTGGGTCCCGCGCGATCCGAACAAGTTCGCCATCAGCCTCGACGCGCCTGGAAAGGTGTTCAAGGCGGACCTGACGTTCGCCAAGACCACCGATGAAATCCTCGGCATCGTCCGCCGGCGCGCGAGGGAGGAGTTTCCCGCCGGACTCGATCATGCGCTCTTCAGGGTGTGGCGCGAGATCCCGATGGGCGCCGAGATCTATCAGAGTGTCTTCGCAGGCAGCTCGTGCTTCGTCATCGTCCCGGCCGACTGGAAGGCGTCGCTCGAGAAGATGGGCGCAAGGGACGTGACAATGTCGGCGGCCGACGCGCCCGACGGCTGGAAGCGCGCTGCGGGCGGAGCGGGGCTGCGACTTGCGGGGCGATACCCGCTGCCTCCCAGGGGCGAAGACGTTGCGCCGGATGCGCCCGTGGCGGTGTTCGTCATGCCGAGCGCGTGGGAGGGGGAGAGCGCGTTCGAGGGCGAGCGGCTCAAGGGCGGGAACTATTCGCTGCCCGATGCCGAGTCCGCAAAGGATGCGGCGGGCGCACGCTACATCGGCCAAGCCTACTGGCTCTCTGCCCCCTGGGTACGGCAGCACATGTTCGTCACGCCGTCGGCGGATTGGCTGACCCGCGCGATCGAGGATCGCTGGTCCCCCGGCATCGTCAACGCCTACGTCGCCGGGACAGGCATCAACTCGGTTGCCATCGGCGTCGGCCGCGGCGGCCGGATGTTCACCGCCAACGGCTGGGTGGACGCGCATGATTTCTCGGGCGATCCCAAGCACCCGTTCCTTCACATGGACCGCCGGATGATCCCGCAACGCGAACTCGAGGCCATTTGGAGGACGGCCTTGACACTCGATGAGAAGATACTTGTGCGACGGGACGACAAGAGGAAATTCGGCGACTACATGACGTTACACATCGGCTTCACCGACGGACGCCGGACGGTCATCATGTGGCCGCTCGGCGAAGAGCCTGACGACCTGAAAGTCCGCGCCCTCGTCGCACTGCTCCACAAGAGCCACTACGGCGCGTGGTGAGTCGTGGGTCGCGGACGCCGTGAGCTGCATGAGGCATAAGGATCTCCTTTCGGATAGGGGTGTGAGGAATAGGGAAACCATGAAACTTACAACCTCTTGTCCTGAAAGGAGATCGCCAATCAACAACATTACGTTGATGCGATAGAACGCAAAGAACGAAGGAGGTCAAGTCATGAAACGCGGAATAGTGCTGAGTCTGTGCGTGGTGCTTTTTGCGGGTTCGATGTGCTTCGGCCGGGGAGTCCTGATACCGAAGGACGCGGGACTGCCGCCCCTGGCGATCAAGAGCCACCGCGTCACCGTCGCGATCGATTCCCAGCTCGCGACGACGAAGGTGGAACAGGTCTTCCAGAACAACACGGACCGGGTGCTGGAGGCGACCTACATCTTTCCGCTTCCGCCGGGCGCGGTCATCAACGACTTCGCGATGTACATGAACGGGAAGCGGGTGAGCGGGGAACTGGTCGAGAAGAACCAGGCGCGGCAGGTCTACACGGAGATCGTGCGGCGGATGCGCGACCCGGGCATCCTCGAATACATGGGAGGAAACCTCTTCAAGCTCAACGTCTTCCCGATCCCGGCGAACGGGAAGCAGAAGATCGAGGTCCAGTACTCGGAGGTGCTGCGGGGAGATAGCGGCATGCAGAAATATGTCTATCCGCTGAAGACGGAGGGGCCGGCGAGCTCGACCTTGGAGGACTTCACCATCGGCATCACGCTCAAGTCCAGGGACCCCATCACGAACGTCTATTCGCCGTCGCACAAGCTGGGCATCACGAGGACCGGGGAACGCGAGGCGACCATCGGCTTCGAGCAGGATAAGGCCCTCCTCGACCGCGACGTCGTGCTCTACTACACCGTGAGCGACAAGGCCTTCGGCGTCAACCTGATGACGCACAAGCCCGAGAAGGACAAGCCCGGCTACTTCATGATGATGATCACGCCCCGCACGTACTTCGAGGACAAGGACATCCTGCCGCGCGACGTGTGCTTCGTGCTCGACACCTCGGGGTCGATGCAGACCGACAACAAGCTCAAGCAGGCGAAGGACGCCCTCAAGTACTGCATTTCGAGCCTGCGCGAGAAGGACCGCTTCACGGTGATCGCGTTCTCGACGGGCGTGAGTCCGATGACGAAGGAACTGCTGGCGGCGAGTGCCGCCAACAAGGAGAAGGCCGGCAAGTTCATCGACGGACAGGAGGCGATGGGCGGGACGGCGATCTACGCGGCGCTGCTGGAGGCGACGAGCATCCGGCGCACGGAGGAGAGCGAGCGGTCTTACCTCGTCGTCTTCCTGACCGACGGGCGGCCGACGATCGGGGAGGACCGGGAGGACGAGATCGTGGGCGTCGCCTCGGCCGGAGGCGCCAACGTGCGCATCTTCACCTGGGGCGTCGGCAGCGACGTCAACACCCACCTCCTCGACCGCGTCGCCGAGAAGACCCGTGCCGTCAGCGAGTACGTCGGCCCGGACGAAAACATCGAGCAGAAGGTGTCGCTCTTCTTCAACAAGATGTCGAAACCGGTGCTCGCCGCTCCGAGAATCGACTGGGGAAAAATCAAGGTCAAAGATGTGTATCCGAGGGACATCGGCGACCTATTCGCGGGACAACAGTTGACTATTTTAGGACGCTACGAGGACGCGCAAGACACAGCGTTGAGCCTCGAAGGCACCGTTTTGGGAAAGAAAGTGACGCAGGTCTTCGAGGGGACCTTCGCCAAGGACGCGGGAAATTCCTTCGTCGAAAAACTGTGGGCGTCGAGACACGTCGGGTTCCTGCTGGATGAGATCCGCCTGCGCGGCGAAAAGCAGGAACTCAAGGACGAGGTCATCCGCCTCAGCCGAACCTATGGAATCCAAACGCCTTACACCTCGTACCTCGTGCTCGAAACGAAGGAGGATTACGCCAAACACGGGCTCACCTATTCCGGCGCAGGCGCCCCGATGACTCCGTCGCTGCAACCCTCGGAGACGCCTTCCTTTACGGCCATGAAGGGCAGACTGGAGGAGGACAGTCGTCGGCTGGCCGCTGAGCGCGCGCCTGCTGCCGTCGACGCCACGCCGCCAGCCGCGTTGAAGGTCATCACCGAGCGATACAAAGAGTCGGGGGCCGCGGGCGAAACCCGCGACGCCGACGAGCTGCTCAAGGACGTCACCGGCAAGGACGCCGTGCGCGTCGCAAGAGCCATCGGCGAGCTCAAGCGCGGGGAGACCGCGGAGGTCCGTACCGACGCGAAAGCCGGCGTCTCGCTCGTCCGACGCATCGACGAACGCACGTTCTACTTCTACGCCGGGTTCTGGGTGGACGGGGACTTCACCGACAAGCTCGAAAAGATCCACGTGAAGTACCTGTCCGATGCCTACTTCTCGCTCCTCGAGAAGCTCCCCGAGCTGCAGAAGGTCTTTGCCGTCGGCGACCGGCTGATCGTCGTCGTCAACAAGACCGCTCTGGTCATCGACGACGAAGGCAAAGAGAAGCTCGACGACGCCGAGATGAAGCCGCTGTTGGGGAAGTAGGTGGACAGACGCCTTCGGGTGTGCGGCGGCTGCCGCGGTTCAGGACGTGATAGCCGATGCCGCCTTGGGATGTTCGCACGGTTCTGAGAATGGAGTTATCTCAAATTGCATCTAGTACCGGCTCAAGGGGGAAGAACCTGAAGAAGTAGAATGTCCCGAATGGCATGACCCCCACCGGGGGGAGAGGGTCTCACGTAAGGGATGGATTTCGATTCCGTGTCGCGCGTTTCTACCCTCACCCCCTCCCTCTCCCTGCAAGGGAGAGGGGATCAAATAGAAGGGTGGCGAGTGAGGGCCCGCAGGGCGGGTCCTTCAAAGGGTGAAGGTTCGACGTAACTCGAGAACTGCCAAATTGGCAATCTCGAGTTACGTCCAAAATGCCCCCTTTCCGGCACGTCGCATTGGGTCCCATTGCGTCCTATTGCAACGGCCCAGTGTCACTTCCCTGGCTCGTTTTGTCGCACTGGTGGCCGGTTTTAGCGCTTTTTTGGCCGCCTTTGGCCCGTTAATGGCCTCCTTTTCTTACCCACCAAGCCATGAACCCACAGAAACGCCCCGCCGACGGCCCTGACTGACTCAAATTGTCCCAATCTGTCCTCTTGCGTCCCTACGCATATTCATAGTGCTCAATCTGTGCCTCCGACCGCCATGAGGTTGGACTTCTTGTAGATCCATCGGGACGAGGCGCTCACGCGTCTCGCCGCCCATCCTTCCGACCGCCCGGCGGGACGGCTAAAGACGGTTGCAGACAGGTTGCTATTCCTGTATTATGAAGCCGGATGTCGTGGACGGGAGACTGCGGCCTGAAGGAACTGTGACAATGGACGGGGACTGTCGCTACTTATTTCCATAATTCAAGCTGAATTCGGTCGGAAGACCGCCAAAAGGTCGAGAAACTAGTATGTCCCCATTTTCCCTATTTCCCTTTCGCGCCTTCCTTCAGCTTCGCCTCGATCTCGCTCCCCACCTCATTGAGCAGATACGGGTAGTAAGCATGGTAGAAGCCACCGTTCGTTTTCATAAACCAACCGCCCATATCATAGCCGATCGCGGCCTGCCGCGCCTTGCCGTCGCGGTCCATCCACGTTATGAGGGTACGCGTGACTGCCGGGGCGGTGTCATACGTGTGTTCCTTCTCGGCCCTCACCCATCCGGCCGTGTTCACGGCGTAGAGCAGCTTCTGAAGTGTCGCCGAATCGGCGGATGCGCGACGGCCCTCGCCGTCGACGAGAGAAAGCTGCCCGTCTTCGCCGCGCTCGACCCCTTGTTCCAGCTCGTATGTCTTCGTCAGTCCGCTGAGTCGTTCCTCGCGGAAGCTCTTCAGCGTCGTGGGCTCAAGGTGCACGGCTTCCGACGGTTCATGCCCGGCGTCATCGAACATCGGTCGGACCTCGATGACGCCGATGACGTGGTCGAGTTCGGTGTCCATGTCGCACGCGGGTTCTTTGGCTAGATTCTTCCATGTCTCCCGGGGTTCGCGGTCAAGGCAGAACACGTAATACCGGCCCATCCGGAACCGCAGGTCCGTGTCCTTGGCCTCTTCCTCGTGCAGCCACCACCTCACGTGCACCTTGCCCCGCCCGGGCGTCACGGGATGGCGCCCGAGGTCGATGAAATCCACGCCCGTGCTCGATATCTGGTAAATAGCGTCGCCGCGCCACTCGCACCACTCGATGTTCCGATACTGGCCGACGCACGCGGCCTTTGTCCCCTCGGGGCAGACAATCGCCGCCCAGAACTCCTTCGTCTCGATCCGGTTGTAGTCCGCCTCCGCGACGTGCCACGGGAACCGGAAGATCTTCCCATTCTCATTGACGAGGTTGACACCGGCCTTGCGGACCTCCACCTTGCCCAGTTCCTTCGGCAGTGTCTGCGCCGCCGTGAATGCCGCGCCGAACGCAAACATGGCCGTCGCCGCCACGACCCCGGACGTTTTCATCGCAGCCCCCTCAAGGGACCTGGGGGTTCTCTTCTCATTCTACCGGCTCCATGCAGAGATTCCAGCGGGAATCAATTAGGTGGAGCAAGGCCCGTTTATTTCCAGTTCCCCCTGTGATGTCCTTCCAACCGTCCTAAATATATAGGGTATCTCGGTCTGCGGCAAGATCTTTGTTGACACAAAACTGTCGACAGTCCTCCCATCTCCGAACCGCCCTCCATCAACTGGCCGATCTCCTCCGAGCGACCGCCCCAAGCCGTCACACACTATGGTACCGATAAGGGCGCCTGTTTGTAGCTGTCTTTTGGAGTCCCTTCTGGAACGGAGAAAATGCGGCCGCCGGATTCGTCGGACTCGGACGGAGGCGAGGGGCGGCATTCCGCCCGGCGGGCTCTCGTGCTCCGGGCGAGGACGTGCTCGAAGATCGGCCGCACGTAGGGGAGCAATCCGTGCTGGATGACGGGCGCCCACAGGCGGTCCATCCTCTTCCATGCCACGTTGTAGAGTATCCGCTTGACGGCGCCCGGCATTCCGCACGACCGACGAAGAATGGAGCCGTAGCGGTAGAACTCGTCGTACGCCCGGCGGTAGCCGGCTTCCAGTGCATCGGGGGTGAGGCGTCGCGGACGGAACACCGCGTGCCGGGTGTCATAGAGCGACCAGTTGTGATGCAGAATGCGGCCCTCCGCCTCCATGTTCATGAACGTGCGTGTGCCGGGGAAGGGGGTCAGAACGTGGAACGTGGCCGTCTCGATCTTGTTCTCGACGGCGAAGTCGAGCGTGTGGTCGAAGACGTCGGGTGAGTCGCAGTCGAACCCGAAGACGAAGCTGCCGTTGATCATGATGCCCGCGTCGTGGAAGCGCCGGACCGCTTCAGCGTAGTCGATGCCGACGTTCGCGGGCTTGTTGGACCGGCGCATGTTCTCGCTCGAGAGCGACTCGAAGCCGACGAAGAGACTTCGACAGCCGGCATCGTAGGCGTCTTCCAGGAAACCGTCCGACCGTGCGACGTCGAGCGAGGCGCCTGCCTGCCATACAAAGCCCGACCGACGGAGCAGGCGGAAGATCTCGCGTGTCCGGCTCCGCCCAGCCATGAAATTGTCGTCGAGGAAAAAGACGAAGTTTCCCTCCAGGGAGTCCAGTTCACGCTCGATATCGGCCAGCGGCCGGGTCTCGTAGTATCGCTCACCCCAGAAACTGCTCTTGTAGCAGAAGTCGCAGGCGTTGGGGCATCCCCGCGACGTGACCATCGTGTTTCGTACGAGGTAGGCGGCGGGGTTCATGAGGTTGCGTCGTGCGATCGGCGGGACGAGCGAGGCCGATCCGGCAGACCGGGCGCGATAGAACTTCTTCAGTGCGTTCGCTTCGAAATCGCGCAGGATCTGCGGCCAGGCCGGCTCGGCGGGACCGATGCAGACGGCGTCGGCATGCCGGGCGGCCTCTTCGGGCAGTGTCGTCGCATGGATCCCGCCCAGCACCACCTTGGCCCCGCGCCGACGGTGCATCTCCGCCAGTTTGTAGGCCCGGTCGGCGGACGATACGTACACGGTCATCGCCACGAGGTCCACGCCGCCCTCCACGTCCACAGGTTCCACGTGCTCGTCCCGGACGAGGATCTCGTAACGGTCCTCCGGCGTCATCGACGCGAGCGTCAAGAGACCCAGCGGCGGAAAAAGCGAATACTTGATCTGACGGAAGTCCTGTGCGAGCACCTCCATCAGCGCCGGTAGAAGAAGCAGCAGCCGGTGTCTCATGGTGACCGCCTTGCGAGGCTGCTCGCCGCGCCAGACGCGTCGCCTCCGCGTGTATCCCCACCCTCATCGACGTTCGGCGGCGGCAGGAAGACGTGGTCCTTCCCGAAGGCGAACGTCCACCTGTCCGCGACCCTGGCCAGTCCCGGCCATTCCATGATCGGCGTGGTGTCGGCATAGAGCGTGAGCACGTCGGCACGTGCCTCAGACGACGATGCGACGGTTCCATGTATCGATTCCTCGGGAGCGCTCGTGAGCCAACTCACCAGCTTCTCCAGGACTGCGAGCGCCTGCGAGACTTCCAGGCATTCACAGGCGATCAGCTTCACCCTCAAGAGCTCCATCATCTGTGTGAGGTCCCCGATCCCGGGCGGCGCCTGTGCCTCTTTCAGCCAGAGTGCGCCCAGATCGGCCCGACGCATCGGACGTGCGTCGAGTTGAGCCGCAAGGTCTTCAGGCATGTCCATCCTCCTGCAAAGAACTTTGTGATACAAAGTAAATGGCCAAAAAAAAATAACGTCACGACCTCCCGAACCGTCTTTTTTTCAGGTCTCACCTCCGTGTTCGACGATCTTTCTCAGGGTATCGAGGTAATTCCGGAAAGCGGCACGACCCTTGCGGGTGAGGCGCATCGTCGTCCTGGGTCTCCTCCCCGCGAACGACTTGCGGATGTCGAGGTAGCCGGCGTCTTCGAGTGTGCGTGCATGGGCACTGAGGTTCCCGTCCGAAAGCGACAGCATCGTCCTCAGCTCGTTGAAGCTCAACTCGGGCGCCACCGACAGCGCCGAGACGATGGCCAGCCGCACGCGCTCGTGGATCACCGCGTCAATCTTGTCCGGCTGAATGCTCATGTCACGGTTTCCCGCCGCGTTCTTGCGAGGATCGCCGCGCCGAACGCAAGATGCAGCACACCGAACGACAGGGCCGCAAGCACGACGCCGTACTCCGCGAACCAAAGCAGGCCGACCGCCCCTGTCACGATGAACGCCAGGCCCAGCACCCGCGGCAGACGCACGCTGAAAAGCCCCGCCGCATACAGGCCCGTCCCGTAGCACATGATCCATGCGGGAACGATATAGCGTGGCTGCTGCTGGTGCAGGAATTTGAGCGACAGCACCACGGCGACGATGAGACTCGGCGAAAGCGAAAGCGTCGCGAACCTCGCCGGACGCGCCGTCGGCGAGATGCCCTGCTTCTTCGCCGCGCGCCTGGCCCAGAGGATCTCCTGCGTGACGGCGACGATCCCGACGAGCACCCACATCCCGCAGAATGCGACCTGCCCGTTCTCGGAAAGCCCGAGCATGTCCTGGAAGTCGAGCGACCGGATCATGAGCAAGGTGACGACACACCCCGCCAGTGCGAGCAGGCCGCCGACGACGGCCGGCGTTCCCGGCAGCAGGGTGTAGAGCGTGGTCCGTTCCATGATCCGCTGCACTTCCCGCACCCGTTCCTGCGCTTCGTCACGGTTCATTGCCAGTCTCTCCTCGTGTCCATGGTCAGAAGACGTTTGGTTTCCCTTCTCTTGCGTGAGGCTCCTGCGCGTCCACGCACGTCCATCGTCGGCGGAACTCGTCCGCGGAAGTTGCCCCTCGGAGACGAGTTAACTTTGTCCCACAAAGTATTCTACGTGCCGGACCGGAAGCCGTCAAATCCAAAATTCGAAAAAAAAGACGAGCGGTTTTTCGGGACGCGGCCGCAGGGGCAGGGGAAGGGGCGGAGGGATCCCGGAAGGAGACCCGGTTGTGGGATGAGATTCCGGAGGAGGTGGACGGCGGGTCCTCGGGATGCGGACGGAAACTCCCGGGGGAAGCGGACGGACAGGCGAGCGTTTGCCGGTTGGACCCGTTGCTCTCGCCGCCGATTTCCCTCTCGAATTTCCCCCGCGTGCGGTATAATTTCCCACCCGGCGGCGCGTCGGAGCGTCTACCACCCCCGAGAGAACGGAGAGCACGCCTTTGCACGAGATGCACCTTGCACAGACGGTGTTCGGCGAGCTCCAGCGGCTCGCGGGCAGGAACGAGTTCACGAAGGTGAGCAACGTTCGCCTGCGGATCTTCGACGCTGACACGTCGTGTCTCGTGGAATCGCTCACGATGCTCTTCCAGGCGAACCCCCTCTTCCGGGAGGCGAGGATCGCGGTCGCCGAGTCCCCGGGCGGGCCGGACCCGAGCGGTGCACGCGTCATCATCGAGCGCATCGAAGGCGAAAAGAACTGACCACGACCGCCCACACGGCGAAGAGAGAATCCTCCATGCGGCCTGCCGACGAGCGCGAGACCACGTTGCCCCTGACCGACGAGGAGAAGCACATCATCCTGGAGAAAGGGACCGAGCCGCCCTTCACCGGCAAATATTGGAACCACTTCGAGCCGGGCACCTACGTCTGCCGGAAGTGCGGGAGAGAGCTCTACCGTTCGAGCAGCAAGTTCCGCTCCGAGTGCGGCTGGCCGAGTTTCGACGAGGAAATCCCGGGGACCGTCCGACGTCAGGACGATCCAGACGGGCGTCGGACGGAGATCGTCTGCGCGGCCTGTGGCGGGCATCTCGGACACGTGTTCGAGGGAGAAGGATTGACGCCCAGGAACGTGCGGCACTGCGTGAACTCCGCGTCACTGGTCTTCCGGCCGTCCGGGAAAGGCGCGACGGAGACCGCCGTCTTCGCGGGCGGGTGCTTCTGGGGCGTCGAGCACTTCTTCCGCCGAGTCGATGGGGTGCTCAGCGTCACTTCGGGTTACACCGGCGGGAGCGTGGCAAACCCCACGTACGAGCAGGTCTCGACGGGACGTACCGGACACGCGGAGGCGGTTCGCGTCGCGTTCGACCCCGAGAGGGTTTCTTACGACCAACTGGCGAGGTTCTTCTTCGAGATCCATGACCCCACGCAACGGAACCGTCAGGGGCCCGACACAGGCACGCAATATCGCTCGGCCGTCTTCTGCGTGAGCGACCAGCAGAAGGAGATCGCCGAGGGGCTGATCGCAGAGCTTCGCGCCAGCGGGTACAAGGTCGTGACGGAGGTGGCGCCTGCGGCGGAATTCTACCCGGCCGAGGAGCATCACCAGAACTATGTCGGGAAACACCCGGAGCGTCCGGTCTGTCACGTCCGGGTGCCCCGCTTCGATGCGCCCGAGAAGAAATCGACGCGTTGAGGCGTTCAAGTCGTCAGCAGGGGACAGGAAAAACGGGCCCGATGTCATTCTGAGGAGTCCCGACGAGTCGGGACGACGAAGAATCTCGCCGCCAAGTGTCAGAAAACGTCTTTCCATGTCGTGGGCAAGATTCTTGCCGGAGGCAAGTAAACTTCGTCCCGATAAATCGGGACTCAGAATGACATCTGAAGACTTGTTCTAGCCACCGGTCAGTCACGGTACTCAGGGAGAGAGGATATGATGCGCATGATCGTGGCGGTGTTGGTGTTTCTAGCGGCGTCCGTTCTCGCGGGAGTATGTGCGGGAGAGTCGCCGACCGAGGGCGCCAAGCAGAAGCCGCCGGGACAGGGCCTCTGGCGGGGCGTGCATCTGCTTTCGCCTGGACCGGCGGACGTCCCGCTCCTCAAGCGCGCGGTCGCGGAGGTTCTCGCGCCGATAGGCGTCAACGTCATCGTCCTCGAGGTGAACTACGGGTTCGAGTTCCAGTCGCGCCCGGAGCTGCGCGGATGGAATCCGCTGACGAAAGAGAACGCCCGGGAGCTCGCGAAGGTCTGCCGCGAGCACAAGATCCGCCTCATCCCGCAGTTCAACTGCCTCGGCCACCAGTCGTGGGCGAAGAGCACCTTCCCGCTCCTCGTGAAGTACCCCCAGTTCGACGAGACCCCGAAGATCCCGCTCGATAACCCGGGCATCTACTGCCGAAGCTGGTGCCCGCTGCATCCGAAGGTGAACGAGGTGGTCTTCCCGCTGATGGACGAGCTCATCGACGCGTTCGAGGCCGACGCGTTCCACGTCGGGATGGACGAGGTGTTCCTGATTGCGAGCGACCAGTGCGAGCGGTGCAAGGGGAAGAACCCGGCGGAACTCTTCGCGCGCGCCCTGAATGACTACCACAAGCACCTCGTGGGGAAGAGGAAAGTCGAGATGCTCATGTGGGGAGACCGGCTCCTGGACGACGCGGTGATGAAGTACGGCGAGTGGGACGCGAGCCGCAACGGCACCGCTGGTGCGATCGACAGGATCCCGAAGGATATCATCCTCTGCGACTGGCACTACGCCAAGCGGGACGAGTATCCGTCGGTTCCCTATTTTCAGGAGAAGGGTTTCCGGGTGTGGCCTTCGAGCTGGCGGGATAAGGAGGCGGCCGCGGCGCTCCTGGAGTTTTCGCGCAAAGACGCGACTCCGAAGATGCTGGGGCATCTGTGCACGACGTGGGTCGGAGCGGGCGACTTCTCTAGAGCGCTTCTGGCGGACCAGGACAAGTCCAAGCTCGACCCGAGCGTGCTCCAGGCCGCCGACGCACTCCGCGAGTGCATGACGAAACTGGCCACGAGGTAAAGATAGAGAAACCATGAAGGAGACGAAGAAAATGAGAAAACCTCTTCCGGCGCAACTCTCGGTGGCAATGGTACTTGTGGCCGCGCTCCTGGGGGCCGGGGTTCTCCGGGCGCAGGGTTTTGCGGTTCGAAAAGACCGTCCGCGCATCTGGGTGACACCGGAGCGGCTGGAACGGATGAAGGCCAAGGCGAAAGCGAACGACCCGGCCTGGCAAGGGATAGTTCAGCTCGCCGCCAGAGCCCCCATGTGTCAGGCCCTGGTATACCTGGTCACCGGCGACGAAGTCCAAGGGCGCAAGGCCGTCGACTTCATGACGAACTGGAAACTGGCCGAGGTGCAGCTCACGCCGGCCTCGACGGCATCCGACCCCTACCGGTGGAGTGGACACCTGCCGATTGTCGTCTACGACTGGTGTCATCCCCTCCTCACCGCCGAGGAGAAAGAGGCGTTCATCAGGAAGTTCAACCGCTACGTGGAGGTGATGAACCAGAAGTCCTGGGGCGGCCTCCGGATGCCCTTCAACAACTACTTCGGCGGACACATGCGGAACTCGGGACTCTGGGGGATTGCGAGTTTCCACGAGAACGACCGTGCGAAAGAGTTCCTCGACCACGCGCGCTTCGACCGCTGGGAGAAGAGCTCGCTTGCGTACTTCAAGGGCGAAGGACGCGGCGGGGTGTTCGGGGAGGGCCCGGGCTACAGCGTGGCCAACACCCAGTACTACATCCAGTACGCGGACGCCGTCGAGACCGCGACGGGTGAGGACCTCCTCAAGACGACGGACTTCTTCAAGGAGTTCGTCTATTACTGCATCTACGCGACGACGCCCGCGCCGAGCGTCCCCACGCCGCCCTCGGGTGAGCCCAAACCGTACTACCAGCCGTTTGCGTACGGTGACCTCGAGAACCGTCCGGGCGGATGTCCCGGGTGGAGCTATTACGCATCCGACATCTTTCTGAAGATCGCGCAGAACGCGGCGGGCACGTCCCCGGGAGAGCACGCACAACACTGGCTGAACACGGTGAAGCCGGATGCAGGCGGCGAGGGGGCGATCTTCCGGTTCCTTTTCGAGGACCCCAAGCGCAGGGAGCGGGACTTCTCGGACCTCCCGCTCGCCTGCTACGTTCCGGGCGTGATGCACCTCTACGCGCGGTCGGACTGGACGAAGGACGCGACGGCGGTCTGCATCCAGTCGAACCCGGTGCTCAGCCACGGACACATCGACGCGGGGACGTTCCAGATCAACCGGAAGGGACGCTGGGTGACGAAGGAGGCCACGGGGTATTCCGTCGGATTCAAGGACTGCGGGTGCAACGACCTAGCCGCGCACAACGGGCTCCTCTTCGGGGGGAAGGGGCCGGTGCAGATCATTTACGCCGGCTGCGGTCCGCCGAGGGTGGTGCGTCTCGAGTCCCGGCCCGAATACGCGTACCTCGCCACGGACCTCTCGCGGTTCTACAACTGGCGCCAGAAGGACGAGTACACCAGACATGACAAATACGCCAGACCCCCTTACGAGTCCGGGGTGGAGACGGTGGTCCGGGAGTTCGTGTATCTGCGTCCGGACACACTCGTCGTCTTCGACCGGATGAAGAGCCGCGGCAATGAACTGAAGAAGACGTTCCTGCTCCACTGTGTGGAAGTTCCCGAGATCAAGCAAGGGGAGAACCTGCTCGTCGCAAAGAGCGGCGACCAGAGGCTCTTCTGCCGGACCGTGCTTCCCGCCAAACCGAGCTACAGCGTGGTGAACATGCGCGAGGGTGTTCAGAGGATATCGGGTGACGCGACCTACACCTGGCGGACGCAGATTTCGAGCGAGGCAGGCGAAGAGGAGTATTTCCTGCACGTGCTGTCGGCGGCCGATGCAGCCGACAGGGGACCCCAAACGCAACTTCTCGCGTTTGGGGACCCCGAGCCCCCGGCATGCAAGCTGGTCGAGGACAATGGCTGTCCCGGCGTGGAGATTGCGGGTAAGGACGGGAAGTATTCCGTGCTCTTCAACAAGGGCCTCGACGCCCTCGGCGGAAAAGTTGCCATCGAGAAGCGAGGACAGACCTTCACCCGGGTGCTGTATGACGGCGTGCAGGGACTGAAGGTGGACGACCAGGGGGTGCACTGGGAAGCGCTCAAGCAGTGAGCAGATCCACCTCCCTCTATGAGAACCTCGGCATGAGCGTGGAATGATGCGACCCGCGGAGACTGCATGGCAGGTCTCCACACTTCGAGGAGTCCTCCGTGTCGAAGCGATTCCTAGCAGCATGGACCGGTGTGATGGTGTTTGGCTGTGCAGCCTTGGCGGCGGATTGGCCGCAGTTCCGCGGGCCCAACCGGGACGGAAAGTCGACGGAAACGGGTCTGCTTGGGCGATGGCCCGAAGGCGGACCGAAGCTCCTCTGGACCCTCGAGGGCATCGGCAAGGGCTTCACCCACGTCTCCGTGTCGGGCGGACTGGTCTACGTGAACGGGCTTGTGGACAAACAGGGAATCCTCCGCGCATACACGCCCGAAGGAAAGCTCAAGTGGGAGGCCAACTACGGCCCGGAGTGGTTCCAGAGCCATCCGGGGGCGCGGAGCATTCCCACGGTTCACGAGGGTCTCGTCTACGTTGCGAGCGGCGTCGGGAACGTCGCGTGCTTCGACGCCGTGAGCGGAAAGCCGGTCTGGTCCGTCAAATTGTTCCAGCAATACGACGCCCCGCAGGTCCAGTGGGGCTATGCCGAGAGCTTCCTGATCGACGGCGAGAAGGTCATCTGCACGCCCATCGGCAAGAGGGCCGCGATGGTGGCCCTGGACCGGAGGACGGGCAAGCCGGTCTGGGCCAGCCCGGCGCTCGATCACGAATCGAGTTTCTGCTCGCCCATCCTGATCGAGCACCACGGGATTCGGATGATCGTGACGATGACAGACCGTGCGGTGGTCGCTTTCTCCCCCACGGACGGCAAGCTGCTTTGGCTGCATCCGTACAAGAGTCCCCGGGGCAACCATCCCGACACACCGATCTACCACGAGGGACTGCTCTACGTGGTCAGCGGCTACGGCAAGGGAGCCATCGGCCTGGCGATCTCCGACGACGGGAGCAGCGTGAAGCAGCTCTGGGAGCAGCCCAGGCAGGATCCCGTCCACGGGCAGGCGGTGTTGGTGGACGGCTATGTCTACGCCGCCAGCCACCAGTCGTCCGGCAGATGGTCATGCGTCGAATTCAAGACGGGGAAGCTGACCTGGGAGGCCCCGGGCGTGGGCAAGAGCGGCTCGGTCATTTACGCCGACGGGATGCTGTACTGCTACAGCGAAGACGGGAACGTCGGCCTCATCCGACCCCGGCCCGACCGATGCGAAGTCGTCAGCACGTTCAAGGTGCCCCTGGGCGACGGGCCGCACTGGGCCCATCCTGTGGTGGCTGACGGCCGACTCTACATCCGACACGGCAATGCACTGATGTGCTACGACGTCTCCACCGGTTCAAGCCCTTCGGCCGCGAGCTCAGGGCCGAGTGGCACGTCGCGACCGGCGTCCGCCCCGACGAACCCCCCGGATCCGACAGGCCGGTAAGCTGGTGCCGGAACCGGACTCGGCAGTGCCTCCGCCCTCCGTCACGGTCGTCGGCCTGCGGGACTCACTTGATCGTCAGCAGCGCCACCGTATCCTGGCCCCTCACGAAAACCCTGTCCCCCGCGACCACCGGGTGCGCATAGGTCTGCGTGTCGGCCACCTTGATCTTGGCCACCTCCGTGTATTCCTTGTCACTGGGCTTGTAGACGATCAGCTCAGAGGTGCTGGGCAGCGCCAGGAGACAAGAGCCGGCGTCGACAATCGCCGCGAAACCGCGGCCGTGCTGGGCCTTGTCGACCCACGCCGTCTTCCCCGACTGAGCGTTGACGCAGAACAGGTTTCCCTTGTCGGAAAAGCCGAAGAGCAGGCCGTCCTTGAGCACCGGGGTGTTGAACTGCACGGCGAGCTCGTTGCTCCAGAGCTCCTTCGGGGCGAAGCCGTCGCCCTGCTTCTCGATCTTCACGGCCTTGGTTCCCCGGCCCGACCCGGTGAAAATCACCGTTTGAGCGTCGATGATCGGCGTCGCGGCGTTATAGGCCATTCCCCTGGGCGCGAAGGGGATCTCCCACAGGACCTTCCCATCGGTCAGGCCGACGCCCACGACGCTTTTCTCCGTCAGCGTGACGATCTGCCTGGTGTCATCCGCCGTCAAGAGGACCGGCGAGGCATACATCGGGGCCTCGTTGGCGCACTTCCACTTCACGTCGCCCGTGGCCAAGTCGAACGCCATGATCGCGCCGTTCCCTTCCCCGCCGAGCTCTGCGATGGCCATTCCGTCGACGATCATCGGCGACATGCCCGTGTAGAACTTGGGGACGACCTTGGGGAACTCGTCCTTGCGCCACAGGAGCTTTCCCGTGGCCGCGTCCAGACAGGAGAGGATCCCGCCCACGCCCAGCGTGACGACCTTTCCATCCGCCACGGCGGGCGAGCTTCTGGGCCCTGAGTGCTGTCGGGCGGAGGGACCGCTCACGGCCTGCGCCTCATACTTGTCCTTCCACACTTCCTTTCCACTCGCCGCGTCCAGGCACAACGTGACTTCCTCCGCGCCCTGTCGTGCAAACACGTAGAGTTTGTCGCCCACCAGGGCGGGCGTGGAATCGCCCAAGCCCACCGTCACTTTCCAGACCTGCGTCAGCTCCTTCGGCCATTCCTGGGGCGCAGTGAACCCCGTCAGCTTTCCGTCCCGATTGACCCCTCGCCACTGAGGCCAATCCTGTGCGAAGACACAACTCGCACCGATCAGAATCAAGCCGCCCACTACCGCACCAATTGATCGATTTACGTTGTTTATGGCGCCTCCTGTTCGATTCTTGCCGAGATTCCCGCACCCAATTGGGGTCCCCCGAACGCGAGGAATTGCGCTTGGGGTCCCCTCTGCTCCAACGCTCATGGAACACTCAATCCGGCTCTCCTGTTACCCTCCGATCCGACATTTCCCATCTGGCCATGGGCGGAGCCGATCTCTGCCTCCAACGCGGGTGAATATACCTGCCCGTCCGCTTCTGCACAAGACTTTTCCGTCCGACTCTCGCGGGAATCCGTGCTTGGCCCTTCTTTCCTTGTCCGCAGGAACACGCCACACAGGCTGCCCTAGGGCAGCAGAAGGCTGCTCGCTTGTCGTGAAAGGAAGCGAAACGCGCCCGGTGTGCGCGATCACCCGACGGCGGGAGCGCCCTCGGTCATTGCGGCGAGGAATTCATCGAGGACGTCGGGGGCGAACTGGGTTCCGCGACAGCGTTTCAGTTCGCGGAGTGCGTCCTGGCTCGAGCGGGCGTGGCGGAACGGGCGCTCACTCGTCATCGCATCGTAGGCGTCGGCCACCGCGATGATCTGGGTCAGCCGCGGGATGTGGTCCTCCTTGAGTCCGTCCGGGTATCCGCGGCCGTCCCACCGCTCGTGGTGGTGACGGATGATGGTCTTGACCTCCCAGAGGAAATCCAGCGGGGTGATGATCCGCTCGCCGATGACCGGGTGTTCCTGGATCGCCTCACGTTCCCGGGTGGTCAGCCCGGTGGGCTTGCGCAGGATGGCCTCGTCCACCCCGATCTTCCCCACGTCGTGAAGCTGACCGGCGTAGCGGAGCTTCTCGATCTCGACATCGGGCAGGTTCATGCGCCGGGCGACCATCACGGAATAATCGGTCACACGGGCCGAGTGTCCGTGCGTGTAGCGGTCCTTCGCCTCGAGCGTCGTGGCCAGGGCCTGCACCGTCCGGAAGCTGTTCTCCTGGAGGAGGCGGTAGAGCCTGGCGTTGTCGATCGCCACGCCGACCTGAGCGGCGATCGTGATGAGCAGCTTGAAGTCGCTCTCCGTGAACTTCTCCCCGGAGGACTTCCCGTTGAGGTCGATGACGCCGAGGAGTTCTCCCTTGGCGATGAGCGGCGCACAGATGAAACTCCCGCTCTCGTACTTCGCCGAGCCCTTGTCCTTGAAGCGGCTGTCCTTCGCCAGGTCGTCAATGAGGACGGGGATGCGGTTCTCGGCCACCCACCCTTCCACCCCGAGCCCCACGGGCGTCCGCTCTCCCACGAGGTTCTTCCCGTTCTCCCCGTCGCCGGCGCAGACGACGAGCTCGTTTGCGGAGCCGTCCACCAGAAGGATCGAGCAGCGGGAGATCCCGATCTTCGAGCGGACGAGATCGATGTAGACGTCGAGCAGCTTCTCGAGGTCGAGCACGGAGCTGACGACCTTGGAGATGTCGTTGAGGATGGAGAGTTCGCGGACCCGCTGCTTCAGCGACGAGGTGGTGTGGTCGAGGTTGCTCTGGGCGGCACTGATCTGGTCGGACAGATGCTGCTTGGCGCGGATGAGCTCCTTGTTGGCACCCCGGAGCTGCTCGATGAGCTGCTCGTTGTACTTGCGGAGCCTGCGGGCCTCGAGCGCTCTGGCGACGACCTCCTTCAGCTCGTCGATGTCGAGCGGCTTCATGATGTAATCGTCGAACCCCGCACGAAGCGCGGCCACCGCCGAGTCCACGCTCGCGTAGCCCGTGACGACGACCACCACCAGGCCCGGCTGGACCTTCCGCGCACGCGCCGCAAGGTCCAGACCGTCCATCACCGGCATCTTCAGGTCCGTGATCAGCATGTCGTAATCGCCCGACCTGATCGCCGACAGACACTCGAGACTGTAACTGTACGTGTCCACCGAGTACCCTTCGTCGGCCAGGACCGTCTCGAGGAGTTCGCAGATCTTCTCCTCGTCGTCGGCAATCGCTATGCGAACAGGCTTCGACATCGTTTCTCCTGGAGCGGAGACGTTCTTACGTTTCTTTCGGAAGTCTGAGCTGGAAGCTCAGTCCCTCCCGCGGGTCGCACTCGGCGGCGAACGAGCCCCCGTGACTGCTGATGATCTCCTGACATCTCGCCAGCACCAGGTCCTGACCGATCTCGTCGCCTGGATCGAGATTGACGGAACCCAGCGCCTGTCGGAAGGGTTTCAGGTTGACCTGGCTCCCCGGCTCGTAGACGTGGAGTTCCACCCACTCGGGCGTCGTCAGCGTGGTGAACACCAGACTCCCGGAATTGCCCAGGTCGAGATAGCGCGAGTTCAGGAGGTCACACACCGCCCGGACCAGGAGCTCCCGGTCCACCTTCACGCACGGGGGATCCGGCGTGAAGATCTTCTTCACGCGGATCTTCTCGTGCCCGTTGGTGCTGACGAAGCACTCGATGACGGCATCCGCGAGGGCATTGATGTCCACCGGACCGCGCCCGGCGAGGTCCGGCTCGCTGATGGCACTCAGCTCGCGCACCACGTCCGCGATGCGGTCGGCCTCCTCCTTCATGTTCACGAGCGTCCGACGGAGGTCCTGGTTCCCGTTCGCCTTCTTGAGAAGCAGCTGAATCCACCCGCTGAGCGTCGTCAGCGGGTTATTGATCTCGTGGGCGACGCTCGCCCCCAACTTCCGCAGGGAAGCCATCCGGTCGGGGGTAACCCCCGTGTCCACCCGCCTGGCGGAAGGAGGTCGGGGCGGCTCCTCGACCTGAGGCTGTTCCTCGGTGCGAAAACCGTTCCCGTGCGCGGGCGGACGGAACTCCTCTTCCGCCCCCTTCTCCTTCTCCGGTTCCTCTTCGCCCGGCGGGGTCTCCTCGGCAAGCGAGGAGGTGATGAATTCCACTTCCTCGGCTCGAAGGGGCTCGGCGGCGGGGGGCTCGGCGGCGGCGCGGGAGCTAAGATGCCGGAGCGCGGCGGCGACCTCTTCGGGTCTCAGCGGCTCCAGCACGTAGCAGTCCCCGCCCATCTCCAGGACGGCTTGGGCCTTTCGCCGGTTGATGGGCGTGAACGTCAGGATCAGGAAGACGCCGGGACATTCCTCACGGATGACCCGCACCACCTCCAGCTCCTCGTCCAGCAGGTCATCCAGTCCCACGATCACCACGTCACAGGGGTGCCTGGCAAGACCTGAGACCGCGCGGAAGGTCGATGCCTGAACGGTCACCTCAAGGCCCTGCTTCTCGAGCAACCGGGAGAGACTCTCCCTTGCCGGCGAGGACTTCAGAAGCAGCAACACCCGCTTGGGGCTATGCATGACGCTCCTTCCGGCGCACGGAAGCAGTTCGCGTGGAAGCGACAAGACCGCTTGTTTATTCTATCGGCAAAAAGGGACAAAAAACTTCACGCCACAACCACGCAAATTGTTGATTTGCAACATAGTTGTGTCGTTTCGTGACAGCCGGACAAAGAACCCAAAGACTCCGCTCCAGACACACGAAACATTCGGCAGAATCACGCGGCGAGAAGGCACCGGCGTCGGAAGGCCTGTGATTCCGCCTGTGCCTTGGGAGACCTAACTTGTTACCAACACAAGGCTAACGTCCTGAACCCAGGCAGACGACTCCACACGCTGGGGTGCTTGTTGCGCGGGATCTCGCATCCGTCTAAACGACGCAAGATACCGCCAGAGCCGGGCTTGCGGAGGACATCAGCGCCTGAGAAGCGACTGCGCAAATTGAGTATAGCACGGTCCAGTCAAGTTCAATCTGCGCTATCCTTTCCGGTGGCGGTCAAAATTGCCTCTGACGCGGGCGGGTCGTGGCGCCGCCGACGCCATCGATCCCTTTCCCTTGGCTTTTTGCGTTTCCTGTGTTAAGATGCCGCCCTCGTCCCGGGGAACCAGCCTTGAAGAAACAGTGGTACACCGACCCCATCATCTTCCTCGTCTTCGCCTCGTGGGCACTGGCGTTCGTCTTCATCAAGAAGGCGCTCGGCCCAGGGGGATTTTCGCCGCTCGCATTCTTATGGCCGCGCATGGTCCTCTCGGGGATCGTGCTATTCGTTCTGCTGCCGCTCGTCGGGGAACCGATCCGCATCCCCCGAGAGTACATCATGAAGACGGTTGCCGTGGGGGTGGTGGGACTGGGAATCTACCACCTGCTCTTCACGATCGCACTCACGATGACGACGCCGGTGGATACGGCGCTCATCATCGGGACGGGACCGGTGATGACGGCACTCTGGATGCCGGCGTTCCGGATGGAACGTCCGAGGATGCGGGCGTGGATCGGCATTGTCATCTGCTTCGCGACGGTCGCCGTCATCGCCGTCACGGGCGCCGTCGAGGACTCGACCGCCTCCGGGTGGAACACGCGACGACTCGTCGCCGACATCGTCATGCTCGTCGCCGCCAACTGCTGGGCACTCAACGGCATCCTCTGTCAGCGGGCACTCCCTTACCTCAAGCCGACGACCATCACGGCGTACGGCACGGCCTGGGCGTCACTCCTGCTTCTCCCGGTCTGCCTCGCCGGACTGCCGCACCAGCACGGACTCTTCCAGCAGGACTGGTCCGCCATCACCCCCGCCGGATGGTGGTGCTTCGCGTATGCCGTGGTCCCGGCATCGACGATCTCCGTCGTTTTCTTCTATTTCGGCGTGCAAAGCGTGGGGCCCTTGCATACCATCATCTACCAGAACGTCTCGCCCATCATCACGGCGGCCACCATGTATCTGATGGACGGCAGGCCGCCGAGCGTCGTGCAGGTCGTCGGGATGTTCATGATCTTCCTCGGCGTCTACCTGACAAGAACTTCGAAGGGGATGAGCGATGTGCGTGCGGAAAATCCCTGAGGGGGGACCTGAGAAACTGGTCGGACTCGATTTCCAGTGTGATTGCGGCAAGCGTCACCGGGTGGAGCTGAAGCACGTCTCCGTGGGGTCGGGGGTCATAAGAAGCGTCCCGCGCGTGCTCGGCGAGCTCGGACTCACGGGACGGTTCGCCGTCCTCTACGACAAGAACATCCGACCCATCGCCGAGCGTCGGCTTTTCCCGGTGCTCGACCGCGCCGGGGTCCGCTCTGACCGCGTCTGCTTCGAGAAGGAGGGAGAAGTCAAGGCGAGCGTCGAGAGTTCCGACGAGCTGCGGTCGATGCTCCCCTCAGGGGTCGAGTTCCTCATGGTGATGGGGTCGGGGACCATGAACGACCTCACCAAGTATGCGGCGACGGTGCTGGGGGTCCCGTACGTGGTCGTCGGCACGGCGCCCAGCATGAACGGATACACCTCGAACATCTCGGCGCTCTCGGTCGGGGGATTCAAGACGACGCAGGACATCACGCCCGCCGCCGCGGTCATCGCCGACATCGACATCATGAAGGAAGCGCCGATCGAGATGATCCGTGCGGGGATGGGGGACCTCCTCTCGAAGAACGTCTGCAACGCCGACTGGCGGCTGAGTCACCGCCTGAAGAACACCTACTTCTGCGAACTGCCTCAGCAGATGATCCGCCGACAGGAGAAGTATTACCTCGAACACGCCCGCGAGCTGGGCGCGCGCGACGCTTCGGCCGTCCGACAGCTCACCGAGGCCATCATGAACAGCGGGTTCAGCATGGCCATCGTCGGGGAATCGAGTCCGAGCTCGGGGTCGGAGCACCTCCTCAGTCACTACTGGGAGATGCAGTGCGAGCTGTCCGGGCGTCCCATCAACCTGCACGGGGCACAGGTCGGCGTCGGGACGCTCATCGCCGCGGAAGTCTATGAGCGCGTGCGACGGATGAGCCCCGACGACATCGACCTCGAAAAGGCACGGCGGAACTACAGGTCGGCGAGGGACCTCCGCGCGACGGTCCGCAAGTACTACGGCGCCGTCGCCGACAAGACCTTCGAGGAGACCACGCGGAAGATCGTCCCCTGGCGCGTGAAGGAGAAGGAGCTGGCGACGCTGAAATCGGAGTGGGACGACATCTGGCGCGACCTCGCGCGGTTCCTGCGCCCACGTGCCCAACTCGAACACGCAATGAAGGAGGCCGGATGCCCGACACGTCCCAGCGAACTCAACATCTCCCGCGAGGACACCTATAACGCCATCCGCTACGCACGACTCATGCGCGACCGCTACACCATCCTCGACCTTGCCGACGAACTCGGCTGGCTCGAAGCCTGGGCGGAGGAGTTGGCGGAGAAGTTCACGGGATAGCGGTTCTCTTCTTCCCTCGCCCTCCGGGAAAGCGCCGGGGTGACGGAGCCGGGCACTCACCGGTCTTCGATGAGGATCTGGGAGAGATCCGCGACGCGGTCGGCGAAGAGGCGGTTGATGTTCTTGAGGAGTGTCAGGCGGTTCGCCCGGATCTTC
>Ga0315282_10004248_pt1 | contig 25027 bp, 28 predicted proteins | sample YL17G07_20_MG_FD_203693 | JGI IMG/M metagenome (GOLD analysis project Ga0315282, IMG submission 203693) | Sediment microbial communities from Yellowstone Lake, YNP, Wyoming, USA - YL17G07_20 | ecosystem: Environmental > Aquatic > Freshwater > Lake > Sediment | place: USA: Wyoming | collected... | reverse complement strand
CAGCCAATTTGGCCAGTCGTTCCTGGAGTTTTTCTTTATCATAGTCAGAGGTCGTTTCTTCGATCTGTACACGGATCTGCTTCACACGACCCTCGATGGCTGAAGGCTTACCGGCTCCTTCAACGATTGTTGTGTTGTCTTTATCGATGACCACTTTCTTCGCCCGGCCCAGGTCGTCTAATTTCATCTTCTCGAGTTTAATCCCCACATCTTCGAAGATGGCCGTTCCTGCCGTTAATACTGCAATGTCTTCCAGCATGGCCTTTCTCCGGTCACCAAATCCAGGCGCTTTGACCGCGGCGCACTTCAACGTTCCGCGGAGTTTATTCACGACCAGAGTCGCCAAAGCTTCTCCTTCGATATCTTCAGCAATGATCAGCAAGGGTTTACCCGTCTTGGCACCCTGTTCGAGAAGAGGAAGAAGATCTTTCATGACGGAGATCTTTTTTTCGTGAATCAGGATCAGAGGATCCTCAAGTACGACCTCCATCTTCTCCGGGTCTGTCACGAAGTAAGGAGAGATATAGCCTCGATCAAACTGCATGCCCTCCACGACCTCGAGGGTTGTCTCCATCCCTTTGGCTTCTTCGACGGTGATGACACCTTCTTTCCCGACCTTGTTCATGGCCTCTGCAATGATATTTCCAATCGTCGCATCATTGTTTGCAGAGATGGTTCCCACCTGAGAGATCTCTTTCTGCTCTTTGACAGTCTTAGACTGTTTTTTCAGCTCCTTCACCACCTCTTCCACAGCCGTATCGATGCCTCGTTTCACGTCCATGGGGTTGGCACCTGCGGCAACGATTTTGCATCCTTCACGGTAGATGGCCTGTGCCAACACCGTCGCCGTGGTTGTCCCGTCTCCAGCGGTGTCCGACGTTTTGCTTGCCACCTCTTTCACCATTTTGGCGCCCATGTTCTGAAAATGGTCCTCAAGATCGATTTCCTTGGCAACGGTCACGCCGTCCTTGGTGACTGTTGGAGCGCCAAAGGACCTCGCAAGGACAACATTCCGGCCCTTCGGTCCCAGAGTGACTTTCACCACATTTGCGAGAGCATTGACCCCTTCTAAGATCGCATTTCTCGCTTCCTGATCAAACTTCAGTTCCTTGGCCATAAGACTCCTCCTTTCGTAAGTTACTTTTCAATGACGGCAAGAACATCGTCTTCCTTCATCATGAGATGTTCCTCTCCGTCGATTTTTACTTCGGTTCCTCCATAGCGAGCAAAAAGAACCCGATCCCCCACCTTCAGTTCCATCGGGTTTTTTGTCCCGTCCTTCTTCACTTTTCCCTTCCCTACCGCAACCACCTTTCCTTCCATGGGCTTTTCCTTAGCAGAGTCCGGAATAATGATCCCACCCTTGGACTTCTCCTCTTCCCCAAGCTGTTTAACAATGATCCGATCACGAAGTGGCCTGACGCGCATATAGACTACCCCCTTTTTCCTTAGAATGATAAGAAATGGATAATCATCGGTCCTAAGGTTGTCAAGGTACATACTAATACAAACGCATTAAATAAATTGACAATTTTGAACTCTTGCGTTTGTATTAATAGAGTAGAAAATTGGCTGGTTACACCATCGGGAGGATCATCTGGGTGGCCAATGGAGCCGCACGGACAAAGCCCGCGGTACCTTGCCCAACGCCCATGTGGGGCGACATTCCGGCCACACCATGGCGCATTCCTCCACGGCCAAAGGCTGTGGTATCCTGGTGCCGGAAGGAACGGAATTTAAGGATGAAAAACTTGCTGCCAACAGTCTTTCCCGTGACCAAATTTTTCCAGGATTTCAAGGACTAGCTGGAGTCCATCGGATATGGGGTTTTCTTCGACCCCAGGAGCGGTAAACACATAAACAACCATATTCTTGCTCCCAGGATCGACCTTGGTCTTGGTATCTGGCCCCTGAAACAGGGAACAAACGATCCCTTCTTCGTCGCGGAGAACGATCTCACCGTCCTTGCAGATAACGGCCTTCCCTGACACCCCCTTGAAAGTCTCCCCTTCTCTCGCAAGGTCGAGCGTCCATGCCCCCCGAAAATGGTCGAGATCTTGGATCGCCATGAGAATGCCCTGGCACATTTCCGCGACGATGTGGGCATCGATGTAGAGGTTGACAATGGGAAATCCCATCTCTACTGTTCGTTTCAGGTGGCCCGGGAGCGGACAGGGGTACCCCCACTCTTGAAAGAATTCGTCGTAGAGGTGAATTCGTTCCTCGATTTGAGCCAGAGTGACCCTCCGCTTCAATTTTCGAAGGTGCTCTCTTTTATGGAGTTTGAAGTCCTCTCTCTTTTCAAAAAAGACGCAATCTTGGATGGTCCCAATCCCAAAACCCAGGTTCCGGAAACGGTTACGGTATGCGTCGCTGATGGTCAATGAAACGATTCTCGGACTCATGAAATTCCCCTTCTCATGTGCCCTATTCTCGGGGCCCGATGTCCGCGAACCTTATCACCTTCGCCACTTTCTGTCAAATGGAGCCGCGCGGACAAACCTCACTTGAATGGGAGGTTTAATTGAGATACCTTTAGCCCATGGGTCGTCTTATTTTTCTGCTTCTCATCGGAATCAGTGCAGTGTCCACGGCTTCCATCTTCATCAAGCTCTGTGACGCGCCTTCACTAATCATCGCAGCCTATCGCATGATCTTTGCTTCCTTGCTCCTCACACCCTTCGTAGCCTTTCAGAAAAGGCGTCTAGGCATGGGGACGATTCGACTCAGAGGGTACCTCCTGCTCTCTGGCTTTTTCCTTGGCCTCCATTTTGCATTTTGGATTGGGTCACTGAAATACACCTCTGTCGCCAGTTCTGTCGTACTTGTCTCGACCAACCCAATTTTTGTCGGAATCGGAGGGTGGCTTTTTCTTAGAGAAAGATTGAATCTCAATCTCATTTTTGGGATTCTGTTCACGGTCCTCGGAAGTGTGTTCATCAGTCTCGGAGACACGGCAATTTCAAAAGAGGCCCTCTTGGGTGACGGGTTGGCCTTGCTAGGTGCAGTCAGTGTCTCTGGCTACCTGCTCATTGGAAGTAGAATGCGGAGAGACCATGATCTGCTTTCCTATATCTTTCCTGTGTACTCCACGGCCGCTTTATTACTGGTTTTTCTTTCTCTCCTCTTTCAAAAGCCTTTCGGAGGATATTCTTCTTCCACCTACGTGTTTATGTTTCTTATCGCACTCATCCCCCAGCTCATTGGCCACACCACCTTTAACTGGGCCCTAAAATATCTGCCCGCGTCCATGGTGGCGATTGCCATCTTGGGAGAACCCATCGGTTCCACCATTCTCGCCTATTTCATCTTGAATGAAGGGTTGACTCTTTGGAAAATGATCGGCGGAGTCTTGATCTTTGCAGGGATCGTGATCGCCCTCCGTCGAGCAGCTGAGGAGAAAGTGTCGACAGAGGTAATCAGGGAGGGGTAAACATGCGATTCGTCGTCCATGAGCATCACTCAACCCGCCTCCATTACGATTTCCGGTTGGAGATTGAGGGAGTGCTCAAATCATGGGCTATTCCCAAAGGGCCTTCCATGAATCCTGCAGACAAACGTCTCGCAGTCATGGTTGAGGATCATCCCATTGACTACGGAGATTTTGAGGGGATCATCCCTCAGGGAAACTATGGGGCTGGACCTGTGTTGATCTGGGACTCAGGAGAGTTCCGATCCGAAGGAGACCCAACGGCCAGCCTGAACAAGGGGCGATTGAGTTTTTCCCTCGAGGGCAGGAAATTGAAGGGGGCCTTCTCCCTCATTCTCATGAAAGGCAGAGGATCTGGCAAGGACTGGTTATTGATCAAGAAACAGGACTCCTTTGCAGACACCACGTGGAAGATCGAAGAGGCTCTGACTCCAGCCAGAAAGAAGAAGCTGAAAGAAAAGATCCCGCCCTGCCAAATCAGTTGACAGATAGTGTCGCGTCTCGCAAAAAACATGAACAACGATTGTGCATCCTGGGTTGGGGGTGGGTATTTGTAAAGCGATGAATATACCCATGCTCAACCCAGGCAACGTGACCTATTGAAACTATTTATGAGACGCAACACTTAGGCTGTGGAATTCAACACTTAACTTTACTGACACCATCAAGTCAGCTCAACACTTCTTTCTGAAATCCACGAGGTACTATTTTGACAAAGCATGCTCGATTGCAATGGGTAATCGATAGGTGGTTGTTATCCTCTGATTTAGGGTTTTGATTTGTTTTTCAAATCGAAACCTTTTGGCAGGCGCAGGTATTGGCAAGATATGTGGCCATCGAGGAGCGACGAAATTTCAACTGCATCGCGTGTGTTAGTTCCTGAAATGTTGCTTTTACGTTTTTCTGTCTCCATGCAACATTTCGAGTGGTAATGAGCGGCGTAGTCTTGGCGTTGATTTCTTTTCCATATCGCAACCTTTGAGAGATGGTGTGTAGTGGCAAGCTGTCCGCGCATTTAGCGCTTCCAATATATTGCGCTTTGCCTTATGCACTTGGTCCTCCTAAAAAAGTGATTTCAGAATTTCGCCCTGCATCGCAATACTGCAGGTAATCATTAACAAGGCACCCAGGATTGAAAACTTGGTATTCACAGGATAAAATGAAAAAGATTCCGCAAGACGGACCGTCGCCGTCTTTAACTTCAAGACAACATTATAATATGCATGAGACCATAGCTGTTGTCGATGACGAACAGGACATTTTAGAATTAGTTTCTGTTCATCTCAAAAAGAACCATTTCAGCGTGCGGGAATTCTCTGAGGGATCCAGCTTCATCAAATATCTCGATTCCGAAAAACCCGATCTCGTGGTGCTCGACCTTATGCTCCCCGACGCCGACGGCTTCGAGATCTGTAAATACATGAAGAGGAAGAAGAATCTGTTGCATATTCCTATCGTCATGCTTACGGCAAAAAGCGAAGAGGCAGACACCATTCTCGGACTGGAACTCGGCGCTGATGATTACATCAGGAAGCCTTTCTCCCCCAACGAGCTGATCGCCCGAGTAAAGACAGTGCTGAGAAGAATTGAATCACGCCGAGAGACTGAAACTCCCGAAAAGATTAGTGTCGACAATATTACGATTGATCCAGATAAGCATGAAGTGTTTGTTGATGGCAATAAAGTTGAACTGACATCGGCCGAATTCCGTATCCTGCAGCTTCTCGCTTCAGAAAAGGGCCGGGTCTTTTCAAGGAACAGAATTCTTGATTATCTGTGGGGTAACGAAAAGATAGTGGTGGACAGAACCATTGACGTACACATACGACATCTGAGGTCCAAGATAGGCTCCGCATCGAAGTTAATTAGGAACGTCCATGGTGTGGGGTACAAGCTGGAAGAATGAAAAGGTCCTTCTTTAGTAAGATTTTCATCGGCTACCTTCTTATCATTTTCGCCCTATCATCCTTAACCCTTGTCCTGTCCTTGAATACAATACGAGAGTTCTACCGAGACACGCTTACAGACCACTTGAGGACCCTTGCCTATACGCTGAACTCAGAGACGGCACGTTTACTGGACACGGGTCGTGCTAACCAACTTGATGGGTTTATAAAGACCGTGGGAAGTAAGATTCAGACACGTATCACCGTCATTGCCACGGATGGCACTGTCCTGGCGGATTCTGAGGAAAACATCCAATCGATGGAAAATCATAGCCACAGGCCTGAGGTAGTCGAAGCGCTTCAGGGCAAAACAGGCAAGTCAATTCGTTTCAGCAGCACGGTCAGCAAGGACATGCTCTACGTTGCGATCCCACTAGAAAAGGATGGACAAATTGCTGGAGTAATCCGTACGAGCCTTTTCCTCGGAGACATCGACAACCTGCTAACCAAGCTCAATTACCACGTAGCAGGGATCAGCCTTGGTATTGTCTTTATTGCTCTCCTCACGGCATTCCTCATTTCAAACAGCATTGTCCGACCAATCAGACATCTAACATCGGCTGCCAGGAAAGTCGCTTCAGGAGACTTCAGTGCTCGTGTTTTTCTGAAGACCAGGGACGAATTGAGGGGGCTGGCGGACAGTTTCAACCGGATGAATGAGGAAATGGAAAGAATATTTTCGGAGCTCGGCCAACAGAAAGAAGAACTGGAGAGCATTATTGACTCTCTCCAAGAGGGCCTCCTCGTCTTGGACAAACAGGGCAGAGTAATCCTTAGTAATGAGAGCTTCCGGAAGATCATAAGGAACCAAACTGTGGAAGGAAAGTTTTACTGGGAGATCATGAGAAATCCCCGATTCCCAGAGTTGCTAAAAAAAGCGGGCCTGGAGAAAAAGAAATTCACGGAAGATCTCACATTGGCAGATAGAGTTTTCATGTGCAGCGTTACCCCTCTTCAGGGAGGAGATGGCATAGTATCCATTTTCTATGACATCACCGAGATCAGAAATACCGAAAAGATCAAGAAGGATTTTGTGATTAATGTTTCGCATGAACTGCGAACTCCTCTGACCGCAATAAAGGGCTACGTTGAAACCCTACGGAAGGAAGTCGGCACCACGCCAGGCAATAGATACCTTGAGATCGTCGAGAGGAACACCGACAGGCTCGTCAACATTGTCAACGACCTACTGCTGCTTTCCAGCCTGGAAGAAAAAGCAGCCCTTGAACTGGAGGATATCGATTTAGGCGGTTTTCTGGAGAATGTCATCAGAATATTCGATCAGAGGCTGAAGGACAAACAACTTTCCTTAGTGATAGATGTGAAAGAAAACTTGCCACCCATCAAAGCTGACCTCTTCAAGTTAGAGCAAATGCTGGCAAACCTTCTCGATAATGCAGTGAAATATACTGATCGCGGGGAAATCACCGTTTCCATGGATGTTCACGATAAAAGAGTGCGCATCCAGGTCAGGGATACGGGTATCGGGATACCCAAGGATGATATTCCCCGTATCTTCGAACGATTTTATGTTGTCGACAAGTCGCGATCGAGAAAGTCTGGCGGCACAGGGCTCGGTCTTTCCATAGTGAAACATATCGTGCTCCTTCATCATGGGACAATCGATATCGAGAGCGCTCTCGGCAAGGGCACTTCGGTAACGGTTACTCTTCCTACTGATCTATCTGCATCGTGATAATATTCCCACGCGGCTTGACTCATTCCTCCCTGGATGGACGTCTATCCATCGACATGAATCCGTGAATGTCAGAATTAACAATAAATTAACAACTTATTCATCATAGCTTAATTCTTCAAGGTTATGATTTCTCCTAAGTAAAAAAAACTAAAGGAGGTCAAGAGATGAGATATGTGCTTTCGTTCCTATTGATGTTGGTGATTTTGGTAACCGCTACAGTTGATGGGGCTGCTAAAGAGGAGGAACTGATTGGTGCTGGAGCAACATTTCCTTATCCGCTCTATTCCAAAATGTTTGACGTGTACAGCAAGGAGTATGGTGTAAAGGTTAACTACCAAGCCATCGGCTCGGGTGGCGGGATAAGGCAGCTGACCAATAAGACAGTCGATTTTGGCGGATCTGATGCAATCATGAGTGAAGCCGACCTAAAGGAGGCGTCAGCTCCCATTCTCCATATACCGACCTGTTCGGGGGCGGTTGTTTTAACTTACAACCTTCCTGGAAATCCGCAGTTGAAATTTACACCGGATGTGATTGGTGACCTCTTCCTCGGAAAAATCGGCAAATGGAATGACCGACGCCTCTCCGACATCAATTCGGGAGTAAAGCTCCCTGACATGAATGTGACGGTGGTTCACCGGTCCGACGGGAGCGGCACAACCTCCATCTTCAGCGATTACCTGAGCAAGGTAAGCAGAGAATGGAAGGAGAAGGTTGGTGCAGGTACTTCCCTGAACTGGCCAACGGGCCTGGGTGGAAAGGGCAATCCGGGCATTGCAGGTCTGGTCCAACAAACACCCGGAAGCATTGGATATGTTGAGCTTATCTACGCCCTCCAGAACAAGATGCCCTATGGCATGGTGAAAAACAAAAAGGGCAATTTTGTCACTGCTACGCTCGTCGCTACAAGTAAGGCTGCGGATATCAATTTGCCAGACGATATGAAGGTGAGCCTTACGGATACCGATGCTCCGGAGGGATATCCAATTAGCGGCTTCACCTGGATTCTCGTTTACAAAGACCAGGGTTATGGAGATAGGTCCGAAGAAAAGGCAAAAGAGCTGGTTAAGTTGCTCTGGTGGATGACTCATGAAGGACAGAAATATACCGAGCCTCTGGAATATGCTCCTCTTTCAAAAAAGGCTGTAGAAAAGGCTGAGAAACTTATCAAATCCATTTCCTACAAGTCGAGCGTAATCATGAAGTGATTTGAAGACTGGGGTGGAATCCATTCCACCCCATCTTTCGGGTCTTTCTGGGAAGCTTCTGGTTGTTCTCTCATATGGTGTGGTTTTCCACCTGCAGACATCCGCTTCATGATAAGATGGATGGTAAATGAAAAATGAACCACAGCAGAGCCGAAGTTTTGTTGCTTGGGTCTAAAACAAAGACGATGCGCTGGCGTAAACCCGCACTCTCGGAATCATCCTTCCGGAAAATACTCTCCATTGCGGGAGTGTTTGTCCTGCTTCTCCTGGTGGCCCTATTCTTTTCTCTGGTCATTGCCTCCTTTCCCTCCATTCGGAATTTCGGAATCCGGTTTCTTTTTAGTTCCACATGGGATCCGGTAAAGAGTGAATTTGGGGCATTTCCATTTCTCCTGGGTACTCTTGCTACTTCCTTTCTTGCCCTCGTCATCTCAGTCGTCTTCTCCATACCCATTTCCATCTTCCTGGGGGAATATTCTGCCCAAGGATCTACGGCTACCTTCATCAAGAGCATGATCGAACTGCTGGCGGGGGTCCCTTCGGTTATTTATGGATTCTGCGGGCTATTTCTCCTTGCCCCGTTGGTTAGAATCTTGGAGATGAAACTGGGTGTAACCCCCTACGGGGTGGGGATATTCACCGCTTCGCTCGTTCTTTCGATCATGATAATACCCTATTCGGCCTCGATCGGACGGGAGGTCATCAGCCTCGTTCCTTTCGATCTCAAAGAGGCTGCCCTCTCGCTCGGGGCAACCCGCTTCGAGGTGATACGAAAGGTCATCTTGCCCTATGCGGGTTCCGGAGTAGTCGCAGGAATTCTTCTCTCACTCGGAAGAGCATTGGGAGAGACCATGGCCGTAACAATGGTCGTCGGAAACTCGAATTTTATCCCGAAGAGTATATTCAGTCCGGCGAACACCCTGGCCAGTGTCATTGCCAACGAATTCACAGAAGCGACAGGGAATCTCTACCTTGCAAGCTTGATTGAACTGGGACTCGTGCTCTTCATCGTTACCACCATCATAAACCTCATAGGAAAGTTGATCATCCGTCGGATGGGTGTAGAAGGATAAGGAAGGATACCATGAAGGAACCTTCGATCAGAAGAAGAATTTTATATGACAAGTTATTCAAGATAATCATCATTCTTCTCACCTTTTGTTCCATCCTTCCTATGTTCTTCATCTTCTTTTTCATCTCCAGCAAGGGCATCTCTGTTATCAACTGGAAATTTCTTACCCAACTTCCCAAACCCGTAGGTGAGATAGGTGGGGGAATTTCAAACGCCATCATTGGAACACTTATGTTGATTGGAATCGGGACGGTCTTTTCCGTTCCCGTTGGGATCCTGGTCGGGATTTTCCTTTCAGAAAACAGAAAAGGGAAGTTGGCATCTCTTACAAGACTGTGTGTCGAAACACTTCAGGGGGTTCCTTCCATTGTGATAGGAATCATTGCCTATATCTGGCTGGTTGTCTCGATGGGATCGTTTTCAGCGCTCTCAGGCGGAGTGGCTCTCGGTCTGATGATGCTGCCAGTCATTATCACCGCGACAGAGCAGACCCTGAAACTTATTCCGGGAAGCTTAAAGGAAGCATCCTTGGCCCTGGGGGTTTCCTACCCCAGGACAATTCTGAAAGTGATCTTGCCAGCAGGTGTAAGCGGCATCGCGACAGGAATCCTCCTGAGCATCGCGAGGGTTGCCGGTGAGACGGCGCCCCTTCTTTTTACGGCCTTCGGGAGCCCCTTTAAGAACCTCAATGTCTTGAAACCGATCAACAGTCTTCCGCTTATGATTTTTAACTATGCCACAAGTCCCTATCCAGAATGGCACACGCTCGCCTGGGGAGCGTCTTTTATATTGATTATCCTTGTCCTGGGTTTAAATCTTTTCACCAAGATTGTGACAAAAAGATGGAAAGTACAGTTTTAAAGATTGAGAAGTTCAGCGCTTTTTTTGGGGAAAACCAGGTCTTGAAAGAGGTCAACCTTTCGATCCCCCAAAATAGAATTACAGCGATTATGGGGCCATCCGGCTGTGGCAAGACGACCCTCATTCGCTGCATCAACCGGATGCACGAGCTCACTCCGGATGCCAGGGTCTCCGGCAAAATCTTTTTGGATCATGAGGACATATATGCTACGGACCCCATCATCGTTCGAAGGCAAATCGGGATGGTTTTCCAAAAGCCTAATCCATTCCCCATGATGAGTATCTACGACAACGTGATTGCAGGATACAACCTGAACGGAATCCGGCTGGCCAAGGACGAAAAGGACAAAATCGTCGAGGAATCGTTGCGGAGAGCGGCCCTTTGGGAAGAGGTTAAAGAAGCTCTTTACAGAAAAGGGACTTTTCTTTCCGGCGGACAGCAGCAGAGACTCTGTATCGCCCGCGCCCTTGCCATGGGGCCTGCGGTCCTTCTTCTCGACGAACCCACTTCCGCTCTCGATCCGAAGGCAACTTCGCATATCGAGGAGTTAATCGTGCAGTTAAAGGATACGGTTTCGATCATTCTCGTTACCCATAACATGGCGCAGGCGGCCCGTGCTTCGGACTTTGCTGCTTTTGTTTACTTGGGTGAACTTGTCGAGTTCGGGCCAAGCGGAAGTATGTTTACCGCCCCCAAAGATAGGAGAACAGAGGCGTATCTAACGGGGAAATTTGGCTAACGGAAATAATGGCGGAGGGTAAAGAGAAAGAGATGGGAACCCATTTTCAGAAAGAATTGCAGGAACTGAAGGAAGAGTTACTTAAAATGGCCGCTCTCGTAGAGGAAGCGATCAGCACGGCTGTCAAGTCGCTGGTCAAAAGGGATTCGGACCTTGCCAAGAAAACCTTCGAGGGAGAGGATCAAATTAACAGGATGGAGATCGACATTGAAGATAGGTGTTTGAAGCTTCTTGCCCTCTGGCATCCTATGGCCGCAGACCTTCGGTTCATTACCTCCGCGATGAAGATTATCACGGACCTTGAGCGGATGGGTGATCAGGCGGTAAATATCGCTGAACGGGCGATCTCCCTAAACCAGGAGCCACAGCTCAAACCCTATATCGATATCCCGAAAATTACCGAGATAGCACAATCCATGGTTAAAGATGTCCTCGACGCCTTTGTAAACAGTGACTCTAAGTTGGCCCGCTCTGTTTGCGAGAGGGATGACACGGTTGATGGGTTGAATGACCAGGTTTTCCGAGAGCTCCTCACCTTTATGGTGTCAGACCCGCAGACGATTACAAGAGCGGTCCATCTGATGATTGTGTGCCGTTGTCTGGAAAGAATTGCAGACCACGCTACAAACATTGCAGAAGATGTGATCTTTCTGGTGAACGGCCGTGTGATCAAGCATCATGCCGATGTTAAGGAAGAGGAGGAAGGGAGAAATATCTCATGAGCAAAACAAAGGTTCTATTTCTATGTACAGGTAACTCAGTACGCAGTCAGATGGCTGAAGCTCTCCTAAGAAAGTATGGTGAGGAGCAATTTGAAGCGTATAGTGCTGGACTTGAGCCGAAAGATATCAATCCGTACACTAACCGCGTCATGGAGGAGATTGGAGTAAGTCTTACCGGTCAGTATTCCAAACATGTCAAGGAATACATGGGCAAGGTACACTTCGGCTACTTGATTACTGTCTGCGGCGAAGCTGAAAAAAACTGTCCAGCAATTTTCCCTGGAATAGGTCAAATACTGCACTGGTCATTTGAAGACCCCGCGGCCTTTGTGGGATCAGACGATGAAAGGTTGGCTAAATTTCGAGAAGTGAGGGACCGAATAGAACAACGAATCAAAGAATGGTTGATAGAACAAGGGAAATAATGAATTACCTATGATACCCATGTCCTTTCACGATTAGGCGTACCAGCTGTTTTGAATACTGCTATAGAGGTTGCTTTTTTCTAAACCCAAAAACCTACGGTTTGAACATGATATTGTCCAATTTCTCGTCCGAAAAAGGGTGAAGTTTTGAGGTCCTCACCCTTTCGGCAATTTTTTGCCCGTAAAGATTGTCGATCCACCTCATGGCCTCAATGTCACTTACTGTTCCAAGATACCGCTGCGTGGTCGAAAGATTCGCATGCCTCAAGATCACCTTGCTGACGATCTCAATCGGGACTCCTGACCGAGAGGCATAGGTCGCAGCGTGCCTCCTCAGATCGTGGGGCCGCAAATGGATCCCAACCACCTTCCCCGCTTTGTTCACAACTTCTCTACCGGCCGTATAGGATATCGGAAAGATCCTCTGATCAGACCCAATCCCTTTCCCGGTTATGTATTCCTTGAGACGGTCCGCGATCTTCTGAGGGATGAAGACAATTTCCCATTCCTTGCCGCTCTTGGGGGCTCTGAGAGTGAGCTTTCTCTCCTCGATGTCATCGGGCGTCAATTTTAAGACCTCGCCGATCCTCATCCCACCTCGGGCCATCAACTCAAGAATGAGCCGATTTCTGGGTTTGATGGTACGAAAAATGATTTCATCCACCACTTCCTTTTCCAAAATGGTCCAGCGGATAGGTCCAGGTGGGCGATACAGCTTTTTCAGCATAGGGGTGTCACAGGGGCTTCGGAAATCGGGGTCGAGATTTTGGGTGATGAAGTTGAAGAAGGAAGTGAGTTGGGAGTACCGGGTGCGTTTGGTTTGTTGTTTGGTGCCTTCATTGATCTGGGTCAGGAAAGAGAGAATCTCCTCTGGGGTTAGGGAGTTCAGATCTCTTTCGCCAAATTGGGTGGTGAATTTGGAAAGGATTGACTGGTAGGTTTTGAGAGTGTTTTTTTTGAATGAAGCCTGTGATACTCCAGCCAACAATGGACACCTTGAGAGACTTTCATGGTGCACCTCCTTGTGGAATTTTCCTCAACATTATCATTTGACTATCAAATCTACAAGAAATTCCTTTCAGAATGGGAGACCTCTTCTGGCAAGATATTCACGGTTTAGCAGGTCAGTCTATTTCATGGGTAACACCTCAGCCACCATTAAGGAATTAGCCATCTACATTCATTCAGTAGGTATGTGCACGCGCGTGCGATATTCTTGGCATCTAGGAATCTCGGCGCATCTGAGGAGAAACATGCAAAGAAAAGGAAGAGAGAATTGCAATCGGGCAGCCACCCCGGGGGTAAACTCCGGGCTAGTATCCGAACGATTAGTGGCTGAGGGATCTTGGGTCAAGACCCCGTACATTGAGCCTGGGAGTCCGTGGGAGAATGGGTACATTGAATCGTTTAGCGGGAAGTTAAGGGACGAGCTTCCCAACGTGGAACTCTTCACGATACTCTTTAAAGCTCAGGTGCTGATCGAGAACTGGAGGAAGGACTATAATCAGATCAGACCTCACAGTGCGTTGGGTTACCGACCTCCTGCACCTGAGGCTATTCTGTCTGGCTACGGTTCAACAAGACTAACTTTGAGTGTGGTACAATGATTGGGGGCTGGTCCGTCATGGGATGAGATTTGGGTATCGGGGGCAGATCCTTGAGCCCCTCCAGACCGTGCGTCTGAAACCGACGCTTGAACTCGTAGAACTGACTGCGATGCATGCCTCGGAGATATTGCCCAAAACTTGGGCCAGTTAGAGAACACTCAACCGATGCGTAGTGATCTTCTCTTCTGCAGTCATTCGAACACCTCCTTAACGGGGTCTTCATACCCCAGAAGATGTCCAAAGAGAAGCCTAGTCATACATACTATAGTTTCTTTGACTTCATAATCTGCTCAGTAGCTCTAATATTTACCTCTCAGATAAGTCTTTTGGCTAAATTAACCGCTCCAATTGCATTTTCCGCATAACCATCTGCTTCTATCTTATCTGCCCACTCTTGTGATACAGGTGCTCCTCCAACGAGCACCTTTATCTCATTCTTCATATCAGCCTTCTTTAAAGCATCGATAACATCCCTTTGGGCTGGCATTGTGGTTGTGAGCAGAGCAGAAAGCAAAATAAATTGCGGCCTCAGTTCCTTTGCCTTCTCTACAAAACTAGATGTGGAAACATCAGCTCCTAAATCTATTACCTTAAAGCCGTTGGCAACAAAGAGACTGCAGACAATATTCTTCCCAATATCGTGGATATCTCCTTGCACTGTACCAGCAATAGCTGTCCCAAGAGTTTTTGGTCCTTCTTTGCCCTCTCCCTTTATAGTTTTTTGAAGGATCTTCAAGGCTGCTGTCATCGCTTCTGCACCCATAACTAACTCCGGTAGGTATATCTCTTCTTTCTCAAATCTCCTTCCCACCTCTTCTATTCCTTTCGCAAACCCTTTCTCAATAGCTGTAATTGGATCAATCCCTTTTCTTATCGCTTCCTTTGCCAATTTAGCTGCCTCAGTCTTGTCCATATTGATGATACTTTCTTCCATGTTCTTAAAAAAATCCCCATTGGTCATGATTTAATCTCCTTATTAAATCTAATATTGTTCTCCAATTCCGAAATAGCTAAAAGGGTTATTCTCACCAGAGTTTCCTTTATCGCTTTTTACCCTCTTTTCTAAGCCAATTTTTCTTCCGCTACCTTTAGAATTTTTGTAATCTCTGCCTGAACACGATCATCAAGTTTAGGGGCCCTGTGATTCTCTATGATCCATTTAACCTCATCCCACGAAATCATCACAGGGTCTTTGTACTTCTCACCTGATTGTTTTGATCTCTCAAGAACAATAGAGGGTGGCCAGAGCTTTGGAAGGTTTACTGCTGTCTCTTTCTGTCCCAGAAAGTGTCCTTTTGGTCCCACCCTTCTTACAATATCGAAGGACAAGCTGTCCTCTGTTACCTCAATTCCGCTGGAGACGATCTTAATCGCCTCAAATATCTCTCTGTCAAACAAAGTCCTTGCTGCATTCCACACATTTACAGAATCAATGAGCCCCATCCCATAGCACATATCCGCTCCGGACATGACGGAGAGCAGCGGGAGATACAAATTCTCCTTTCCTATCTGCCAATCGTTCAATTTATCTGCGCTTCCCCCAAATGAAGCTCCATTTTGAATGGGAATTCCGCAAAAATGGGCAAGCTGAACAGCTGCTGCATTAGCCACCTGTGAGAAGGTTGATGCGTAAAAATATTCCCCTGAGCGTGGATCAACTATTCCTGGAATTATGGATATAAAGTTAGGTGCTCCTGGATTAGCTAGTTGTGTTAGGACACATCCTGACAACACCTCCGCCAGCCCAACAGCTAGTGCTCCTGCCTGAGAAGCCGGAGCTGTTGCACCCATAGTCGGCATGGACATGACTCCAACAGGTATACCAACTTCTGAAAACATGAGAATTGAATCAATTGCCTCCTTTGTTATGATAAGAGGCGGAGTAGTACAAACAAGGGAGGAGAGAATAGGTTTTTCCCTTAACCTATTCTTCCCACCGGCAATAACAGAAGCTATCTCAATTGCATATTTTGTTTGATTTTCTCCTATCACGTCTTCTGTCTGAACATGTTTTTCTGTATTGTTGAAAGCTGCCTTCAGTTCATGGAGAGGGCCAGTTTTAAGATACTCTGTAGAACTGACACTCATGTAGTAGTAAGATATAGCAGAAATGTAGTCCACAATCTTTGCCATTGCTATCACATCTTCTTCACGAGAAGGTCTTTTCTTGCAGGTTGTAAAGTCAACTGCAAAAGAAGCAATTCCACCAGTGCAAAAATAGGTTCCACTTTTTCCGCCTATCTTTAAGTCAAGCTCAGACCGATCTCTCGCAGCAAAAGTATAGCACCCTGGAGCCTTCTTTATGTTAGCCGTAACCACATGATCAGGAATCTTGACAATCTGGTTTTTGAAATCCACTTTTGCTCCTGCATCAGAATAAAGCTCAAGGGCTCTTTGGTGAGGCAGGAACATTCCGACTTCTGCAAGTATCTTAAGAGCTGTATCAAATATGCTCTTTACATCTGCTTCATCTAGAATGTCAATCTTTAATTTTGATTTAAGAGGCTCTATCGATGCCTTTCTCTCGAAGATCTTTCTCATATTTTAGCTCCTCTTCTTCTTAATGCGAATAATCCTATAGAAGCACAGCTATTCCAGCTTAAACTTAGTACGCGCAGCATCAAATAGTTTCCATTCTATGCTGCTGCATAGCGAACATGTTTCCCCTGGAAATAATTCTGGACGATATGAGGTTGTCGCTGGGGGTTTCAACGAAAGCCTCGTACGTTTGTGACCAATTCCTGTTGGTCACGGGGGCGCCTCCGGCCCACTGCATTGCTGTTGACGTCATGATTTAGTAGCTCCTAAGGGTTCAGTTCTCGGCTGTAGCCGGGGAGAAAAAACAAGCGGACACGATTACCTTTTTTTTCAATCCAGTTTCTGATCTTTATGGCACGGTGGACAGGATGGACGTCAACAATGAGAAAGACCTTGCGTGGGTTCTGCCGGAGCAAACCTCTAAGAAACTCCAAGAAGACATCAGCCCGAAAACGCTTTTTAAACACCATAAAATTCAGCTCCCCTTTATTGGTAATGGCAGAGATGATACTGCAGCCAAAGCGCTTGTCTGCTCCAGAGATGACCAGCGTTTGACCACGGCGTCCATAGGAACGTCCTACAGCGTGATCAGAGAGCGCATCCCCATCTCATCACCCCAGTAAGTCCTGGCCTTTTCAACCCTTGCTTTTCTTTGGATGCCCGGATAGTCCTCCTCCAACCAACGACGCAGCGTCTCTGCGTTCTTCTCAAACGCCTGACGAACTGGTTTCTGAGGGATAAACCCGCAACGCTCAAGATAGCGACCCACAGTCCAAACGGAGACCCGGATACCAAATCTCTTCTCAATAAACTGCGCCAACGCCTCTCGGGTCCAGATATAAAACGGCAACTTCAGTTGTTATGCGTGCCGATTAACAACCGTCTTGGCAACCTGCGCCGCCTGCCATGGGCGAAGAGATCCTCCCTTCGGACCATATCTCGTTTTGGCCTTAAGGGCTTTGTCACCTCCCTGCCGGTATGCCTTGACCGATTTGCCAACAGCATCACGGGTGATCCAAAACATATCTGCAAGTTTCATTTGTGCATATTACTTTCGTCTGATTACAACTATCGACTTGAAACTTTCACTCAGTCCAACAAAATATTGCTGCTCTCCGGATCCCATTGCACCACAATCTCCTCATTTTCAACAAACCGCTCTTTTGACTCATTACGTAAATCAACGTATACCACCCTGCCACTCTGCTCTAATGAAATTTGCATTTCAACAAAATCGCCCTGATAAATTATCTCCTTAATCTTCCCTCCAAACATATTGTCTGCTCTCGAACCAGACTTCTTAGACAAAACTCTTATCCGCTCTGGACGAACACAAACCCCAATAATTTGATTACTGGGTATGGCATTACTCTTACGAGCAATCATTTTTAGCCCATCTTTAGTCTCCAATTGAATTTCTTCATCACTTCTATCTGTTATCTCACCCGTGAAAATGTTAGTTGCTCCCATAAAGTCAGCAATAAACCTTGTTCTTGGAGCTTCATAAATCTCGCTAGGAGTTCCAAGTTGTTCGAGCCTCCCTTCATGCATTACCGCTATCGTATCAGATAAGCTAAGTGCTTCTTTTTGGTCATGAGTCACATAGAGAAAAGTTGTCATTACCTCACGCTGTATTCGTTTCAGTTCTACTTGCATCTCCTTTCTAAGCTTCCTGTCTAGCGAAGATAAGGGTTCATCTAAAAGAAGAATTTTTGGTCTTAGAACTAAGGAACGCGCTAAGGCAATTCGTTGTCGTTGTCCTCCACTAACTTGAGCTGGTCGTCGCTTCTCCATACCACTAAGTCCAAGTCCCATGAGCTCAACCATTTCCCCGACTCTTCTTCTTATTTCTTTCTTGGGAAACTTTCTTCGTTCTAAACCATAGGCTATATTCTCCTCTACCGTCAAATGGGGAAAAAGAGCAAGGCTCTGAAATACCATGCTGCAATCGCGTTTGTATGGTGGAATGTTGTTAACTACCTCACCATCAATCAAAATGTTTCCGTCATCCAAGGTCTCTAGCCCAGCAACGAGCCTTAGAGTCGTGCTTTTTCCACAACCACTAGGACCCAAAAGAGAAAATACCCCCCCTTGCCCTATCTCAAGGCTGACATGATCTACAGCTAAAACACCGGAAAATCGCTTGACTACATTTCTTAGCTCTAAACAGGGGATACCTTCTTCTTTTCCCATAACATATCTCCCTCGTATTATGATATGCTTAATCTCATATTACCGTTATCAACCTAGCTCAGCACTCTTCAGGTAACTTCGACGTAGTGAAAGATTTACCTTAGCTCCAGATCGGACCCAGCTCAAAGAGTATTTCTTTGCTCATCGAAAGCCACTAAAACACACGAAGCACCCGAGCCGCCAACGCATTTCGTTTGCAATATTAATAGGTCAGAAGGTCATCTAAGACACCAAGGTCCCTTACCACGACGTGTGAACTGCGTTCTGGACCTCAATTGCCCTGCCTCAAATTGATAACTCTATTTCATATTTGACTCCAGAAATCAGTAAATCGCTCCTTGAATACTTCCCTCTGGAACCGCAGATTCTTATGCTATTGATAACACATACGTTTAAGACAATACAGACAAACATCCAACAGACAACCACTTTTTCGAAGCGTTCGTTTCATCTCAATCACTGTCATAGCATACAACGTTATATCACCGATCTTTATGTTCTTTCCTTTTGTAACACACTCATAATAAATAGACCAATAACTGGAAGTGCCACGAAAATCGTGCTAGTCACGTTAATAATGACAGGCTCAAGAGAATATTGAAGTTGCGAAAAAATATATATTGGCAAAGTCGTTGTTCCCAATCCAGCTACAAAATAAGTAATAGTAAAATCATTGAAAGACCAAGGAAAAATCAAAACTGCAGAACTAATAACAGCAGGCAATAAAAAAGGTATAGTTATCTTTCTCCACGTGGTCAGTCTATTCGCTCCCAGATCCATTGAAGCCTCTTCCCAGGCCCAATCCATCCTCTGCATTCTTCCCATAATAACAAATACAGCTAAGGGCGTGCTGAAAGTAATATGAGCTATAATGATGCTTGGATACCCTAAAGGGATGTGCATTACTCTTGTAAAGAAAACTAACAAAGATGCTCCTGTCACAACATAGGGTATTACAATAGGTAACAATATAGACGTTCTCAGAAGCTTTTTCCCACGGAATTTATACTTATACAAACCATAAGCTGTTACAGTTCCCGCTATCGTTGCCAAGACCATCGTAACAGATGCAATAATGAGACTTTTCAAAATTGCCTCATTAATGGAGGGGCTATTTAAAAGATGGAGATACCACTTTAAAGTAAAACCCTCCCATTTCATTCCGAACCTGTTCTTGCTAAAGGAATAGACAATAAGGAGGCACGCCGGTGTCCATAAGAAACAGTAGACTAAAAGGGTTACCCCAAATAATGTGCTTTTCATATTCGAAGTTTTCATCTTTAGATTATCCTTTCGAGCGCCTCCTCACCTCCTAGTTTTGTGAAAAGGTAGATCATGAGAATAACTGTAGCAGTCAAAGCCACAGCCATGCTAGAACCTATAGAGAAATCTCCCCTTACGACGAAATAGTACTGAACATAGTTTCCAGCCATCCATTTTTTGTTCCCGCCAAGTATATATGGCACAAGCCAATCACCCAATGCTGGAATGGATGTTAGTATCGTGCCGGCGAATATTCCACCCTTTGTCAGAGGTAAAGTTACTGTAAAAAATCTATGCAGAGGGGTCGCTCCTAAATCTGCGGCCGCTTCCAATACACTCGGATCAAGACCGTCAAGCGCAGCATAAATAGGCAAAACCATAAAAGGAAGCCATATATAAGCTAAACCAAGCAGCACGGCACCAGGGGTGTATAACATCTCCAGGGGAGATGAAATTAAACCCAGTCTTAGAAAGATATTGTTTAAGAGTCCGGACTCTTCAAGTACCATTTTGGCAGCATATACTCTGATGATATAGCAAGTCCAGGACGGTACAACCACAAGAAACACAAAAAAGGCTTTAAACTTGCCTCCTTGCGTTGCAATCCAATAAGCCAATGGATAACCCATCAACAAGCACGCCATGTTTGCGAGCATAGCGTAAATAAGCGAACGAGCAAGAATCCTTCCGAGTGCAGAGTGAAATACATATTCATAATTCTTAAGGGTAAGGGTAGGTATGATTGTACCAAAAGCCTCGGTACTCACAAAACTGTAATATAGCACGATTACCAAGGGAGCAAATACAAATAAAACAACCCAGACTGAAACAGGGGCAACATGTAACAAGTGCGTATGTCTGAGAAGAAATCCGGTTTTCTTGTCCTTTAACCTCATTGGCATGAGTCACCTTTATTATGTAAGGTTTCTGAAGGCAATAAATCAATCCTCTGACATTTTACCTGCGTTTCTAAGCAGTTATCGTGGAAACCTCTCCAAAATATGTACTGCCTCACCAAAACAACGCTCATAAATCTGCAAGGTTTTTGGACGACCTGTGTTGATTCCCAGACGCGGGATCTTGTTTGTTCCACCGTCGTAAGTCATGATCACTTCGTGGCCTTTTTCGGCGCCCGATATCTTATGGATCCCCTTACAGATGTCGTACAGTTGTTCGATCTTGTCACCCGTGAGGGTCGGGATGTCTCCCCTTTCCGAGGTGTCCTGCGTCCTTGCTCCAGATCCCTTCTCAATTCCGCCTCGTGAGAAATACGACAAACCCATTCCCCAATCGTGAGAATATCTTGGACATGGCCCTAGACATCCTCCTAAGAAGCCGCCGCCCTGAGTTCGTGACCTTGAATCAGTTCATAGCCCAGGAGTCGCGCTTTCCTTTTGAGATTGTTGAGGACTCTCTGTTGGTATTTTTGTTCGTAGTATTGAAATCCTGGATCCACGTAATCGGTTCGGTATCTGAGCATGTGGTAGAAGATACGAGTTAGCTTCTGGGCAGTTGGAGTAACGGCCTTGGATGGTCCCAGTCGGGTTTTGATCCTTCGGTAATTAGGTTCCAAGTGATGAGTGACTCTTTCCTGCAGCCTGAGCCGTCATCCGAAAAGCACAGGGCGCTCGGTTAACCACCTTTTTGGATCGAGTGTCCTTGATTCTTCGCCCTGTGACTTCGTTAGTTTGGACAGTGCCTCAACCATGAGGCCAAGTGTTTCTCCGTTGGCCAATGGACCATATCGAGACCAACTTCAGAGATAATGATCTGAATCGTGAGTACATCAAAGCCATCAATGGCTATAAGATCCACACCGCTCATACAGTAAAGCGCGCTTCTCAGATCGAGGTCGGGTTGGTCTCCGTGGGGTTTCTTGCCCGGATCGACCTTGCTCTTAAAAGGTGTTGAGACAGACCTCGATCTTTTGGTCGCACTCAGCAATCTTTTACCGAAAGATTCCGTAATGTTAAAACTCCTGGCGAATGGAAAACAGATGCTCTCCCCTCCAGTCTCCTTCAAGAGATTTGGCGATCGTCTCCTCACTGCTCCTGTCATTGGTGTGCCTCAGCTGGGCAAGCTTGATCGGATCGCGCACTCCATCAAGAATCGCCAGGATGATCCGCATGCCCGCCACACCGGTGACATCAGTGAAATCGTCTTGCGGAGCTGGATGTTCATCTGCTCCAGGGTCTTCTGCATGCGTTGGATATGGGCTCCAGCACTCCTGATAAGGCTGTGTCCCGCAGACGAATGTAAGAACGAAACACACAGACCCGATCCTCGGGTTCACATGCCTCGCATTGACCAAAACAATCTCAAACCCACGAGCCTCAAGAATCTGATACAGAGCAATCCATTAAACCCCTGTAGACTCCATAGCCACCGTCTCAATCCCGCACTCTTGTACGGCAAATGGCGAGGTCATTCTTTGAGCGGACGAGACCTTTACCCCTTTTAGCCCCCAGAATGTCTTGACAGAAGTGCCGCACTACAACTCTCTTGCCTCTTTAACTTTAGCGTTTCAACTCTTCCCATATTTCTGCTCTGAGTTTTTCCCCTTCACCTGTATAGGCCTGGGGCTGTATCCCTTCACATTTCGATACATATTCTTGAGGAATTGTGATCCATTTTCTTACATAGTCGGAAAGATACTTGTCGATCGCGTTATGAGCACAGGGAAAACCAATGCTTTCAATTAGTAGACCGCATTTGTCAGGCCGATATATGTAGTTTGTCCAAAGATGAGCTGCCGCTGGATGCCCACCCCCCTTGGGAATCATAAAGCCATTTGGTGACAAGAAACATCCCTCTGGTGGCCAGCAGGCGTAAAAGACACCTCGTCCCATTTCTTTGTCGAGAGGTACATAGTCATTGGGAGTTGTCATAACTATCCAAATTTCCTCAGCCATTACTGCCCTCTTTGGCCAAGAGTCAAACGTCTTTATGTAAGGCTTTAGCTTCATCAGAGCTTTTTTCGCTTCCATCAATTCCTTTTTATCTGTGCTATTGACTGAATAGCCGAGATATTTCAAAGTATTTCCAATGACGCGAAGATAATCTTCCCTCACGGCCAGTCGCCCCTTATATGTTTCTCCCCCCTCAAATACAAACTTAAAAGAAGGAATACGAGGATCATTCTTATCAATGAAACGAGTGTTGATTACATAAGATTCGGGTGTAAGCGTAATATTCACAAAATATTTGTAACCTGGAGCCCAGTTCGCATTCTTTGCATCTTGCCTCATGTATTTATTCACATTAGGTATCCAACTATGGTTAAATTCATGGAGTAATCCTTTCGCTACCGCTTCTGTTAACTGTCTTGGGGTTCCATACCACCAATCGTATGGCGCGTTAGGATACAGTTTAAACTTCGTAAGTGCTTCATCATAGTTCGCAAAGTTATCCCTAACGATCTTAATACCGAATTCTTTCTGAAAACCCGTAAAGAGCTCTTCTGGCCACCACTCAGCCCAATCGTATATATTTAGTTGACCTTCTTTAACAGCCTGGTTGAAACATTCACGCGGTACCGGTTCACACCCAGCTGGCAATGATGAAACATATTCTTCATATGTTTTCGCTGCTGCACCAACAGTGGTCGCCAAGAGAACAAAAACGAACAAAAAAAGTAAAATACATGCTCTCATTATGAGAATATCTACTATTTTCTCTCCACCTAACAGATTTTTTGTTTTCATCTCAATCCTCCTCATTTATAATTGAATTTAGCTCCAGTCTTGACTTCTTTTTTATATAGCTTTCATCACCTCCTTTCTGTGTCATAAGGTAAAATCCATCACCTTTCGCAAAACTACCCAAAGAGAAAAAATATGTCATGTTGATCCCAGTCAAAAGATTTTCTTATCTTCCCAGCATCTTTTTGATGCAAAAAGTGCATTGTTTGTGATCTTTCGGAACTAGACGAAACTTTGTGATTCTGAAAAATGAGGAAACTCAGCTCGCAAACGGTTTGACTATTCTATAGTTGAACTGAGTATCATAAACAGACCACCTACTCGGTTTCGAGTTTATTATCTATTAACATAGTAATATGTTTGAATCTTCGACGCTTCTATCACAAACCACAAATTATCAAACATCAGAAAAGCTATAGGCAACGGCAAGTGGTTGTCGATATTACTAATATATACCCCCTATCAAACGGTTCGTGATTTGTCAAGCATTTTCTTAAGTCTAAAATTCTAGAGCAAAAAGAGGCTTTTTGATTATTAAAATCAATGAGTTGTTAACTACCTAGAGTTTCGCACTGGAATCTTTCCTAGGTAATTTCTTCCCTGATAGAGCTTGAAATACTTCGATCTTGCTTGTATCTAATAGAAAGATCTGCAATTCAGATCATAAGGTCACTTCGCTTACTACCTATGAATGAGCTTCTCGCTGAGAGAAACTCCTCCAAGTCGTTTCTTAAACAACCTTTCTCTGCGCCAAGAATTCGCGAAAATCTCTCTTTTACACCTCTGTGTTAGAGCTAGAGGGGTATGAGAGTTTTAAGGAACAGAGTGGCCGATCCCCCCCGAAACCGGTCCAGGGGATGAGTTAAAATAGGGCTGAGAATAAGTAAGGGGAGGTAGGAATGAAGAAGAAGGGGTTTTCTGCAGAGCAAACCATCGGGAAGCTGAGAGAGGAGTGTTGGGGTAAGTTGCTAATCAGTGAGGAAAGGATTTCATAGAAATGGAACCTAAAAGCACGATATAAATCTTAAATTATTATTCCAGGATGTTGCGATCAATGCGTCAAGGTGGAAGGGCAATTTCCGCTCCTTTCCAGGGTAAATTCCTGGGCCAGCGAAAAAACCTCCGAGAGGTTATGAACGAGGCAAAACTCTTTTCTGGGAAGGCTCAATAGCTATCTACCCTCTGTTTTTGGACTCCAGAAAATCTTTCAACTTGATTCTCATATATTGAACCCGCATGCATGATTTCATCCCGGAAATCTCCGATTCTGAAAGTATGCCTCCATTGTGGATAAGGTGAAGTAACCAGACGGATGGCTTGACAGTGTTTGTCAGGTTAAGTGGGTTCAGGACACTTAAGCTACGGGGTATTGAGTAAAGGCAAGGATTGCGGCTGTGTGATCCGCTCAGGGATGCTGGAAAAGTTTAGCAACGAAACAGTGGAAGCTGAACGGGTCTCTCTGACCTCGAGGCAGCTCTTGCGCGGCCGGAGCTACAGAGGTCTCCCTTGAGATCCGGGTTCTTACACTGACAAACAGATGCCCGGATCCCGTATCTCTTAGCCACCTCTCGCATCCTCTGGTAGCCCCTCTCCCTCAGAATTTTGGGAAGAAGTTTCGTCTG
>Ga0315282_10004247_pt1 | contig 25029 bp, 27 predicted proteins | sample YL17G07_20_MG_FD_203693 | JGI IMG/M metagenome (GOLD analysis project Ga0315282, IMG submission 203693) | Sediment microbial communities from Yellowstone Lake, YNP, Wyoming, USA - YL17G07_20 | ecosystem: Environmental > Aquatic > Freshwater > Lake > Sediment | place: USA: Wyoming | collected... | reverse complement strand
AAATGCCTATATTGCTAGTAAAATCAATTCTCATAGGGGCTTACTCTACCTCCTTTATGTTGTGTTTTGGTTCACAACACAAGGAGCGGGTAAGCTCCTAATCTAGCCTACGACTGAACGCCACCAATTTTTTTATAGAGACTGCGCCCAATATTACTTGGCCTCCCATCGGAGAGATAGGTCTTGAGATATCTAGGTATCGTTATAGACAATATAAAGACTTCTTACGACGTAATAAGGGAATTGAAGCGGATGAACATCCCTTTTGCCCTCATAAAGGCGGGAGACCCGATACCAGATCACGTCTCGGCTCTGATATTGTGTGGAAGGATCCCTCTACAGAACTACAAGATGGCGGTCAGTTATGATGGAAACGCCAGAAGGACTGTATTGAAAGCAATGAGCGCGTCGGGCGGTAAAGAGCGATTTGAGTTGGTGGTGGTTGGCGTCGACCCTGGAGATTGCACGGGCATGGCCATCATTGCGGATGGCGAGCTTGTAGAGGCCTACACAATCGATCGTCTGGCGTTGAAGCAAGAGGTTGAAGAGATCTTAGAGGAATATCCTGCAGAGAGGTTTCTCTTCAGGATCGGCAGAGGGAGCGTATCTGATGAGGTCATTGTCAAACTCCAAGAGGATCCTCGTGTGAGGATGGAATTTGTTGTCGAGACTAAGAAGACGCTGCCCCCAAAATTTTTGAGAAAGGGGCTCAAGAAGGACGCAAAGTCGGCTCTTATAATTGCCATCAGTTAGAAGGATTGCGGCAACAGCACGCAAGGCCTGACGGTCATTCACGCTTTATTTTTAATTCTTACGCCAAAGGTCATGGCTGCTAAGATAGCTATTGCCCCCAGAGTTTGGGATAAATTTAGGAAATCGCCTAAAAGCACCGCTGAAAGGATAAGTCCGATGAGAACTTGGAGAAGAAATAAGATGGCTGCCTCCGAGGCAGAGACTGCGCCGAGTCCTCTGAGATATAATGGCACCGCAGCCACAGTACACGGGATTCCCAAATAGAGTATGGAAACCCATCCCATCAATCCCATATTCAAATCGAGAGGAGAGAGCCCTCCGAGCACCATCGCCGCTGGGGCGAGAAACACGGTTACCGAGATGACGATTGAGAAGGAGCTAGCGAGGGAATTTACGTTCATCTTCTTGTTTAAGACAGTAAAGAGGGCGTAACAGATCGAAGTTCCGAACAACAGAAGATCACCGATTACTTGAGAGACCCCCAAATCCAGTCTGGGGCTGGCGATCAGGATCAGGCCCAGGAGACCGATGACCATAGCCACCTTTTGGTAATTGGTTATTCGTTCTTTCAATAGAGCGAGGGCGAACACAGGAATGATTATCGGAGCGAGATTGGCGAGCAGTGTCGCTTCAGATACGGTTGTGAGGTCCTGCCCGACGTATTGAAAGAGAAAGCCAAGAGCATAGAGGCCTCCGAACGCCCAGATCCATTTTTCCCGTAACTCTTTCATCAGACCCAGCCTCTTACCAAACGGGAGGGCAAGGGCCGCAATCAACGCTGACGCCGTTAGGAACCTCAGAAAGGCAAGATTGTAGGGGTTGGTGTACTGAAGTCCTATTTGGGAGGCGACGAATACCGTCCCCCAAAAGAGGTCTGCAATTATGATTAGAAGAACCCCTACGGTGTGGCTAACCAACTTCGGCCGCATACTCTAGAAATTTCGGACGAGTTAAATAAGATTTCTATTAGACTCTAGGACTCAATCAGTACTTATTTCGAATTAGAGGCCGTATAGAAGGCTGAGACGGCGCTTTCTAGCGATCCGCTGCAGTCCTCGACTGTGCGAAGTCGATCTCTTATCCATGCAGGCAGGAATCTGGTAAGATACCGCGTGGAGAACCTGTAGTCCATAAACACGACCACGCCCCTATCATCAAGATTTCTGAAGGGTCTCCCGGCCGCCTGCGAGGCCTTCCTCATGGCAGGGATCACGTAGCCGTACTCCTTTCCTTTGCCCGGAAAGATTGATTCGTAGTACTCTATCTGCGCATTCACCTTAGCGCTTGGCTTTGGATATGGCACCCCGACTATCACGACAGAGTTCATCTCATTGCCGGGATAGTCCTCGCCCTCGCTGAACCTTCCGCCCATTACACCCAGCAGAACACCACCTCCTCTTAGCGCTATGGACTTGAAATCTTCGAGCAGACGGTCCTGCTCCATGGATCTTGCCCTCTGTTTCTCTACGAACAGGGGCTTCAGTAGCGAGGTTTCGAGGCGGGCATTGAGGAGACCCCCCATAACGTCGTAGGAGGCGCAGAAGACTCCCGAATTACCCGGAGTAGAGCGAACCACTTCTGATATCTTCGAGACCATTTTACTGTAGACCTCTGCACCACGCTTTTCATACAGGGTGGATAGCCCCTTACAGGCAATCACTAGGGTCTGATCCTCCTTGAAAGGGGAGGGCAACGTAGCAGTTCTGGTGTTCTCCGGAAGGCCGACTACGGCACGGTAGGCATCCATGTCCTCCAATGTTCCAGACATGCTTATTGTGGAGACGGCGGAATTTATCACCTCAGAGGTTGAAGATCTGGGATCGAGAGAAACTATCTCTAGCCGGGAGAATGACCGATCACCCTCGTTCCCATTCGCCTCTTTCTTTGCTTCCGATTGAACCATATGCACAAAATCGGATCTTTTAGAGGTTTCGACTGCCCTGAGGAAGAACTCACCGAGTCGGTGGATGTGTGAGCGGGGCAACTTCCCTTTTGATAGGAGAAGCGCCTTGATTGCCTCTCCAAACGCGTGGGTCTCCTCCAAGAAGATAGAGGCGCTATCACCTATGCGTGCATCCTTAGCCGCCTCCTCCGCCACGGACTTGAGGTCGACCACGTGCTCCCCCATACCCATTCGTTCCACGATCCGCAGCAGGCTCTCGGAGAAGCGCCTCACGTCGGCTTTACCGTAATTCTCTGCCTCTGAGACAGAGAATGAGATGGACGAGGAGGATAGATAGTCGCTCTCAAATTCGTTGGCAATTTCTGGAAGGTTATGGGCCTCATCCAGTATCAGAACGTATTGCGATAGAGATCTGCCGAGCTTCTTCACGAAGGTGTCACGAATCTGCCTGTTGAACAGGTATGCGTAACTGAGTGCCACAACATCGACGTTGGGTAGCAACAACTTCGTCAGCTCGTATGGGCAGAGCTCATTCTCCTTTGATCTTGAGATGAGGTCAAAGGCGGCTACGGGAACGCTCAGGAAGTCGTCGACAAGCCCCCTAACGATCCGTCTTGCGTCATCGATGTTTGAGTAGTAGGGGCACTTCCCGCTCTCGATAAGGTCTGAGCAGAGCTCCATGACAGTCCGAGGGTCTCTTGAGAGGCGGAGAACCGCCTCATTAACGCACATCTCTGCCCTGCCCCTTATGGAGACGCCCGAGACTTTTTCCTTCTTGTTTATGGCGATCAGCTCCTCGATCACCCGGTCAAGCTCCTTGTAGGTTCTGGCGGTGTAGAGTATCCTGAGATCTCGTTCCCTGCACGCCTGGAGAGCGCCTGCCAGAGCGCCGACCGTCTTGCCAAGGCCGCTTGCCCCGTCTATTATGACATGAGAGTTGTTCTTGATCGATTCATAGGCTACGGAGAGTAGCCTCTCCTGACTCGGTTTGAAGGAAGGGTAGGGGAAGTAACGCCAAGCGCCAGAGGACAAAAAGCGCACCACTGTTCTACAAAATGGCTCTTGATTTAAATTTTCCTAATCAAAAAGGTTTTAGCCATGTCAATAGTTTATCATAGTGTCGATGGATGAGGGACGAGGTTTGAGTCTCAGACCCTTTTTAAAAAGCGAATCGGGAATTTCAGGCGAGGTGCTGAAGCAGGACAAAGAGCTCTCGCCAAAGTTTGAGATCCCGGCGATAATGAAGGCGCATGACAATGGACCAGTCCTGATATTCAATAAGGTAAAGGGCAGCGATTTCAAGGTCGTTAGCGGGCTTTGCGGGACGAGAGAGAGGATCTTCAGTGCCATAGGCGCAGACAGCCATACGTATTACTCGAGGATAATCGGTGCCACGAACAGCCCTACGCCTCCGAAAATAGTAGACGATGGGCCGGTGATGGAGGTTCAAGAGAAGCTCGATTTGAAAAAGCTGCCAATACTGACGCATTACGAGAAGGACCCAGGACCATACATCACGTCGGGAATCGTGGTTGCGCGGAGCCCGGATGGGAAGTTCCAGAATGCGTCTATGCACAGGCTTCTGGTGCTTGGCAAGGATCGCCTAGCCATAAGGATCGTCCCGCGCCACCTGTACGCCCTGCACCAGGAGGCAAAGAGGCAGGGAAAGGACCTTCAGGTCGCCATAGTGATGGGGGTCCATCCGGCGGTCTTGGTCGGGGTTAACGCGGGACCGAGGTTAGGGGTGGATGAGCTGGGTGTGGCGAACTCGCTACTTGGCGGTACCCTGAAACTGGTGAGGTGCAAACACGTTGATGTTAAGGTGCCAGCGGAGGCTGAGATCGTCCTTGAAGGACTGATCAAGAAGGACGAGGTCGTGGAGGAGGGACCGTTCGTTGATCTGACCGGGACGTATGACATCGTAAGAAAGCAGCCGGTGGTCGAGATAACAGGGATGATGAGGAGAAAGGATCCCTTCTTCCAGGCAATCCTGCCGGGCGGGTCGGAGCACAAGCTGTTAATGGGGCTGCCCAAGGAGGCAAAGATGTTTGAGGGGATAACCAAAGTCGTTCCGGAGGTGAGGGGGGTAAGGCTCACTTTAGGCGGCTCTTGCTGGTTCCATGCGGTTGTTTCTATAAAGAAGCAGGCGGAGGGCGATGGCAAGAACGCCCTGATGGCAGCATTCGGATCGAACCCGAGCGTGAAGCATGTGGTCGTTGTGGATGAGGACATCAACATAGACGACGTTAACGAGGTGGAGTGGGCGATAGCCACGAGGTTCCAGGGCGACGAGGACATGATAAGGATAAGGAAGGCGAGGGGATCGACCCTAGATCCGTCGTCCGACCAAGAGAAGATCCTGACGACTAAGATTGGAATCGACGCGACCATACCCTGGAATAAGCCTAAGGAGAAGTTTGAGAAGGCAAAGATGCCAGACGTGAAATAGATAAGTTCAGTGAAAGTACATGTTTCTTACCAAAGACGAGGAGAGGATGCTGGCGGGGGAGAGGGGACCCGCAGTTCAGAAGGCAATGCGGCTTCTTGTGGCGTTAGGCGACGTCCTTGGTGCGGACAGATTGATACCGATAGAGAGCGCCCAGATCGCTGGAGTCTCCTACGGCAATATCGGGGACGCCGGCATGGAACTACTTGAGGACTGGGCAGATCAGGGGGCTAGGATCAAGGTCAAGTCGACCCTCAACCCTGCTGGAATGGATCTTGAGAAGTGGAGGGAGATGGGCGTCGATGAGGGGTACCATGCCAGACAGCTGAGAATAATCAAGGCTTTTGAGAAGATGGGGGCGGAGATAACGTGTACCTGCACCCCCTACTTGGTAGGGAACGCCCCAAAGCGGGGTGCACATATCGCGTGGTCCGAGTCCTCAGCGGTAGGTTATGCCAACTCAGTATTGGGAGCCAAGACTAATAGGGAGGGGGGACCGTCGGCGCTTGCGGCAGCCATAACGGGGAGGACGCCACACTACGGGTTGCACATGGAAGAGAACAGGAAGTCGACCGCGGTCGTGGAGGTTAAGGCGAGATTAGTCACGACATATGACTTCAGCCTGCTCGGTTACACCGTGGGGCGCATACTGGGTTCAGGGATCCCGCTCTTTATCGGTGTGCCTCGCGCGGATTCGGACAGGCTCAAGATCATGTCGGCTACCTTGGCAGCGTCAGGTGGAATTGCGATGTTTCATGTCAAAGGCACCACGCTCGAGGCTGGAGGGCTGAAGACGGACGGACTTGAGAGGCTGTGCATAGACCAGAGGGAGCTGGAGATAACGAGGGAGAAGCTGTCCGCAGATGGTGAGCCCGACCTAGCCTGCATAGGCTGCCCGCACTGCAGCGCCAAGGAGATGAGGGACCTTGCCAAGATCCTCAAGGGAAAGAGGGTGGGAAGGGAGAAGGGGCTTTGGATCTGGACTTCGAAGGGGGTCTACAATCTATCAAAGAGGAGAGGGTATGTAAGCGCTATAGAGAGGGCGGGGGGCAAGGTCTTCACCGACACCTGCATGGTCGTCTGCCCCTTGGAGAAGTCGGGATACAAGCACATGGTGTCTAATTCCTGCAAGGCAACCCACTATGTCCCCTCAACGGCGGGGCTCAAGGCGTCGGTCGCCGACCTATACAATGTCGTGAACAAGGTTTTGGAGGGCCGGTAATGCCAGAGGGGAAGGTCTACGCAGGGAGGGGGGTGGCCAAATTCGTGGGCGAGGGCGAGGCGCTCGTCTCTAGGCAGGGCATATCCTTCTTCGGTGGTGTGGATCCAAAGACAGGCGTAGTGAGAGAGAAGGGGCACGACCTATGCGGAGCAGACGTGACGGGCAAGGTTCTGGTCTTTCCAAAGGGGAAGGGCAGTACTGTAGGGTCTTATGTGATCTACCAGCTCAAGAAGAACGGTCACGCTCCTGCGGGTATAGTGAACGTCGAGACCGAGACGATAATAGCCGCGGGATGCATCCTCGCGGAGGTACCGCTCGTTGACAAACTTGAGGTAAACCCCCTGGAAGTGATAAAGAGCGGGGATCATGTGATCGTGGACGGGAGAGAGGGCAGGGTAATCATCAGAAAGTAGACCATCAGCCTTAAGTTGATTGAAGTGAAGTTATAGAACGGGGTCGACAATGGAAAGGTCGTGGGGAATGATAAAGGATCCCATTCACGGTTATGTCCACATATCCAATGTGGAGAAGGATATTATAGATACTCTCCCTCTCCAGAGGCTCAGAAGGATAAAACAGCTGGTCTTCGCCGACCTTGTATACCCGGGCGCCAACCATACAAGGTTCGAACATTCAGTGGGAGTGATGCACCTTGCCGGGATCCTTGGGCGATCCCTGCCTGTAGAGATGAGTGAAGACGACATCCAGAGGGTGAGGCTTGCCGGGCTGTTCCACGACTTGGGACATGGACCCTTCTCGCACACCTTTGAGCAGATCCTTCTCAAGAAGCTGAACAAGACCCACGAGGATCTGACCCCTTGGATCATTAATGGGACTGAGCTTAAGGATGTCCTGACGGATCACGGTTTTAACGTGGGAGAGTTGGCAGAACTTGCCATTGGCAGATCGAAGAGAGAGCGCGCGTTCATGAACCAGATGATAACGAGCGCGGTTGATGTCGATAAGATGGACTTCCTTGTAAGGGATACGCACCACACCGGCGCGGAGTACGGCAAGGTAGACATCTACAGGCTGATCTATACAATGGATGTTTTGGACGACACAATGGTGGTGGACAGCTCAGCGCTTCCGACACTGGAGGCATTCCTGATAGCCAGGGTCGAGTCCTTCAAGGCGATCTACTATCATAAAACGGCCAGGGCGGCCCAGATCCTTCTGGTGAAGGCGCTGGAGGCCGCAGACGAAGAGATCGGCATCTGCTGCTTCAAGACGCCGGAGGAGTACATGGAGATGGATGACTATAGCCTCTGGAGCGAGCTGAAGAAGTGCAAGAGGTCCAAGCAGATAATAAAGGACCTGGAGAGAAGGAGACTCCTCAAGTGCGCGTATGAGAGGGAGGTACAGGCAGAGGACAAGGCAGTCAGCAGCCTCTTCAGCTTGGAGGGGGTAAGAAAGCAGGTAGAGGACGAGATAGCCGCGCTTGCTGGAGTTCCAGCCGGGGAAGTGTTCATAGATACGCCCTCCCTTCCATCAATACCCTATCGACATGCCCTCGACTTTGACCCAATGGAGATACCGATAGTGGATGTTGAGAAGAACGTGAGGAAGCTCCTGAAGGCGACCAAGCTGTCGAGAACGATAGAGGTCCTGAAAGGGTTTGTTAATATAGTGAGGGTTTACACCGATGAGAAGAACAGAGACAGCGTGAAGGCTGCGGCGGAGAAGGTCCTCGGGAACCTACCAGAATCTGCTAGGGTTTCTTACTAACTGCTTTTACGAGCGGCAGTACTGCCTTAAGAACCTCAGTTTGAACCTCTTCTAGAGGCCTACTGGCATCGATGATGCAGTACCCCTTCATCTTGGCCCGCTCTAGGAATTTCTTTCTTACTTTTGAGAGGAAAGTGGCGTTCTCAAACCGCTCTGGTTCTACGTCCTTCCTTCTAAGGGAGGCCTCTGGGTCCACATCGAGTATGATCGTGATGTCGGGGGCGATTGCGTGTTGGTTTATTGAGAGGATCCACTTTTCGCTCAGACCCTGGGACGACTGGTAGGCAATTGAGGATTCTAAATATCTGTCAGAGACGACTATCTTCTTCGACTTTAGCCATGGCTTGATGAAGCGCTCAACATGATCAACTCTGTCAGCGGCGAAGAGGAGAGCGTCCAGCTCTGGTGCCGGGCACGGTTCACGGAGGAAGTGCCTTATGACAGCCTCGATCTTGCCCCTAGGGTTCGGCTCCTTCGCAGACACGGCGGGGTAGCCCCTCTCAACCAGCCAGTCAACGAGAAGCTTGGTCTGAGTGGAGGAGCCCGCCCCGTCCACACCTTCTATGGCTATGAACGCCCCTCTTTTGAGCTCTACCATACTCTGATATCTGGGCTAAAGCGATTATATTTCTATCGAATCGTCCCTGACGGGGCGAATGTAAGATATTATGATGGGTCAGCGATTAATAAGAGGAAAGTGTGAGGACTCTGGGAGGAAGAGGCCAGATGCACCCTAATGACAACGAGGATCATGAGAAGAAGCAGAAGACACTCGTAACTTTCTTGTCCAATGAGAGAAGAAAGGAGCCCGTGAAGATTGTCGTTGATCATAGAGAAAGGTCGTCCAAGCTGGTCGGGGAGCTCTCCAAACTTGGCGCGGTAATTGAGTTTAGAAGCTTGAAGGTCGGAGATTACGTGGCCTCAGATAACGTCGCAATTGAGAGGAAGACGATCGACGATTTTGCAGTCTCCATTATTGACAGGAGGCTCTTTGAGCAGACGAGAGCTTTGAAAGAGGCGTACGGCAGACCCATTCTCCTATTGGAGGGGAGGGGACCCACAATGAGGGGGCTCACGGAAGAGGCGCTGAGAGGCGCTCTTGTCAGCCTAATTCTAGATTTTGAGGTGCCCATCCTCTGGGCAGACGACTCGGAGGAGGCGGCGAAGTTGTTGATGACTGTGGCAAGGAGGGAGCAGAGGGGCGCTATGAGGGAGGTTGCCCTAAAGGACAGGAGACGACCCAAAACCCCAGACGAGGAGAAGGAGTACATAGTTGCCAGCCTGCCATTTGTGGAGGCTACCACCGCCAAGAAGCTGCTCTCAGTATTCAAGACGGTGGAGGGCGTATTCTCCGCCAGCGAGAAGAAGTTGATGGAGGTGGATGGGATAGGTCCTAAAAAAGCCCGGCGGATCAGGGAGATCGCGGCCGGACTCTACGGCGTCAAGCCTTCGTCCGACGGACCTTCTCGAGGAGATCAAACAGAGAGGAGAGGGTCTTAGCCATCTTCTCAATATCTTCTGGATTATCAGTTGAAGTCATCTTCTCCTTGATCTGTGCTATTTTCTTCAGCAGGTCTTCCTCGAACTGCGATGTTGCGGCAGACTCCACCGCCACCTTCTCGACCTCTGTGGACTTTACGAAGATCACCCGTCGGTTGCAGCTCGGGCAGATTATCTCCCCGTCGCTCAGCTTGAACAGCGGAACTTTGCAGTCCGGGCATGCTTGAGAGAGCATGGTCGCCCCTGATCGCAGGAGATCTGCACCCTTCTTAGCGTCGGCGTCTCTTTTGCTCATTTTTACTACCAGAATAGAAATAATATAAGTAGGATTATATGCTATTTGCTAATTGATTGGTGGTTCCTATGGGCGATGAAAAGATGGCTCAGGCCCTAAGCGTCCTACAGAGGGTAGCGGAGGACAACGGCGTCCCGAGAAACATCAGGAGGGCTGCAACAGAGGCCATGAAGGTACTTCAGGGCAAGGTCTATTCGAATGCCGTGAAGGCTTCGAACGCCATAAGCATCCTGGAGGAGTGCAGCCAGGACCCCAACATGCCCCTTTTCGCGAGAACAGCCATATGGCAAGCCATCAGTACTCTTGAGCAGATAAAGGACTAGTCCGTCACCTTTTGAGTTTTTATCACGGTTTATGTAGATAATGCCAGACTGCAATAGGCAATGTTGGTTCATTTCCCTAAGAGTTCTTCCGTCAAGGATAGGGCTGCACCCCTTATGTCCTTCGCGCCGTATATTGATCTGCCGACTATGGCGTGCCAGTTCTCCCCCATCACCCCGGCACATGATCGTATGTCGCCGCCTTGTGCACCAAGCCCCGGAAGGTAGTATGTCGGCGAGGGCACAAGGCCATCTATTTTTCGTTTATACTCTGATGCGATGTCGGGCTTGTTCCCCGGCAGTACGAAGTCCTTAACACCGAGGGAGGCAGCCGTCTCGAAGATTCTGGCGGCGGAGTTCCCGTTTATGTAGCCACCCCCTTCTTTCAGGAAGTCGGGTATAGTCATAACCGCTCCGACTACGGGAACTATCCCCTTCTTGGTCAGGGCCTCTATCCATGCGGACTCTGTCGAGGGGCCGGCAAAGGGGAAGAGGATGGCGTAGTCCACCCCTGCTTCTGCCAGTACGTCGGAGAAGAGCGCCCCGGTGTGCGGTACGTCCGTGCCCCCCTTCTGATGGTCATACATCACGGGCTTCGCCGTATGCTTCCTTACGGCGGCTACCACTGATGAGATGCCGTACTTTAATGCCAATGCAAAACCAATCTTATAGCCCCCTATACCGTTGAGGTCACAGGTATTAACCACCACCCCCTCCAGATCATTAATTGATGTGAGGTCGCATGCCACCACTATGCTCTTCGTGGAAACTATCCTCAATCGCTCTTCCCTCCATAAGTGCTGAGGTACGCCCTTATGGCATCTATCTCGGTCTTGGCGATAAGACCGCTCTGCAGGGCCCTCTCTGCCACCTCCTCTATAGTAACTATGGACTTCACAGGGATGCCGTACCTCTTCTCAAACTCCAAGGTAGCCATCAGATCCGTCTCCCCTCTCTCAAGTCGATCCACCGCTATCAGGACGTAGGAGATCTTTGCCTTGGCGGAGGAAAGGATGACGGAGAGGACCTCCTCCTTCGTCTTCCCCGTGGTCATCACGTCGTCCAGCAGTCCGACTCTGTCCCCATCCTTTATGCCCCCGCCTATTATCACACCACCCTCGCCGTAGTCCTTCACCTCCTTCCTGTTGAAGGCGAAGCGCTTTGAGGAGCCGAAGAGGTTAGAGAGAGCGACGGCCGTGGACACCACTATCGGTATTCCCTTGTAGGACGGCCCGAAGAGGACATCCGTCTCCTCGAGCAGGCCGTAGCCGACTATGGCCCTGGCATAGAACTCTCCAAGCTTCGAGGCTGAGAGCCCCTCGCCAATGGACCCTATGTTCACGAAGTACGGCGATATCCTGCCGCTCTTCAGCTTGAAAGTGCCGAACTTGATGGCACCGCTCCTCAAGAGGAAGTCGGAGAACTCGGCCTTAGTCTTCTGAATATCCTCACGCATTTATGTTTACCCTCCTGCCACTAGCGCTTCTCTTACACCTTCCAAAGTCAATTCCACTCCTCAGGACGCTGTAGGGGAATACGGGCCCGTCGACGCAGATCCTGTACCCGTCCATGGCGCAGCTGCCACATATTCCTATACCACACTTGGTATACCTCTCTATGGCGCAGTATATCCTGTTGGCGTCTGTGACCCTGCTCTCCAGCTCTGCCACCTTCACCAGCATGGCCTCTGGTCCGCAGTTGAAGAACTCGTTGCCCGCGTAACCGCTTATGTCAAGGACGTCCGTTACCAGGCCTTTTGCGCCGAGGGACCCGTCCTCGGTTGCTACCCTCACATCCACATGATCGCACAGGTCGTCGTAGATGGGGAGCTCGGAGCTGTTCTTACCCCCGATGAAGGCGACCTTTGCCTTGCCCCTGAACGCACTGGCTATGAAGTGCAGGGGGGCCACGCCCGAGCCGCCGCCTACCAAACAGACAGAACCGGATGGTGTGTAGCCATTCCCGTAGGGTCCCTTTACCAGAATGCTGCTTCCCTCCTCCAGCGAGGTGAGGGCAGCGCTCACGCGCCCCACATTCTTGACCAAGATAGTCACCGGGTTCCTTGATGCTAAGGAGAATGGCTTCTCCCCAACACCAGGCAACCACAGGAAGACGAACTGACCCGGTATCGCATCCATGGAGCCGTCCAGAACCAAGACCCTCATCACCGAGCCCCAAGCCTCCTTTACGTTGAACGTGCGGTAGGAGAGAGCAGGTTCCTTAGTAGCATGAGCGGTCCTTGGATCACGGGAGGACAATACCCTGAAGTAGTCCTTGACCTCCTCTGTGCTCATGCCTGCCAGCGCCGTTCCTACACCAAACAGAGATGCCCCAGCCGACCTGAACGCTTCCACATCGGCTGGCATGTAGATGCCGCCCATACCTATTATCGGGACTGAGACCCTTTCCCTTACCTCCCTTACACACTTCAGGGCAACTTCCCTTATCGCCCTCCCCGAGAGACCGCCAGACACATTTGAGAGCAGCGCATTGCCGGCGGTCTCATTGGTAAAGACGAGCGGCCCCACGGTGTTCACGGCGGTTATGCCGTCCGCCCCTGCATCCACCGCCCTCTTTGCTATCAGTCCCGCAATGCCTACGCTCGGGACTATCTTCGCAAAGACTGGGAGGTCTGTGGCTCCTCTAACCGCAGAGACGACTTGGGCCACCAGGTCAGGGGAGGTGCCGATAGTGGCGCCGTACCCCTCCGCATGCGGGCACGAGAGGTTGAGCTCTATCCAGTCCGTGCACTTCTCAACCTTGCTCGCGAGCTCGGCGAACTCCCCAGCCGTGCCGCCGAATATGGAGGTCATGAGTACCTTCTCGAGCGGGTAGACGCGTTTTATCTCCTCGAGGTAGGCGTCTACGCCAGGGTTGGAGAGGCCCACGGCGTTCATGAGAGAGCCGCCCACCCCGGCAACTATGGGTTCCTTATACCCCTCCCTCTCCGTTGACCCGATGCTCTTTGTGGTTATGACCCCCAACTCGTCAATCTCTGCCATCCTCTTTATGATGTCCGGGGTAGACGCAATGATCCCTGAGGGAAGAACGAACTCCTCTTTGGGCAGCTCAAGGCGCATATGATACCTCCCTCCCCTGAACCAGATGGAACGTTCCTTCGCGGAAGGCCACCCTGCCGCCCAGGATCGTGATGACGGGCCAGCCCCTCAGAACCATGCCTTCGTAGGGAGTCCAGCCGCACCTGTAGTGCAGCTCCTCCCCCCTGACCCTCCGCTCCCTCCTCGGATCGACTATCGTGACGTCGCCATCAGCCCCCGGCTCCAACCTCCCCTTCCCTCTGATCCTGAAGATCTTTGATGGGTTGTAGCACATTAGCTCCACGACCCTCTCCAACGTAAGCATACCCTTGAGCGCGGCATCCATCAAGAGGGGCAGTGATGTCTCTACCCCTGGTACCCCGGAGGGCGCGTCCTCCCGATCCTTTGCGCTCCTCAGGTGCGGTGCGTGGTCGGAGCCTATGGTATCGATCATGCCGCTGTTAAGGGCGCCCCAGAGGGATGCCCTGTCGCACTCCTCCCTTATGGGAGGGTTCACCTTGGCGTAGTTCCCCAGCTCCCTCGTTGTTGAGGTGTTTAGGAAGAGGTGGTGGGGAGTCGCCTCCCTGAAGAAGCATGAGGCGAGATCCGCCTCCTCCCAAGAGGTCACATGGAGGACATAGACCCTCCCCTGGATCCCCACAGCGAGGAGCTTCCTTATGGCGGAGAGGGCGGCTATCTTGGGTCTCCTAGAGCCGTGGTCCAGCTCCCCAGCATGCTTCTTGATCACTGTCTCGTCCTCGGCGTGAACCGTGACGAGCCTCGACTTCTGGATGATGTGCTTTAATACGCTCAGGTCGGTGAGGAGGAGCTCGCCGGTGGAACTCCCCATGAAGACCTTAACCGATGCGACTGCGGGGAGCTCCGGCAGAGACCCTAAGTCCATCACCTTCGAGATTTCCTCCATGTTGTCGATTGTGGCTCCAAAGTGAAAGCCATAGTTGACGCAGGGCTCGCCGGCGACGGAGTCGGAGACCAGTTGCCTCTTCTCATCCAGCCTCTGGGCGGTGGTCGTGGGCGGCCTAGTGTTGGGCATGTCGAGTACCGTGGTGACGCCGCCCGCGAGGGCGGCCTTGGAGCCGCTCCTCCAGTCCTCGGAGTCCATCCCCGGCTGCCTGAAGTGGACGTGGGGGTCGATCACGCCCGGCATCACCAAGAGCCCCTCGGCGTCTATCACCTCATCCGCCTGGGGCTCGCTGGTGGTCAATGCGTCTACCTTACCGTCCTTCAGCAGGACGTTCGCACGCACCTGCCCCTTGTGGGTGACCACGACCCCGTTTCTTATCAGCAAGGACGTGGGAACCACCTAGCCCTTGAGCTTCAGCTCCTCCCCCTTGAACTCAAAGCCGCAGTAGTGGCACACCATGACCAAAGGGTCCCTGCTGACCGTGTAGAGGCGCGACGGGATACGCTCTTTGTTTGAGATGCAGTTGGCGTTTGCGCAGAGGGCTACGTCCTCCAGCACATCTGGTACAGAGACCTTCCTCTTCTCCTGTATGGCAAAGTTACGAATTATGTTGACTGTAGCATATGGCGCTATCAATGCGATCTTGTTGTACTCCTCGCCCGTTATGTAGCGGTTCTCCACTTTTATCAGATCCTTCTTGCCGTACTTTGTGCTCTTGAGGTTCTGACCGATTATCACCACGGATCCCTGAAGGAGGTTCAGGATCTCTGCGATCTTGATTGCCTTACCTGGAGGCAGATGGTCTATTACCGTGCCGTTTTCTATGGGGCTGACTATCAGGCCCTTCTTCGTCTTTGCACCTGTCTTCTCGCTCATGTTGACCCCTCCTTCATTGTATCGCCCGCCATTATTAGCGCCAGTAGGGCGGCCCTGACTAGCATCCCGTTCCCAGCCTGCTGGAAGTAGTACGCCCTCGTATCCTCGTCGGCGTCCAGAGATATCTCGTCCACCCGCGGGAGCGGATGCATCAAACGCATGGTCGGCTTGGCTCTTGACAGTAGTTTTTTGTCCATCCTGTAGATCCCCTTGACCTTGTTGTACTCGTTCTCGTCCGGGAACCTCTCCTTCTGGATCCTGGTCATGTAGATGATGTCCACGGTCTCTATCACATCCTCTATCTTGGAGTGCTTGGTGAAGCCGATGCCCTTCCTCTTCAGAAAGGAGGTCACGTGGTCGGGCACTTGAAGCTGGTCCGGTGCGACGTATTTTATCTTGGAGTCGAACATGGACAGGGCGTAGGACAGGGAGTGAACCGTCCTCCCGTACTTCAGGTCCCCCACCATGGCCACCTCGAGGCCGTCGATTCTCCCCTGGGTCTTCAGGATGCTGTAGAGGTCCAGCATCGTCTGGGTGGGGTGCTCGTTCTTCCCGTCCCCTCCGCTCACTATCGGAACCTTCTTCAGCCCCCTCAGAGTTCGCTTCGTGGTCACATCAGCGGCCCACCTCGCAGACCCGTCGAAGGGGTGCCGCATCACTATCAGGTCCACGTAGTTTGCCACGGTCTCTATCGTATCCTTCAGGGTCTCGCCCTTCATCACCGAGGTGCCCTCGACCCCGGCGAACCAGACGGTGTCGGCACCAAGTGCCTGGGCGGCTGTATCGAAGCTCATTCTTGTCCTTGTACTGGGCTCGTAGAAGAGTAGACCGACCCTCTTGCCCTTCAGCAAGGACTTGTCGTAGCCCTTATTCTCGATATCCTCTGCTTTCTCAAATATATGCTCTAACTCAGGTCTCGTAAAGTCCTTTATGGAGACCACATCTCTATTCACAAATTCCAATTTCTTTTTCCCCCGAGGAGGGGGATATGGAGTCGAATGAGGTGGAAGAGCTGTTCAGAAAGCGTTTTGCGCCGTCGTCACTTGGGATATTAACCCATCACCACGTTAGTAGGGAGGGGTATTTAAATTTTGTTTTTCAGGCGGGAGGGCCCTTTTTTATGATGGATAATGCCTCCCTGCACGTATCATGTGCGCCTGCTATGAGGGATATCCTCTCGTTTAGGTCTAGATTACATTCAAGCTCAGCCCCGTTAAAGTCAAGTACGGATGCGCCAGCCTCTTTCAGGACAATATATGACGCAGCTATGTCTGTGACCCTCAGAAGATCCCTGTTGTCGGCGTAGAGATCGAGGGCGCCACAGGCCACGTAGCACAGTTCGAGGGCCGCAGAACCCATATTCCTGACGTGCTTGACATAGAGGCATAGAGGCATAATCTCCGCCATCTTCTGCTCGTCGCCCCGGACATTGAGATCGATCCCTACCAAACCCTCCTTCAGAGTCGACGGTTGCTTAACGCCTATCCTCCTGTCATCGAGATATGCACCAATGTCCCTCTTGGCGGTGAAGAGCCTGCCAGAAGGGAGCTCCATGACCGCGCCGGCATAGACGTTTGACAGTAGGGGACCTGACGAGGCTGCGACAGATATTGAATAGAAGCTGATCCCTCGCGTCGCGTTGGTTGTGCCGTCCACGGGATCCAATACAAGTAACGGATAATCTGCAGTTCCGAAACGCTTCTCGCCGAACTCTTCGCTGAGCAGGCGACCTTCGAATTGGGTTGACTCTAGGTAAGAGATTGCGGCCTCCTCTGCAACGAGGTCTATCATCTTTGTGATGTCGCCACTGGCGCCTTCCCCAACTATCTTATCTGATGAGTGGGGCGAGAGTTTTAACATGGCCTCCTTTCCAGACCCGCAGATGCCCTTGAGTAATGCCAGACTCATAGCTACTAAAAATATATGTGAGGATTTATAAAATAGTAGGGGCTGAGCGGGGGTCGCCAAGTCAGGTCAAAGGTGCAAGGCTCAGGACCTTGTGGCGTAGGCCTTCGAGGGTTCAAATCCCTCCCCCCGCACCAGAATTTGCACAATTTGAGTGAGCTCGTGCGCACTTGTTTGATTATCTTACTCAAAGCATACGGAGGAGTGTATTTAGGTAGAACCAACAAAACTTATGGAACAATCTTCTATAAACAACCAAATGATAAGCAAAGCGGTCTAGTACTGTGTTAAGATTCCGACGCAATAGATGTTACTTGCGTTTTACCACTAATGGTCGTACGAGTTACTGAGACGCCGTCTATAGCCTTCGATGCACCCTTGCTTTATTTGCTTTGCCAATCGAGCGATCTCTGGCAATGTTTCTTCGGGATTCTTTAGATTTTTCTCGTAAATCTTTGCGTAGGCACTTCCAGCTATGGCGCCGTCTGCTCCGGCCGAGACCACAGCCTCTGCGTGCCCCCTCTTCGAGATACCGAAGCCGGCCAACATTGGTACATCCGTATGCCTTCTAACCCTGTTGACCAGCTTTAGGGTGGAGTCTGCCAGACTTTCCCTTGCCCCGGTCACCCCCTCAACGTTTATGACGTAGAGGAAACCGGAGGCGATGTCGGCGATTTTCTTTAGCCTCTCCTCGGTCGTTGTCGGGGCTACTTGGAGTATTACGTGCACACCCCTCTTCTTTCCCTTGTCCAGAAGGTCGCCTGCCTCCTCGACCGGTACGTCTGGGACGATTATTGCCTGGGCACCTGCCTCCTTTAGCTCTCTCAGGAAAGTTCCGATCCCGGCGACGTAGGGGATGTTGTAGTAGGTCGTCACCACTAACGGGACGTCCAAGCCGCTCGCCCTCAGCCTCTTTAGCCCTTGGATGCACTTGGCAGGGCTCATGGAGTTCTTCAGGGACCTCTCGCAGGCCGCCTGAAAGATCGGCCCGTCGGCGGTCGGGTCCGAGAACGGGATCCCAAACTCTATGATATCCGCACCGTTCTCGACCAAGCTTCTGATCAGTCTCAGAGAAAACTCCTCGCTGGGATCCCCGTAGTAGATGTGGGGCATGTGGGCCCCTTCTCCTCTATCTCTCAACTCGCGGAGCTTTCTCTCAAGATCCATAGAAATACCTCACGATGGTCTCTAGATCCTTGTCGCCCCTACCGGAGTAGCTCAAGACCAGAACCTCGTCCCTGCCGAACTCCTCCTTGTGGTTCAGTACGTAGGCTATGGCGTGCGCGGTCTCGAGGGCGGGTATCAGCCCCTCGGTTCTGCACATGACTCTCACGGCCTCGAAGACCTCCCTGTCGAGGGCATAACATCCCTTAACCCTCTTGGTCTCACAGAGGTAGGAGATCTCTGGCCCCCTCCCAGGATAGTTCAGACCGGCGGCTCTGGTCTTGGATGGCTTTATCTGCCCGTGTTCGTCCTGCAGGACTTGCATGAGGGCGCCGTGGAGGACCCCGGGCTTGCCTAATTGAAAGGCGGCGGCGCTGTTATCGGCGCCTAGGCCCTCCCCTCCTCCCTCCACGAAGTAGAGCCTGATGTCCTCGTTGGCGATGAAGGGCCTGAACGCTCCCAAGGCGTTGCTACCCCCGCTACCGCAGGCTACTACTGCATCGGGCAACCTGCCCTCTCTCTCAAGTATCTGCTCTCTGATCTCTGTGCCGATGACGCTCTGGAAGGTTGCTACGATCTCTGGAAACGGGTGTGGTCCCACCGTTGACCCCATGAGGTAGTGGGTGGTTCGCGAGCAAGTGGTCCACTCCTTCAGGGTGTCGGAGACTGCGTCCTTTAGAACGCCCGTCCCGGACTCGACAGGGGTTATCTTTGCTCCCAACAGTCTCATCCTTCTTACGTTGCTTGCCTGCCTCTCGATGTCCTTCACGCCCATGAAGACCTCTGTCTCTAATCCGCAGACGTTGCCAGCCATCACGGTAGCGAGTCCGTGTTGTCCCGCAGCGGTCTCCGTGATCAGGCGGGATTTCCCCATCTCCTTGGCCAGTAGGGCTTGCCCCAGGGCGTTGTTGAGCTTGTGCGAGCCCCCGCAGAGGAGGTCCTCCCTCTTCAGGTAGACCTTGCATCCGACAAGTTTGCTGAAGTTCTTCGCATAATAGAGCGGGGTCGGCCTCCCTCCGTAGTCCCTCAGCAGGCCTTTAAACTCGTCTTGGAATTCCTGGGTCGGATAGTGCCTCTCAAAGGCCTCCTCCAACTCTATGAGGACGGGCATCAAGATCTCGTTCACGTACTGCCCGCCATACCTTCCAAATCTTCCTTTTTTCATTCATGATACCTCCAGATTTAACCAGACTCGGCTCAATTGTCGAGTAGTTTAACCTCCCTAGCCTTCTCTATGAAGGCCAGAACCTTCTCAGGATCTTTGATTCCTGGACACGCTTCAACACCGGTGCACACGTCTACAGCGTACGGCTGAACGGTGCAGATGGCATCTTTTACGTTTTCAGGGTTCAATCCACCGGCCAAGATCAGGGGCTTTGGATGAATGGCCTGCTTGAGGCGTTTACTTAGATTCCAATCGTGAACGACACCTGTCCCCCCATGTCTTCCATGAATAGAAGAGTCGAGAAGGATGGCGTCGAATGATTTCGAGGCCTCCGAGGCAGCTTCAAGTGCATTGACGGGGTTCACATTGATGCCCCTTATTAGAGGGGTGTTTGGTAGCTTCTCTCGGAGGGAGCGGACATCAGGGAGACTTTCTCCATGAATTTGAATGGTATCTGGACTCAGCCTTTCATAGATTTTTAGGAGATCATTAGTGCTTCTTGGAACTGTTACCAAGACGCTTTTTACGAGGAAGATTGGAGCGAGCTTGATCAGCTCTTCAGCCCTTTCCAAGCATAGATTCCTTGGAGACGAGGACACCCCTACGACGAATCCGACAGCATCCGCCCCAGCGGCCGCGGCGAGGGCGAGATCCTCCTCTCGCGTTATTCCGCAGATCTTTACCCTAACTCTTCTCATAAAGCTAGCACAAACCCCTTAACCCTTTCTTCGATGTTGTCAGCCGCCATGATTGCCGATCCGATCAAGAAGGCATGAGTCCCACATTCGCGGAGAAGGCGGAGGTCGGCGGGCGTTTTAATCCCACTCTCGCTTACAACAATTCTCCCGCGGGCGTCGTTTTCTCTAAGATCCTTTTCGTTGTCCCAAGATCCACCCTTAATGTTCCTAGGTCCCGATTGTTAATCCCGATGAGATCTGCATCACTATTGATGGCAGAGCGGAACTCGTCTTCGTTACGGGTCTCCAAAAGAACCTCAAGATTCTTTGAATGCGCCTGTGCGATCATCTCGTGAATGCCATATTCGCAGTATCCTCTCTCAAAGAGGGCCTCTATTAGAAGAACGGCATTGGCTCCAACTTTAGAGGCGACTTCCAGCTGTACGGGGCTGAGGATTATGTCTTTCATGAGGATTGGGAGCCTTACCGCCCTCCGGACTCTGGTGAGGGAGGCCAGGGAGCCCTTGAAATGCCTCGGCTCGGTGAGAACGGATATTCCAACGGCCCCACCCCGCTCCATTGCTCTCGCCACGCCCTCCGGATCAAAGTCCTTTCTAATGGTGCCTAGGGAGGGGGAGGCGACTTTGATCTCGGTGATGATGGGGACGCGCCTACTCCCAAGTATGGCCTCTTTCAAGCTAACGGGAGGGCTCAAGGGCGGTGTTGAGGCTTTGTAGTGGCCCTCACTGATCGTTTTCCTTGCGTCCTGCGCCAGTGTATCAAGGAAGTCAGCCATACTTCAACTCCAGCTCCTCTAGCTTTGATGGATCCCCGTTAGAGGCCTTGACCAACGACTTTAGTTTTTTGTAGGCGGAACCACTCTCAATCGATTCGCGGGTTATTTCCATCCCGTAAACGAAGTCTTCTGCCTCTCCGCCCACAATAATCCCTGCGGTCGCGTTAACCAACACGATCTCTGTCTTCGGATCGTTGATTCCACAACCGCCATTCAGGATCTTGAAGGTAATCGCAGCGCTCTCCTCAGGCGTGGCGCCCCTTACATCCTCTGGCCTAGCCATCCTGATGCCAAAGTCTCTTGGGCTAGTCTCTATGGTCGTGATCTCATCCTCTTTCAACCATGAGATAGCAGTCTTGCCTATGGTGGAGACCTCGTCCAATCCGTCTAGCCCGTGGACGGTCATCGCCTCCTCGCAACCGAGGTTTTTCAGGGCGTGGGATAGCGGCTCCACCAGTCTCCGATCGTAAACGCCAAGCAGTTGGGCGTCGGCACCTGCCGGATTCGTCAGAGGGCCGAGGATGTTGAAGACCGTTCTGATGCCCAGTTCTCTCCTTGGACCTACGGCGTGTGTCATGGCAGGGTGGAAGATCGGGGCGAACATGAAGCCTATACCCACCGTCTCAATGGCTTTCTCAACGACCTCGGGCTCCATGTTGAGGTTAAGCCCAAGCATTTCCAAGACGTCGGCGCTGCCACTCTTGCTGGTAACCGAACGGTTTCCATGCTTTGCCACCGCCACCCCGGCGCCAGCAACAACGAAAGCCGCCATGGTGCTGATGTTGAAGGTTTTTATTTTGTCTCCGCCGGTTCCGCAAGTGTCAACAAGTCGTCCATTTACATGGGGGCGAATTCGGCGACAATATTCTTTCATAGCCTCTGTAAAGGCGGTAATCTCGTCGACGGTCTCCCCCTTCATTCTCAAGGCTGTCAAGAAGGCGGCTATTTGAGCGCTTGTTGCTTTTCCAGACATAATTTCTTTCATGATTTCTTGTGATTCTTCGTAGGCCAAGTCTCTCCCATCAATCAGTTTTTGTATGCCTTCTTTGATCACCCTCTGTCACCTGTCTTTGAGGAAGTTCTTTATAATCAGTTTTCCATCCTCGCTCAGTATGGATTCAGGGTGGAACTGTACTCCCTCAATGGGATAGGTAACGTGGCGGACGCCCATGATTTCTCCGTCGTCAAGGGATTCTGCGGTTATTTTGAGGCATGGGGAAATGGAGGGCCTGTCTCCAACGAGCGAGTGATAACGTGTCGCTGTGAAGGGGTTCCTGACGCCTTTAAAGATACCCTCTCCATCATGCTTTATTAGGCTGGTTTTTCCGTGCATAAGTCTCTTTGCGCGTACGATCTTTCCGCCGAATGTATGGATTATCCCTTGATGCCCAAGGCAAACCCCTAATGTAGGAATTTTGCGGCTCATATACCGTAAGATTGCTGAGCAGATCCCGAAATATCGTGTCTCTTCTGGCGTGCCGGGACCTGGAGAGATGACGATTCTGTCCGGTTTAAGTTTCATCGCCTGTTTCAAGGTTAGTTGGTCATTTCTGTAGACAACGGGTTCTCCAAGTTCTCCAATGTATTGGACGAGGTTATAGACAAAGGAGTCGTAATTGTCGATCACGAGGACTTTCAAACCGTTTCATCTCCTGAAGCTTCTAGGGCTTTCATTAAGGCCTTTGCTTTATGCTCGGCTTCAAACCATTCTTTTTCTGGAACAGAATCTGCCACTATGCCAGCCCCTACTTGAATGCAGGCTCTGTCTTTGTTGGCAACGAGGGTTCTTATGGTGATGGCAAAGTCTGCGTTACCGTTGTAGGAGAAGTAACCCACGGCTCCTGCATATGGTCCCCTTCTCATGGGCTCAAGTTCTTCGATAATCTCCATTGCTCTAACCTTGGGTGCCCCTGAGAGAGTGCCGGCTGGGAAAACGGCTCTTAATGCGTCATAGCAATCACAATCATCTCTAAGGTTCCCTACCACCTGCGAAACGATGTGTTGGACGTGACTGTATCGATGAACCCTCATAAACTTAGGAACGCGAATGCTTCCAAACTTCGAGACCTTTCCGATGTCGTTTCTGGCCAAATCTACAAGCATCACATGCTCGGCGCATTCTTTAGGATCTGACAGCAACTCCTTGGCTAATCGCCTATTTACGCTAGGCTTTTCCACGCAAGGTCTTGTACCAGCTATTGGAAAAGTTTCAACAACCCTGTTGTCAACTCTTACGAGCATCTCAGGGCTAGACCCAACGATTTGTCGATCGCCAAGTTTCAGAAAATACATGTATGGCGACGGATTTATTCCTCGAAGGGATCGATAAAAGCCTATCAAGTCACCTCTAATACTGAATTCGTAACGTTTGGAAAGAACGACTTGAAAGATGTGCCGGAGGCCACGTATTCTTTTGCATTTTCTACGGCTTTCTCAAAGTATTCTTTTGTAATGTTCACTTTTGGTTGCTTGTAAGATAAAGTTTCGAAATCGTTGGGCGCTTTCATTAGCATACTCACCTCAGCGAGCCGGTCTTTGTTTAGATAGTAATAGAATGCTTGCCTCTTCCTATGGTCAAATATGATGCCGTCATCATAAACTCCCACTTCAACATCAGGGAATTTTGAGACATCGATGGCTTTGTCGGGCAGTCTTTCCCAGCAACGAACTGCGTCGTAAGAGACGTATCCAACAGCTCCACCAACAAATCTAAGCCCCTTATAGGAAACTAATCGTCCTTCAAGGACTTTCTTAATTACATGTAGTGGATCACCTGCTTTCTCTCTGATTTCCTCACCAGTTTTTTTCGTTTCGGGCCATGACTTCTCCATTCTTTATCTTAATGGTCAGACTAGGGTCAAATCCTATGAACGAGTACTGTGCTAGTTTCCTCAGGCCTTCAACTGACTCAAGAATATAGGCGTTCTCGTAGTGTTTGTAGAATTTCGAGAAAATTTCAAGAGGCGGATGTGCAAACGGAAGTTTTGTAAGCTTTAGCTGAGGAGTGGTTTCAGACGGCTGTGCAACCGACGGCTCGTAGCCAAACAATATACCCCATATTACAAGCCTCTCCTAAACGTTCAGGAAGATACCTCGAGGTTATATTTAAAGCCTTTGTGTACAAAAATGTACGTTAAAAATGCTGAGCAGTAAATCAGCTTGAGCAACCTTCAAATTCGAGGTCGTTACTTCAACACCTTCCCCGTCATCAGATACCATAGATAGAGGTCCAGCTCTGCCAAGGTAATCTTCAATTTGTCGGCTATTATGGAGAGCAGACTCTCAAATTCTAGGTACTTGCGTTTGGTCAGAGCCTTCGGAATCTCCATGAGACCTCGAGTCTGTAAGAACTTCAGGATGTGCCTATCTATTATTGCCACATCTCTGAAGCCTGCGTTCCTCAGGAAGTGGCTTGCCTCCTTGTACCCCAGCCCCTTCACGTTTCTGACCAACCATTCCCTTGCCGCTTTACCATCTTTGAAACGCCTCAAGGTCTCAAGAAGAGACCCACAAAACTCCCTGTTCTCCACAATATAACCAGCCCTGGTATTGGGAAACCTATGCCTTAGCGCCCTGAGCCTTTTAGCTAATTCGTCCTTGGCCAAGCTGGTAAAGCCATCCCCTACGTTCTGCTGGATCTTTATTCCGCCCTCGGCTGTGAAATTGGCGGTCAGGACGCAGAAGCACAGCTCCTTGAAGAGGGATCCTTCGTCTCTGCCTATTCTCTCGAACTCACCCATTCTGTTCTTGACAACCACTCCTACCTTGCCTATGGCAGACCTTATCTCGTCTAAAAAGTCCAGTTTAACGATCTTGACAATGAAGCGGGGTGCATTGCCGGATGTTTTCACGGCATCCCACACTGCATAAGGGGCACCGGAGACCTCTTCCAAAACCAAAGCCAGGTCATCAAAATAGTCATATGCACAACATGTATGGCAGACGTTTCCCGAGAACTCCACCTCTAGAACCCGTCCCTTAGTTGAGAGAGGATGCACGAACGCCTCGGCACCAAACCGCTCCAAGAAGAGGGCCGTGGCTCTACTGACCTCGCTTGCGCTGATGGGATTTGAGCCGAGGCTTGACATAAATCATACCTTCTGGCGCCATACTTCCATATACATATTAAATTGCCTCAGGTATTTAATTGGTGAGAGTGGAGAAGCGGAGGTGAGAGGGTGACTAAAAATTTCGTGCCGTTCATTTGTAGGTTAGAATTATAGGCTTACCTTCAGCCTCTGTTGTGTTGTAAGCAATACAGCATAGCGGAGGTGAAAGTAAGCCTGGAATACGTTAACGCGGCTTTCCATATAGAT
>Ga0315282_10004246_pt1 | contig 25032 bp, 22 predicted proteins | sample YL17G07_20_MG_FD_203693 | JGI IMG/M metagenome (GOLD analysis project Ga0315282, IMG submission 203693) | Sediment microbial communities from Yellowstone Lake, YNP, Wyoming, USA - YL17G07_20 | ecosystem: Environmental > Aquatic > Freshwater > Lake > Sediment | place: USA: Wyoming | collected... | reverse complement strand
CGTCGTCGGCGGCGTGCTGGAGGCACGCCGCCGGCTCGCGCGAAAGCCGGCATGACGATGATAGCAGGATGGACGGCGGCGGGGCAGATGACGGAGGGGTGAAGACCAAGAGGCGGGGAAAGGCGCCTACGCATGGGCCGTCGCGGTCGGGCCGACGATTCGGGACGCGCGTCGAGGCGCGCTTGAGTCGTCAGGAAGGCCGGTCGAGCCGCAGTACGGAGCCGCTGTGCCGCAGAGTCGAGCCCGGACGACGCACGGGGGCGCGCATCCAGCTCGGCGTCGGGCGCACGTTGTGCGCCGGCACGCCGAGCCCAAGAAGCCAGTCGTGAGCCGCGTCGGTCGGGGCCATCACCTCGTCGACGTGGCGATAGAACCAGCTCAGGTAGCGGCGTGTGAGACGGCTGGGGCCGACGATGCCGGAGGGCCAGCGCGCCGAGATCGGCACGTGCAGCAGGCGGGCGCAGGCGAGCGCGGCGAGGCCCATCGGGCCGGGCGCGTCGGCGTGCAGAGCCGTGGTCTCGGCGGCGTCGAGGTGGTCGAGGATCTCAAGGAGCGGCGGCACGACCACGGCGCGGCCGGGGAAGAGTGGAGTAGCGGTCGTGTCGACGGCGCGAAAGACGGCGACGCCGTCGGATCCGTCGAGCGCGTCGCGTTCGTCGAACCCGTCGATCTGACCGGTCCGGTCGGCCGGGCCCTCGCTGCAGCACACGATCGTCGCTGCGGCGCCCTCGCGCTCGGCGGCCGCGCGCAGGCGTCTCAGGCGCATCGGCACGCCTTCGCTGAGTGGCGCTTCGCAGAAGAGCGCTACGCGCCGGTGCTCGCCGGCGTGCCCGAGCAGTTCCTCGGAGAGACGGTGGAGGAGCTCGCGATCGCGCGTCTGGTTGCTGAAGGCCGCGTAGTAGGGGATGGAGAGAAAGTGCGCGAAGCCGATCGTGCCCAGGCCGGTGGCCACGTCGAGCGGGTCGCGGCTGAGCGGGCGGTAGCCTTGCAGCGCGGGCTTGACCTTGGTCTGCAGCTCGTTCGCCACGACCGTGTCGGCGACCCGACTGGTCACGGTGAAGATGCGCCGGTTGATCTCGCCGGGACTCATCTGCTGTCGGGAGTCGTCCATGAGCGGGCCGGCTTCGGCGTCGAGGAGTTCCTCGAGGAGCTCGCCCTCGGTCGGGTGATCGCCGTTCCCCTGGCCGTTCCCGTTGCCATCGGCGCTCGCGCGCCCGTTCTCTTTCGCGTTGCCACTACCGGCAACGCTGACGTCGTCGTTGCCGTCGCGCCGGTACAACCCGGAGAGGTGGCTGCGAGTCCACCAGCGGACCTTCTCGACCATGTTGCGCCCGTCGCCCATGGGGCCGAACTGCCTGCCGAAGTGCCGGCTCAGCCAAGGCAACCAGCCGCGCCGTGCGGGCTCGAGCTCGCGCTTCATGAAGAGCCAGCCGACGTTGTAGATGCTGTGCGCCAGCAGAAGCGGGTCGCCGTGGCCGCCGACGGCGCGCGAGGCGCCGTGGTGGATGCCGCTCAGGAAGGCGCCGAGCGGGTCGTCGAGGTTGCGCACGGCGGCAGCCGCGCTCGTCTCGGAGGCCAGCGGCGCGGGGTCGATCTCGACCTCGGTGTAGGCGCTCGCCGTGAAGAGGCCGCTGTGGTCGTCGGAGCCGCCCACGACCGCCTTGATCCAGGGCTTGACACCGCGCGGCTCGACGCCGTGCTTGTCGGCGAGTTGCGCGATGCGCTCGCCGGTCAGGTCGTCGACGACGCGGGTGATCAGGCGGTTGTAGGCGGCCGCGCGCGCGCCGTTGCGCACTTCGAAAACGTCGAAGAGCAGCAGCATGCGCTCGACCACGTCGGCCGTCAGCGCGCCGGTCATCGTGAACAACGGATGGGCGGGGAAGTGGACGATGCCCGCGCCGCGCAGGTAGTCGGCGAGCTCGTAGACGTTGCCGCGCAGCGCCATCGCGTCGGCGAACTGCGCCTCGCTGATGTCGAGCGCGACGAGATGGAGCTTGTAGCGGTCCTCCGGGAACCACGCGTTGAGCTCGACGCTCACGAACGTGCCCGGGAGGTCGGCGATCGCCAGCGAGCCGGCGAGCGTGTCGTGGTCGGTGAGGGTCACGAAGTCCATCCCGCGACGCCGCGCGGCGTCATAAACGACGCGCGGTTCGGCGAAGCTTTCGGGACAATCGAGACGCCGCAGCAGCCGCTGTGCCGGGCGATCGGAGTAGCGGGAGTGGACGTGCAAGTCCGCTCTATACACGCGCTTCATGGTTGCGAGTCTATACCCGGTGGTCGTAGATAGGCTTCTCTCTGCGCACACGCCCGCGTGACAGGGTGCGGGGCAACGGGCCGGCGCACCCGATCGGGCGCGCCGCGATCAGTCGGACCAGTCTGGGCCACGGAGCGGGCTACTGCAAGGATGGTAGGCTTGCGCAGCAGGCGCGTTCAGGCGAACCCGCGTGCCTTCTCGAGCACGTGGCCGCCTGTGAGAGAAGGCTCATCCGATCGGGGTCTCGTCGTGGCGCCCACGGTCGCATGGGCCAGGACGAGCGTTGAGCAGGTGTGCGACGTCGTAGGCTACAATCGAGCGGCATGGGAGGACGACCCGCCTATCGCCGCGGAGGCCACAAGCTCCGGCGGCTGTCGAAGTCGAGGATCCTGGCGGGGCTGCAGTGCCCGAAGCGGCTGTGGCTCGAGGTCCACAACCCGGAGCTGGCCGTGATCACCCCGGGGCTCGAGGCGCGCTTCGCTGCGGGTCACCGGCTGAACGACGTGGCCCGCAGCCTCTATCCGGGCGGCATCCTCATCAAGGCCGAAACGCCACGGGAGGCCCTTGAGCAGACCGTGCCCGTGTTGGCCGGGGCGCCCGACGACGTTGTCGTCTTTGAGGCGGCGGTGCGTCACGAGGGCGTGTTCGCGCGACCCGACATCCTCATCCGGCACGGCGGGCGCTGGCGCATGGTCGAGGTGAAGTCCTCGACGAGCGTCAAGCCGTATCACCTGCAGGATACCGCCGTGCAGGCCTGGGTGCTCGCCGGGGCCGGGCTGGCGCCGGAGCGCCTGTCGGTCATGCACATCGAGAACGGTTTCGTGTATGCCGGCGACGGCGACTACCACGGGCTGCTACACGAGTCCGACGTGACCGACGAGGTAGCGCCGCTGATGGCCGAGGTACCGCACTGGGTCGCCGAGTTCCAGCGCCTGCTGGGAGAGCCCATGCCTCGGATCGAGGCGGGGAGGCAGTGTCGCACGCCGTTCGCCTGTCCGTTCCACGATTTCTGCACCGAGAGGTGGCCCGAGTACCATGTCTCGTTGCTGCCGCGCGGTGTGGGCGTTACCGAGCTGCTGCTGGCGGAAGGCTACGAAGACCTGCGCGACGTGCCGCCGGGCCGGTTCAGCGACCCGCTGCACGAGCGCGTGTGGCGCGTGACGCGCTCGGGCGAGCCCGCGCTCGAGCCCGGCGCAGCCGAGCTCGTGCGCGGGCTCGCCTACCCGCGCCGCTACCTCGACTTCGAGACCATCATGTTCGCCATCCCCATCTGGAGAGGCACGCGGCCGTACCAGCAGCTGCCCTTTCAGTGGTCGCTGCACAGCGAGCGAGCCGACGGCCGTCTGGAGCACGCCGAGTTCCTCGGCGAACGGGTCGATCTGGTGGCGCGCGATGGCGACGGCCCGCTGCGTGCCTTCGTCGAGAGCCTGCTCGTGGCGCTCGGCGAGCCCGACACCACGGCTCAGGGCCAGGTCGACCGCCTGCAGGGGAGTCTCGACGACCTGCTCGACGACAGGAGCGGCGACGCCCGCGGACCCATCCTCGTGTACACGCACTGCGAGCAGGACCGGCTGCGCGAGCTGGCGGCGCGTTTCCCGGACCTGGCCGAGCCGATCGCGCGGGTGATCGAGCGTATCGTCGACCTGTACCCGGTGGCTCGTGAGTACTACTACCACCCCGCGATGAAGGGCTCGTGGTCGATCAAGCAGGTGCTGCCCACGGTCGCGCCCGACCTCGACTACGGCGCCCTCGATCACGTGCACGACGGGACCATGGCCCAGCAGGCCTACCTGGAGCTGATCGACAAGGCGACCGGCGAGGAGCGCCGCGCGCGGCTGCGCGCGGCGCTCCTCGCCTATTGCGCTCAAGACACGCTGGCGCTCGTGCGCCTGGCGCGCTTCTTCGCGACCGCGTGACGCGATTGAGCGGAAGAGCCCGCTTGAGCGCTTCGTAAGGCATCCGCCACGCAGGAGCTTGGCGATGCAAGTCCTGCGTGCATGTCGTTCGCGGCGGTCGGTATGCGAGCCGAGTCGGGAATCCTCGTTGGGAACCCTCGTCTCGTCGCGTCTGCGACGCGCTCGCGAACGGCGACCATGGTTGCTCTGGCGGCGCCGAGTGGCATATATTTTATGCAAGTATGCGTACGCACGGCCACGTCGCCTTGAGGAGGTCACGATGAGCGAGTCGCAGCGACCAGGCGCGCCCGACGAGCCGGCCGGGTCGGAGGGAACTCCGCGCGGCGACACGAACGGCGCACGACCGACCCGCCGCACGTCGTGGGCCGAGCCCTACCGTATCAAGATGGTCGAGCACGTACGTATGACCACCCGCGAGGAGCGGGAGGCGGCCATCCGCGCGGCCGGCTACAACACGTTCTTGCTGCGCTCGGCCGACGTCTACATCGACCTGCTCACCGACTCCGGCACCTCGGCCATGAGTGATCGTCAGTGGGCCGGGATGATGCTGGGCGACGAGGCCTATGCCGGCAGTCGCAACTTCTACCATCTCGAGGAAGCCGTGCGCGAGGTCTACGGCTACCGGCACGTCGTGCCCACGCACCAGGGTCGCGGCGCCGAGCACATCCTCTCGCAGGTGCTCATCGGGCCGGGCGACGTCATCCCCGGCAACATGTACTTCACGACCACGCGCCGGCATCAGGAACTGGCCGGGGGCACCTTCGTCGACGTCATCATCGACGAGGCCCACGACCCGGCTAGTGAGCACCCCTTCAAGGGCGACGTCGACCTCGACAAGCTGCAGAAGGTCATCGACACCCACGGCGCGCAGAAGATCCCCTACGTCTGCATCGCCACTGCCGTCAACATGGCCGGCGGCCAGCCCATCAGCCTGGCCAACCTGCGCGCCGTACGCGAGCTCTGCGACAGGCACGGCATCCGCATCATCCACGACGCGACCCGCGTAGCCGAGAACGCCTACTTCATCAAACAGCGCGAAGCCGGCTATGCCGACAAGACGATCGTCGAGATCGTGCGCGAGCTCTGCGACCTGACCGACGGCTGCACGATGAGCGCCAAGAAAGACGCCATGGTCAACATCGGTGGCTTCCTGGCCGTGAACGACGAGAAGGTCTTCGACGCTTGCCGCAACCTGGTCGTCGTCTACGAGGGCCTGCACACCTACGGCGGCATGGCCGGGCGCGACATGGAGGCCGTGGCCATCGGCCTCAGGGAGTCGGTCGACTTCGAGCATATCAAGGCGCGCGTCGGCCAGGTCGTCTATCTCGGTCAGAAGCTACAGGGCTGGGGTGTCCCCATCGTCGTGCCGATCGGTGGGCACGGCGTCTTCCTCGACGCCAAGGCTTTTCTGCCCCACCTTGACCAAGACGTGTTCCCGGCCCAGACGCTGGCCGCCGAGATCTACCTCGAGGGCGGCGTGCGCACCATGGAACGCGGCAACGTCTCGGCCGGGCGTGACCCGAAGACGGGTCAGAACCGGCGTCCCAGGCTCGAGCTCGTGCGCGTCACGCTGCCGCGGCGCGTCTACACCCAGGCGCACATGGACGTGACCGCCGAGACGATCGCCGAGGTTTACGATCGCAGAGCCGGCATCAAGGGACTGAAGATGGTCTATGAGCCGCCGCAGCTGCGCTTCTTCCAGGCGCGTTTCGAGCCGCAGCCAGAGAACGCCGACACGAGGGGGCGAGCAGCGGACAGGCCGCGTGACGGGAGCCGCTCCTCGCGATAAGGTTCTGGCGCACGGGTTCGGACGCAGAGGTTCGGGCGGACACAGGCCGTGGAGGGGCTCATGCCGGACCGGGTGGTGGTGGGCATCGACGTCGCGGCGACGCGGCCCTGCACCGCCGTGGCGGTGCGCGCCGGCCGCGTCGCCGAGGCGCGCGACTGGTACGAAGCGGCCGCGGTCAAGGAGCTCGTGAGCTGGGTACATGAGCGTCAACCTGTGGTCGTGGCCGTCGACGCGCCGCAGGGTTTCAACAAGCGGCTCCTGGCGGCTCCCCGGCCCGGCCAGGCCGTTGGCAGCCTGCCCGCCGAGGCCGTCCCGGCGTCGTCGCGCTCGCGCGTCTGCGACTACGAATTGCTGCGGCGCCGACTGGGCGTCTATCAGGTACCGGCCCGCGCCGACGTGACCGACGATTCCGCGAAGCTGCCCGACTGGATGGCCGTGGGCTTCCGCCTGTTCCGCGAGCTGCGCCACCTCCACTACGAGGTTCCCTCCGAGGATGGCCTCCCGGGCGCGTTCGGCCAGCCCCCGGCGCTGCTCGAGGTCTACCCGTACGCGGCGTTCGTGGCCATCAACGGGCGGCTGCTGCCGCGCAAGTCAGAGCGCCAGGGCCTGAGGCGACGCGTGCAGCTGCTGCGCGCGGCCGGGGTGCGCTGGGACCAGCATCCCGAGAAACATGAGGAGTACTACGATCACGACTCACTCGACGCCCTTGCGGCCGCGCTGACGGCTGCCCGCTACCTGCAGGGCGTTGCGACCGCGATCGGACACGCGGGCGAGGGGCTCATCTGGCTGCCCGTGACCGCCGGCGCGCTTCAGAGATCCTACTCAACCTGAGTCCGCGAACCGCTGGAGGGCTGGAGAAGGGCCTGCGCAGGCGAGTGATAGGACGGCGCGCCTGGCCGGGGGGGCGTCAGGTGAGCGTGGGCCGCGATGGGCGGTACAATAGGCGCTCGCGCCGATGGCGGCGGCACCACGGGAGTGGAGGACCTCTTTGCAGTACCGTGACTTCGGCAAGCTCGATTTCAAGCCCTCCGCGCTGGGTTTCGGTGCCATGCGCCTGCCCATCGAGCGCGGCGGCTCCTCTGACGCCAAGGCCGACTTCAGCAAGATCGACTACCCCCTGGCCACGCGCATGCTGCGCTACGCGATCGACCACGGCGTCAACTACGTCGACACGGCCTACTACTACCACGAGGGCGCCGGCGAGCCGTGGATGGGCGAGGCGCTGAAAGACGGCTACCGCGAGCGCGTGCGGTTGGCTACCAAGCTACCGGCCTGGAAATGCGAGACGAGCGCCGACTTCGACCGTTTCCTCGACGACCAGCGGCAGCGTCTGCAGACCGCCACGATCGACTTCTACCTGCTGCACAGCCTGAGCCGCAAGACGTGGGACAAGGTGCACGACCTGGGCGTCCTCGCCTGGGGCGAGCGCGCCCTGGCCGACGGGCGCATCAAGCACTTCGGCTTCTCGTTCCACGACGAATACCCGGTCTTCCACGAGATCCTCGAGGCGACCGACGTGTGGAGCTTCTGCCAGATACAGTACAACTACATGGACGAAGACGGCGATCCGGGCAGGCGTGGCCTGAACGATGCCGCCGAGCGCGGTCTGGGCGTCGTCATCATGGAGCCGATCCGCGGCGGCATGCTCGCCAAACGGCCGCCGCGGCAGGTGGCTGAGATCTGGCGGCAGGCCGAGGCGACGGGCTTCGACGGCAAGCCGCGCACGCCGGCACAGTGGGCCCTGGACTGGGTGTGGGACCAGCCCGAGGTCGGGTTGGTCCTGAGCGGCATGAGCACGATGGAGCAGGTCGAGCAGAACGTCGCGGCGGCGTCGGAGTCGGCGATCGGCAAGCTGACCGCCGCCGAGAAGGTCCTCATCACCCGCGTGCGCGACACCTATCGCGAGCTCACGCCGATCGGCTGCACGGCGTGCAAGTATTGCGTGCCCTGCCCGATCGGCGTCGACATCCCCGAGGTGTTCCGGGTCTACAACGAGGCCATGATCTACGGCGATCACGACTTGTCGCGCATGTACTACGGCTGGATCGACGAGAACGGGCGCGCCGATCGGTGCACGGAGTGCGGCAACTGCCTCGAGAAGTGCCCGCAGAAGATCGCCATCCCCGACTGGATGAAGACGGTCGCCGAGTTCTTCGACGCCTCGGCGTGAGGGGGGGCCGACGACGATGCCGGCGATGCACGAGACGAGCGGTCGAGAAGTGAAGGTCGTGGCGTTCAACGGCAGCCCGCGCAAAGACGGCAACACCGCCGTCCTCATCGGCTACGTCCTGCGTGAGCTTGAAGCCCAGGGTATCGAGACCGAACTCGTGCAGCTTGCCGGCCAGACGCTCGCCGGCTGCCGCAACTGTGGCACATGCGCACGACTTCAAGATCGGCACTGCCATGGTCACCGTGGCGACTCCATGAACGACTACATCGATCTGATGCTCGCCGCCGATGGCGTGATCATCGGTTCGCCCGTGTACTTCGCCGACGTGACGGCCAACACCAAAGCCCTCATCGAGCGCGCCGGGTACGCTGCGAGGAAGGGCGGCAACCCGCTCAAGCGCAAGGTGGGCGCCGCCGTCGTGGCGGCGCGTCGCGCGGGGGCGCTGCACGCTCTCGACACGATCAACCACTTCTTCGCCGTCGCTGAGATGATCGTGCCCGGCTCGACCTACTGGAACCTGGGCATCGGCCAGGCCGTGGGCGAGGTCGAGCAGGACGACGAAGGGGTCGAGACGATGCAGAACCTGGGCCGCATCATGGCTTGGCTCTTGAAGAGGCTGCACGCCTAGCATGGGTGGGCGCTCGCTGCGCTGGTTCGTCGGTCGTGACCCCTGGTTGTACAAGGTCGCCCGCTTCATCCTTCGCGGCACGGTGGCGCCGTGGTTCCGCCTCCGTGTGAGCGGCGCGGAGCGCGTTCCCGTCAGCGGGCCGGTCCTGTTGGCCGTCAACCACCAGAGCGATATCGATGCCGTGTTCGTGGGCCTGGCCCTGGCACGGCCTCTGCGCTACATGACCGAGGCCGAGAAGTTCCGGTTGCCGATCCTGCCGCACGTCATCAGTCGCCTCGGTTCCTTCCCCATCGAGCGCGGCCAGGCCGACCGGGGCAGCATCGAGGCGGCGCTGGGATTTCTCCGTGCAGGAGAGGCCGTCGTCGTCTTTCCTGAGGGCGATCCGTTCCGCGAGATGCACGCGTTCCGCCCCGGGGTCGGGATGGTGGCCGTGCGCGCCGGCGTGCCGGTGACGCCGGTGGCCATCGTCGGGGCGGAGCGGCTGCAGCCGTGGGCCTGGCTGGCACGGCCGCTTGTGCGGGTCAGGTTTGGCGCGCCGGTCGACGTTTCAGACCTTCCGAGCACCGTCGTGTCGTATGCGCAGGCGGCGGGCAGGGTCGAGTGGGCCGTCAGCGAGCTGTACCGGGCAGGAGAGTGACGAAAGAGTCGGCTGCGGGCGGAGGGGTGACGACAAGGCCAAACGGGTGAACGGGGGTCACCGAGATGCGAACGGGCGGGGGCGCCTTGCGGCGCCCCCGCCCGTTCGCGACGTATCTGAAGCTTCTCAGACGGGCCGAACGTTGGTGGCCTGCGGGCCCTTGCGGCCCTGCTCCACCTCGAACTCGACCTGCTGGTTCTCCTGCAGGGTGGTCGTGCCCGGAGCCAGGCTGTTGACGTGTACGAACACGTCGTTGCCGTCCGGCTGCGCGATGAACCCGTAGCCCTTCTGCGTCGAGAACCACTTCACTGTACCTTGAGCCACTCGCTACTCCTCGAGTGTCGTGAGCTTCCCGTGTTGCTTCGCTGAAGGCTACGGAACCGCTCGTCTAATAGAGATGCCGACCACCGCCCGAACGCGGACAGAGAACAACACGGATACTGTATCGGAAAGCGGGGGGTTTGAAAACCCCCTGTTTCGATCCGGGACGAAATCGAGGTGGAACGCCCGAGAATGTCCACTCGCAAGGCTCGCCGGGTTCCGGCCATCCGTTCCCTCCAGAGGCACCCCGGGCGTACCGCGCGCGGACGGGATGCGCAGATCGCCGTCGCGCTGCGGTGCGGAACGTGACATACTACAGTTAACGCCCGGGGCCGCTCCGCTGAGCAACGAGTGTCGCGGCCAGAGTCGCCCGGCGCCGACGGTCATCGATCATCGGAGCGAGCCGGGGCGGCAGGAGATGGTGATACCGTGGATTTCCAGACGAACATCGTCCTCAAGGGGTGCACCGTCACGACCCTTGCGGACATCCTGCCGGAGCATCCGCCTATGCGCATGCTCATCGTGGGCAAGGCGCCGTCACCGGTCAGCGTCGAGAAGGGGCACTACTTCCAGGGTCCGCAGGGACGCCTGTTCTGGGGGCGGCTCGAGGAAGCGGGGATCCTCCAGCGAGAGAACGGCTTGTTCCACGACGAGCTGCTGGTGAGGCAGGGCTTCGGAGTGACCGACATCGCCAAGCTGCCGCTGCCGTTCGGGCAGGAGCCGACGCCCGAGGAGTACCGCGAGGGATGGCGGCGCGTCGAGGCCGTCGTCGCGCGGTTGCACCCCCAGATCCTCACCTTCGTGTACAAGGGAGCGCTCGACGCCGTGCTGCGGAATTCCTTCGGCTGGAAGCACACCGCGCACTACGGGTTCAACGAAGACCTTCTGCGTACCTTCGGCCGCCGCGTTTTCGCGTTCCCTCTCCCCGGCACGCCCTGTACCCGCGGCGTCGCCGTCAAGGCGATGGCGGCCCTCAAGACCGAGCTGGCATCGATCTAGCGTTGCGGCGCGTGTTGGCGTCGGTTCTGCCACCGGGCGTCGGGGTGGCGCTACTCGAGCCTTGCGATTCGTGTTGGCGTTGCCGCGGCGTTGTCGCATACTAGGGCTGTAGGTCGAGGTCAAGGAAAGGCGTGGGCCGTATGGGTCGCGATGTGCTGAGCGGCTTCTGGCAGACCATCATCTTCGTCGCCGCCGTGGCGATCGTCTTGGGCGTCATCATGCTCCTGGTCAACCTGTTGGCCGCACCGGGCGGGGGCGCGGGCTACTGAGTGGGCGGTGCTCGTTCCGGCGCGAGCCGGGGCGAGCGGCCGGTGTCTGAGTCCCGTGTCGACCGCGGGTACCCGCGCATGTCGTGCGTCATTCGGAGTGCGCCGGGCGGCCGAGACGGCCGCCCGGCAGTTGCGTCCGCGGCTCTTTCTCGTGTAGATTCCCGCGCTAGCGCTGTACACCCTGTGTCGCGGTGAGGCGCGTGTCGCGAGGCGGGTGTCGCCAGGCGCGTGTCGCGAGGCGCGTGTCGTGAGACGGGTGTCGCCGGGCGCGTGTCGCGAGGCGGGTGTCGGTTTGAGCGCAGGCGACCAGGTGATCGAAGTCCGCGATCTCACCAAGCGCTACGGTGAGCTTGTCGCCGTCGAGGCGATCACGTTCACCGTAGCCCGCGGTGAGGTCTTCGGCATCCTCGGCCCGAACGGTGCCGGCAAGACGACGACGCTTGAGATGGTCGAGGGACTGCGCAAGCCCGACGGCGGCACGATCGCCGTCGACGGTCTGCCGGTGTGGCCCGATCCGGCGCCGGTCAAGCGGCGCATCGGCGTGCAGCTCCAGGCCACCGCGCTTTTCGAGTACCAGAAGCTCTGGGAGATCATCTACGTGTTCGGCTCGTCCTACGGGCTGCGCCGCTCTAGGAACGAGTGCGTCGCTTTGCTCGACCGGGTCGGACTGCACGACAAGGCCGACGCCTACGTGCGCGAGCTCTCGGGCGGTCAGGCGCAGCGGCTCTCCATCGCCCTGGCGCTCGTCAACGACCCGGTCGTCACGTTCCTCGACGAGCCGACCACCGGCCTCGACCCACGGGCGCGCCGTGCGTTGTGGGACGTCATCCGCGAGATCAACCGCACGGGCACGACGGTGGTGCTCACGACGCACTACATGGAAGAGGCCGAGCGTCTCTGCGAGCGCGTGGCGGTCATGGACCTGGGACGCATCATGGCGCTCGATACGCCGCGTGCGCTGATCAACCGGCTCGGCGCCGAGGCGACGATCACCTTCACGCTGAGCGACCCGGTCCCGCTGGCGACGCTCTGCGCTCTCGAGGGCGCGACCGACTGTCACGCGGCCGAGGAGGAAGGCTACACCGTCGTGGCGACCGACGCGCAGCGGACCGTGGTCTCGCTGCTCGACATGGCCGCTCGTGACGGCCTGACCGTGCGCAACCTCGACGTGAAAGGAGCCGACCTCGAGGACGTCTTTCTGCATATGACCGGCCGCAAGCTCGCTGACGACGAGGACGGATCGTCGGCCGGGGAGGGCGCCGAGGCCGGCCGTGCGCGCCGGCGCCGCAGCCGCTTCGGCCTGGGCCGGCGAAGGGCCTGATCGTGCGCACGTTCTGGGACTTCACGAAGGCCGACGTGCAGATGGTCCTGCGCAACCGTCAGGCACTGTTCTGGACGTTCTTCTTCCCGGTGCTTCTGATGGGCTTGATGGGCGTCGTCTTCGGGCAGGAGAGCGCCTTCACGGCGAGCCTCGGCATCGTTGACGAAGACGGCGGCCCTGCCGCTCGGCAGGTGATCGACGTGTTCCGCCACGTGCCTGCCGTCAAGGTCGCCGTGGGGACCGACGAGTCGCAGATGCTGAGCGACTTGAAAGACGGTCGCCACGCTGCCGTGCTCGTGTTGCCGAAGGGCCTCGAGTCGCAGGTCGGCCACGGCAGCCTGAGCCTTCCCTACTTCTACGACAACTCCTCGCTCATCCAGGCCAGCGGCGTGAACAACGTGGTCCAGCAGGTGCTCACGGAGATGTCGTATCGTGCCACGCACACGCAGCCGGTGTTCACCTTGCGAATGCAGGGGGTCACCGCGAAGGGATTCAACTACATCGACTTCCTCGTGCCGGGGGTGGTCGCCATGGCGCTCATGACCAGCGGCATCTACGGTGTGTCCGGCACCTTCGTCGAGTACCGTCAGCGCGGCGTGCTGCGGCGGCTCAAGGCCACGCCGATGCCGCTCTCGAGCTTCATCGGCGCGCGCGTGCTCGTGAGTCTCATCACGGCGCTCATCCAGGCCGGGCTCGTCATCGCCGTCGGCGTGTTCCTCTTCCACGTGCACATCATGGGCGGCATGGCGGCGCTCAACGTCGTCCTCCTGGCCCTGCTGGGGGCAAGCAGCTTCATCACCATCGGCTTCTTCGTGGCCGCCATCTCCAAGAACGTCGAGTCGGCGGCGGCCCTGGGCCAGGTGATCGGCACGCCGATGATGTTCCTCTCGGGCATCTTCTTCCCGATGGACAGCGCGCCGGCGTGGATCCAGCCGGTGGTCAGGGCCATGCCGCTCAAGTACCTTGCCGACGCTCTGCGCGCCGTGATCATCAACGGGCACGGGCTGTGGTTCGTGCGCTGGGACGTCGTCATCCTGGCGGTCGTGGCGGGCGTCTTCCTCGTTGCCTCGGTGCGCTTCTTCCGCTGGGAGTAGCCGCTCGCCTTGTGAGGCCGGAGCCGTTGGTCGGTGGTAGCATCGCCACGGGGCCGGCGGGCCGGTCGCGTCGCCCGGAAAGGGGGAACCGTGCCGACGTACGTCCTGCTGATGAAGCTCACCGAGCAGGGAGCTCGGGACATCAAGAACGCGCCACAACGCATCGACGAGGGCATCAAGGCCATGGAGGCACTCGGAGGCAAGACGCTCAGCTTCTTCGTCACGATGGGGAAGTACGATTACGTGGGCGTCGGGGAGATGCCCGACGACGAGACCGCTGCCGCCTTCCTGCTCGGCCTTGCCGCCAAGGGGTACGTGAAGACGGAGACCCTCAAGGCCTTCCCCGCCGCGCAGGTCGCCGAGATCGTCAAGAAGCTCCCGTAACCCGCGTCATCGCCGCGCATCCGCTGCGTGCGACGTCCGGCAGGCCGGCCCCGGCTGGCGACGCGATGACGGCGCTCGCTAAAGCTGCAGGCTGTCGCGCAGCTGTGTCAAGACATCGTCGAGGGCGTTGCGCCGGAGCGAGTAGAAGCTCCACTTGCCGCGCTGTTCCTCGGCCAGCAGGCCGCCATCTTTCAGCACGCGCAGGTGGTACGACGTCTGCGACTGGCCCAGCCCGAGCCGCTCCTGGAACTCGCAGACGCAGATGCCCTGGGGGGTCGTCGTCCCGGGGACGCCTCGCTCTTCCGGGGACGGGAGGTCGCAGCACGCCGTGCGCCCCTGCGCCAGCGCGCGCAGCATGCGCACGCGGACGGGGTCGGCGAGCGCCTTGCCCAGAGCGACCAGGCGCTCGGTCAAGGCCTCGTCGGTCGCTTTTCCCACCGCGCTGCCGGCCGCTTGCACGCTCATCGTTTCCGGGGACTTCGCCATGGTGTTCAGCCTCCATATCCAAGAAGGTTGCTGTGGCCTTGACATCGAGAGACGGTGCTCTAGGATGATACCACAAAGTCTTGATATGACGGGCGGGGGTGCGCCATGGCCGAGGAGCTGAAGGAGCAGATCAAGAAGAGGTACGGCGCGGCCGCCGAGGCGGCCAGGGCGAGGTCCGGGGCCGCCTCAGCGGCCGCGCCGGCCTCCGCGCGAGCGACCGCGCCGCCCTCCGCGCGAGCGGCCGCGCCGGCTGCGCAGTCCGTGTGCGGCTGTGGCGCACCAAGCGTGGCGAGCGCCTGCTGCAGCGTCGATGCCGAGGCGCACAGCGCCTTCGCGCCGCTCGACTGGGCGGTGCGCCTCTACGAGGTGGGGCAGCTCGACGAGCTGCCCGAGGCGGCCAAGCTTGCCAGTCTCGGCTGCGGTAACCCGACGGCGCTGGCCGAGCTGCATCCCGGCGAGGTCGTGCTCGACCTGGGCAGCGGCGGCGGCATCGACGTGCTGCTGTCGGCCAGGCGCGTGGGCCCGACGGGCAAGGTCTACGGCCTCGACATGACCGACGAGATGCTCGCCCTGGCGCGTGAGAACCAGCGCCGGGCCGCTGTGACCAACGTCGAGTTCCTCAAGGGCGAGATGGAACACGTGCCTCTGCGCGACGCGAGCGTCGACGTGATCATCAGTAACTGCGTCATCAACCTGTCGCTCGACAAGGACAAGGTCTTCGCCGAGGCGTTCCGCGTGCTCAAGCCGGGTGGCCGCTGCGCCGTCAGCGATGTCGTCTTCCACGGCGACGTGGCGGGAGTGCCCGAGGCGCTGCGCCGCGACGTCGAGGCCTGGGTCGGCTGCGTCGCGGGAGCGCTCGATGATCGCGACTACGTGGCGCGCCTGGAGCGCGCCGGGTTCGTCGGCATCGAGATCGAAGCGGCGCGCGAGGTCGCGTCGGCGACAGACTGCTGCGGCGCTCCCACGTTGCCCGAGGGCGTGAGCGTGGTCAGCGGGTTCGTCAGGGCGACCAAGCCGCGGGCCTGAGCGACGGGGGCGGCGGCTCGAGACGCTCGCGCCGCCGCCCCCGTCGCGTCACCACTTCTTCGGCGGCGCGCAGCTGAACGAGCTGAAGACCGGCTCGACGTTGCGGCCTTTGCACTTCGGGCAAACGGCGAGTTCGTCGCGTTCGCTCATCTTGCACGTGACCTCGAAGTGCTCTCCGCAGTCGGCGCAGCGGTACTCGTAGGTCGGCATGGCACCTCCTTCACGCAACCGGGCGTTCTCCGCTTCATGATATCGCCGTCTTGCCGTGCAGCTCAGCGTTGGCGGGGGTCACCGGGGCGGCGCGGCTTTCAGGCTCTCTCAGGCAGGCGGATCCAGCGCTACCTTGGGCCTTGGCGGGGGGCACGGGATCTACGCGGCTTGTAGGGGCTACCGGCTTGCGCTTTACTTGCACGGTCGTGATCGATCGGATCTCCGTCGCTGCCGGCCCGCGTGCAGCGGTGCCTTTGAGCGGCGGCCGACGAGGGAGCGCCGTGGCTAAGTCCAAGCAGTCGAAGAGCACGTCCAGGCCGAGAGCGGCGCAGCGTGCCGGCGGGTCGGGAGCGCCGAGAGGCAGCGGCCTCGCGCGGGGCGGGGGTGGCGCCAAAGGCACGGGTGGCCCAATGGGAAAGGGTGGCCTGAAAAAGGCGGCTGGTCGAAAAGGCGCCAACGGTGAGGTCGCGTCGTTCGGCCGCGAGGTCGGCGGCAGGTTCAGGCAGACGCGAGGGCGCGAGTGGCGCCGCGTGCTGCTCTACCTGGCGGCACTCGTGGTCGCCGTGCTGTTCGCCGTGTATGTCGTCGCCCCGCGGCGCGGCAACCTCGCGGCCGTGGTGCTGGTGCTGGCCTTCATCTGGACGATGCTGGCCTTCAACAGTCGCACCTTCGCCTATCGCTGCGCGAAGTGCAAGACGGTCTTCCAGGTCCCGGTCTTCGTCAACTTCTTCACGATGACTTGGAGAGGGCGCCGCCCCGACGGGACCTCGTACAGCTATAAGAACCTGACCTGCCCGCACTGCCACACCCGTACCCGGGCGGCCATCGTGAGCCGCGTCGATGCCGCGCGTGAGCGCGCCAAGCGTCGCGGGGGCGGCAAGGAGCCGCGCCTCTTGCGTTAAGCGCCAAAGGTCACGTCGGGGCGCTCGTGTCGGCGCGTTCGAGCCGCTCGAGGTACATCCTGACCACGCCGGCGAGCTCGTCGGGCCGCGCCTCGACCACTTCGAGCTCGGGCAGGCTCGCCAACACCTGGTCCACGTAACGCTTCCGGGGCAGTCGCGGGTCGAGGACCGTCACGACGCCGTAGTCCGACTCGGTGCGGATGAGCCGCCCGAAGCCTTGCCTGAACTTGAGGATGGCCTCGGGCAGGTAGAACGAGCCGAACCAGTCGCGCCCCTCCTGCTCGGCCGCGGTGCGCCGCGCGTGGTAGAGCGGGTCCTGGCGGCCGAACGGCAGTTTGGCTATGGCCAGGCAGACGAGCACGTCGCCGGGGAAGTCTTGACCGGTCCACAACGTGTCGACGCCGAGCAGCACCGTGGACGGATGGCTGCGGAACTCATCGGCGAGCGCCGCTGCGCTGCCGTGCAACCCCTGCGCCAGCACCAGCACTCCGCCGCGCTCGGCGTGCGCGCCGACCTGCCTGGCGATCTCCTGCATCTGGCGCGTGTTGGTGAAGAGGGCCAGTAGCCGACCGCCGGTGGCGTCGGTGAGACGCTCGAGCTGCTGAGCCTGCAGCGGCGGCAGCTCGGCGGTCGTGGCGCGTGACGACGGATCGCTTTCGAGCACCAGCACCGCTTGGCGGCGGTAGTCGAACGGCGAAGGGAAGACGCGCTCGCGCACGTCGAGGTCGCGCTGAAGGCCGAGCGCCTCGCGCAGGTAGTCGAAGCGGCCGGCGACGGTGAGCGTGGCGCTGGTGAGCACCGCGCTGCGCAACCGGTCCCAAAGGGCTTCGCGCAGGCGTCCTGCGGGGCTAAGGGGAGCGCGGGTGAGCTTCCAGCGCTGGGCCTCGGCGGCCTTGTGGGCCGCCGAGGCCCAGCGCGCAGACGATGAGACGGGCAGCTCGGCCCAGGTGACGCGCTCGCGGTCGCCGACGCTGGCGATGTCGGCCAGAAGCTCGGCGGCCAGGCCGGCGTCGTCGGCCAGCGAGAGGAGCACCGGTCGCTCGCGGTGGTCTTCGGGGAGAGCCTCGGCGGCCGAGGCGGCGGCCGAGGCGAGCGCGGCGCCGGCCTCGGCCAGCGCCGCGCTCGCCTCGGCGAAGGCGTCCCACTCGCGCTGCTCCTGCAACCCCGGGGTGAGCCAGATGCTGCGCGCGTAGGCGTCGTCGGACTCGTCGGCGCGCCCGGCCACGCGCGCCAGCGCGTCGAGCGCGTGGCCAAGCGCACGCGAGCGCTCGGGCAGGTCGCGGGCCGCCTGCTCGAACGTGTCGGCGGCGGCGCGCAGGGTCGAGCCCGCAGAGGGCTCGACCCTGCGCGCCGCCGCCCGCAAACGCATCGCCAGCGGCGGCTGCTTGCGCCGCGGCAGCAGCTGGGCGACGAGCCGGTCGCACAGCAGCCAGTCGACCTGTTCGCTGTAGGCCGACAGCGCCTCGTCGCGGAGCAGGTGCGCTTCGTCGATCACGAGGTCGTCGAAGGCCGGCAGGTGCGCGAAGCCGGTGAGCAGCAGGGCGTGGTTGACGACGACGAGGTGGGCTTGCTCGGCCTGGGCGCGCGCGAGCCGCCAGTGGCAGTGCGCTCGCAGCGGGCAGCGCTTGCCCTGGCAGGCGGCTGTCGTCGAGCGCAGCTCGCGCGCCAAGTCGGGCAGCGCCGTGAGCACGGTGGCCGCGCGGAACGGCAGCGCCGAAAGGTCGACCTCGCCCCGGCGGGCGCGGCCGACGAGATAAGCCAGTGCCAGCGTGCGGTCGCGGTCGTCGAGCCGTCGGCCCGCGTCGGTGACCGCCTCGTCGAGGCGTCGCCGGCAGAGGTAGTTCTCGCGACCCATCATGACGGCCCAGCGCCAGCCCGGCGGCAGGGCCGCCTCGACGAGCGGCAGCTCGTGCTTGGCGAGCTGGCGCTGTAAGGCCTTGGTCTTGGTGGCCACGACGACACGCGATCCGCGCGCCGCGCCCGCGAACGCCGCCGGGAGGAGGTAGGCCAGGCTCTTGCCCATGCCGGTGCCGGCCTCGAAAAGGCCGATCCCGCCCTCGGCGAGCAGTGCGCCGACCTGCTCGGCGAGCTGCACCTGACCGGGCCGGCGCCGGAAGCCGTCGAGCCTGGACGCCAGCCCGTCGGCGCGGGTGAGATCGCGGCGCCATCCCCTCGGATCGCACGGCAGCGCGACCAGGGCCGGACCCTCGTGTGCCTCACGGCCCTCGTTGACGACCAGCGGCGGCGCCTCGTCGGCGGCGAAGCCCAGCGCGTCGAGGAGCTTGAGGGGGGCGAAGCCGGCTGCCGTGAGCAGGCGGCGCTCGGTAGCCGCCAGCGCGGCGGCGCGCCGCGCGAGCGCCGCCAGCACGGCGGCCGTCACGATCGCGTCGGCGAGCGCCCGGTGGGTGGGCTGTTCGATCCCGAGGTAGGCGGCCAGCACGTCGAGCGCGTGGCGGTCGAGCTCGGGGAAGAGCAGCAGCGCCGCCTCGAGCGTGTCGAACACGGGGTTGGCCGGCGGGGCCAGGCCCGCCTTGCGGGCCTCGGCCGCCAGCCGCGGCAGGTCGAACTCGGTCACGTTGTGGCCGACGACGACACCTCCGCTCAAGAAATTGATGAAACCGGGGTAGGCGTCGGCAAAGGCCGGTGCGCTGGCTACGTCGGCGTCTGAGATCCCGGTCTTGCGCTGAGAGAACAGCGGGATCGCCATGCCGGGGTCGACCAGGGTCGAGAACGTGTCGACGACGCGCAGGTCGGCGGCCTGCGCGTCGACCTCGAGGCGTGCGGCCGCCAGCTCGATGATTCTGTCTTGCGACGGATCGAGGCCGGTCGTCTCGGTGTCGACGACGACGAGATCGGGGATGCTGCGGGTCATCTCAGCGTGAGGATAGCAGACCGTCGCGACGGCCGGGCGTCGCTCACGGCAATGTCACCGTGCTGCCGGCAGGAACCGCGCCAGGCTGCTCGCCGCGACAGCGGCGAGCAGCCTGAGCAGCTCTTCCTCGCCGTCGAGCGGCGGGTCGGTGAGCGACGCGGTCAGGGTAAGGACGGGCGCCGTGTCGCTGCCACCGGCCTCCGTCGGGCCGTCGCTCTCCAGCGTGGTCTCTCGTGCGTGCTTGACTACCACGAGACGAGCCGTGTGATCTTCCGCTCCGGCCGTGCCCGTGGCTCCCGCGCTCCGGTCTGCGGCGGTCACGACGCAGCTGGCCGCGCCGAGCGACTCACACACGGCAGCGGCCGTGGCCCGCAGCACCTCGGCGGCGCTCAGTGCTTCGATGACACGCGGGAGGCTTGCCGCCAGTCGGCCGACGGCGGCTTGCAGCGCCAGCGCGTGGCGGTCGGCCCTGCCGAGCTCGGCGAAGGCTTGGGCGTTGTGCAGGGCCACGGCGGCCTGGCCCGCCACGGCGCGACACAGCCTGAGTTCCTGCCGCGTGTAGTGCCGCTCCCGGACGTGGTCGAACAGCTCCAGCAGTCCGATCGAGCGCGTGCCGAACACGAGAGGGAGCATGAGTAAGCTCTTATCGCCGTCGCGCCGCAGCTCGCGCACCTCGTCGCTGTCGGCGCGCGGGTCGTCCACGTTCACGACGGCGAGCTCCTGCGCCTCGAGCACCCGTTTGGTCAGCGGGTAGCGGGAAAGCTCGTAGGGTCCGGAGGCCGGCAGCCTCCGTCCGCCGGCGTCGTAGTCGGCCAGAACGGTGGCGGTGGCAGCCTCGGGGTCGTAGTCGGAGATGGCGCAGAACTGGCAGTCCATGAGGCTGGTCAGTCGGCGCGCGATCTCTCTCAAAAGGTCGGGCAGCTCGAGCCGGCTGGTGACGGCGATCGATGTGTCGACCAGAGTCTCAAGCTCGCGTTCGCGCGCCCGCTGTGCGGCGAGGTGATTGCTGCCGCCGATCGTTTGCGCCAGCTCAAGCACGTCCTCCTGCCGGATGCGACGATGGCCGCCCGGCGTGCGCGAGCAGGGAAGGAAGCCGGTGGAGGTCCACCGGCGCACGGTGTGGGGCGAAACGCCCAAAAGGCGCGCGGCGCGCTGCACGTTGAGGAACATGGACCTACCGTAAGTTGGCCGTCGTCACTGGTCAAGGCCGTACAAGTTTCGGCTCGGCGCGTTGCGAAGTTTGCCGAGTATCGGAGAGTGGCGGTTTGCCTGCTCGCCGCGTCAAAATGCAAGTGGACGTGGGCCGAGGGTGCGAGACACGCGGAGTTCGGCCTGTGTGGTTCTCGGGAGCGACCCGGAGCCCGGCGTCCAGAAGTGTGTGGTCGTCCGGCGGCGTTGGGCGGGGCGACGGGGCCAAACGGCGCGTCGCACATTTGGAGACGACGGGGGGAAGATGCGCGTTCTGCAGCTCGACGTTCAGATTCAGGGCCGCTGACCCCGCCGTGAAAGATCCGGGGGCGGTCGCACCCTCACCCACCCTGCGGCCGCTCCCGGGATCCCTCGCTGAGCGCGGCGAACGGTGCGCCAACGCCGCGCAAAACGCCGCTCGACTCGTGGAGCCCGCGGGGTTGGCCTTTGAGACCGACCGAGCGTCCGATACACTGGGCGGCAAGCGAGGCGAGCGAGGTGGTGGGTAACGCCGCCCAGAGGCGGAGCACACGGGATCCGGAGGCAGGCGCGGGCCTTTCCCCGGCAGTACTGGTACCTGGTCGGTGGCACCCTTTTCTTCCTCCTGGTGATCAGCTTCGCCTTCCCGTACACGGCCATCCTGATCAAGGCTCGCCTCGGCGTCTCGATCGGCGTGGTCGGTCTCATCCTCGGCGGGACCACCGTGGCCGGGCTGCCTCTGCAGCTCGTTGGCGGTACGTTGAGCGACCGTGTCGGCAGGCGTTCGGTGATGATCGTCTGCGCCTTCGGCTCGGCCCTCATGTACGGGGGGCTCGCCTTCGCCCATCAGGTGTGGCTGGTCGTTCTGTGTGTGTTCTGCGACCGTGCCCTGGGCTGGCCGATGTACCTGACGGCGAGCAACGCCATGGTCGCCGACCTCACGCGCGAACGCCTGCGCGCCGAGGGGTTCGGCATAGTCCGCCTCGTGATCAGCGCGGGGACGGTCGTCGGTCCCCTCGTGTCCGCCGCGCTGCTCGCGGCGGGTTTCACCATTCCGTTCCTGTTCGGCCTCGCCGGCGGCGGGTGCCTCGTGTTCCTCGCGCTCACGCTGATCTTTCTCAAGGAGAGCAGGCCGGCGGCGGTGCCACCGCCGGCCGCGACTGAGCCGCGCGCCCGCGCAGGGCACGCAACGGTGCTGCGGGACGGGCGCTTCCTGGCCTTCTGCGCCGCGTCTCTGCTGCCGCTGTTCATCTTCGGGCAGCTCTACTCGACGTACCCGGTCCTGATCACCGGCGTCCTGGGCGTGAAGGCCGGCACCTGGGGGCTGCTGGTGGCGTTCAACGCGCTGGTCATCGTCGTCTTCCAGTATCCCGTGGTGAAGTGGCTGAAGAGGTTCGACGGCATGGTGCAGATCGCTCTTGCCTGTCTGCTCTTCGGCATCGGGGTGGGCGCGGTGGCGTTCATCGCGCCAGGGTGGCCGCTGCTGACGACGATCTTCGTGGTGGCCCTGGCACAGGCCGTCTTCTCACCGGTGTCGTCGGCGATCGTCGGCGAGATGGCGCCGGAGCACCTGCGTGGGCGCTACATGGGGGTGTGGACGCTGGTGTGGGCCGGAGGCCTGTCGGCGTTGGGTCCGATCGGCGGCGGTCTGTTGATGGACGCGCTGGGGCCGCATGGGAGCTATGCGGCGCTTATCCTCCTCGGCGTGGCCGGGATGGTGCTCTTTGCGGCGCTGCGTGGCCGCGAGCGGCTCCGGGTCGGGTTCGCTTCCTGAATCCGATAGCATGACTCAGTACGCCCGACGACGTGGTGCGTGGAGATGATGAGCCGCTTGTCATTCGTGCGCGATCTGCGCGCCTATCCCAGGATGTTCTGGATCCTGGTCATCGCCACGTTCGTCTACTGCGCCGGCTCGGGCCTCGCCTTCCCGCTCGAGGGCATCTACCTGCGCACGCATCTGCACGCCTCGTGGTTCACGATCGCCATGCTCTTCGGTTTGCTCGGCGTGCTGGCCTCGCCCTTCCAGATCATCGGTGGCGCCGTCACCGACCGCGTCGGACGCAAGATCACCATGGTCACCGCTTCGATCAGCGGCATCGTCTGGTTCGTCGGCTTCGTCTTCGCGGCCCAGGCCTGGCAGGTGGGCGTGCTCGTCGTCGTCGAGAGCGCGCTGGGCTGGCCGCTGTTCCTCACCTCGAGCAACGCGATGATCGCCGACGTGTTGCCGCAGGAGAAGCGTGCCGAGGCCTACAGCATCATCCGCACGGCGATGAATGTGGGCGTCGTGCTGGGGCCGGCGGCCGGCGGCATCGCCCTGGGGCTGGGCGCGAGCTTCCGCGCCATGTTCCTCAGCGCGGCGGGCGGCTGCGCGATCTTCCTCGTGCTCATCCTCGTCTGGGTCGAAGAGACGAGGCCGCTCTCGGCGCTGCAGAGAGGAGTCGAGCAGCGCGTCGGTTATGGGGTCGTCGTGCGCGACAAACGCTTTCTCACGTACTGCGCCGTGGCGCTGCTGCCGCTGGTGGCGTTCGGCCAGTTCGGCGCCATCTACTCCACGTACATCACGACCGAGATGGGCGTGAGCTACAGCACCTGGCCGCTGCTGCTGGCGCTCAACGCGGTCATCGTGGCCTCGTTGCAGTACGTCGCCGTGCGTCTGGCGCGGGGCCGTGACCCGATGATCCTCATGGCGGTCGCCAGCTTCCTGATCGCCGTCGGCGTGGGCGGTGTGGCCTTCGCCCATTCCCTGACGACGCTCATCGTCCTCGTGGTGGTCATGGGCCTGGGAGAGGTCTTCTTCTCTCCGATCGCCTCGTCGATCGTCTCAGACATGGCCCCCGAGGTCGTGCGCGGCCGCTATATGGGCGCCTGGACGGTGATGTGGAACGGGGGCGCCTCGGTCGGTCCCTTGTTGGGCGGCGTGCTCATCGGTTGGGTGGGCGGGCGTGACGCATTCAGCGTCGTGCTGGTCCTCGGGCTCGTCGGCGCCGTGCTCTTCGTGCTGCTCTCCGAGGGTCGGCCGCTCGCGAACGTCGTGGAGGAATCGGCGCCCGTCGTACGCGACGCCGAGCGCCCGACGTAGGGGTTTGCGCCGACGGGAAGTACGGGTCTCGCCGCCGCTCAGGCGACGTTCGTGCTAGGCTCTTCGCGAATCGCCTCCGCGCTCGCGAGGGGCGTATCGACCGACATGAGGGAGACGGTGGCAAAGAGGCTCAGGCGTGTGCTGGCCGAATGCCGCCGCTTCCCCGGGCAGTTCTGGCTGCTGGCGCTGGGGACCTTGGTCTTCAACCTGGCCATCGGCCTGGGCATGCCCTACGAGACGATCTACCTCACCGACACGCGCCACGTGCCCGTCTTGACCGTCGGCGCGCTGTGGACGATCTCGGCTCTCGTCAGCCTGCCCATGCTGATCGTCAGCGGGCGCATCGCCGATGTGCGCGGCCGGCGCATCCTGGTGCTCGTCGCGGTGGGCGACGTCGTCTTCTTCTATACCGCCATGGCGCTGTCGCGCGAGGTGTGGCAGTTCTTCATCGTGCTGATCCTGGAGGGGCTGTTCGGGTGGCCGATGTTTCTCACCGGCGCCAACGCCATGGTCGCCGACTTGGTCGAACCGGAGCGGCGCCCGGAAGGCTATGCGGTGTTGCGCACGGCGATGAGCGCCGGCATCGTGGTCGGGCCGCTCATCGCCTGGTTCACGGTCGCCAACGGAGCGACCTACTCGCAGATGTTCCTCTCTGCCGCGAGCGGCTGCGCGGTGGTGCTCGTGGTCTTCGCACTGTGGGTCAAAGAGACCCGTCATCTCGCGGTCGCGGCGGTCGGCGAGCTGCAGGTGGTGGCGAAGCGAACGGGCGGATACGGCCAGGTGCTCGCCGACCGGCCGTTCCTGCTGTTCAGCGCCGTCGCCTTGCTGCCGCTGTTCGCGTACGGGCAGTTCCTCTGGATCGTGCCGCTCTTCCTGCGCCGGGTCCTCGACGTGCCGGGCAGCTACTGGAGCCTGCTCTTGTTCGTCAACGGTCTCACGCTGAGCGTCGTGCAGTATCCGCTCGTGCGCGCGGTGAAACGTCTGCCTGCGATGACGGCGATGGCGGTCGCCAGCGTCGGCATCGCCGTGGGCACGGGCGGCTTCGCCTTCGCCACGGCCGCTTGGCAGGCCGTGCCGCTCGTCGTCGTGTTCAGTCTTGGGGAGGCGATCATGTGGCCGGTGTCGTCGGCCGTCATCGCCGAGTTGTCGCCCCGCGACGCGCGCGGCCGCTACATGGGCGCCTGGACGATCGTCGACTGCGGCGGCCGCGGGCTGGGTCCGTTCTTCGGCGGGGAAGGGATGGACCGCATCGGCGGCCGGCGCACGTTCGCCATCGTGCTCGTGCTCGGGCTGGTGGGGGCGGCGCTGTTCCCGGCGCTCAGGCGCCGGGAACAGCGCCGCCCCGTCGCGTCGGAGGCGGAGCCGACTCAGGCGGAGCCGTCTTAGAACTCGTTTCATAATGACACCCTCAGTCGCCGGAAGCAGATGATGCAACAGGCGAGGGCGAGGAACGCCTCATGCATGTCGGCTCGCCTCTCGTAGCGCACGAGCAAGCGCCTGAAGCTGTG